>Ga0105248_10002771_pt1 | contig 19482 bp, 16 predicted proteins | sample KBSS34metaG_FD_81524 | JGI IMG/M metagenome (GOLD analysis project Ga0105248, IMG submission 81524) | Switchgrass rhizosphere microbial communities from Kellogg Biological Station, Michigan, USA - KBS S3-4 metaG | ecosystem: Host-associated > Plants > Roots > Rhizosphere > Soil | place...
GCAGCGGCGCGAGAGGCTTTCGTAGCAGTGGTCACTGGCTGAGAATGTCGGAGGGGTGTATGCCGGATTACTTGCTGTTGATGCATGACGATGGGCCGGCTTCGGCAGGCGACGCCGATAGCTGGAGTACGTACCTGAGCACTCTGCGCGCGTCGGGCTGCTTTGAGGGTGGAAGCGCGATCGGGGCTGGTATCTGCATGCGGAAATCGGGTGTTGCGCCCGAGGTGAGCGGACATCTGACGGGGTACATTCGCATTCAGGCTGAAGATCTGGAGCACGCGAAGAGTCTGGTTGGCGGCAATCCTGTTTTTGAAGCAGGTGGGACTGTGGAGATTCGCGAGTTGCCGCGGGGCTGAAAGTGAAATCCCCTAGGGCAGAGAATCGAGGTAATTTGCCGGGGTCACGATTGGGATTTCATTCCATGGGCTGAGGATGAGCAGGTCGTCGCTGCTGACCAGCCGTGCCGCATTGATATGTTGGGCGAGCGCCAGGAATTTGTTGTCATTCAGATCGCGGCATGGTGGGTTCACGACGGCGGATGGGTCGGGAGCGAAGAGCTGCGTCCTTCGCTTTACGAGTTCGATAAAGGCCAGGCGCATACTGCGGTCCAGATAGGCGTCGAACTTGTCGCGTTGGAGCACGCTTTCCAACTCCTGCAAGGTTTCCAGGCTAGCGCAAAGAATGCCGGTTGCGAGGGCTTTCGAAAGCGCCAGTGCAGGCTTGGAGTTTGGACGAAGAGCCGCGCTGACGAGTGTACTGGTGTCAAACACAACAAAAGGAACACCGCTCATCGGGATTCATGCACAAGCCGGACGATGTCTTCATCGGTCAGTGTTGCAGCCGACGGACGAACGCGCTTGGCAGCCTCGGTTCTCCATGCTTCGAACTCCTCAACCGCAGCACTTCTTTTGCGCCGGGCATCGAGCAACTCTTCCATGTCGAGAGGGGAGACGATGAATGCGGCGAGCCTGCCGTGCCGCGTGATCGCGACAACTTCGCGTTGCGCAGTATCCAGGAGCTTACCGAAGTTGTTTTGTGCCTCAACAGAAGTCTTACTGATCATCACTCCTCCTCAACTAGCCAATATAGCTAATATAGCTAATATAGCTAAAAATCGAAATTCAGTGCTCTTATCGCCATTCGTCCAGCCGGACGAACTTATGAGCTGGGATGAGTTGCTCCAGCAGCTGGCCCGCGCACGCTACGGAGGCAGCGCGGTTGACTTCGAGGCTTAGGTGGCCGCCATCGTGGAGGACGATGTTGGTGGCATAGCCCTGACGCTGGTGGCTTTGGATCAGCTGCAGGAAGCGTGGAGTGAGTTCTTTGGGGTCGGTGGCGGTCCAGTCGGAGGTAATGGCGTTCCAGAGGACTGGGGTCATGCCGAGTTCGCGGCTGATGCGCAGCGTTACCGGGCGGCGGCCTCCGAAAGGCGGACGAAAGTAGCGGATGGGTCCGCCGACGATCTGCTCAAGCTCACGGCTGGTGCGGGTGAGCTCTTCGCGGGTTTTCGCCTTGCTGGTGAAGGCGAGGTTGGGGTGCGACCAGGTGTGGTTGCCGATCAGGTGGCCTTCGCGGTGGATGCGTTGGACGAGTGGATGTTGCGCTGCTGCGTATTTGCCGACCAGGAAGAATGTCGCGTGAACCTGATGCCGGGCGAGGATGTCGAGCAGCTCAGGGGTCCAGCGCGGATTGGGGCCGTCGTCGAAGGTGAGCGCGATTTCTCCGGGCCCTGACGCAGGATTGCGCGGAGCGCGCATGGCCGAGCCAAAGAGCCGCGAGGGCGGCCACATGGCGGCGTAGGCGTAGCCGCCTGCCGTAAGTCCGGCGGCAAGAGCTACTTCCAGCCCCGTTTTCACGATGTGCGACGCAGTGATCATCTGCTTCGATGATAGTCCTTGGCGGGCTTTGCTTTGGGGTGAGGACGGGGAGTAGACTTGTTCTGGAACGGGCCGCATCCTGGGTACACGGAGCGGCACTGGAGACGAAGATGAGCCTGGCAATCCCTCCCGAAGGGCGCAACCCTGCCGCCCCTACCCATACCCTGAGAACCAAAGTGACGATGCCCGCGCTGGCTGGAATGAAGCGTGAAGGCAAGCCCATTACTGCCCTGACGGCGTATGACTATGCCACGTCGCGGCTGGTGGATGAGGCCGGGATCGACCTGATCCTGGTGGGCGATTCCCTGGCGATGGTGGTGCTGGGGCATGACAATACCCTTGCTGTCACGGTCGAGGAAATGCTGCATCACACACGCGCCGTGCGCCGTGCCGTGCGGCGGGCGCTGGTGGTGGCGGATATGCCCTTTGGCAGCTATCACGGGACAATCGCTGAAGGTATCGCGAATGCGGTCCGTTTTATTAAAGAAGCAGGCGCCGAGGCCGTGAAGATTGAGGGGCCGCGAGTAGAACTGGTGCGGGCGCTGGTAGAGGCTGAGGTGCCGGTGGTCGGTCATCTGGGGCTGACTCCGCAGAGTGTGCTGCGCATGGGCGGTTACAGGGTGCAGGCCAAGACGGCGGAGGCTGCGGCCCAGTTGCAGGCCGATGCGCGAGCGCTTGCGGATGCAGGTGCAGGGCTGCTGGTGCTCGAGGGGGTTCCCCGCGAGGTGGCAGCGGCCATTACAGCGGAGCTGGAGATTCCTGTCATCGGGATCGGGGCCGGGCCGGAGTGCGACGGGCAGATTCTGGTCTTTCACGACATCCTGAACCTGACCTTTGCTCCGCATGCCAAGTTTGTACGCCAGTATGCGGATGTGGCTGAGGTGATTCGCGGGGCGGTAGACCGCTATCGCGAAGACGTAGAGTCGCGGTCGTTCCCGACGGATGCGGAGAGCTATCATCTGCCGACTTCAGAGCGAACTACAGCGATCAACGGAATGGTTCCCAGGACCTGACATGCGCGTCATTCGAACGGTAGTAGAACTGCGTGCCTGGTCTCGCGAGTCACGGACTGCTGGCAAGACAGTAGGACTCGTGCCGACGATGGGCGCGCTCCATGCAGGGCACCTTTCGCTGGTCAGAGCGGCTCGGGAAAGCTGTGGCGTGGTTGCAGCGAGCATCTTCGTCAATCCAACCCAGTTCGGGCCCAATGAGGATTTCGCCAAATATCCCCGCACCTGGGATGCCGACGTGGCGCTGCTCGAGGCTGAGGGCGTCGATGTAGTCTTCGCACCCGAACCTGAGGAGATGTACCGGCCCGGAGCCAGCACGTTTGTCGAGGTTGCGGGGTTGAGTGAGCGGTTGGATGGAGCTTCGCGGCCGGGGCATTTTCGCGGGGTGGCGACGGTGGTGACCAAGCTATTCCTCGCTGCGGAGCCGAACTGCGCATTCTTTGGGCAGAAAGATGCGGCGCAGGTAGCTGTGCTGCGGCGGATGGTGGCTGATCTGGCGCTTCCTGTCGAGCTGGTGATTTGCCCGATCGTGCGCGAAGAGAACGGTCTCGCGATGAGTTCGCGGAACCGGTATCTGAGCGCGGAGGAGCGTCAGCACGCGCTTGTGCTGAAGAGAGTTTTGGATGCGGTAGCAGGGAAGACCATCGAAGGAGAGTGGTCGGCGGTAGCACTGGTGGAAATGGCCTGGTCGCTGATCTCCGCCGAGCCCGGCGTGCGTCTGGACTACGCGGAAGTAGTGGACTGGGCTACGCTGGAGCCAGTCGATGTCGCCAAGCCAGGAGATCTCTTCGCGGTGGCTGCCTGGGTTGGCACGACTCGACTACTCGATAACTTCATACTTGTTTAGAAACATAAGCCGCATATCACCGAAGGGAGACATGCGGCTCTCTGTTTTCTATCCCAGAAAATTAGCGGCCGCTGGGAGGCTTGGTGCCGGCTGCCGGTGCCGCGGGCGGGTGGTCGTGGTCGTGATCAGACTTGGGAACGAAGACCTCTGGGCCGAGTTTGCCGCGATGGCAGGTGCCACACGTAACAGGAGCGCCTGAGCTGTCGATCTTGGAGACGTAGTTGACGTTGATGTCTTCCGTCATCTTGTACATCAGCCTCGCTGTCTGCTTTTCTTCCTTGGAGTCGTCGGCAAAGTTGAGCTTGGGGCGGCCATTCGGGCCTGTGGGCTGGCTCTTATCGACCGCGTGGCAGGTCTTGCAACCGGTGCCGAGCTCGCCTTCCCATTGCTCCATGATCTCGTGTACCTGCGCGCCGGTGAGGTTGCGGGGCAGGACTTTGAGATTGGTTGGAGCGGGCATCTCATGAGGCGGCGCTGCAGCCGGCGGTGGCGGCGGAGGAGCCTGCGCCGCAAAGACGTTGGTGTGGCCGGCGAGAAGGGCGATGGAGAGCGTGGCTGCCGCGGCGACAGAGGCTGCAGCGAGGCGGGAAAGTCTCATGCGGGAGAAATCCTTTCAAGTTGTGCGGTGTGTAGGTAGACGCTGGCGTTCAGGTTTCAGTTTACACAGCAGACATTTTTATCCGGAAGGGAGAAACGTGCGGGTTGTCGGTCAAAGCAAATCGTAGGGGCAGCTCGGCAGCATGGCGAATACCGATACGCGGAGTGACGGTGATCCCGGTGGGCTCAAAGCCATCGTCGCGAAGCTGCAGAGGCGAGTCGCGGTCGAGAAAATCCAGCCCGTTGTGAGTAGAGCGTGTGATGGCGAGGGCCTGACAGATACGGCCTGGACCGGAGGCGAGCCTGGTCGCGGGTGTATTTGGAGGCAAGCGACGGTTAGCGGTCATCTCTTCGAGCCCAAGCAGGGGTTCGAGAGCGCGAATGAGGACGGCTCCAGCGCGGCCCTCGGGCTCGCATGTCACGTTGACGCAGAAGTACATGCCGTAGATGAAGTAGACATAGCAGTGGCCCGGTGGGCCGAACATGACACGGTTGCGGTCTGTCTGGCCGCGGTGGCTGTGTGAGGCCGGGTCGGGTGTTTCCGTAACGTGGGGGCCAAGGTAGGCCTCTACTTCGACAATCCGCCCGGCCAGCCAACCAGCCTGAGTCCGATGGGCGAGGATCTTGCCAAGAAGTTTGGGGGCCACGGTTTCGGGCGGGTCGGCAAAGAAGCGTCTCGGGATGGTACGCCAGGTTCGAGACAAGCTGGCAGCGCTCACGGAATGGCTACCGTCGCGAACATCTGTTCCGCCGAGCCGCGCAAAACGCGGTAAAGCGCGAACTGGCGCTGGCTGTCGCCACGCAGTTCAAAGAGCAGCTCTCCCCGGTTGTCTCCCTCGATGTCTACGGCGTCGATGAGGCGCATGCGCGGCGTGACATCGAGATGCGCCGAGTCGGTGACGCTCTTATAGACCACGATCACGCCGCCGTAAAGGTCAGGCTGGGCGATGAGCGTAACGAACTTCTGCGGAGCAGCTTTGGCAGCCGGCGTAGGCGAAGTGATGGCTGTGGGTCTCTCGTTGGCCGAAGTCGTCTGTACAGGCTTGCCGCGGCGGATGCGGGGCGGCCCATCAGGACTGTCGGGGCCTCCCGCTGGAGCATTCGTCGCTACGGGAGCGGCGATATCCGGTTTGGGAGTACTGGCCGTAAGCACCAGGGTGGCGGAGGAGCCGAAGGTGAGTTCGAATGCCTGGAATTTTTCGTCGGCCAGCTCCACAGGCGCGAGCGGCGGAGCTATGGATTTGGCTACCCGTCGAGTGGCGCTGGCAGTTCTACGGACCGGCTTTGCGGGCGTGGGCGGCGTATCGAGGCCAAGGGCGGTGCGGGCGACGGCTTCAAGGGCTGTTTTGAATTTCTGCTCGTCGTCGGGATCGGCCCATGTGAATTTCCACGGGTGTTCAGGACGGGTGCGGGCGTCGGAGACCGCTACGGACTGCTGCATGCTCGGCGGCAGGCCCCCGAGTTGCGAGTAGTCGGGAGTCTCCGAACCCTCGGGGCGGCCTCGCTTAAGGCGTGGGCGATCCGGATCAGGCTCGACTGTGGAGGTCTCGGCCATGGCCGCGTCGGAAAGCGATCTGCGTGTGCGGCGGATGGTCGGTCGGTCGGGGTCGTCTACTCCAGTTGAAGCAGGCTTTTGAGCGGGAGCGCTGGCGGTGTCGTCGCCTGATTTGCGCGTGAGGGTCGGCCTGTCCGGGTCGCTCGAGGCTGCCGTCTGGGTCTTGGCTTCCGCGGTGGTTTTGGCTTCGGTGGTATCGGCGGGCTTGGGCGAGTCGTCGGTATCGGTGCCCTTGGGGTGCTTGCGCTTGAGGACCGGCTTGTCGTCGTCTTCCACATGAACGGGGGCGGCGAGGGAGCTGCTGTTAAAGCCACTGGCTGCGGCTGCGGCGTCCTTTGCGGAGAGTGGTTTCCACACGCCAAAGCCTCGCCATGCTCCGTCGAGTTCACCCGCCTGGAAGACGTCAAAGAGGCCCATGGGTTTGCCTGCGGTCTGCAGCTCGTATTCGACGCCGCCGGAGAGCGCCAGGGGCCACGGCCGGGACATGTAGAGGGTGCCGTCGTTGATCTGCTCCCCGTCAAAGATTGCGACAGGTACAAGACGGCTGGCCGATGGCTTGCCGGGAGCGCCGGTCCACTCGAGTACGGCGACAGAGCGTAGGATCGGCGCTGGCTTGTCGGTTTTGGCGACGCGGCCTGGGTATTGGGCTACAGCGCTGGCCGCAACTGCGGCGATTCCGGTAATTGTGGCGAAAAACCTCCAGCGCATCAAACTCCCTCTCGCTCCCTTGGCTCCAGTGACATGACATGGGCTGGCCCGGTCGGAAATAATGCCTGAGTCAGGCCGTCTCCGACGAGTGCCACTTGTTGGACGCAATATCCACCCTAACCGATACGTACGGATTGCAAAGAGGCTTATTCGCATGGAACTGAACCAGAAAGTCGCCAATTTTACGCTGCAGGACGATCAGGAAAATACCGTCAACCTTACGGACTTTGCCGGGAAGCCGGTGGTGCTGTTCTTTTATCCCAAGGCAGATACTCCGGGCTGCACGATCGAGGCCTGCGGGTTTCGCGACACGTTTGAGAAGCTGCAAGCTGCGGGCGCGGTGGTCCTTGGGATCTCCCGGGATACTCCGAAGGCGCAGCGGAAATTTCGCGAAAAGTACAACCTGCCTTATCCTCTGCTAGCCGATGTGGATGAGGTGGTCTGCAACCAGTTTGACGTGCTCAAGGAAAAGAATATGTATGGCAAGAAGGTGATCGGGATCGAGCGGACCACGTTCGTGATCGGGCCGGATCAGACTCTGCTTCAGATTTTTCCCAAGGTGAAGCCCGAGGGTCACGCCGAAGAAGTGCTTGCGGCGATCGAGGCGCACAAGGGCGCATAAGAGCGTACATGCCGGTTTGGCGAGGGGCGCGGCTTAGGCTGCGCCTTTTGTTCAGCTTGCAGAGGAGGCCACGATGAATTCGGATTTACTGCGATTTGACGGCGCCGTTGAGCACGATCCCGCCATCGATGCGTGGATGCGGGGTCATGAAGGAGAGCTGGGAGCCATCGCATCTCAGTGGTTCGAAGTGATGCGAAAGTGCGGGGACGAAGTCCGGGAGCTGATGCACGACGGCTGTGCGACTGCGTGCCTGGGAGACGTACCCTTCGGCTACGTCAACGTCTTCACTTCGCACGTCAATGTGGGATTCTTTCAAGGCGCATCGCTGCCCGACCCGGCGCGGTTGTTGCTGGGCAACGGCAAGCGCATGCGCCATGTGAAGCTGAAGCCGGGTACGCCCATCCATGCAGAATCGCTCAACAGGCTCATCGAGACGGCGTACGCGGACATAAAAGATCGCGTGGAAAACGGTTAGTCAGCCGCGAGCGCTACTTGGGAATCTGGCTGGCATCCCACCCGCCGCCCAGTGCTCGGACAAGCTGAATGCTGGCGGCGAACTGGCGGGATTTCAAATCCGCTGCGGTGCGCTGATTCTGAATCAGGGTGTTTTCCGCTGTCAGAACTTCAAGGTAGCTGGTAACCCCGCCTTTGTAGCGGTTGTTGGCAATGTCGAGCGAGTGCTGGGCGCTTGCGACAGCGGCTCGTTGGGCTACTTCTTCCTGTTCGAGAATGCGGAGGTCGCTGAGTTTGTCTTCGACTTCGTTGAAGGCGAGGAAAACGACTCCTTTGTAATCCGAGGCGGAGGCTTCAAAGAGGTCGCGAGCCTGCTGGGTAACGGTGCGGCGGCGGCCTCCGTCGATGAGCAGTTCGGCGGCCTGCGCTCCCAAAGACCAGACTGCGCTGGGGCCCTGAATCCAGGTGCCGGCATGGGTGGACTCGAATCCGCCAACTCCAGAGAGTGAAAGTGTGGGGTAGAAGGCGCTGACCGCGATGCCGATCTGCGCATTCGCGGCAGCCGCGCGGCGTTCGGCAGCGGCAATGTCCGGCCTGCGCTCGAGCAGTTGCGACGGAATGCCCAGAGGGATGTTCGGCAGATCGGTGGTGGAGTCGAGCGCCAGCGGCGTAGGAGGCAGGCTGAAGCCCGGTAGCTTGATGTCCGCGATGGAGCCTACGGCATGTTCATACTCGGCTCGGGCAACACCGACCTCGATCAACTGGGCGCGGGTGGTGTCCAGCAGCGTCTGGGCCTGGGCTACGTCGGCTTCTGTGCCGATGCCTCCGGCGAGCCGTCGCTTGGTAAGGTCGAGCTGATCGGTCAGCTGTTTGATGCTGGACTGGAGCAGTTGAGCCTGGGTGTCGAGCCCGCGCATGGAAAAGTACGCCTCGGCCATTTGCGCATGGAGGCTCAGAGAGGTATTGGCCATGTCGGCGTTGGCAGCCTGCGCTGTGGCGCTGGCGGCTTCGACATTGCGGCGGACGCGGCCCCATAGGTCGGGCTCCCACGAGGCCTGACCCTCGAGCTGGAGGTCGTTGTACTGGCTCAATGTCTTGGTGGAGTCGGAGCTGAGCGGCCGGTGATGCGAAAGCTGATCGTGGGCAAAGCTCGGACCGGCGGAGAGCGTAGGCGAATAGCTAGCCCGCGCCTGGCGAATCTGCTCGCGAGCGGCAAGGTAGCGCTCCAGATCGGCGCGGATGCTCTGGTTATAGGTAGCGATGCGTTCTTCCAACTGGTTGAGCTGGGGGTCGTTGTAAATCTCCCACCACTTGCCCCGGATCATGCCATCGGAGGGGTTCGCGGGCTTCCAGCTACCGTCGCCCGGATTGGCGGGAGGCGTCACGTGGACTGCGCCGGTTTCCTTGTAGATCGGTGGGGCGGTGTACGTGGGACGCTGGTAGTTGGGGCCTACGGGTTTGCAGCCGGTGAGGATGGAGACCAGGATGAGCCCTCCGAGAACCCCATATCTCGCAGACGAGACACAGAGGTTCCGGAACGGAGTTATCTCCGGTTTCGCCCCGGCTTCTTCCTTTTCCCGGATTTTGATTTGGTTCCGAGGCATAGTTAATTGCCTCCCGCGGCGGTGCGGAGTTCATCCGGTGTCAGTACATGGACCTTTTCGCCTTCGATGAGGGAGTCGGGTGGGTCCTGAATGACTTTGTCGCTCTGGCTGATGCCGGAGATGATCTCTACGGTGCGGCCATCGTCCTGACCCATGGTGACGATGTTCATGTGGGCGACGCCGTCTTTGACGGTGGCCACGCGGAGTCCCTCCGAGCGGAAGATCAGGGCGCTGACGGGCAGGACGAAGGCGGAGGCGACTGGATTGACCTTGAATCGGACCTGGGCAAGAGAGCCTGGCAGGAGCTGACCGGAGTGGTTATCGACGTCGACCTCTACAAGCAGGGTGCGGGTAGCTGGATCGATCGCGTCGGAGGTGCGGACAACCTTGCCGTGGACGGTCGTACCGGGGTGCTCGACGAGGGTCATATCGATGGTTTCGCCGCGCTTGATGGAGGGCGCGAAGATGCCCGGAACATTGGCATAGACGCGCAACGTCTGCACGGCCTGGATGTGGAAGAGTTCGCGGGCCGCTCCTGACTCGATCAGCTGGCCGGTGTCGACATTGCGAGCGGTTATGACGCCGTCGAATGGTGCGTAGACTTTTTCGAAAGAGGTCAGCTGCTTGAGGCGGTCGACGTTGGCCTGTGCGGATTTGACCTGTGCGGCGGTGGATGCGGCCTGGTTGACGAAGGTGTCGGTGTCCTGCTGGGAGACGGAGTTGGAGGCGACGAGACCTTTGTACCGCTCGGCCTGGATGCGGGCGTTGTTGGCGGTAGCCTCAGCGGTATTGAGGTCGGCCTGCCCCTGCGCGAGTTGCTGGTCAATTTCAGGACTGGCGATCTCGGCGAGCAGCGCGCCTGATTTCACGCGTGCGCCAATGTCGTAGTACCACTTGGTGAGGTAGCCGGAGGTGCGGGCGTAGACCGGCGCATCGCTATAGGCCGTGACATTGCCGGGGAGGATGAGTTCCTGCACCGGGTCGCCGGCCTTGGGCATGATGGCAGTAACGGAGGGGATGGCCAGTTCATTGGTGTGCGCCGCGAGGACGTCCCTGGAGTGGATGCGCGGCAGGATGCCGAAGACGGCAAGCACGGCAAGGCCGATGACCAGTACGACGACGGCGAGGATGCCGTGGCTGCGCTTGATGGGCTTCTGGTCAGGGGCCGTTTCGTGACTGGGCGGGGTAACTTCACCGCCAACCGGCTGGAAATGATGTTTTTCGTTCGTCATAGGTTTGCTCACACCTTGATGCTGATCTTGTTCAGGCCTGCTTCAGGCTTGTTCGGGGAACTGCTCGTCAATGACTGTGCCATGGCCGGTCTTGGCGCGTTTGCGCTCTGCCCGCTTTTCGAGGCTGCCGTGCAGGGCTGAGAAAAATGTCGGTACGAAGAAAAGGGTGGCCACGGTCGCCAGCAGCAGGCCGCCGATAACGGCGCGCCCGAGCGGGGCATTCTGCTCGCCGCCGTCGCCCAATCCAAGCGCCATCGGCACCATGCCGATGATCATGGCCAGGGCGGTCATCAGCACCGGGCGGAAGCGGACAAAGCCGGAGTTGAGCGCGGCTTGCCGTGCGTTCCCGACCAGAATTTCCAGCTGTTCGCGGGCAAAGCTGACAACAAGGATAGAGTTGGCCGTAGCCACACCCATGCACATAATGGTGCCGGTGAGTGCGGGTACGCTCAGACGGGTTCCAGTCAGGAAGAGAAACCAGACGATGCCGGTGATGGCCGCAGGCAGGGCCGAAATGATGAGGAACGGATCGAGCCAACTCTGGAAGTTGACAACGATCAGCAAATAAACCAGCAGGATGGAGAAAGCCAGTCCGGCGAGAAGTCCGATGTAGGACTTGGTCATCGTTTCGCTTTGTCCGCGCAGAACGACCTGGGTGCCTTTGGGAACCTCGCCTTTATGCTTCTCGACGATGGCCTCGATCTTGCGCGTGACCGAGCCGAGGTCGGCGCCATCGACGTTGGCGTATACATCGAGCACGGGCTGGATGTCGTAGTGGCTGATGGTGCCAAGTTCGGTTCCGGGGTCAATCGAGGCGAGGTTGCCCAGAACCTGCGGAGAACTGGTGCTGCCGGGCGCGCCGGTGGGGCTGTTGGCGGTATTGGGGGCAGCAGTGGCGCTGCCGGTGACCGGCAGGCTCTGCAGGGCAGAGATGGAGTCGAGGCCGTATTGCGGGGCCTGGACGGCGATGCTGTACGAGACGCCGTTTTTCGGATCCAGATAAAAGGTCGGCGAGGTCTGGAAGCTGCCGCTCAGGGCCACGAGAAGGCTGGTTGCGGCATCGCGCTGGGTGAGCCCCACATTGGCGGCGCGTGTGCGGTCGACGTTGACGGTGAACTTGGGAGCGTTGAAGGGCTGCTGGATACGTGTATCGACAGCCCCAGGTACAAACTTCACGTCATTGAGAAGCTTTTCGGCGTAGACGCGGTTTTCTTCAAGGCGCGGGCCGATGACCTGAATATCGATGGGCGAGGAAAGGCCGAAGTTCAGAATCTGGGTGACCACATCGACGGGCAAGACGTAGAAGGTAACGCCCGGGAACTGGCGTCCGAGGGATTCGCGCAGGCGGTTTACATAAGGGCCGGTTGGATGATGGTCCTCGCTGAGTTGGACGAGAATATCGGCGTCCGCGGTGCCCACCGGCGCGGAGGTGCTGTAGGAGAGGTTATAGCCGGAGTAAGGCAGGCCGATGTTGTCGATGATCGTGGTGACTTCATCTTTGGGAATCTCGCGGCGGATGGCCTGATCGACGTGATCGCAGAGGGCGGCGGTCTCTTCGATACGCAGGCCGGTGCGCCCGCGGACGTGAATCTTGAAGGCGCCTGAGTCGACCGCGGGGAAGAAGTCCTGGCCGAGCCAGAATGGTGCAATTCCGGCGACGGATACGATGCAGATCAAAAGAAAGACGACGACGAACGCAACCGCGTTGTCGACGCAGAAGGTAAGCAGGCGAACGTAGCCGTTGCGAATCTTTTCGAAGTAATGCTCGAAGCCGCGCTGGAAAGCAATAAAGGGATTGCGGCTGGTCTGGCGTCGCGCATGCTCTTCGTCGTCGTGCTCTTTCAGCAGGTATTTGGCCATGGTCGGCACGACCGTGCGCGAGAGCAGGTAGCTGGCAAGCATGGCAAAGACGACAGCTTCAGCGAGCGGCACGAAGAGGTAACGCGAGACGCCGCTGAGAAAGAACATGGGCACGAAGACGATGCAGATGGCGAGCGTCGAGACAAGCGCGGGAATGGCAATCTGCGCCGCGCCGTCGAGGATGGCCTGCTCGATCTCCTTGCCAGACTCCAGATTCCTGTTGATGTTTTCGATTTCGACGGTCGCGTCGTCAACAAGGATGCCGACGGCGAGCGCCAGGCCGCCGAGGGTCATGATGTTGATGGTCTCGCCGAGTACCGAGAGCATGATGAGCGAGCTGAGGATCGACAGCGGAATAGAAACGGCGATGATGATCGTCGAGCGCCAACTGCCGAGAAAGATGAGGATCATCATGCCTGTCAGGCAGGCGGCGATGATGGCTTCACGAACCACTCCGTTGATCGCCGAGCGCACGAAGATGGATTGATCGTTGAGAGCGCTGATGCGGAGATTGGGCGTCAGGGTGGCCTTGATCGCGGGCAGTTTTTTGTGAATGCCCTCGATGATTTCGAGCGTCGAGGCGGAACCCGTCTTCATGACCGAAAGCAGGGTGGCGCGCTGGCCGTCTACACGGACGATGTTGGTCTGCGGCGGATTGCCGTCGCGGACGTGGGCGACGTCGCGGATGTAGACGATGGTGCCGTTGACGTTGCGCACGGGCAGGTTGTTGAGATCGGCTACGACGGTCGGGGACGAGTTGGTCTCGATGGCGTACTCGTAGCTGCCGACTTTCATCGTTCCCGATGGGGCGATGATGTTTTGCGCGGAGACGGCATTGATTACGTCGGTGGGCGAGAGACCCTTGGCCTGCAGGGCGTGAATGTCGAGATCGACCTGCACCTGGCGCTGCTTGCCGCCGTAGGGGAACGGGATCGAAGCACCTTCAACGGTGGCCAGCCCGGTGCGGATGGAGTTGGTGCCGATGTCGTTCAACTGCTGTTCCGAGAGCCCCTCTCCGGAGAGTCCCAGCTGTAGTACCGGAACGCTGGAGGCATTGAACTGGATGATGAAAGGCGGAGTGGTGCCGGCCGGCAACTGGCGCAGTGTGCTTTGGCTGACGGCTGTGACCTGGGCCACCGCGGCGGCGATGTTCACGTGCGGCTGGAAATAAATCTTGATGACGGCGATGCCGTTCAGCGACTGCGACTCGATGTGCTCGATGTCGTTGACCGTGGTGGTGATGTTGCGTTCGCTGTTGGTGACGATGCGGTTCGAGAGCTCTTGAGCCGAAAGACCGGCGAACTGCCAGACAACGCTGACGACAGGAATATTGATGTTGGGAAAGATGTCTGTCGGCATCGAGAGGATGCTGAAGACGCCAACCAGAAGCAATAGAAGCGCGAAGACGGCAAAGGTATAAGGCCGACGTAGCGCAAGCCGAACAATCCACATAGTTTTCTTATCGCTCTTTCCGGTCAGGTCGGGACGAAGGATGGAGCGGTCCCGGTTGATTTCAGTCTAAGGGCTGACGACGGGGCAATGGGCGGTTTCAGAAGGGTTAATGCTGGTCCACATCGGTTTTGACGAGTCGGGCGGCATGGAAGATGCATGGATTGCCGCATCGGGAGGGATCTGTACCAGATTCTGAGGCTGCGTGAGGGCTTGGCTCTCGATGGAGACAGCGACTGACTCATTCATTTCATTGCGTTTATCTCTGAGCCATGTCGGTGGGATGTTGTCAGCCCGCAATAGGGAAATTTTTCGGGGATTGGATGACCGGCACGCTAGAGCGTGGCAAAGACGGCAAGTGCGGCGATGATGATGGCGATGGCGATGCTGATGCGGTCTCGGATGGCGAAGATGACGGGGTCTTCATCGAGTTCGCCACGAGAGGCAAGAAGCCAGACTCGGTGCAGCCAATAGAGCATAAAGGGGACGATGAACCAGAGACGTCCGGAATGGCGGTAAAGAGCATCCACGTCGGGACGCGAAATATAGAGCGAAAAGACGACCACCGAGGCGTAGGCGCTGGCCGTGCCAAAGGCGCGAATCTGTTCGAGGTCGTTCACCTGGTAGCCGCGGCCGTGGGGTGTCGAGAAGCCGCGTTCGCGAAGGTTGGCCAACTCGCTGAAGCGCTTGACCATGGCCAGGGAGAGAAACAGGAAGGCGGCAAAGCTCGAGAGCCAGGGAGAGATGACGGTTCCAGTCGCGGCTCCTCCCGCGAGCATGCGCAGGGCATAGAGGCCAGAGAGCACGAGCACATCGACCAGGGCTACGCGTTTGAGGTAGAGCGAGTAGGTTGAAGTAGCGACGACGTAGAGCAGCAGCCATAGGGCAAAGGTGACGGGAAGAAAGGGCAGGAGTGTGCAGGTGACGGCAACCAGCAGCAGGGCGATGGCCAGGGCGCTGGGGATAGAAAGATCGCCGGCGGCGAAGGGGCGGAAGCGCTTTTTGAGATGACGCCGGTCGTTCTCGATGTCCAGCAGGTCGTTGACCAGATAGTTGGCGGAGGCGATGAAGCTAAAGCAGAAAAAGGCGGCGACAGCCTCGAATACGGTTCCGCTAAGGAGGCGGTGAGAGAGCAGAAGAGGCAGGAAGAGGAGAACGTTCTTGGCCCACTGGTGGATGCGGATGGCCTTGAGGATAGCGCGGAAGCGAGAACGGCGGTCTTCGAAATCGCGGACGACAGGGATGGAGCGGAGCTTGAGGCCGACCTTCAAACCTCTGGAGGGGTTGGCGATATAGGCTTTGCGGGCATGAGAGAGGGCAGGCAGGTCAGGGCGGGCGTTGCCGATGTAGTCGAAGGCAGGGAAGCGGGCCTGAAGTCCGGCCAGCTTGTGGTTGCCGGTGAGGTTGGTGGAGCCGTCGGAGGCGAGAACTCCGGAGAAGATGCCGAGATGGGCGGCTACGCGGTTGGCGAGAGCGGCGTCTGCCCCGGTAACCAGCCACAACGAGCGTCCGCTGCGAAATTCATGTTGAAGAAATCTGAGCAGGGGCCCGTTGTAGGGCAGCGTTGTTGCATCCAAGTGTGCAACGGATGCGACTTTTGCCTTGAGCCCGGCTTTGCCGCCGTGGATCAGCCAACCGGGAGTTTTGAGGACGCTGGCGGGATGGCTGCGGAGGAGAACGCTGAGGGAGTCGTGGAAGGTATCGGATTTGACGAGGGTGCCGTCAAGATCGACACAGAGCGGGACTGGGGCCTGGGCCATCTCGGAATCGAGAACCAGGATTCCCGGCGTAGCCGCCGCAGGTTTCACGGCAACTGGGAATGGATCGTGCGCGTTCTGGTCGTTTCTTTTCAGCGCAGTCATCCTCTTCAATGGGCTGGAGGCTTGGCTTAGTATAGCGTTTTACAGATTGAGAGGGAGTGGCTTGTTGGGCTACTGTGCCTGCCAGTCCATACATTGGATGCACGGTTGGTATACCTGCGAGGATGGTTGAGGGCGTATTCTTTGTGGTGGTTGCTGGGTCACGGGCGGCATGGTTCCGGGCTGCGGGCCGTTCCAAGAAACAACGCTGGCGAAACAAAAGGATGGGGTTGGCCGTCCGACACATGAGGGTGGCTGGTATCCGACGACCGGAGCGCCGGTCTTCCCGCTCCCACTCAACTGCAACAATTTGGCTTTGATCAGAAGAGAAAGATTCGAGAGATGGAACGTATGCCTGCTTCGCCTGTAATTGAACCGTCGCAAACCGCTCCAGCGGCGACGTCTGGTCAGCCCAAAAAGTCGGGCTGGGTTCGGCCGATTCTGTACCTGCTGCTCTTCGGACTCGTTGGCTTTGCAGGGTGGAGAATCTACCAGAATCAACAGAAGAAGCAGGAGCAGACTGCCCAGCAGGCAAACGCCCTGCTGAGCCGACCGGTTCCGGTACAGGCGGCGCTGGTGGAGCAGCGGCCGATGCCGATCTACCTCACTGCGCTGGGTACGGTGACTCCCTACAACTCGGTGACGGTCAAGGCGCGGGTCAATGGGCAACTCGACAAGGTGAACTTCGTAGAGGGCCAGCAGGTCAAGGTCGGGCAGACGATCATGATGATCGACCCCAAGCCCTACAAGGCTGCGCTGGACCAGGCAAAGGGCACGCTGGCTCACGATGAGGCGCTTCTCAAGAATGCGCAAGCCGAGTTTGCGCGGTACAAGGCATTGTTTGACGCCGGGGTGGTTTCAAAAGAGCAGTTGGACCTGCAGCAGTCCGCCTACGGGCAATACCAGGGCCAGATCGAGTCTGACAAGGCGGCAATCGAGACGGCGGAGCTTTCCCTGGCATGGTGCTCGATCCAGTCGCCCATCTCCGGCAAGATCGGCTTGAGACTCGTAGACCCGGGAAACATCATTACCGCGAATACGACGAACCTGGTAATTGTGAACCAGTTCGAGCCGATTGCGGTGTACTTCACCCTGCCGGAGAACCTGTTGCCGCAGGCGTTGGCCAAGCTGCGCGAGGGCGGCAAGATTGTTGCCGAGGCCTTTGACCGCGGAGATACCACGCGAATCGCCTCCGGGTACCTGCTGACCACCGACAACCAGATCGATACGACGACGGGAACGGCCAAGCTGAAGGCGGTTTTCGATAACGCTGACCAGAAGCTGTTTCCAAACCAGTTTGTGAATATTCATCTCGTGCTTGAACAGCGGCCTCAGGCGATTGTGGTGCCTTCGGCGGCGATTCAGACAGGCAATCAGGGCACGTTCGTCTGGGTAGCCCAGCCGGACAACACAGTGAAGATGCAGCCGATCAAGGTAGCCTTGGCGGAAGGACAGTTCACCATTCTGGACTCAGGGCCGAAGGCCGGGGATAAAGTGATCGTGGACGGCGCTGACCGCCTGCGGCAGGGAGCGACCGTTGTGGTGAGCACGCCCAAGCGCGGCAACGCCTCCGGTACGCTGTCGAAAGGGAAACAGCCGTGAACCCCTCCCGGCCGTTTATTCTGCGCCCGGTAGCGACTTCGCTGCTGATGGTGGCGATCTTGCTCGCGGGCTTTGTGGGGTACCAGCAGTTGCCGGTTTCCGCGTTGCCTGAGGTCGATTACCCGATCATTCAGGTGCTGACGTTCTACCCGGGCGCTGGCCCCGAGGTGATGTCGTCCTCGGTGACCGCTCCGCTGGAGCGCCAGTTTGGACAGATGCCCGGTTTGAAGCAGATGTCTTCGACAAGCTCGGGTGGCGGGTCGGTCATCACCCTTGAGTTCAACCTGGACGAGAATATCGATATCGCCGAGCAGGAAGTACAGGCGGCAATCAACGCTGCCAACAGCTTCCTGCCGACAGACCTGCCCAATCCTCCGGTCTACAGCAAGGTCAATCCGGCCGATGCGCCCATTATGACCCTGGCGCTGACCTCCGACACGCTGCCGCTGAGCAGGATTGAAGACGCGGCAGATACCAATCTGGCGCAGAAGATCTCGCAGGTGACTGGCGTCGGTCTGGTTTCGATCGCCGGCGGGCAGAAGCCCTCGGTGCGCATTCAGGCCAACCCGGCGCAGCTGGCGAACTACAACCTCAGCCTTGAGGACCTGCGTACAGCACTCGCCGCTGCGAATGTAGACCAGGCCAAAGGCACCCTGAACGGCTCGCGGCAGTCCTACACGGTGGGCGCGAACGACCAACTGCTCTCAAGTTCCGAGTACATGCCGATCATCGTGGCCTATCGCAATGGCGCAGCGGTGCGCACATCCGATGTGGCGACAGTCGTAGATGCAGCCGAGAATTCACAGCAGGCCGCCTGGATGAACCGCCAACCCGCAGTGATTCTCAACATCCAGCGTCAGCCCGGCGCAAACATCATTGCGGTAGTCGACCGCATTCACGCGCTCTTGCCGCAGTTGCAGCAGAGCCTGCCCGCGGCAGTGCAGGTGCATGTACTCACGGACCGCACTTCAGTGATTCGCGCGTCGGTGAAGGATGTGCAGTTCTCGCTGATCCTCACCATTGCTCTCGTCGTGATGGTGATTTTCCTCTTCCTCAGAAACCTCGCGGCAACGATCATTCCATCCGTAGCAGTGCCGCTCTCGCTGGTCGGCACCTTTGCCGTGATGTACCTGCTGGGCTATAGCCTCAACAATCTAACGCTGATGGCGCTGACGATCTCCACGGGCTTTGTCGTCGATGACGCGATCGTAATGATCGAGAACATCTCGCGTTACATCGAGGAAGGCGAAGACCCGCTACATGCGGCCCTGAAAGGTTCGGCGCAGATCGGCTTCACGATCGTCTCTCTGACCGTCTCGTTGATCGCCGTGCTGATTCCACTGATCTTCATGGGCGACGTTGTAGGCCGCCTCTTCCGCGAATTCGCCGTGACGCTTGCGGTGACGATCCTGGTGTCGGCAGTAGTTTCGCTCACGCTGACGCCGATGATGTGCGCCAAGCTGCTGAAGCATAATCCTGAAGCTCAACAGGGGTGGTTCTACCGCAAATCCGAACATGTCTTTGAGTCGGTGATTGCCTTCTACGGCCGAACGCTGGAAGTGATTCTGCGGCATCAATTCGTGACGTTGCTGGTCACAATTGCCACGCTGGTCGCCACGATTCTGCTCTTCCTGGTTGTGCCGAAAGGATTCTTCCCGGTGCAGGATACTGGTGTGATCCTCGGCATCTCCGAGGCGCCGCAGACGGTTTCGTTTGTGAGCATGGCGGCACGGCAGCAGCAACTCGTAGACATACTTCTCAAGGATCCGGCCATCGATAACATCTCTTCGTTTATCGGTGTCGATGGTACAAATACCACGCTGAACAGCGGGCGAATTCAGATCAATCTCAAGCCTCTCGAAGAACGCAAAATCTCAGCCTCTGATGTGATCGCCCGCCTGCAGCCGCAGTTCGCAAATATCGAAGGGATCCAGCTCTTTCTGCAGCCGCTGCAGGATCTTACAGTGGCAGATCGCGTAAGCCGCACGCAGTTCCAGTACTCGCTCGAAGACCCAGACCCCGTAGAGCTGGCGACCTACACGCGCAAGATGGTCACGGAGTTGAGCAAGCAGCCAGAGCTTCGCGATGTTGCAAGCGATCTGCAGGATCAGGGACTGGGCGCACAGCTCGTGATCAACCGCGATCAGGCAGCGCGACTCGGCATCACCGTTGCGGACATCGACAACACGCTCTACGATGCATTTGGC
>Ga0105248_10002772_pt1 | contig 19481 bp, 21 predicted proteins | sample KBSS34metaG_FD_81524 | JGI IMG/M metagenome (GOLD analysis project Ga0105248, IMG submission 81524) | Switchgrass rhizosphere microbial communities from Kellogg Biological Station, Michigan, USA - KBS S3-4 metaG | ecosystem: Host-associated > Plants > Roots > Rhizosphere > Soil | place...
CGCTCGAGGCCGAGTTCGCGGGCCGCGGCTACGGCGACCTGAAGTCGGCGACGGCGGATGCCGTGGTCGCCGCGTTCGCGCCGGTGCGTGCCCGTGCTCTGGAGCTGCTTGCCGACCCGGCGGAGCTGGATCGCGTGCTCACCGGAAACGCCGAGCGCGCAGACGCCATCGCGAGCGAGACACTGAAGCGGATCTACGAGCGCGTCGGCTTTCTGCCGCGGGTGTAGGCGTCGCGTGGCGGCGGGACTAGCATTCGCCCCATGCGCACGCCTGCGGGTTCCCGTCTCGCCATCGTCGTCGTCGCCGCAGTGCTCGCACTGTCGGCGTGCTCATCGGTGCCCCACGACAAGCCGGGAGAGGACTTGGCGCCCCTGGTGCACAACGCGCTCCCGTGTCCGTATGGGATGGAGGCGAACATCAGGGAAGGGATCGGCGAAGGGTGGTCGGTCAGCGAGCTCAAGCAGTCCGACTTCGGTGGCCCGACCGCCTTTCCCGCGCTGACCAAGGGCTACCCGGCGTCGTGCGTGTTCCGTTTCGGGCCGCCGGAGCCCGGCGTCGAGGCCTACTTCATCGGCATGGGGCCGGATTTCGTGAAGGAGATGGCCAAACGGTTCAAGAAGCACGGGTTCACGGTGGAGGGCACGAATCTCGGTCTCCCGGATCAATGGTCGCTCGGGGCTGCTCAGATCTATGTCACGCAACACTTTCAAGGCGACCTGTCGGTCCCCAACACGACCTTCGACACCGTGTTCGTGACCATCACTATCATCGAGCCATGACGCGTGAACCGGGGGTCTGACCGGTGCCGCCCCGCGAGCTGTTCACCGAGCGTCTCAGGCTGGACGCTGTCGTGCCGACGGACGTCGACGACGTTCTCGAGTACTGCAACGATGCGATATTGCAGGCTTTCGTTCCCGTACCGGTGCCGTACACGCACGAGACGGCGGAGGGGTACGTGCTGGGCTACGCCGAGAAGGCTCCGATGCTGTGGGCGATCCGGAACATGGACGGCCCGCGGCTGCTGGGTGTCATCGAGCTGACGCCCGAGCCTCTCCGGTCGGCCGAGCTCGGCTATTGGCTGGGAGTGCCGCACCGGGGCGTCGGCATCATGTCCGAGGCGATCCACGCCGTTGTCGACTTCGGTCTCGCTGACGATGGCGCGGACCTCACTCGCATTAGTTGGTGCGCGGTCGTCGGGAACGTGGCATCCGCCAGGGCTGCTCGGTCGGCAGGATTCCGTTACGAGGGTGAGCGCAGACGCGCCATGCCCCATCGCGACGAGCGACGCGACGGCTGGTTAGCGAGCTTGTTGCGCGGTGACGTTCGTGCTCCTCGCGACGGTTGGCCCGTGTGACGGGTGCTGCGCGCGGGATGGGCCGCCGCATCCGCGTCGCCCTTTTCGACCTCGACGACACCCTGTTCGCCCATCGGGAGGCGGTCGAGCGCGGGCTGGCGGAGCACCGCGCCGCCCTCGGCGGACCGCTCGCGGCGGCCGACGATGCCGCCGAGAGCGCGCGCTGGTACGAACTCGAGGAGCAGCACTATCACCGGTACCTCACCGGCGAACTCGACTTCTTGGGGCAGCGCCGAGCCCGCGCGCGGTCTTTCGTCACGCCGTACGGACTCGTGCTCGAGACGGACGATGAGGCCGACGCCTGGTTCGACAGTTACCTCGTGCACTACGAGAACAACTGGACCCTGCACGACGACACGCTGCCCTGCCTCGACGCACTGACCGCCGGCCCCTCACCGCTGCGGATCGGCATGATCACGAATGGCGACATCGACTTTCAGACCGCGAAGCTGCGGGCCACCGGCCTGCTGCCGCGCATTGAGCACATCATCGCCAGCGGCTCGGTGGGTGTCGCGAAACCGGATGCCGCGATCTTTGAGCACGCGTGCGAGATCTTCGGCGTCTCGCCCGCCGAGGCTGCGTACATCGGTGACCGGCTCGCGACGGATGCGCTGGGCGCCTCCGCCGCCGGGCTCCTCGGGGTGTGGCTCGACCGCGCGGGCGTGGCGACGGACGAGCAGCTCGGCCTGGCGCGCGCGGCGGGGGTGCCCGTCATCCGGAGCCTGACTGAAGTGCCGGGGCTGCTCGGGCGCTGAGCCGGCCGCTGCTCGGGTCAGGTCAGCAGTCTGTCGATCGCCGTGCGGGCCCGTGCGTACGGTTCATCGCTGCCGAACAGGATCGACAGGTCGTTGGCGCCGTCGAGCAGCGAGGTGATCTCGAACGACAGTTGTGCGGCATCGGTGTCGGCCGCGAGGTCGCCGCGCTCCAGCGCACGGACGACCGTGCGGCGCATGAAAGCCTGCCAGTCGGTCATCGCTTGTGCGATGGCGTCGCGAACCGTTCCCGGCCGTGACCCCAACTCGGCCGAGGCGGCAGCGAAGAAGCACCCGCCGGCGAAGACCCGCGACTGGCTGTAGCGCAGCCAGGCATCCGTCAGAACGCGCAGCCGGGCGAGCCCGCCCTTCTCGGCGAGCGCGGGTGCGACAACGTGCTCGTGGAAGACCTCGATCGCCGCATCGATCGTCGCGAGCTGCAGTTGCTCCTTCGAGCCGAACAGGGCGACGACCCCACCCTTGCTCATCCCCGAGCGCGCGGCGAGAGCCCCAATCGACAATCCGTCGAGCCCGTCGACCGATGCGAGGTCGACCGCGACGGCCATGACCGCCCGGCGTGAGCTGTCACCACGAACCCGGCGACCGTCAGCCGTGGGAGTAGCGCTCGAGGACATGAATCCATACTATACGAACGATCGTATTTTTAGATGGAGGATGCCGTGACCGCGATTCACCGGATCGTGCGCGGGCTGAGCCGCGTCGCCCCACCGCTCGCCGCCGAGATCGCCTACCGGCAGTTCGTGTCGCTCGGATCGCCAGAACGTGTGCACCCCCGGGATGCCGCGACGCATGGGCGCGCACGCATCGGCTCCCTCGACCTGAACGGCCGGCCCGTCGTGACCTACGCGTGGGGCACCGGGCCGGAGACGATCCTGCTGGTGCACGGCTGGCGCAGCCGGGGCTCGCGCTGGGCGACGCTCATCGCCGCGCTGGAGTCGCCCGAGCGCACGATCATCTCCTTCGACGCGCCGGGCAACGGCGACTCGCCTGGCGACCGCACCACCGTGCTCGACTACGCGGCCATCGTGCGACTTCTCGCGGCCAGGAACGGCAACGTGCAAGCCATCGTCGGCCACTCCTTCGGCGTGCTCGCGAGCTTCCTGGCGGTGCGGGAGGGAGTGTCGACGGCGCGACTGGTCGGGATCTCGGGGATGGCGGGCGCGACGCAGCTGCTCGAGACCTTCTCCGCACAGCTCGGACTGACCGAGCGGGCCAAACGGGCCCTCGGCGAGCGCTTCCAGCGCCGGGTCTTCCCGAACGAGCCTGACATCTGGCACCGGTTCGTCGCCGAACTCGACCCGACCGAGACGCGGATCCCGCTGCTGCTGGTGCATGACGCCGGCGATCCACTCGTTCCGGTCTCGCAGGCCGAGCTCATCGCCGAGGCCCACCTCGGTGCCGTGACGGTCGAGCGCACGCAGGGCCTGGGGCATCACCGCATCCTGAACGACCCGCGCGTCATCGACACCATCCGGCGCTTCATCGACCTGCCCATCGGCGCAGCCGGCGCGCCAGCTTCCGCCTCTTCCATCTCTCCCAGCGCCGCGCAAGATTCAGGCCGGACCCATCCGTTCGAGCCGTCGCCGAGCCCGGGCGGCCAACTGGCCTGAATCGTGCACGCGGCGATGGGACTCGACGGCTCCGATCAGCTGTCGGGCGAGCGTCGCCCGGTCGTGGACGATGAGTGCGTAGCCCGGACGCAGCACGGTCCTGCCAGTTGCCGCTAGCAAGGCGTCGCGTCGCCGGTCCCCAGCCGCAAGCGGCAGATCGTGGAACGCCGAGCCGTCCGTTTCGACGACGATCCAGTCTTCGACCAGCAGATCCACACGCCCGATTCGGTGAACCCTCACCTGCGGGCGCACTCGAAAGCCGAGGTCGAGGGCGATCAGGCGTGCGATCGTCTCGAGCCCGGATTCCGCGCGCCCGTCCGCGGCGCGGAGTTCCTGTCGAGCAGCGCCCGGCAACAGTGGCTTCGACCGATTCGGGCGACGAAGACAGGCGTCCGGCCTGAATGCTGCGCGCCCGAAGCCGACGAGGCGCGTGCGAACGACTCGGGAATACCCGCGCCGGGCCCGCGTTGTAGTCTGGTAACGAAGCACGTGCTCCGGGGTCGGTGAAAATCCGAACCGGCGGTAAAAGTCCGCGAACCCCGCTCGATGGTTGAGTGGGGCCGATCCGGTGGAATTCCGGGACCGACGGTTAAAGTCCGGATGGGAGGAAGCACGCATTTCCGAACGAGCCTTCGGGCTCTGGCGGAAATGATGCCACGCTCGGCACACCCCGGAACCGTCTCGATATGCCTGATAAAGCGCGAGACCTGAGGACCGGATGAGCAGCACCGACCAGCTGGCTGGGCATGAGTACGACCGCTTCATGCGGCGCGCGCTCGAGCTCGCCGCGCAGGGTCCGATCACGGGCGGCAACCCGCAGGTCGGCTGCGTCCTGGTCAACGAATCCGGCGAGATCGTTGCCGAGGGTTGGCACCATGGCGCAGGCACCCCGCACGCCGAGGTCGACGCGCTGTCGAAGCTGCCGACGACCGCAGACGGGCGACCGGATGCCGCCGGCCTGACCGCGATCGTCACTCTCGAGCCGTGCAACCACACCGGTCGCACGGGTCCGTGCTCGGTCGCCCTGCTGAACGCCGGAGTGGCGCGCGTGGTCTACGCACTCTCCGACCCGGGGCAACGCTCGAGCGGCGGGGCCGAGCACCTGCGCGCGGGCGGGGTCGAGGTGCTCAGCGGAGTGCTCGCCGACGAGGCGGGGGCGTTCCTGCATGAGTGGCTGACCGCGGTCTCGCGCGGACGCCCCTGGGTCACGGTGAAGTGGGCGTCGACCCTCGACGGGCGGGCAGCCGCATCCGATGGCAGCAGCCAGTGGATCACCGGCACCGCCTCGCGCCAGCGCGTGCACGAGGAGCGTGCAGCAAGCGATGCGATCCTGGTCGGCACCGGAACGGTACTGGCCGACGACCCGTCGCTCACCGCCCGCGGCGACGCCGGCGAGCTCATGCCGCACCAGCCGATCCCGGTGGTGGTGGGCGAACGCGCGATCCCGGATGGCGCGGCGCTGCGCCGGCATCCGGCCGGCCTGATCGAGACGCACAGCCACAATCTCGCGGCGATCCTGGCCGACCTCGACACCCGCGGACTCCGCCGCGTCTACGTGGAGGGCGGCCCCACCCTGGCGAGCGCGATCATCGCCGCCGGCTTCGCCGACGAGTTCTCGATCTACCTCGCCCCCGCCCTGCTGGGCGGCGACCGACTCGCGATCGGCGAACTCGGCATCCCGACCATCGGCCAGGCGATCCGCCTGCACCTCACCGCGATCGAGCAGCTCGGCGACGACCTGCACCTGACCGCGCGCCCCGCAGCCCCCGCAAACAAGGAGAACTGAATGTTCACCGGCATCATCGAAGAGCTCGGCGAGGTCACCGCCTGGCAGCCGAGCGGCGACTCGGCCCGGGTCACCGTGCGCGCGCCGCTTGCCGCGTCCGACGCGCGCCATGGCGACTCGATCTCGGTCAGCGGCGTCTGCCTGACCGTGGTCGCCCAAGGCGACGACTGGTTCACGGCGGATGTCATGGCGGAGTCGATCGCGGCCAGCACGGTCGGCAGTCTGACCCCCGGCGATCGCGTCAACATCGAGCGCGCGGCATCCCTCGGAGACCGGCTCGGCGGCCACATCGTGCAGGGCCACGTCGACGGCACCGCCACGATCCTCTCGACAGAACAGGGATCGGCCTGGCGCGTCGTGCGTCTCGCCCTGCCCGCAGAGCTGAGTGCACTCGTCACCCGCAAGGGCTCGATCGCCATCGACGGCGTCTCGCTGACGGTGAGCGCGGTCAGCGATCCAGCCGAGGCGCAGCAGTGGTTCGAGGTCTCGCTGATCCCCGAGACGCTCGCCGCGACCACGCTCGGCAGCAAGAACGCCGGCGACTCGGTCAACCTCGAGACCGACATTCTTGCCCGTCACGTCGAGCGCCTGCTCGCGGTGGAACGGACAGCCGAGCACGCGACACAGCACGCAACGCAACGCAGCACCGAAGGAGCAGACGCATGAGCCTCGCCAACATCCCCGTCGCCCTCGAAGCACTGAGGGCGGGCAAGCCGATCATCGTCGCCGACGATGAGGGCCGTGAGAACGAAGGCGATGTCATCATCGCCGCCGAGTCGGCCTCGCAGGAATGGGTCGCCTGGATGGTGAAGCACAGCTCGGGCTTCATCTGCGCCCCGATGACGAACGAGATCGCCGACCGGCTCGACCTGCCGCCCATGGTCGAGCACAACCAGGATCCGCGCGGCACCGCATACACGGTCACCGTGGATGCCGCGGATCGCCTCAGCACCGGCATCAGTGCCAGCGACCGCGCCCACACCCTGCGCGTGCTCGCCGACCCGACGGCGACGCCGACGCGCGTCACCCGGCCCGGGCACATCATGCCGCTGCGCGCGGTGGACGGCGGCGTGCGCGAGCGCGACGGCCACACCGAGGCGGCGGTCGACCTGCTGAAGCTGGCCGGCCTCACCCCGGTGGCGGCGATCTCCGAGATCGTCGCCGACGACGGCGAGATGGAGCGCCTTCCCGGGCTCATCGCCCTGGGCGAGCGCGAAGACGTGCCGGTGATCACCATCGAGTCGCTGATCCGGTTTATGGAGGAGAAGCGTTGCGAGTCCGACCCCACGGCGGTCGTCGATGTTCCCGAATCGTCCCGCGTGAGCTTCGAGGTCGAGACCAACGTGCCGACCCAGCACGGCGTGTTCCGCGTGCGGGCGTACCGCGACCGGTCGACCGGTGCGGATCATGTCGCCTGGATCTCGGGCGAGCCGAAGAACGGCACACTGGTGCGCGTGCACTCCGAGTGCCTGACCGGCGAGGCGTTCGGGTCGCTCAAGTGCGAGTGCGGCCCGCAATTGCAGGCGGCGCTGGACACCATCGAGGAGCAGGGTGGCGTCGTGATCTACCTGCGCGGCCACGAGGGCCGCGGCATCGGGCTGATCAACAAGCTGAAGGCGTACCGGCTCCAAGAGGACGGCTTCGACACCCTCGACGCGAACATCGCGCTCGGGCTACCCGCCGACGCGCGTGACTACGGAGCGGCGTACGGCATCCTCAAGGATCTGGGCATCTCGAGCGTGCGCCTGCTGACCAACAACCCCGAGAAGGCGCGGCAGCTGCGCGAGCGCGGGGTGACGGTCACCGAATTGGTGCCGCTGGTGGTCGGGGTCGGCGAGTACAACGAGGGCTACCTCGACGCCAAGCGCGACCGCATGGGGCACGAACTGCCCACCCACGAGGTTCTGGATGCGCGCATCGACGACGCGCTCGAGGCGCAGGGGCGGACTACGCGATGAGCGGCGAGGGTCTGCCGACACTCGATACCGACGGCTCCGGAATGAAGGTCACGATCGTCTCGGGCCTGTGGCATCACCGGATCTCCGAGGGGCTGCTGGCCGGCGCGCGCCGGGTGCTCGACGCCAGCGGGGCCGAGGTGTCGGTCATCCAGGTCGCCGGCAGCTTCGAACTGCCTGTGGTGTCGAAGGCGGCGCTCGAAGCGGGAGCGGATGCCGTGGTGGCGCTGGGCGTGATCGTGCGCGGCGAGACTCCGCACTTCGATTTCGTGGCGACCGCAGCAACCGACGGGCTGACCCGTGTCGCCCTCGACACCGGCAAGCCGGTCGGATTCGGCGTGCTTACCGTCGACGACGAGCAGCAGGGCCTCGATCGGGCGGGCTTGCCCGATTCGAAGGAGGACGTCGGCGGCCGCGCGGCCGAGGCCGCGCTGGCCACGGCGGCGGCCCTCCGCGCGCTGAAGGCCTGAACTCAGTCCAGGAACAACGCGCGCAGGCGCTTCGTCGTGAACAGCAGCCCCAGGCCGATCAGCACGCCGTAGTACAGCAGGTGGATCACCATGCTCGGCTCGATGTATCCGGTGGTCAGCTGCCGCAGCATGTCGACCGCCTGCCACAGCGGAAGGGCCTGGATGATCCACTGAATCGGCACCGGGTAGACGCTGAGCGGGTAGAAAGTCGCCGACAGCAGGAACATCGGCAGCAGGGCGAAGTTGATCCAATCCATCTGCTGGAAGGTCTTCAGGTAGCTGGTGATCGCCATCCCGAGGCTGGCGAAGCCGAACGCGATGACGAGCACGGCCGGGATCGCCAAGACGGCGGTCCACGACAGGTTCAGGCCGAGCACCTGCATCACGATCAGGAAGCCGGTGGCGTAGACACCGCCGCGCAGCAGAGCCAGCAGGATCTCGCCGAGGGCGACATCGAGCGGCCCCAGGCTGGTAGCCAGCATCCCCTCGTAGAGCTTGCCGAAGTGCATCTTGAAGAAGACGTTCCAGGTGGAGTCGTAGATGGCGCCATTCATCGCCGACACGGCGAGCAGGCCCGGCGCGATGTATGCCGCGTAGGGGATGAGGTGGCCCCCGTCGTGCACGGCGCCGATGTACGAGCCGAGGCCCAAGCCGAGTGAGAGCAGGTAGAAGACCGGCTCGAAGAAGCCGGACAGCACGACGATGTAGTTCGAGCTCTTGGTGGCGCGCAGCCCGCGGCCGATGACGGCGCCGAACTCACCCGAGTAGAGCGCGCCGACCCCGCCGGAGCGCCGTGACGCGGCCGCAGCGCGCTCCGCCGTCTGCTGCGCGCTCATCGGTTCAGCCTCCGCGTCGCCAGCCGCACCTCGACGACCGCGCCGATGGCGATCAGGCCGACCAGCACCACCAGGTGCACGAGGGTGAGCCATCCCGGTTCCGCGTGACCGTATGCCGCGTCGCGTGCGAGTTGCGTGCTGTGCCAGAGCGGCGAGATCCAGCCGATCCACTGCAGCCAGACCGGAAGCTGCGTGATCGGGAAGACGGTGCCGCTGAACAGGGTCATCGGCAGCACGATGGTGCGCCCGATCACGGCGAACTGCCCGCGGTCCTCGCGGATCGTCGTCGAGTACGCCGCGATCGGGATGCCGAAGGCCAGGCCGCCGAGAATGGCCGCCGGGAGCACCAGCAGCCCCTCTGGGAACCGGATCGCGCCGAACGCCATCGCGATGATCAGGAAGATGCCCGAGGTGGCCGTCATCCGCAGCGTCGTGAAGAGGATGTGCCCGCCCACGATCTGCCGCGGCGTGATCGGGCCGGCATTCATCCCCAGATAGGTCTCGTTCCACTTGTAGCCGAGCAGCACCCCGAAGGTGAACTCCTCGGTGGCGGTGCCCAGGGCGCCTGCACACAGGAAAGCCGGGATGACGAACTGCGCGTACGAGACGCCGTCGATTCCCGCGCTGCCGCCGGTCTTGATCAGCGTCGCCAGCCCGACGCCGAACGCCAGCAGGTACAGCAGCGGGGAGCCCACCGCGGTCGCCAGCATCGACCACTTGTAGCCGGGGACGCGGCGCAGCTCGTGCTCGGCCACGTACCAGGCGCCCCAGCGCTTGGAGCGTTCGAATCTCACACCGGATGCCGTTGCCGCACCGGCCCGCGAGGTCACGGCGGTCATTCGATCAGGCTCCGTCCGGTGAGGCGCAGGAACACGTCCTCGAGGGTGGACCGGCGCACCAGGCTGGTGATCGGCTCCAGGCCGCGGCGGATCGCCTCGGCGAGCGCCCCTTCGCCGTCTTCGGAGTAGATCAGCACCCGGTCGGGCAGCACGTCGATGCGCTCGCCGACGCCCTGCAGGGTGGTCGCGGCATCCTGGTTGCGTTCCGAGCCGAAGCGCAACTCGACCACTTCGCGTGTCGAGTACTGCCTGATGAGCGAGAGCGGTGACCCCTCGGCCATGATCCGGCCCTTGTCGACCACGACCAGCCGATCGCACAGCTGCTCGGCCTCGTCCATGTAGTGGGTGGTCAGCAGCAGGGTGGTGCCCTGCTCCTTGAGCCGGAACAGCCGGTCCCACAGAATGTGCCTGGCCTGCGGGTCGAGCCCGGTGGTCGGTTCGTCGAGCAGCAGGATGCGCGGGTCGTTCACGAGCGCGCGCGCGATGGTCAGGCGCCGCTTCATGCCGCCCGACAGGTCGTCGACCTTGGCCTTGGCGCGATCGCTCAGCTGCGCGAACTCGAGCAGCTCGTCAGCACGCTTGGCCACGGTCGCCCGAGGGATGCCGAAGTAGCGTCCATAGACCAGCAGGTTCTCGCGCACTCGAAGCTCGGTGTCGAGGTTGTCGGTCTGCGGAACGACGCCCAGCTGCGACCGGATCTCGGGCCCGTGCTCGTTCGGGTCCATTCCCAGGATGCTCAGGCTCCCGCTGGTGCGTGTCGAGACCGCGCCCACCATCCGCATCGTCGTCGACTTGCCCGCGCCGTTGGGACCGAGCAGCCCGAACGACTCCCCCGGCGCGACCTCGAACGAGATCCCGTCGACGGCGTTGGTGGTCTGGTAGGTCTTGACGAGTTCGGCGGCTTCGATGACGGGGGTCGGCACGGGTTCGACCCTAGGCGAGACCTCCGACCTCTCGCGACTCGACGGCATCCGCCGGGAGTACGACCGCTCAGCCAGCGGCAAGTAGCGTGAAACCATGAGCACCACGAACACCGCCGCGCCTCGCCGCAATCCGTTCGGGCGCCGCACCCCCGACGACGGGCCGCGCGCCAGCTTCCGGCAGTTGCTGCCGTACCTCACCGAGCACCGCGGCGTGCTCGGCGTGGTCATCGCGCTCAGCCTGGTCGGCGCCGGCGCGTCGCTGCTTCAGCCCCTCCTTGTCAGCCAGGTGATCGGTCTCGTGCAGAAGGGGCAGGCGCTCGGCACGCTGGTCTGGGCGCTGGTCGCCCTGGTGCTCGCCTCGGCCGTCATCAGCGGCATCCAGCACTACCTGTTGCAGCGCACCGGCACGAGCGTCGTGCTCTCGGCCCGGCGTCAGTTGGTGCAACGGATGCTGCGGCTCCCGATCGCCGAGTTCGACCAGCGTCGCACCGGCGATCTCGTCTCGCGGGTCGGCTCCGACTCGACGCTCCTCTACGCCGTCATCACCCAGGGGCTGGTCGACGCGATCGGCGGAGCCGTGCTGTTCGTCGGCGCCCTCATCGCGATGCTGGTCATCGACCCGGTGCTGCTCGGGCTGACCGTGCTGGTGATCGCGACGTCGGTGGTCGCCGTGGTGCTGCCTTCGGGGCGGGTGCGCACGGCCAGCCGCCAGCAGCAGGAGAAGGTGGGCGACCTGGCGGCCTCTGTGGAGCGCTCGATCAGCGCGATCCGCACGGTGCGCGCGTCGAATGCGACGGAGCGCGAGACGGATGCCGTCGTCGAGGATGCCGTCGGCGCCTACCACGCCGGCGTCCGCGTCGCGAAGATCTCGTCGCTGATCGTGCCGCTCAGCGCGATCGCGCTGCAGGTCTCGCTCCTGGTGGTGCTCGGCGTGGGCGGATTCCGGGTGGCCAGCGGCGCGATCACCATCGCGAGCCTGGTGGCGTTCATCCTGTTCCTGTTCATGATGATCATGCCGCTGGGTCAGGCGTTCGGCGCCCTCACCTCGGTGAACCAGGCGCTGGGAGCGCTCGGTCGCATCCAGGAGATCATCGCGATCCCCAGCGAGGACGAGCACGACGCGGCTCTCGAGCCCGCGGCGCCGATCACGACGGATGCCGCGATCAGCTTCGACGACGTGCACTTCAAGTACCCGGAGGCCGCCCACAAGACCGAGCGTGAGAAGGCCATCGCAGCCGCCGTCGGAGAGGACGCGCTGCCGCCGCGTGATCCCGAAGTTCTGCATGGGGTCTCGTTCGACGTGCCCCGCGGGTCGCGGGTGGCCTTGGTCGGGCCGAGTGGCGCGGGCAAGAGCACGATCCTGGCCCTCATCGAGCGCTTCTACGACCCGACCGCCGGCGTGGTGCGCCTCGGCGGTCTCGACGTGCGCGGCATTGCACGCGAGACCCTGCGCGGCCAGATCGGCTACGTCGAACAGGACGCGCCGGTGCTTGCAGGCACGCTTCGTGACAACCTCACGCTGAGCGCACCGGATGCCACGGACGAGGAGTGCCGCGCCGTGCTGCGCTCGGTCAACCTCGATGAGGTGCTCGAGCGCAACGAGCTGGGCCTGCACGCTCCCGTCGGAGAGTCGGGCGTGATGCTCTCGGGCGGCGAGCGCCAGCGCCTGGCGATCGCGCGGGCGCTCTTGGCCGCGCCGCCGATCCTGCTGCTGGATGAGGCGACCGCCTCGCTCGACGGGCTCAACGAGCAGCTGCTGCGCGACGCGATCGACGCGGTCGCCGAGAACCGAACGCTGCTGGTGATCGCGCACCGGTTGTCGACCGTCGTCGACTCCGACCGGATCATCGTGCTCGACCACGGCAAGGTGGTCGGCGTCGGAACGCATTCGGAGCTGGTCGTCTCGACCCCGCTCTACCGGGACTTGGCGAAGCACCAGCTGCTGGTCTAGCCCTTTTCGTTCGCCGGTCCCTACCCGGCGAACTCGTTACGCTGGCGACTCTCTACCCGATCCACGAACCGGCCTCCGCCGTCGGTCGCTCCCGTTCTGTTGCCCGTTCTGTTGCGCCTCTCTCGCGATCCGCGGGTCGCCCCACAACGGGCAACAGAACGGGAACGCGGGCGAGCATGACCGGCGAACCCGCGAACGGTCTCTAGAAGGCGTCGAAAAAGACCTTCAGCACGAACCCGACGAACAGGGCGACGGCGAGCAGCGCCGCCGCGATGAGAAGCAGTCTGGCGATCATGCGCTGAGGTCCTTCCCCGAAGATGATGCGATATCGCCACCGGCCAGCGCGACCTCGTGCAGGGCCGCCTCGCTCGACTCGGGTGCCACTCCGGCGATCAAGTCGTCGATCACGCGCACGTGCCGCCCCGACGCGATCGCGTCGAGCGCGGATGCCCGGACGCAGTAGTCGGTGGCGATTCCCACGACGTCCACGTCATCCACTCCGAGCTTATCGAGCAGTGTCGGCAGGTCTTCGTCTGCGTCGGTGACCCCTTCGAAGATCGAATAGGCGGGCTTGCCCTGGCCCTTCAGCAGGTGCAGGTCGATCAACTCGATGTCGAGTCCGGGATCGTATTGCGCGCCCACCGTGCCGGCCACGCAATGCACCGGCCAGGTGTCGACGAAGTCGGGTTCCTTGCCGAGTGCGAAATGCCCGCCGTTGTCATTCACCTCGGGCGCGTCGTGCCAGTCGCGCGAGGCGATCACCACGTCGTAGCGGTCGGGATGCGCGCGCAGGTACGCCGTGATGCCCGCCGCAACCGCGTCGCCGCCCTCGACACCGAGCGCGCCGCCCTCGGTGAAGTCGTTCTGCACGTCGATGATGAACAGGGCTCGCGTCATGTTGGGCCTTCTCGATCGGTCACGGTGAGCTAGTTGTTCGAGAGATTGTTGCCGCAGGCGTAGGCCGCGACCGTCAGAGTGTCGAGTGCGGCTTGGGCGCTGCTCTTGATACCGGGCCCGACCGCGTCGAACGCGAAGATCAGCACGGTACCGTCTGCCGCGGTGACGAACCCCGCCAGGGCGTACTCGGTGTCGATCCATCCGGTCTTCGCCGTGACGTTGCCGCGCACGACGGCGTTGGCACCGCTGAACCGGCTTGCCAGGGTGCCGGTCTTGCCGGCGACCGGCATCGCGGCGCGAACCACGTCGAGGTTGAGCGTGCCGCCCTGGATGAGTCGGACCAGACTCGTCATGGTCGCCGGCGGGACCTTGTTGTTGGCGCTCTCGCCCGAGCCGTCGACGATCGTGAGCCCGGCAGCGGGGATCTTGAAGCCCGAGTTCAGTGCGCCCGGGATCGCCTGCTGCAGCGACGCGTAGGTGCCGTCGAATCCCGACGCCTTCGACACGATGCGAGCCAGCATCTCGCCGAGCGTGTTGTCGCTGGGCAACAACATCTGGCTGATGAGGGTGCGCACCGGCTGCGACTTGACCTCGCCGAGCGAGGCTGCGCCCGAGACGGCGCTTCCGTCGCTGGTCGAGACGGAACTGCCGACGACTCCTCCGGGATCGGCATTCTTCAGCGCTGCGATGAACGCCGCGCCCGCCCTGCCGATCGGATCGGTGCTGCGCGCGCTGGTCTCGGCCTTCGGGTTGGCGCGGTCGCCGTCCACCTGAAGCGCGGTGGTCAACGACTGGTAGCCGTGGGTGCGCTCGGACTGCTTCACGCTGGGATCCCAGTTGTCACCCGGGTTCCAGTAGCTCGCGTCGAGCACCACCTGCGAGATCGGAACCCCCGGATGCCGCGTGGCATACGCCGCAACGACCTGCGACGCCAGGTCGCTCAACTTGGGTGCGCCGGCGTACACGCTCTCCTGCCCGCCAGGAAGCGCACTCAGGGTCGGGTCGCCGTGACCCACGAGCACCACCGTGCCCGCCGTGCTGCCGTCGACGACGTCGGTGGCGATCTGGAAGTCGGGTTGCAGAACCGCGACCGCGGCCGACGCGATCAGCAGCTTCATCGTGCTGGCGGTGGGCACGCCGACGGAGGCCCCGTGATTCCACAGCACCTCGCCGGTGTCGGCACGCAGCACACTGCCGGTCAAGGTCATGAGACGAGGGTCGGAGGCAGGCCCGGCGACGCTGCAGGTGCGCAGCCGACTGGCTGTCGGCACCACCGACGGAGTCGGACGGGGCGGAGCCGTCGTCGTCTCCGCGGTCGGAGTCGCCACCGGAGCGGACGCCACAGCCACGCCCGCGAAAACCGCTCCGGTGCCGAGCAGAACGAAAACCACGCCCAGCGCACCGAGCAGCCAGGCGAGCGGGTGCTTGCGGATGATTGCGCCGATGCCGCCGCCCGCAGGCTTCTTCTGCCCGTCGGGTTGCGGCGTGCCGTGACGCTGCGCGTCGCGCTCACGCATCTCACGACGCGACATGGGCTGCTGGTCGGTCACCCGACCATGGTATGCCGAGGCGGCTGAGGGCTCACTCGCCCGGGTACACCAAGCCGATCTGCGACCGGATCTCGTCGAGTGTCCCCATGATGGCCACCGTCTGCTCCGGCGACAGGATCGTGCCCGCGATCTCACCGGCGGCGACCAAGCGCTCCAGTTCGTCGGCCTGGAACTGCATGCCGCGCCCTGGCACCTCCTGCTCGAAGCGCTCGATGACCGCGCCGTCCGGCGCGATCAGCGAGAACGAGGTGGGAAAGTACCAGGTCGGATCGATCTCGATCCTGGCCTCGGTGCCGACAAGCACCGCGGTGTTCGGGCCGACCGCATCCAGCACCGTGTTGATGATCGCCTTCGCACCGCTCGCATAACCGAGCACGATCGCATCGTTCTGGTCGACCCCGGTCGGCGTCGGGCTCGACAGGGCGTAGACCGATGACGGCTCGTCGAACACGTCCCAGGCGAACGAGACCGGGTAGATGCCGAGGTCGAGCAGGGCTCCGCCGCCCAGCTCCGGGTTCTGTATCCGGTGCTCCGGATCGGTCGAGAGCTTCTGATCGTGGTCGACGATGAGAGAACGCAGCTCGCCGAGGGCGCCGGCGGCCAGCAGCTCGCGGATGCGGATCATGTGCGGCATCCACCTGGTCCACATCGCCTCGAGCACCACGAGCTTCTTCGAGGCGGCGAGATCGACGACCGCTTGCGCCTCGGCCGCGTTGATCGTGAAGGGCTTCTCGAGCAGCACGTGCTTGCCGGCCTCGAGCGCCAGCGTGGCATTCGCGGCGTGAGAGGGATGCGGCGTCGCAACATAGATCGCGTCGACCTCGGGGTCTGCTACCAGCGCCTCATAGCTCGGGTGGGCATTCGCGATGCCGTGAGCTGCCGCGAAGGCGTCGGCCGCCCCCTGCGTGCGCGACCCCACCGCGGTCACTCGGTGTCCGGTGAGAAGCAGGTCGGAGGTCATGGAGGCTGCGATGCCCCCGGTGCCGAGAATGCCCCAGCGCAGTCGATCCGTCATCCTGCCAAGTTAGCCGATCGGGACGCGCGGGCTGAGAACCGCGCGCCCCGTCGGGGTCGTGGTGCTGCGTTGGTCAGCAGCCGCCCCAGCGCGCCGCAGCGCGAGTGAAGCTCGAGGGCTCGTTCGGAATGCCACCGTGGCTCATGGCGAAGTAGATGCAGACGCCCGCTGTACTTCCGGCGTAGCTCGGGCGGTACAGCGAGAGGCGGTGGTCGATCGAGTTCCACCACTTGGTCGCGACCGTGGCGCCGGTGTTGCCGGAGCCGCCTGCCAGGTTGCCGTCGCAGCCGCGCGACGGCACGCCATCGCTGCGGACCGAGCCCATGTGGCCCCAGGCGCTGCTCGGGTCGGTGCTCGGATCTTCGGCCATCCAGAACAGGCGCTGCTCCATGCAGGCGTCGTAGCGGAAGTTGCGAGACGGGATCGCGTCGAGGCAGTTCTGCGCGCGGATCGCGTTGTAGGTCGACGAGAACGACTGGATATCGGCCGTGGTGGTGCCGGTGATCATCCCCTGGCCGAGGGAGTCCGAAATGCCGGGAGCGCTACCGCCCCCGGCGCCCTGTCCGGGGCACGACTGGCCCGCGGCCTGCAGCGCGGCTCGGCGAGTTGCCCCCGCGTTGGCGCGGCCGGCTGTCGTCGGGGCCACCACGATCGGCTTCGGCACCGGCTTCTGCGCCAGGTGTTCGCTATCGGCCGTCAGCCCGGCGGCCGGCTTGACCACCGATACGACCGTCGAGGCCGGGATGGCGACACCGTCAAAGGCCGACGCGGCATCCACATGAGTGACGGCTCCGCTCGCGATCAGCGAGGTCGCCGCCACCGGCACCGTGTCGAACGATGTCTCGGCGGCCTGCGCCGGCGTCAGGAACGACGGACCGCCGCCACCGACGAACGGCAGAGCCAGAACAAGCACGCTCGCAAAAACGGTGCCCAGAATCACAGTACGTTTCATGGTCAAGTCCCCCCGGACCAAGCTCAGCTCGACGCCCCTCCCCCCGGAGCGGTGCCGTGAGGGGCAAGTTACGCCCTCGAACCACCCGAAGCAAGGGGCGTTCCCGGGCACAACCAAGCAAAACCGCCCAAAATCGGCCATCCGACCCCCGGAGTGGGGGAGCCGACGGTGGCTTTCAGCCCATTCCGAGGTGCTTTGGTACCCTGGACGCTGGCCTATGACTTTTCATCCAACTCACGTCGTGATCGGCGCAGCCGTCACCGCATTCTCGCTCACCGCGATTCTGTCGGTGGCTCCGCCGACCCAACCCAATGTGCTCCAGGGCTACATCACGACCCACGCGCAGAAGCTCGCCGTCGCGCCGACGGCTCAGGCTGCCGGCTCTGCCGCCACCACTGCGGTCGCGCGCGACGGGTATTCGGCGACCCCCGGCATCCAGACCCTGATCAACGGCGGCACCAACTACGACTGGGCCAAGCTCGTGCTGCTCGACGGTGGTTTTCCGATGACCGACGCCAACGTCACCGTGATGACCAGATGGATGCGCCAAGAGAACGGTGCGGATAGCTGGTGGACCCGCAACAACCCGCTCAACAACGGCCTCGGCTCAGGCGGTGGCGGCGGCACCGGCACCTACGCCAACCTGGTCATCGCTGCGCAATACCTCGCGAAGAACCTCCGCAAGCCGATGTTCGCGGGCATCGCGCACGGTTTCGACACCAATGCGCCGACCGCCGAGATCGAGTCGGCGATCTGGTACTCCGGATGGGCAAGCGGCCACTACGCGAACGGGGCGCACTGGCACTACACGCCGGTCGCCGTCGTGAGGGCGCCGGCCGGAGCCTGGTAGTCCGCGATGATCTCGGCGGGTTCGAGCGTCGTGGTCAAGCGCGTCTACGAACCCGCATCGGCTGATGACGGCTTCCGGGTGCTGGTCGACCGGCTCTGGCCGCGCGGTGTCTCCCGCGAGCGCGCCGCCCTGGACCTCTGGCTGAAGGAGATCGCGCCGAGCACCGAGCTCCGGGTCTGGTTCGACCATCAAGAGGAGCGCTTCACCGAGTTCTCGCGCCGGTACCGGGCAGAGCTCGACGCGAACCCGGCCATCGACCGGCTGCGCGACACGATCGCCGCGCACCCGGTGACCACCCTGCTCTTCGGCGCGAAGTCGCCGACCATGAACGAGGCAGCCGTATTGGCTGACTACCTGGCCGAACCGTCCGCCTGAGGCCGGCTAGCTCTGCCGACCGACCGGTGGCTCGCCCACGAATTGGTGCGCCTCACCGGCGAGTTCGATCCAGTTCTCGACATCGTGGATGCTGACCCACACGCCGCCCGACCCGGCGTCGCCCGATGCAGGGCCTGCGATCCCGCGCGAGACCAGGTCTGCGGCGCGCGCAGCGGGAAGAGCGACCAGTAGCTCATCGCCCTCGAGCCGCGCGAAGACGGTGCCCTTGACGGTCAGCCGCGTTCCTTCCCGCTGCACATCGTCATCGGGGTCGCCGAGCAGGACATCGCTGACGGACGAAAAAGCACGGTCGGATTCGGTCGACATACTGCCGACGCTACAGACCGAGCTCGCGCGCGACCAGCATGAGTTGCACCTCGGTGGTGCCCTCGCCGATCTCGAGGATCTTCGAGTCGCGGTAGTGCCGCGCGACGACGAACTCGTTCATGAAGCCGTAGCCGCCGAAGACCTGAGTGGCGTCGCGGGCGTTGTCCATGGCGGCCTCGCCGGCGATGAGCTTGGCGATGGCGGCCTCCTTCTTGAAGGCCCGGCCCGCGAGCATCAGCTGGGCCGCGCGGTAGTAGGCCAGGCGCGCCGTGTGGGCGCGGGCCTCCATCCGCGCGATCTTGAAGCTGATGCCCTGATAGGCCGCGATCGGCCGGCCGAAGGCTTCGCGCTCTTTCGCGTACTTCACGCTGGCATCCACGCAGCCCTGCGCCGCCCCGACGGCCATCGCGGCGATCGCGATGCGGCCCTCGTCGAGGATGCGCAAGAAGTTGGCGAATCCGCGGCCGCGCTCGCCCAGCATGTTCTGTTCCGGTACCCGGATGTCGCTGAAGGTGAGCGGATGCGTGTCCGAGGCGTTCCAGCCGACCTTGTTGTACGCCTTCTCGACGGTGAGCCCCGGCGTGCCGCTCGGGATCAGGAAGCTGCTGATCTCTTTGTGGCCGTCCTTTTCGCCGGTGACGGCCGTCGCCGTGATCAGTTCGGTGATGTCGGTGCCCGAGTTGGTGATGAACTGCTTGCTGCCGTTGATGACCCACTCGCCTGCGGCATCGTCGAGCACGGCGTGGGTTCGGGTACCCCCGGCGTCACTGCCTCCGCCCGGCTCGGTCAGGCCGAAGGCGCCGAGCGCCTCGCCCCTGGCGAGCCGCGGAAGCCAGCGCTGCTTCTGGGCCTCGGTGCCGAACAGGTAGACCGGCATCGCGCCGAGCGAGACGCCGGCCTCGAGAGTGATGGCGACGCTCTGGTCGACTTTGGCCAGCTCTTCGAGCACCAGGCAGTGCGCGAAGTAGTCGGCCCCCATCCCGTCGTACTCCTCGGGGAAGGGCAGGCCGAACAGACC
>Ga0105248_10002773_pt1 | contig 19480 bp, 24 predicted proteins | sample KBSS34metaG_FD_81524 | JGI IMG/M metagenome (GOLD analysis project Ga0105248, IMG submission 81524) | Switchgrass rhizosphere microbial communities from Kellogg Biological Station, Michigan, USA - KBS S3-4 metaG | ecosystem: Host-associated > Plants > Roots > Rhizosphere > Soil | place...
CGACCCGCTCGCGGTGGTCGATCCCGAGCTGCGCGTGAACGGGATCGAAGCATTGCGCGTGGTGGATGCGTCGATCATGCCGCGCATCTCCTCCGGCAACACCAACGCGCCGACGATCATGATCGCCGAGCGCGCAGCGGACCTGATCCTGGGCAAGCAGGCGCCGATGGCGCTGGCTTCATAGGGGGACCCAACGAAGCCCTGGCCTGAAGCGACGGGCTTTTTCGCTTATCGCTTGAACGGGTCGATGAAGCCGCCGATCGTCGGCACCTCGCCGTGCGCGGCGAGTTCGGCTTCGCGGTGGGCGGCGTCGCGCTCGGCGCGAAGCTGCTCGATCAGCGCCTCGCGATCGCCTTCGAGCCGCGTATCGGTCTGCGCCTCGATGCCCGCGGCCTTGGCGGCGCGCGCGACGAGCGCGTCGAGCTCGCGCTGCGAACACAGGCCGAGCGTCACCGGATCCTTCGGCACGATGTTGCCGATGTTCCAATGCGTGCGGTCGCGAATCGCGGCGATGGTCGTGCGCGTGGTGCCGATCAGCTTCGAGATCGCCCCGTCCGAAATCTCGGGATGGTTGCGCAGGATCCAGGCGATGCCGTCGGGCTTGTCCTGGCGCTTCGACACCGGCGTATAGCGCGGCCCCTTGGTGCGGCGGATCTGTTCGGGGCCCTTCGACATCTTGAGGCGATAATCGGGGTTCTTCTGCCCCTTCTCGATCTCCTCCATCGTCAGCTCGTGCGCGCGGACCGGATCGCGGCCGGTCAGCTTCGTCGCCGCGGTATCGTCGGCGATCGCCTGGATCTCGAGGATATGGAGGCCGCAGAAATCGGCGATCTGCTCGAACGAAAGCGAGGTTTGGTCGACCAGCCAGGAAGCGGTCGCATGCGGCATCAGCGGCTGGGCCACGATATTCTCCGTAGAAACAATAAGGGCCGCCCTTCACGGGCGGCCGTACCATGGTCTCGACTTAGAGCGACATGGCGCCGAGAGCAAGCGCGAAGCCGGCTACGCAGCCTGGAGCACTTCGCGGAAGGGGCGCAGGGCCTCGACGAACTGACGGGCACTGACTTCCCAGGTGAAGCCGGCGCCATAGGCTGCACAGGCGGCACGGTCCTTGGTCAGCGCTTCGGCAATCGCCTCGTCGAGGTCGGTCGACGTTGCGCCGACTTCGGGGGTGAGGATATCGATGGGCCCGGTCACCGGATACCCCGCGACCGGCACCCCGCACGCGAGCGCTTCGATCATCACCAGGCCGAATGTATCGGTCTTGCTCGGAAACACGAACACGTCGGCGGCGGCGTAAGCCCGCGCAAGCTCAGGTCCGAACAGCGCACCGAGAAAGCGCGCCTCGGGATAGCGTGCTTCGAGCGTCGCGCGCGCCGGGCCGTCTCCGACCACGACCTTGGTGCCGGGATGTTTCGAGTCGAGGAACGCTTCGAGATTCTTCTCGATCGCGACGCGCCCGACATAGAGCTGGACGGGTCCCGCCAGCCCCGCCATCGCAGGATGCGGCTCGGCACCGGGGCGGAAATTGGCCAGATCGACGCCGCGACCCCAGTGGCGCACTTGCGTCAGCCCGTGATCGACCAGTGACTGTCGGATTGAGGGCGTCGACGCCAGGATCGCGGCCGCCGGCGCATGGAACCATTTGATGTAGCGCCACACCCATTCGGCGGGAACGCCCGAACGCGCCGAGACATAGTCGGGAAACTGGGTGTGATAGGCCGTGGTGAACGGAAAGCCATGGCGAATGCACCAGCGCCGCGCCGCGACGCACAGCGGACCTTCAGTGGCGAGATGGATCGCCTCGGGCTCGAATTCCTCGAGCATGTTGCCGACGGTGGCGACGCGCGTCACGGCCAGGCGGATCTCGGGGTAGGTCGGGCACGGCAGCGACAGGAATTTGTCGGGGGAGATCACCAGGACGCGATGCCCCTCGCGCTCGAGCACGGCGCGCACGGATTGCAGCGTGCGGACCACGCCATTGACCTGCGGCTCCCAGGCATCGGTGATGATCGCGATCCGCATCGACGCCGGGCCTAAGCCGCCACCAACTCGCTTTCGTCTGGCGCGCCTTGCCGCGCCGCGATTTCGTCCGCCCAGTGCAGCACCTCCATCCGACCGTCAAAATGCTCGACGAGCGCTGTGCAGCTTTCGACCCAATCGCCATCATTATAATATTCGACGCCGTTAATCGAGCGAATGTCTGCGGTGTGGATATGTCCCGCAACGACACCGTCGACGCCGCGCGCGCCGGCGGCGTGGGCCACCACCTCCTCGAAACGCGAAATGAACTCCACGGCGTTCTTCACCTTCTGCTTGGCGTGCTTCGAAAGCGACCAATATGGGAGGTTGAACGCGCGACGCACATTATTGAGCCAGCGATTGGCCCACATCACGAACGTGTAGGCGGCGTCGCCGAGATGCGCGAGCCAGCGGTGCGACAGCGTGATCGCGTCGAACTCGTCGCCGTGAAGCACGAGCAGGCGGCGGCCGTCGGCGGTTTCGTGGATCGCCTGATGGCGAATCTCGACGCCGCCGAAATCGAGCCCGTCGAACTGGCGGAATGCCTCGTCATGATTTCCCGGAACATAGACGACGCGCGTGCCGCGCCGCGCGCGCTTGAGCACGCGCCACACGATGTCGTTGTGCGCGGCGGGCCAATAGAAGCGCTTGCGAAGCTGCCAGCCGTCGATGATGTCGCCGACCAGATACATGGTGTCGCTGTCGACATGGTCGAGGAAGTCGATCAGCATGTCGGCGTTGCAGCCGCGCGTGCCGAGATGCACGTCCGAAATCCAGATCGTGCGGAACTGGCGGCGCTCCGTGACGACGCGCTCGGGGATCGTCGGCGCCGACGCCGAGAATCCTCCGAGCGAAGCAAGATTGGCATTGAACGGTAGCCTGGTAATCGTGGCCATCGACGCGGTCCCCGGTTGCCTTCTCGGGCCCGCCCCATGGCAATGAATTGTTACAACCAGAATCGGTCGCGATTCACGAACCTGTCACATGCGCCAAAACGGCCCAGGCGCGAGTCGGGGCGATTATTCGAAACGCGCGGAACGGCGCGTTCTGAAGCGGTGCCAGGCGCGTCAAATCAGGTCGTAATGGGAATATGCCCTGGAAGCGCCGCCACGCGATCGAGCCAGGCGCGGATGCACGGATAGCGCTGCAAATCGAACCCGCCGTCCTCACAGACATGGGTATAGGCATAGAGCGCGATGTCGGCGAGCGTCAGCCGATCGAGCACGAAGAAGGCGCGATGCTCGAGATGCGCGTCCATCAGCGCCAGCGCCGCTTCGCCCGCCGCCCGCTTCACCGGATATTGCGCACGCTGCAGCTCGGTGAAATTCGCCTCGCCGATCCATTTCAGCCAGAAGCGCAGCGTCGCGACGTTGGGTTCGTGGTTGTACTGCTCCCAGAACATCCAGTGCAGCATGTCGGCGCGCTCGAACCGGTCATGCGGGATCAAGTCGCTGCCGTCGGCGAGATAGAAGCAGGCGGCATTGCTCTCGGGCAGGAAATCATTGCCGGCCTGGAGCACCGGGATGCGGCCGTTGGCATTGACTTCGCCGAGGAACTGCTGGGAGCGCGTCTCGCCCTTCATGATGTCGTATTCGCGACGCTCGAGCGGGATGCCGAGATGCGCGGCAGTCAGCCGGATCTTGTAGCAGTTCCCCGACTGGGCATATTCGTGAAGAACCAGCGCCGACATGTGTCCCTCCTCGCTCGGTCAGCGCCATTCCCGTTCCGCGCGAAGTTGGCAAGCCCATGGAACCGAACACGCCGCAACCCGGTTGCGCCTAAGGAACGCGAAGGGAGTTTCGAATGATCGGCGACATGATCGCGGGCTGGATCGGCAATCGCATCGATCGCGGTGACGGCAAAGGCGGAACGCTCGGCGCAATCGCAGGCGTCGCGACGTGGAAGGTCGCGAAGAAAGTCGTTCCGGCGGCGCTGTTCATCGGCGGCGCGGCGCTTGGGGCGCGGTATTTCGCCAGACGATGGCAAGAGGCGAGTCAGCGCACGCCGGCTTGACCTGCCACGCCGCGCGCGGCAACAGCGCGCATGGCAGTTGCTCCCGAGGCCGATCCGCACAAGTTCCGCCGCCGCGGCGTGCTCTTCGTGCTCTCCTCGCCGTCCGGCGCCGGCAAATCCACGATCGCGCGCAAGTTGCTCGAGGCGGACCCCTATCTCGACATGTCCGTGTCGTACACGACACGCGAACCCCGGCCGGGCGAGGTCGACGGCGTCGATTACCATTTCACCGACCTCGAGAGATTTCGCGCGATGGTCGCGAACCACGAGTTCCTCGAATGGGCGCATGTGTTCGGGCACCGCTATGGAACGCCGCGGGGGCCCGTCGACCAGATGCTCGGCACGGGCCGCGACGTGCTGTTCGACATCGACTGGCAGGGTGCGCAGCAGCTGTTCCAGCTCGCCGGCGGTGACGTGGTGCGCGTGTTCATCCTGCCACCGAGCCTGCGCGAGCTGCACGAGCGGCTCAAACGCCGCGCGACCGACGCCCTGGAAGTCATCGACGCGCGGATGGAACGCGCCGAACGCGAAGTCAGCCATTGGGACGGCTACGACTATGTCCTGGTGAACGACGACATCGAAGAATGCTATACGCAGGTGCATACCATCCTGCGCGCCGAGCGGCTCCGCCGTTCGCGCCAGACGGGGTTGATCGGCTTCATTCGCAGTCTGACGAAGTAGCCGATCTCTGGGCGTTCATGCCCGCAACGGGGAGGCACTAGGATGGTCAGGACCTTGATCGGCGGGCTGCTGGGCGGCATCGCCATGTTCTTCGTCGGTTTCCTCTTCTGGGGCACGCCGCTGAGCCTGATCGCGTTCGGCCGCACCGACGACGCGACCGCGCAGGCGCTGCAGGCTGCGCTCGCGCAGCATCTCGGGCCGCTGGGAACCGCGACCTACCCCATTCCCAATCCCTCGACCGTGGTCGGCACCGAGCTGTACGGCAAGGGACCCGTGGCGATCGTCCATTTCACCAATGCCGGCTTCGCAGCGATGGATACGACCGCGCTGATCGGCGGGCTCGTGCTCGGCGTGCTCTGCGCGATGCTCGTCGCCTGGGCGGTCAGGGCATTCGCGGCGAACGGCAGCTTCACCGACCGGTTCAAGCTGGTCGCGCTGATTGGCCTCGCAGTCACGGCCTATACCGATATCGGCCAGCCGGTCTTCAACCATGCGCCCTGGAGCTATTACGTCTATCTCTGGATCAGCGACCTCGCGTCGTGGGTGGCGGCAGGGGCAGTGATCGGATGGTTCGTGCCGAAGTCGACGCAGGATGTCGCTTGACGCGCCGCGGCCTTGAAATGCGCTGAAAAATGACTATTATGACTATCCAGCTATCGGATATCATCCATGGAAGCCCAAGGCACCGATTGTTGGACAGTCGCTCAGGCGAAGGCGCGCTTCAGCGAAGTCATCGACAAGGCGCGCCGTGAGGGACCGCAGTCGATAACTCGCAACGGCAAGCGCGCCGTGGTCGTCGTTGATGCCGCACAATGGGAGCAGTCGCAGAAGCGCGATCGGCAGGGGAGCCTCGCCGATTTCCTGATGGCTTCGCCGTTGCGGGGGGCCGGGCTCGAGGTGCAACGACTTCCGGGCGGCATTCGCGAAGTCGATCTGTGAGCTTCCTGCTCGACACCAACGTCATTTCCGAAAGCGCGAAGCCCAGGCCCGATCCCGGCGTCATGGCTTGGCTTGGGTCAGCAGCCGAATCGGAATTGTTTCTCAGCGTCATCTCACTGGCCGAGCTGCGCCATAGTGTCGAGCGTTTGGCCGATGGCCAACGCAAGAAGGCGCTCAATCTTTGGCTGACCGAACAACTCCCGGAGCGCTTCGATGACCGCCTGCTCACGATCGATGCCGAAACGGCCGATCGTTGGGGTCGCGTCGTGGCGCGCGCGCAAGCCGTGGGGCGTCCGATCGGAGCTATGGACGGCTTTCTTGCCGCCATCGCCGAGCAGCACAAGCTCACGCTCGTGACTCGCAATGCCTCGGATTTCGACGGGGCCGGCGTCCGCGTGTTCAACCCATGGGCAACGCGCGACGCCTAGCCGTTCGGCAGCGCCAGAAACCGCACCGCCGCATCGAACCCGCCGCGCCGCGCATCGCGCGCGTGGGTGGCGAATTCGTCCTCGCCCCATTGCTCTTCCTGCCAATCCTCCTGCGTTTCAATCGCCGGACCGGTACGCGCGAATCCCGGCGGCATTTGTGCGGCGACTGATCCTGGCGCAACACGGGAACATATCGCTCAGGCGCGCGAATGCTTCGCCAACGCTGCCTCTTCCACTTGATCGCGGCGATTGCGCCGCCACCTGATCGGTAGGTCTGCCCAGGTCCGCAAACTTCGTGGCTGATCGATCTCGGCCAATCCGGTCTCCGGCCATTCATTTTCCGTGGGAAACCACGCTGTTCCGAACAGGCGATCCCATAAGGTGGTGAATGCGCCGAAATTCTTGTCGAAATGCTTTTCTTCGAGAGAATGATGGATTCGATGAAACCTGTTGTCGCAGAAAAAGACGCGCAATGGGCCGAGGTGGAGCCTTGTCGGCGAGTGAATGTAAGACGCGTGCAGGTGTAGAACGATCAGCATCGCTGGAACGATGGGTCCGGTATCGGTCACGATCAGACTTGCCGGCAGCACGAGGAATATCGCCTGGAAGATCGGCTCGCTGACATGGTGGTATGAATTGACCGCATTCAGCTCCCTGATCGCGTGATGCACAGCATGAAATCGCCACGAGACCGCGTGCTGGACTCGATGGAACCAGTAGAAGAAGAAATCATAGACCAGAGCGCCCGCTATCGGCGCCAGGACAACCCCTGATATTCCGACCCAATCGAAGGACAGGGGTATCGTTATGAGCGGCCTGATGCCGATCGACACCCAAAAATCGTGGAATAGCCTGAAGGCTATCATGTTGAAGGGCACATAGAGCGCCCAGATCTGCAATCCGATCAATCTCTGGCGCAGCGACTGCTTCTCACGCGGGAACAGAAGTTCGGTTGCGGTGATCAGCGACAGGCTGAAGGCGCTTACGACTATTACCGGTCGCGCCTCGGTCCATATCGCAACGTATAGCGACGTCATCGCGGGTATCGATCGGGCGTGCGGACAGCCGCTCGCACCCATGCGGTCCTGTCGTTCGGACTTGAAGCGAACATGTGCTGGCTCTCAGTTTGGCAGCCACAACTACGCCCGCGGCATTACCAATTGGTTGCAACCGAGCGCCGGCTCCGTAGCGCCATGGCCGGAACGTGACGCCGTACGTGTCGCTAGATCCGTGGATAACTCTATTATTTCGATAATATTCGTACGACCGGCTTCGCGCGTCGAGAAACCCAAAATGTTACGCCCCTAGAATTTTTCTGTTCACCGACATCGATCTTCCGCTTCGCTATTTGAGCAGATAAACGTCATAACTCTCTTCCGTTGCCGGTCCAAAACGTGCGATCCGCACAGTGGAGGCCAGGAATTCTCGTACTTCAATCGGATCGATGCGCAGCGTTCCGTAATATCCACGCATGCGCTCCCCCGCGACCGTCGTGGCGTCGAGGCGCTCCTCGAGTACGATGACGATCGGCCGATGAGTCACCGCGCGCAGCTTCAGCGCCGTCGACAAGATATATTTGATCGAAATTATTGACCTTGCCGCGTGAGAGAAGATCACCGTGTTCCCGAAGCGGTGTTCACGCGCAAGATAGATCGGGTTCCTCGAATAATAAGGAAGCGCCTCAAGCATAGTGTCAGGATCGCCGAGAACGATCGCACTGCGAAGATCCTTTCGTGCGAGCAACGCTCCCAGATCCCGGCTGCGGCTCTCGGGAATGCCGCTGGCGATCCGTATGAAGACCAAAACACTGCTGTACACCTGAAGCGCGAGCAGTGCCATGAATGCCGCGCGGCCGATGGCATTGCTGTACCTTACTTCTGGCGGCCGCTTATTTTCTACGATCCAGATCATGGTGATCAAGAACGCAATGAACAGAGCCTGATGCCGGTAGAAGCCAGGATAGATAAGCTGGAAGACGAGCTCCATCCCAACCAGCGCTGCCGCCGAGGCCAGCACCGCGCCGTGAAAAGGTTGCAGGCCCATGATGCTGAGGATCAGCAAGATCGGCAGCAGCACGACGACGGGGATCGCGCTGCGCAGGTCCTCCGGCATCAATTGGTGAAAGCAGGGACCGATATTCTCCACGAGGGACATCAGGAATCGTCCGATCCCGGATTGGCCGGACGGCAGCATGGCCGCGGAATCCACCGGCGGGTAGACCTGCCAGACGCAGACCGCGACTCCCACGACAACGAGTGCCACGGCGACCAGCAAACTCGCCCACGCCCGGCGATCTCTTTCGGCCCTTTGCTGTACGAGCTCGACCAACCAGAAGAGCAGCAAGCCGTTGGCGAGCACGACAGAATGGACATTCGTATTGCACAGCAGGAACAACAATGAGCCGAGTACGCCGGGGCGGTCACGATAGCGCGGCCACGCCCAGGCTATCGCGTACAAGATGAGAACACTGATTCCGTAATTGCGTGCGACCGCGACATATTCATAGGTTGAGAACGCACTGAAGAGGGCCAGCGCCAGCAGAAGCGGGCGAAACGGCGCCTTGAACGCAAGCAATGCCGCACCCGCCGCTCCGATCAGAAAGGCGACGGCTGGAAGAACAACCGGGTTCGGATAGATCGAGAGTGCGCTGCGGAGGAGGATGTGCCAGAGGGCCGGATGACCGAAGCCGCGAATCTGCACGATCATATCGGCGAAGCTATGGCCGCGTTCGGCAAAGCTCAGTGCCCGGATTTCGTCGCGCCACATTGCGTGGTGCGCGACCGCGAACAGAGCGAAGGCGAGCCACACGCACCACAAGAGGGTCCGAAGAAGCATGGACGTCGTCGGGTGGCGTTGCGAAGACGATGGCTGCATGATCACTATCAACTCTTGTCGGAGCGACGCTGGCCGCTCGGACCATGACAGGACGTAACTAACGAGGCGTAAAGAATTTCGCAGCGGGCTGGGTTACGCGGGGATTCCGCTCTAATCCGCTAAAAATTCCAGAAACCGCACCGCCGCATCGAACTCGCCGCGTCGCGCGTCGCGCGCCTGGGTGGCGAGTTCGTCCTCGCCCCATTGCTCTTCCTGCCAGTCCTCGTCGAGCCGGCTCGCCTGCCACACGGCCTCGGCGTCGGCCCCATGCTCGATCAGCGCCAGCGCGGCGATCAGCGAGCCGGTGATCGTCACTACCGGCGACAGCCCGGCGAGCTCGAACGGCGTGCGCGCGGCGACCGCTTCGGCGAGCCGCGCGACGGTCGCCTCTGGCTGCGGGCGAAACGTCACGCCGACGACGGTCTCGAAATGCGCATCATAGCGCGCACGCGCCCAGTCGAGCAGCGGATCCCACAGCGCCGCCTGGCGTGCGACGAGCGGCTCGGGCGTATCGGCGCGATAATAGAGCAGATCACTTTCGCCGAATTTCGCGAGCTCGACAGCGAAAAGCGTCGGGTCGGGAGCGATGCGGTCGATCGCGGCATTGGCGAGCCCGGTGAGCGGCATCGCGCGCGGATCGATCGTCTCACCGACGGCGCGCCATTCCTCGGCGATCGCTTCGGCGAGCGCGGGCCCCGGCGCCGCAAGCGGGGCGCGGCCCGGGGTGCGCACCGGCCGCCCGTCGAGCCGGATCTCCCCGTCCTCGACCGTCACCTGCTTCCAGAAGCGCCTCACGGCTGGGGCGTCCGCCAGATCCGCGCCAGCGCGCGCGGCACTGTCGCCATGACATAGAGCCCCGACAGCAGGATCGCGCCGCCGAGTAGCTGCTGCGGCCAGGCGCTTGCCCTGCCGGCAAGCACGAGGCCGAACACCGCGCCGGCAGTCGCGGCGAGGTTGATCCCGGCGATGACATAATAGCGCGTGCGCGCGAGCTTGTCCGAGTCGCTCACAATGCCTCCAGATGGACCGGGAGCGCGCGCGCGTGCTCGGCGACGACGCAAGCGCCCGCGGCGGTCAGTTCTTCGGGTGCATGATAGCCCCAGGCGACTCCGACACCATGCGCTCCCGCGGCTGCGGCCATCGCCATGTCGAAGCTGGTGTCGCCGATCATCGCAGTCGTCTCGGGGCACGCGCCGGCTTCGGCCATCGCCGCCGCGATCATCGCGGGATGCGGCTTCGAAGGATGGCGATCGGCGGTCTGCAAGGTCACGAAATGGTGCTTGAGCGCGTGACGTTCCAGTACGTGGTTGAGCCCCCGATCCGATTTTCCCGTAGCGACTCCGAGCTGCCAGCCACGGGCGTCGAGCGTCCGAATCGCCTCGTCGATGCCCTCGAACAACGGCTCCTCTGCCAGTCCGGCGCTGCGCAGCCGGAAGAAAGCCGCCTTATAGTCCTCGGCGAGCCGCACATGGAATCCAGCGTCGGCGTCGGGCAGCAGCGCCGCGAGCGCGGGCACCAGGCTCAGCCCGACGATGCGCCGGATTGCGGGGCGTCCCGGCGGCTCCAACCTAGCCCCTGCGAACGCCTCCTCCATCGCCCGGCAGATCGTTGCCTGGCTGTCGACCAGCGTGCCGTCGCAATCGAACAACGCGAGCCGGTTCAATCGCGTGCGCCCCGCGACCGCCGCTCGCCGCGCCGCTCTTTCCGCACCGACTTGGCATGAGCCTTTGCCTTCGCTTTCTGCTGCGCGCGGGTGGGCGGCGGGCGCTCCTCGTCGATCAGGCTATGGCCGCCGCTGGCCGGCTCGAAGCCGAGCATCGCCATGCTTTCGGCAAAATGTCGCGGTAGCTCGGCAGTAACGTCGATCCTGCCCCCGTCGGGATGGTCGATGCGGATACGGCGCGAGTGCAGGTGCATCTTGCGGCTGATGCCGCCGGTGAGGAACGCCTCCGGCCCGCCATATTTGCCGTCGCCCACGATCGGATGGCCGATCGCCGCGAGATGCACGCGCAGCTGGTGCGTCCGGCCGGTAAAAGGCTGGAGCTCGACCCAGGCAGCGCGAGTACCGGCCTGCTCGACCACGCGGTAGCGCGTCCGCGCCGCCTGGCCCTCCGCCTCGTCGACGTGCATCTTCTCTCCGCCGGTTCCGGGCTGCTTGGCGATCGGCAGCTCGATTACGCCGTCCTCGATGCTCGGCACGCCGACCACCAGCGCCCAATAGAGCTTGCGCGCCGAACGCCCGGAGAAATGCTTCGAGAAATAGGCGGCGGCGCGCGAGGTTCGCGCGATCAGCAGGGCGCCCGACGTATCCTTGTCGAGCCGGTGCACCAGCTTGGGCCGGCCCTCGGCTTCGAATTGCAGCGCGTCGAGCAGGCCGTCGACATGGTCCTTGGTCTTGGTGCCGCCCTGCGTCGCAAGTCCGGGCGGCTTGTTGAGCACGATTGCCGCGGGATCGCGGTGGATCACCATCTCCTGCGCAAACGCGATCTGCTCTTCGCTGAGCTTCGGCCGCTCGACGCGCGCGGCCGCCGCCGCGGGCGGTTCCGCCGGGGGCACCCGGATCACCTGTCCCTGGGAAAGCCGATCGCCCGGCGTCGCACGGGCGCCATCGACACGTAGCTGCCCGGTGCGCGCCCAGCGCGAGACGATGTTGAAGCTCGCTTCAGGCACATGCCGCTTGAACCAGCGATCGAGCCGGATGCCATCGTCGTCGGCGCCCACCATGAACTGCCGGACTTCCTTGCTCTCGCTCATGCGACCGCTCGCACCAGGAGCAGGCCGCCGAACAGCGCGAGCGTCGCACCGAGCACCGAGGCCAGGATATAGCCGAACGCGACGACCCAATCGCCGCGCTCGACCATCAGCACGACTTCGAGCGAGAAGGACGAGAAGGTCGTGAAGCCGCCAAGCGCGCCGACCGCGAGCAACAGTCGCGCATGTTCGGCACCGTTGGCGAAGCGGGCCAGCAGCCCGGCAAGCAGCCCCATCAGCAGGCCGCCGAAAATATTCACTGCCAGCGTACCCCAGGGGTAATCGGGGCCGAGCAGTGACAGCGCCGCGCGGCCGACGAGGTAGCGCGCAGCGCTGCCAACCGCGCCGCCAATCATCACGAGAAGGATTGCAGGCATCGCACGCCGGTAGCGCGCTTTGGCGCGGGGGGGAATGGCCTTGGCCGCGGTCCGCGCCGCGGCAACAATCGACGTTACTCCCGCGCTAAGCTCGAATTTGCTGGAACCCGAGTCCGCGGCATGCGCTCTTGGCAATATCACGGGAAGGGGATCCCCATGCAATTCATCCGCGAGCGGCGTGCTGCGCCGCGTATCAAGATTTTCCAGCCGGTCGAGCTGGCGCTTCGCGACACGAAGCTGCGCGCGCATCTGCTCAACATCTCGACCAGCGGCACGCTGATCTATGCGCGCACCCGGGTCGCCTTTGGCGAGCGTGTCGTCGTGCGCTGCGATTTCGAGCTCGGCGCGGCACGCGTGATATGGAGCGATGGCGCGCGAATCGGCGTATTGTTCGAGCAGCCGCTGTCGCAGCGGCAACTCGACCTGTTGATCGCGGATCAGGAAAGGATCGCCGACGCCTTCGCCCACCGCATCGACGCCGCGATGGCGTGACGCTGTTGCAGCTTCGGGGAGCCAATCCTGCGGAACTGCAGGAAAATCGCCTCGCAGTTGCAAGCGCCGGGGACGGACTGTTTTAGCTTGCCAACACACCTTCGATTCCTTATCCAGTCGTCATGCTGAATCTGCTCTCGATCATTGTCGGCGCCGTAGCTTTTCCGGTCATGCTGATCGCACTGATCCCGCTGCTCGGCTGGCTCAACTATGCCGTGATTCCGCTCGCCATCGTCGGTCTTGCGCTCGGCGCGCTTTCGAGCTCGACGAGCGGCCGCAACTTCAATCTGGTCGTGCTGGTGATCGGCGTGGTTCGGCTGATGCTGGGGCATTTCATTCTCTGACGCTCGCGCTCCGGCCCGGCCTCCACGGCCCATTCGGCGGGTCGTTATGCGCGCGACAATTGATTCTTCATCACGGCCGCTATTTGCGGTAGATGAGAGATCAACAAAAAGGGGAGGGTAATGACCGTGAACATGAAACCGGCGCTATTGGCATGCTCCGCGCTTGCCGCCGTGTCACCTATCGCAGCGCACGCGCAGGCGGGAAGCCCGGCGCCAGCCGCCGAACAGCCAACGGCGCAATCAAGTCCGGAAAGCGAGATCGTCGTCACGGCGCAGTTTCGCACACAGAATCTCCAGGACACGCCGATCGCCATCACTGCCGTCAACGCCGCGATGCTTGAGGCGCGCAGCCAGACGAGCGTGCAGGATATCGCCAACCAGGCGCCGTCGGTAACGCTCAAGCCGCAGGGCGCGGCCTTTGGTCCGGCCCTCGGGGCGAACATCCGCGGCGTCGGCCAGTTCGACTTCAACCCGGCACTCGAACCGGGTGTCGGCTTCTACGTCGATGACGTCTATTTTGCGACGCTGACCGGATCGATCCTCGACCTGCTCGACCTGGACCGCGTCGAGGTGCTGCGCGGGCCGCAGGGTACGCTGGCCGGACGCAACTCGATCGGCGGTGCGGTCAAGCTGTTCTCGCAAAAGCCGCGCGGATCGAACACCGGCTCGATCACGGCAACTTATGGCAGTCGCAATCGTCTCGATCTGCGAGCGAGCGCCGACTTCAATCTCGCCAAGAACCTCGACGTGCGGCTCTCGGGCGTCGCCAAGAAACAGGAGGGCTATGTCAACCGTCTCGACTTCGGCTGCGTCTATCCGGCCGGCGGCCCGGCGACCTTCACACGCGCCTTCTCGATCGCGGGCGCGCCCGACACGCTGCTGGTCAATCCCGTCGGTGGCGTGCCCGCGAAGACCAACCGCAGCGATTGCCTGCTCTCGAAGGAAGGGGGCGTCGGCTATATCGCCGGGCGCGCGCAGTTGCGGTGGCGGCCCAGCAGCAGCATCGATATCAACATCATCGGCGATTATACCGACGATGATCGCACCGCGGCTGGTTCGGTATTGCTGCAGCGCAATTATCCGGACGGCTCATTGGCCAGCCCGCGCTACCCGCTGCCGCTAATCCCCGCTCCCGGAACGTCGCCCGCCCAGAACTATACGACCGCGACGCCGCCGACGCGCGACATCAATCCGTTCGCGGCTTCGAGCCTGCTCTTGTCGTACGACAATCGATTCCTGTGCGGGCAATATTGCAACTACGCGACCTACGACAATCCGGCCGACGGAATCTTCCTCGCATCGACCGCCGACGGACGTGTGCGCTTCCGCGGCTGGGGCGTCTCGGGCCAAGTCGAATGGGACATCGCCGAGAAGCTCAAGCTCAATTCGATCACGGCCTACCGCAAATACACTTCGAACTTCTCGAACGACAATGATTTGTCCCCGCTGGCGCACAGCCTGGGCTATGGCCCGCTGAGGTTCCACTTCTTCAGCCAGGAACTGCGGCTCAACGGCGCGATCGGCGATACGATCAACTATACGCTCGGCGGCTTCTACAGCACGCAGAAGTCGATTTACGCGACGTTCCAGGACCTGCGCTATTCCGCACTGGAATTCCAGGGCAACGATCCGATCGATGCGGACAGCAAGGCGCTGTTCGCGCATGTGTCTTGGAACCCGTTCAAGCCGCTGACGGTCACCGGCGGCATCCGGTACACCAAGGAATCAAAGACCTATCATTATGTCCGGCAGCGTCCGTACCTCGATCCGACCGCTGCGACGGCGAACGCGGTGCTGCCGCTCAACGACACGATCAGCACCTACAATGGCGAGCGCGTCGATTACCGCGCGAATGTCCAATACGCGCTCACCGACGATGTGATGGCCTACGTCCAGTTCTCGACCGGATTCAAGGGTGGCGGCGTCAATCCGCGGCCGTTCTTCGTGCAGCAGGCGGTTCCGTTCAACCCGGAAACGCTGCAGGCGTATGAATTCGGGCTCAAGACCGACCTGCTCGATCGGCATGTGCGGTTGAACATGGCGGCCTTCCTGAGCAAGTACAAAGGCATCCAGCTCTCGCTCAACAACTGCACCGCGATCGCCGGCGTCGGTTTCGGCATACCTTGTGCGATGCCCGTCAATGCCGGGGACGCCGACGTAAAGGGTATCGAACTCGAGACCACGATTCATCCCGTCGACGCCATGACCATCGATGGTTCGCTCAGTTATATCGATTTCCAATACAAGCGCTTCGGCACTTTTACCTCGGGCACGACCACGGTCTCGGTCGGAGGGCCGACCAACATCAACGGCCCGCAGTTCGGCGATTACGCGCCGTTCACGCCCGAGTGGAAATGGAGCATCGGCGCTCAATATACGGTCGATCTCGGCTCCGTGGGCACGCTGACGCCGCGGTTCGACGCTTCCTATCAGGGCAAGGTCTACACCGGCGCGGCCAATCGGTCGTCGAACCGGATCGACGGCTATACGGTCGCCAATGCGCGACTGACCTGGCGCAACGCGGGCAAGGATCTCGACGTTTCGCTGGAGGTCACCAATGTTTTCGACAAATATTATTTCCTGACGCTGTTCGATCAGACGATCGGTGGCCAGGGCTATGTCACGGGTCAGCCTGGGCGGCCGCGCGAATGGGCAGTGACCGTCAAGAAGAAGTTCTGAGTATGGAGCGCGCCATGAACCGTGGTGACGCGGTTCATGGCGCGCGGCGTATCGAGCGAGGCTGGCGATGTCCTGCACGGCACATTTGACTCGTCGCGACCTTTCCCGAAGCTTCGGGGTCCTGTCACTTGCGTATTTGGTGCAACCTGCCGGCGCGCTCGGCACGCAGGTTGCGCGGCGGTGCCCGGTGGTCGGCTTTCACGCCGACGCGCCGTGGCTCGACCCCAGTGGACGCGACCTGCCTTTCCATCCGCCGGCCTGCCTTGGCACGGTCGTGCCCGATCGCGAGTCGCTGCTGCGACTCGGTCATTTCCTGTAGGATCTTTTATCGGCCCGCGCTGAAGGAGCGTTTCGCCATGGCTGATCTATCCAAGCTGACGACGGCCCAGGGATATTTCGCTCCGCAGCGATTCGAAGCCGAAGTGCTCGATTGCGAGACCATCGGCACGATCCCCAGCGATATCACCGGCGCGTTCGTCCGCCTGGGCGGCGAATGGTATTATCCGCCGAAATTTCCCGATGACGCACCGCTCCATTCGGATGGCCACATCAGCCGCTTCCGTTTCCATGACGGGCGCGTCAGCTATCGCAGCCGCTTCGTCCGGACGCAGCGCTTCGAAGCGAACCTCAAAGCCGGCCATCAACAGTTCGGCTATTACCGCAACCGACTGACCGACGAGCCCCAGGTACAGGCGCTCGACGGTACGGTCGCCAACACCACCCCCTATGCCTTCGCCGGCAAGCTTATGGCGCTCAAGGAAGACGCGCTGCCGCATCTGATTGACCCAGTAACGCTGGAGACGACCGGCCGCTGGGATTTCGGCGGCCAGTTCAGGAGCCGAACCTTTTCCGCGCATCCAAAGACTGATCCGGCGAGCGGCGAGATGATCGCCTATGGGTATGAAGCGACTGGCGACGGCAGCAGGGACGTGTTCGTCTACACGATCGACCGGACCGGCACGGTGACGCACGAGGCACGGTTCGAAGTGCCCTACCTCAGCATGATCCATGATATCGCGATCACCGAGCGACACATCCTGTTTCCGTTCGGAGGTTATGTCTCCAGCACCGAGCGCCTGCGCCAAGGCAAGATCCACTGGGGGTGGGACAAGACGCAACCGAGCTACATCGGCATTCTGCCGCGCGGCGCCCCGGGCAAGGACATTCGCTGGTTCAAGGGCCCGCTGCGCTGCATGATGCACACGTTCAATGCGCGGACGCTGGGCGACAAGGTGATCCTCGATGCGCCGTTCTACGACGGCAATTTCTTTCCCTTCTTTCCCAATGTCGACGGCTCGCCGTGGGAGCAGGCCAAGGCGCGCGCGTTCATCCGACGGCTCACGTTCGACTTGAATTCGCGCCATGACGGCTGGACCGAGGAGATCTTGTTTCCCATGCCGATCGTGGACATCGGTGCCGTCGACCCCCGCCATCTGACTCGCGATCTGCGCTACGTGTTCACCGGTTTCGCCGATCCGACCAGGCCGTTCGATACCGCACGCGGAGGCAATCTCGCCGGGCGAGTGACCAACAGCTATGGCCGCTTCGATCTCCACACCGGCAGGTACGAAGCGATGTTCGCCGGCCCGACGCACAGCCTGGCCGAAGCCTGTTTCGTGCCGCGAAAGGGCGGTGGCGAAGGCGCGGGCTGGGTGATCGGCGTCGCGTCGAACTTCGCCGAGATGCGCTCCGAGCTCGTCATCGCCGACGCCGAGCGTCTGTCGGAAGGCCCGATCGGCCGCGTGCTCCTCCCGTTCCGCGCCGCGCCCCAGGTCCACGGCAACTGGATCAGCGACGACCAGCTGTCGTTCGGCTGAGCCCCGCGCCAAAAGGTCCTTTGGAAATGCGTTCCCTGTGCATCGTTCGCTGAACATCAGGAGCGGCGAGAACCGAAGAGGAGATGGGCATGAAATGGATTTCGGCACTCGTCGCGACGGCCGCCGCGCTGGCGGCGCCCGCCGGCGGTCAGATCGGTGCGCCCGGCGTCACCGACTGGGCGCAGAAGCTCCAGCCACCGGCGAAAAGTCCTTTTTCGCCCGCGGTCCCGGTCGGGCGCGCCGACGATTACGTGGCGATCGTCAATCTGCTCAACACCTATTTCATCGCACTCGACGCCGGTGACCTCGACACCTACGCTAATATGTTCGCGCCCGACGCAGTGATGTATTGGGTCGGGGGCGTCGAGCGCGGCCGCGCAGCGATCTACAAGAATCTCGCCAGTTTCGGCACGGGACGGCAGAAGCTCGGCAAGGACGCCGTCGAACGGCCGCGCTTCATCCACACGATCGGGAGCCAGCGGATCGACTTCACTGGCCCGACGACCGCACACGACGTCGGCATGTGGCTGGGGTTCAGCAATCGCACGGCCGACAAGAAGTTCGAGACCGCCGAGTTCGGGCATTACGAGGACCGCTATGTGAAGATCGACGGACGCTGGTATTTCCAAGAGCGCCGCATCTACAACGAGCGCCTGGGCAACAAGGCGCTCTATTACCCGGAACTGGGCGAGAGCGATCCGCGCACGAAATGACGCACGTCCCCGAGGCTTCCAATCCTCAGCCGTCGAGCGGCGGATTGGTTTCTGCCGGCTGCGACGGCGGTGCTGGCGGTGCCGGCGGCGTGATGCCGCCCTTGCGCATCTCGGGCTTCGCCGTCCAGGGCGAGCGCATGTAATAGGGGGCCTGCACGAATGTCGCTTCGATCCCGGTGATGCGCCCGCGCTTGATCTTGAACATCTCGAGCAGTGCCCAGGTCTGCGGCTCGCGGAACACGGAGCGTTGCACGGACCCGTCGGTGAGCTTGTAGGTATCGAGACGACCCTTGTGGTCGATGAATCCGCGCGCCATGACGATGCCGCGCATTTCGTCGACCAGCAGGAAGTCGCGGTCGCGCACACGCTCGTTGAAATGGTACCGGCCCGAGCGAAATCCCTGTTCGACGTCGGGGAATTTCATGCCGTTCTCGAACCGCGTGGCATCAGGCGCGAACGCCGTGCCGCGGATCTCGCCATTATTGTTCTCGAGCGTGTCGAAATAGCCGTTGGCGATCCGCACGAGGTCCGCGCGCGACATGCGATCGCTCGGCGCGACGGCGCGGGCAAGGTCGGGATCGTGGCTGAATCCTTCGATCGGTCCGATCGGTGTCGGAGGCGACGACAGGTTGCGCCTGGTCGAAATGATATGCTCCGCCTCGACGATCTTGCCGCCAGCCACCTTGAGGCGGATCGCGAGAAAGCCGGGTGTGTCGTTCTGCTCGATGGTGGTGTAGATGCCGATCGTGCCCTTCACCGGGTCCGACAAGGTGAGCGCCGGCCCGACTTCCCTGGTGACCGTGTCCCAGGTGCCGTCGGGCAACGGCATCTCGACATTGTTCTCGGTGAACCGCACGCGTGCCGCGATCGGCGCGCGCTTGACGTCGTGCGCAAGATAGGCGGCGCGATACGCCGCGCCGATCCGCTCGAGACAGAGCTTGCCGCAGGGTTCGGCAGCCATTGCCGGCGCTGCTATGGCGATGGCGGACAGGATCAATAGGCTGCGCACCCGATCGGCTCCCCTACAACCCGGCCGCACGCTCCCCCTGCGCGCTGCGCAGCGATCGGCCAGCGGTCCTTGGCTCCTTCATGCGCAGCCACGCGCCGGAAGGCAATGTTGCGCGCGCCACGGCATACCACGGGATGACGCTAGATCCGACGTGTTCCCGGATAGGCGAGCAACACGTCGCTCCCGGCCTCGGCTCGGAGCTCGCAATCCCCGGTCAGCGTGAGGCATTCGCCGGCACGCCACGCGACGCCATCGACGGTCCCCGCCCCGGTCACCGGCACCAGCCAGCCGGTCGTGCCGGGGGGAAGCGCGAAGCGGCGGTGGCCGCCGGACCAGCGCTC
>Ga0105248_10002775_pt1 | contig 19479 bp, 14 predicted proteins | sample KBSS34metaG_FD_81524 | JGI IMG/M metagenome (GOLD analysis project Ga0105248, IMG submission 81524) | Switchgrass rhizosphere microbial communities from Kellogg Biological Station, Michigan, USA - KBS S3-4 metaG | ecosystem: Host-associated > Plants > Roots > Rhizosphere > Soil | place...
GACCCCGATCGGCGAGGCGGCGCGCGACCATCAGCGGCTAATGGCCACGCTGTACCTGGCTGCGCAGCAGGCTGTTCTCCTTGAGGCCTAAAGCAGCGTAGGAGACGCACCTCTAAAGAGCCGGGTCCGTTTGGACCCGGCTCGTTGCATGGTGGACGACACGATCTCTCCTGGCGCGAGCGTGGGAGAGAGCATCTCCTCTGAGGCGCGGCGATGAGCTGGTCGATGCTAGTGGCCCTCAGTTCCGTGCCACGCACTCCTGTCGCGTGGCTCCGTTCGACAGAAGGGGTGCTCCATGTCCCCTCTCAGCTCAGGCGCCACTCGACTGACGAAAGGTGGGCCCTGTTGTCTGGCCTCATCGTCAGAAGGCGCGGGTGCACATTTGTTGCCCTCAGGCCGGCGATTCGGAGGAGTCAGTCTGCGGGAATTCCTTCCAGAGAGGCCGCAGCTCGTCCATTTCCAAGGCGGCCATGAACTGCAGCAGCAGAGCAGCCTGAAACCGACCCCTATTGATCCGGTTCGCCAGCACCTTGGGATCCTCGTCGATTCCTATTGCGGCCAATTGAGCCGACATCTGTTTCCAGCCTTTGCGCTTCTTGTGCATCGCGTCGCGGATCAACTGCCTCGCGTGACGCTCCCAGACCGTGGCCGGCTTCGCCGAAGAGCGTTGCTTTGCTTGACTTTTTGTTTGCATCGTAAACGAGGAAAACACATCGGAAATGCGATTGTATGCCTCGACTGTGGTGAATCAACGTACTTGTGGTAGATCGAAATGAACGCTTCGAAAACTTGTGCTCGCCATACGGAAAGGAGCTGGCAGGCACGGGGCCTGGCTGCTTTGACTGGCCATGGGCCGAAGCCAATGACACCGCAGGACATCAAGCAACACCTTCTGAGCATCGGGACGCCGCTCGCGGGCGTCGAGAAGGTTCTTCGCGCGTTTGAGAACGCGCCAGTGCGGAAGCTGGACGGGCGCGGCGGCGCCGTTCGGGTGGAGTACTACAGCAAGAAGATGGACTGCATGCTCATCTGCGAGAGCGCCTCCGTCGAGTTCGAGATGGCGCAGGAACTGGAACGCGACCCCGATGTGCTGGCGTACTGCCTGCAACCCCTGGCGGAGGAGATGCAGTTTGGGGACGGTGGAAAGGGGACGACTCGCACCAAGGTCACGCCCGATGCGCTCGTGGTGGCCGTGCACGGGGTTTTTCTCGACGAGTGGAAGCCGACCGACCGACATCTGAAGCTGCCGGCTGTGGCGCCGAATCGATACCGTCGGGATGCCGACGGACATGTGATCAGTCCGGCGATGGTGCAGAAGTTTGCGCCGCTTGGCATCACGCATCGCCTGCGCCACCCGGGCCATCTCCCGCGCAAGTACCTCGAGAACGTTGAATACCTCAAGGACTACGCCGGCGCAGAGGCGCCGGCGTTGAGCGACGACATCAAGCAACGCATCAGTGAGCTGATGCAGGTCCAGGCGTTTCGCACCTTCAAGGACTTGCTGGACCTGGAGCCGGCATTGAGTGTCGACCTGTGGCTGCGCGCAATCGTCGAAGGCATCGTCGTCGTCGATATCGAGCGAGAGCGGCTCGCCGACCAGCACACCGCCTTCGTCTACCGCGACGAGATCACGATGCAGGTGATGCGGCGCGAACGTGACGTGCAGATCAGGCGCCTCGCCGGCGTGTCTGCGTTCCAGCTCATCGATGGGATGAGCTTCGTCCTGGACGGCCGCTGGTACGAGGTCGTGACGGTCGGCGACACCGAGGCAATTCTGAAGGGGGATGACGACAGGAACGTGTCGTTGCCGATTGCGGTACTGGAAAACGCCTTCCTCATCTCGAAGCTGAAGGTCGAGTCCATCCCGTGCGACACGAAATGGCCGAGCAAGTTGGCGCAAGCCGTTGCGACAGCCACGAGCCAGGAGTTGCAGGATGCCAAACGCAAGCTCGACATCGTCGAGGGCCGGTTGCCGTCCGAGGGAACGCCGTCGCGCACTCTTCGAGAGTGGTGCAAGCTCGTAAAGCTCGCGCACAGGTGCGGCGAAGATGCACTGGTCGGACTGCTTCCCGCACGCGATCGCCAAGGGAACCATGGGTCCCGCGTGGTCGAGGAGCACGACCAGTTGATCTCGAAAGTCCTCAACAACGACTACTTCCAGCCGCACCGCCCCTCGTTGGTGAGCGTCCACAAGATCTACGTGGAAGCTTGCGAGGGAAAGTGGACTCCTCTGTCCAGGCAGTCGTTTGGCAAACGGGCCAAGGCAGCTTCAGACGACGCGGCGAACTTCAAACGTTACGGCAAGCGCTTGGCCTATGCGATGAAGCCCGCCTACGTCGCCGCAGCGTACGAACCGTCGGTTCACGGCAACCGACCGTTTGCCGTCGTTCACATCGACCACACGCAGGTCGACCTCGAGCTAAGGAGTGAGAGCGACGGGGAGCCGCTCGGTCGGCCCTGGTTGTCGATTGCCTTCGATGCCGCCACCAGAAGTGTCCTTGCCTGGGTGATCAGCTTCCGGGCGCCGGACACGCACACGGTCATGCTGCTGTTGCGCGCGATGGTCAAGCGCCATCAGAGATTGCCGGCCATGCTGGTGATCGATAACGGGGCCGATCTGCGTTCGCGCACGGTGTCGCAGTTCTGCGCAGCATTCGGGGTCAACCTGAAGCGGCGGCCCCCCGGGCAGCCGCGGTTTGGCTCGGTTATCGAACGCATGTTCGGGACGATCTCAACCGCGTTCTTCCACACCCTGCGAGGTAGCACCAAGGTGATGAAGGCGGTGCGCACGGTGACCGGAGCCTGTCTCCCGAGCGAGCTCTCGCACTGGCACTTTCGACATTTGAAGACGGCGCTCGCCGCATGGTTTGAAGAGGTTTATCACGAGACCCCTCATTCCGGCTTGGACGGTGAGGTGCCTCGCGAGGCGCTTCAGAAAGGGCTGCTCAAGCACGGGGCTCGTGAGCACAAGCGCGTACTTTGCGACGAAGCTTTCCGCATCCTGACCTGTCCCTTCGTCAAGACGAACAAGGGCCAGCGAATGATTGACCGCCGCACTGGAGTCAAGGTGGACGAGCGCTACTACCACGCGCCCGAACTCAGGGACCCGCAAGTTGACGGGGCGACCGCCGACGTGCGGCGCGACCCCGAGGACATCGACGTCGTGTACGTACTCGTGAAGCGGAACTGGGTCAAGTGCCGCCGCGTCGGCAACGCCGAGGCGCGCGGAATGAATGAATGGGAGTTGCAGCTGTACAGCGAGGAACTCATGCAACGCAAGCTCATCAACAAGGAGCAGGCCAACGACCCGGCAAAGGTGCGGCGCGAAGCGCGCATGTGCAATCTCATTGCCAGCTTGGAGACGGACGCGAAGAGCCGGTTTCGCAAACTGCGCGAGGAAGGCCTGATAAGTGGTGACGGCGAATCTGCGTCGTCACAGAAAACTGAGTCGCAAGTCGATGCGACACCGCCTGCAAGTGACACGCCGATTATTGAGGGATCGAAGGCACCCGAGGGCAACGGCGGAACTGTGTACTACGACGGCGAATTCTGACGCACGAACAACTCACCCCGGCTGGCGGCTCTTTGGTCAAGCTGTCCCGCTCTATTCCACCAACAAACCTAGGAGGAACTCATGACCTTTAAAACCGCCCAATTTGACGCTTCCGTCGCGCTGCAGCGCCTTAGCGAGATTCGGATCCCTCACCCGCATATCAAGCAAGCGGTCGACCGCATTTCGCTCTCGATGACCACCGGCGCCGACGTCGAGATCATCTTGCTCGTTGGACCGCCGGGGGCTGGAAAGTCCTTTGCCATCGAGGCGGTCGCAGGGAAGATCGAGCAGCAATATGAAGTTCTGAAGAGTGCTCTGCCCAACGCCAAGCCGGTCATCTCCGTCCGGACGCCTGAGGCGGGAGACAAAGAATTCAGCTTCAAGATGCTGTATGAGCGTATTCGCGAGGCGGCCAAGGAGCCGCCGTTGGTTGGCCCGCGTCCGCAAGCTTTGCCTTGGGAGCCCAACACCTCCGGGCGTGGCCCGTCGATTGGATGGCTGCGCGACGCCGTGCGTAAGTGCCTCGAGGTACGTCAGGCGCGCCTGCTGATCCTCGACGAAGCGGCGCACATCTTGAGTGTTCGCAACTCCAACCGCCTGTACCGTCATGCAATGACCCTGAAATCGCTGGCGAACGACAGCGATGCGGTGCTGTTGCTTGTATGCAGTTACGACGGCCTCCCGTTTCTCGACGTCGACAGTCAGCTCACCCGTCGCATCGAACTCGTTCACCTCGCACGTTACCGCGACGATGTGGAAGAGGAGAGGAAGATCTTCGAGAATGCGCTCCTGACTATTGGCAAGCGGCTCGAGTTGGACGAGGACGAACTCAGGCTGTACACCGAACCGCTGATCGAGCGATGTGTCGGCTGCGTCGGCTCACTTGTGAAGACGTTTCGCAAGGCGGTGGTATACCAAAACGAAGCGGCTGGTCCGGGCTTCGATTACTCGCTTCTACACAAGGCGATGCCAAGCAAGAGCTTTGCCGGACGGTTGCGTGCCGAGGTGCTTGAGGCAGAACAACGTATCCAGGACTATTGACAGGACAACCCGAGTGACCTCTTCTCCCAGCCCCGATTACAACTTCAATCTCGCCAGCATCGTGCCGCACGGCGCGGGCACTGAGCGAGTCGAGTCGCTCTACAGCTTGACGCTTCGCCTCGCTGGACGGCATTCGACCACACCGAATGCTTTCGTCGCCTTGCTGGGGCCGTTGACGGGCCAACACGACCGCACGAGGCACGACTGGGTCGGGCAGCTGCACGACACCAGCTTTAGCGGCAGCGGCGACGAGAGCTTCGCGTGGGTGAACTTCCTGGAGCGGGCGACGGGGATGCAGCTCGGGATGACCATCGCGGGTCGCTGGGGTCACACGTTGACGCGCCGTGGCAGCGGCAGCAGCCGCCGCAAGTGGTGCCCCCAATGCCTCGACGACTCGTTGGGCGATGGCGATCCGTACCTGCATTTGCTTTGGACGATTGGACTGGTGACGGCCTGCCCGGTGCACGGCTGTGTCCTTGAGACAGCGTGCCCTCATTGCGGCCATGGCCGCACTGCGACGGGGCGCACGAGCAAGCGCTTCGCCATGCACGCTCCCGGCGTATGTGGCGAATGTGGCGGTTGGCTGGGGGCGCATGATCCCGTCGATCCGGCCGTGCCTCCACGTGCCGTCACCCCGGCGGCGGATCACGCGATCTGCGTAGCGGCGCACATCGGTGGTTTGCTCGCCGAGCCCCTCGGTGAGGAAGAGTCCGTGCAAGTCGGCCGAACGCTCACGGCGGCGGCAGATCGGTATTTCGGGGGCTCGATGGTGAAGCTGGCCGACTGGATCGGCCTCAACAAATCGACCGTGCATGGCTGGCTCAAGGGCGACGTCGTGCCTGAACTGGGCCGCCTCGTCGAGCTGGCCATCAAGCTGCGCATGCCGCTGCGCGAGCTTATGACCGGAAACACGGCCTCCCTTCCGGACAGTCTCTCTGAGAAGTCCGCTCGCCTAGAGAGCTACGACCGTAGCGCGCCGAATCCGCATCTGAAACGGGCAGCCATGGAAGCGCTGCTCGATGACGACCCGGGCATTTCGGTGAGGGAGATGGCACGACGTGTGGGCATGAATCACAGGGACGCGTACGTTCACGACCGCAACGCTGTTATCGAGCACAGCGAAGTGAGGCGATCGGTGGCTGCCGACATTAGGACCATTGAGCTCGCCGAAGCCGTCGAAGCCGTCCGTGAGTGCCACTCCGACCTCATCGAACATGGGCAGCCGGTGACCGTGCGAGCCTTACGTGAGGTGCTGGAGGACACCAGGCCCGGGCTCAGTTATGCTGATCAACAGGTCTTGGTCGACCGCGCACTGTCCACGTCCTAGTAGCGCCCATCCCACAAGCAAAAGGCCACTCTATGAGTGGCCTTTGTCATGGGAGTGCTGGAGAACGCAGATCCTGGGGATCAGCTAGCTGATCAGCACGTACTCGTCGAACGCGCTCCCCAAGGAAAAAGGCCACTCTTCGAGTGGCCTTTGCTCATTTTTCAAGCCGGTTTCTACCTAGCCTGACGACATCTAGTGCAACCAATTCGCTGCCAGATGGCAGCGAATTGGTTAACGGCACACAGAGGTTTCCCTCTGAGGCCTGCATTGGTGGTGGAGAGGAGGAGGATCGAACTCCCGACCTTCGCATTGCGAACGCGACGCTCTCCCAGCTGAGCTACCCCCCCACGCGAACGCGAAATTATAAGGGATCGCGCGAGGAGGGGTCCAGAACCGGGCCGCCGGGACCGGCGAGGCGGTCGAGTTCGAGCCAGAGCGCGCTGTGGTCGAGCTCGCCCAGGCCGTGATCGGCAGCGCTCGCGTAAAGGGTTTCGAAGAGGGTGGTGACGGGCGGCGCGAAGCCGAGTTCGCGCGCGGTGTGCAGCGCGTTGCGCATGTCCTTGAGCTGCACGCTCAGGGCACCGCGCTTGGCGAAGTCCTGCTCGACCATGCGCTGCCCGTGCACTTCCAGCACGCGGCTTTCCGCGAAGCCGCCGCGGATCGCCTCGCGCACGCGCGCAGGGTCGGCGCCGCCGCGGCGCGCCAGCAGCAGCGCCTCGGCGACCGCACCGATGGTGATGCCCACGATCATCTGGTTGGCGAGCTTGGCGAGCTGACCCGCGCCGCTGGGCCCGACGTGTGTCGCGCGGCCCAGCGGCGCGAAGATCGGCGCCGCCCGCTCGAAATCGGCCTGCGCGCCGCCGACCATGATTGCAAGCGTCCCCGCCTCGGCGCCCAGCGTGCCGCCGGACACCGGCGCATCCAGGTGCGCCACGCCGAGGGTCGCAAGCCGCTGCGCGTGATCGCGCGCCTGCGCGGGAAGGATGGAACTCATGTCGACGACGAGCCCGCCGCGCGGCAGTTCGCTCGCGGCGCCCGTGTCGCCGAAGAGCACCTCGCGCACGGCATCGCCCTGCTCGAGCATGGTGATCACGACCTGCGCATCGCGCACCGCGTCGCCCGCGCTCGCGGCGACCCGGGCGCCGAAGGCCGCCAGCGGCTGGGCCTTGTGGGCGCTGCGGTTCCACACGCTCAGCTCGTGCGCCGCGAGCAGCCTGCGCGCCATCGGCGCCCCCATGAGTCCGGTGCCCAGCAGTGCGACTTTCATGGGTTTGCTCCGGTGGTGCAAAACAGGCGGCGAGTATAGAAACCGCCCAGCACAGCTCGCGCCGCAAGCCCTCAGCCGATGGACACGTCCGAACGCAACCACGACCCCGCCTGGCTGGATCGTCAATACAACAACCGCGCGCGCGTCCCCGAGCACCCGCAGCTGCTCGCGCAGTGGGCGCGCGAGTCGGCGCGCGTGCGCTTCGAGCTGCCGATGCGCCTGGACGTGTGCTACGGCGAGGAGCCCTTCGAGCGGCTGGACGTGTTTCCCACGCATCGCGACCGCGCGCCGGTGCTCGTGTTCATCCACGGGGGCTGGTGGCGCTCGCTCGACAAGTGCGACCACAGCTTCGTCGCCGAGCACTTCGTCCGCGAAGGCGCGATGGTGGTCGTGCCCAACTACGCGCTGGCGCCTGCGGTGACGATCGACCAGATCGCCCTGCAGATGGTGCAGGCGCTCGCCTGGGTGTGGCGCCATGCGGCGCTGTATGGCGGCGACCCGCGGCGCATCGTCGTGGCCGGCCATTCGGCCGGCGCGCATCTCGCGGCCATGCTGCTGTGCTGCAGCTGGCGCAGCGTCGCGCGCGACCTTCCCGAGGACCTGGTGGGCGCCGCGCTCGGGGTCTCGGGCGTGTATGACCTCGAGCCGCTGCGCCACACGCCTTTCCTGCGCGAGGACCTGCAGCTGAGCGCCCACTCGGTGAAGCGGATGAGCCCGGCGCGCTTTCCGGCGCCGCGCGGGATCTTCCACGCGGCGGTCGGCGCGCTGGAAAGCGAGGAGTTCGTGCGGCAGAACGCCTTGATCCGTCAGGCCTGGGGACCCCGCACGGTGCAGATCTGCGAGGCGGTGCCGGGCGCCAACCACTTCGACGTCCTGCACGATCTCGCGCAGCCCGAGGGGCGTCTGCACGGCCTTGCCTGGGCACTGATGCAGCCCTGAGCCTTGCCTGACAACGTGCCCGCGGCGCGCGCCGAACTGCGGCATTTGCCACGGCCGCGCGGATCTGCACGGCATTCGCCCGTCTGTTCACCGCTTCCAGTCGCCCGCGCTGCGGTCCAATCCGCGTGAAGACCTTCCGCCGGGCCGCGTCATGCGCGGTGCCTCGCATTCACGCATTCCGGTCAGTCCACGTCCCCTACATGTCCGCCAATTCGACCACCACGCTCGGGGGCCTGGGCTCCTCACGCCAGCTGGGGCGCTTCGAGCTCGAGCGACTGGTGGGTCGCAGCAGCCGCACCATGGTGTGGGAGGCGCACGACTCGCGCAGCGGCGCGCAGGTGCTGCTGACCATGCCGAGGCAGATCCCGCTCGACACCGTCGCGCTGGAGGCCTGGTGGCGCGGTGCGCACCGTGCCGCGCGGCTCGAGCATCCCGCGCTCGTGCCGGTGCGCGAGATCGGCATCGAGCAGCACTGGCCCTTCATCGCCTGCGACCGCGAGAGCGGGCGCACGCTGGACGAGCACCTCGCGGCGCACGCTCCGCCCGCGCCGCTGCAGTCCGCGCACTGGCTGTGCGAGGCCTTGCAGGGCCTGGCCTATGCGCACGAGGCCGGGCTCGCGCACGCGGACATCGGCGGCGGCGCGCTGGTGCTGGACACCCAGGGGCGCATGCGCCTGATGGCGCTGGGCGCGGCCGGCGGCCTGCCGGGTGCGAGCAACAGCCGCGACGCCGCGCGCACCATGGATTCCGCGGCGCTGCAGTCGCAGCGCGATGCGTGCGAGCGCGACCTCGTCGGGTGCGGCCTCGTGCTGCACCGGCTGCTCGCCGGAGTGAACGCGCTCGACGAACCCGACATTCCCACCGCCATCGAGCGGCTGCCGCGCGAGATCGCGCGGCTGGGCTGGAGCACGCCGCATCCCGTGCCCGATGCGCTGCGCGCCATCTCCAACCGCGCGACCGAGCGCGACGCGCGCCGCCGCTACGTCTCCGCGCGCAGCCTCGAGCGTGCGCTGCAGGGCTGGATCGAGGCGCAGGCCAGCGACTCCGTCGGGCCGCTGGCGCTGCTGCTCGATCGCATGCAGCGCGTGGGCGCGCTGCCCGCGCAGCCGGGCCTGCCGCATCGGCTGGCGCGCATCGCGAGCATGGAGCGACAGCGCGTGACCGAGCTGGTCGAGGTGATCGTCGAGGACCCCGCGCTCATGTTCGAGCTGCTGCGCGTGGTGAACGCCGCGCGCTTCGGCGCTGCGCAGGTCAGCGGCAACGCGGTTGGCGAGGGGCCCATCAGCACGGTGCGCCGCGCGGTGCAGCTCGTGGGCATGCAGGGGGTGCGCGACACCGCCAGCGGCCTGAGGCACTGGCCCGGCCCGCTCGCGCCGCCGGCGGATCAGCCGCTGGCGCGCGCCATGCGCGACACCCGCATGGCCGGACAGCTTGCGCGGCGGCTGTGCCCCGCCGACATGGACGCCGAGGCCGCGCTCGTGGTGGCCTATCTGCAGCAGCTGGGCAGCATGCTGCTGAACTATCACTTCCCCGAGGAGGCGCAGCAGGTCGAGCGCCTCATGCACCCGGGCTCCGAGCCCGACGCGCCGCGTCCGATGGACGCGACCGCGGCGGCGCATGCCGTGCTGGGCGTCGATGCCGAGTCGCTCGGCATGGCGGTCGCGCGGCACTGGCGCCTGGACGAGGCGCTGCTGCAGGCCATGCGCGGCCTGCCGCTGGATACGCCCGTGCGCAATCCGGACGATCGCGCCGACCGGCTGCGCGTGATCGCCAGCGCCGCCTGCGAGGCCGTGACCGCCACGCGCGAGGCCGCGCCCGCCGCGGCGCTGCAGCGGGTGGTGCAGCGCTATGCGCGCTCGCTCGGCCTGAGCACCGCGGAGCTCAACGACGCGCTCGTCGCCGCGCGTCGTGCGCTTGCGGGTGCGCCGGGCCGGGTCGGCGCATGACGAATCCGGCGCATCGCATCGGCCGCTTCGAGCTGCGCCAGGTGATCGGGCGCGGGGCGCAGAGCACGGTGTGGCTGGCGCACGACCCGCGCCTGCATCGCGACGTGGCCCTCAAGCTCATGCACGCGGGCGATGCGGGCGCGGCGCGGCTGGGCAGCGCGCTGGACGAGGCGCGCGCGGTGGCTTCGCTTTCGCATGCGCACATCGTTCAGGTGCACGAGGCCGACATGCACCGGGGACCGCAGGGGCCGCAGGCCTATCTCGTCTTCGAGTACGTGCCGGGCCAGTCGCTTGCGCAGCGGCTGCAGGAGCGCGGCGCGTACCCGCCGCGCGCCGCGGTGGAGCTGATGCTGGGCGTGCTGGATGCGCTGGCCCACGCGCATGCGGCACAGATCGTCCACCGTGACCTGAAGCCCTCGAACATCCTCATCGACGGCGCGGGCCAGGCGCGCGTCACCGACTTCGGCATCGCCGTGCGTGCCGCAAGCGACGTGCAGGCCGCCGGCTCGCCGCGCTATGCGGCACCCGAGGCGCTGCGGGGCGCCGCGCCGACGCCTTCGCTCGACGTGTTCGGCGCGGGCCTCGTGCTGGCGGAGCTGATGCTCGCGCGGCCCTTGCTCGACGACGCCGACGCGGGCCGCGCCATGGCGCGCGTGCTGCAGGAGGACCTGCGCCTGCCGGCATCGACCCCCGAGCCCGTGGACGATGGCCTGCGCAGCATCGTCGCCCGCGCGCTGGCGCGCGACCCTGCATCGCGCTTCGCCGACGCGCGTCAGATGCGCGACGCACTGCGTGCGTGGCTCGCACCGCTGGACAACGCACCGCAGGGCGACGCGCGCGAAGGCACGGCCGCGGCACTGGATTTCCTGCTGCGCCGCATGCGGCACAAGACCGATTTCCCGGCGCTGTCCGACGCGGTGGGGCGCATCCAGCGCGTCACCGCCTCGCAGGACCAGAGCCTTGCGAGCCTCGCCGGCGAGATCCTCAAGGACGTCGCGCTCACGCAGAAGCTGCTGCGGCTCGTGAACGCCGCCAGCTTCCGGCACGCGGGCGGCGGGAGCATCAGCACCGTGTCGCGCGCGGTGGCGCTGATCGGCTTTGCCGGCGTGCGCAATCTCGCGATGTCGCTCGTGCTCGTCGAGCACATGAACGACAAGCTGCACGCCGAGCAGATCAAGGTCGAGTTCTTGCGCGCGCTCCTGGCGGGCACGCTGGCCGAGGAGCTGGCGCCCGCCTCGCTCGCCCATCGCGGCGCGAGCGAAGAGGCCTTCATCGGCGCCATGCTGTGCCACCTCGGCCGTCTGCTCGCGCAGTTCTATTTCGCCGAGGAGGCCGAGCAGGTTCGCAGGCTCGTGAGTCCCGGCGCTGCGCTGGCGCGCGAGACCCCGCGCATGCCGCAAAGCGAGGCGTCTGCTTCAACCTCGGTGCTCGGGCTGAGCTATGAGGAGCTCGGGCTCGGCGTCGCGCGCCACTGGGGCCTGCCGGACAGCCTGCAGCAGTGCATGCGCCGGCCCGAGGGCACGCCCCCGTCGAGCGCGAGCCTGTCGCCGTCGCAGCGCCTGCGCTGGCTGAGCGCGGCGTCCAACGAGATGGCCGATGCGCTGGTGGGCCCGGACCCCGCGCAAGCCGCGCGCGCGATGGAGCAGGCCGCACGCCGCCACGCCCGCGCGCTCGAGATGACGCCGGCGCAGATCGAGTCGGCGGTCGCGCGGTCGCGCCAGCGCCTGGGCGAGCTCGCCCGCGCGCTGGACATCCAGCTGCGCCCCGGCTCGCCCGCGCATCGACTGCTGCAAGACGCATTGCCCGAGGCTGCGCGCGAGCGTGCGGACAGCGACACCTTGTCGGGGCACGCGCTCACGGCGACCCTGCCGATGGCCGCGGACGCGAAGGCGCGCGAGGACGATCGCGCCTCGATGCTGGCCGCGGGCATCCAGGACATCACCAACAGCATGGTCGAGGACTTCCAGCTCAACGCGGTGCTGCGGATGATCCTGGAGACGATGCTGCGCGCGCTCGGGCTGCGGCGCGTGGTGCTGTGCCTGCGAGACGCGAAGACGGGCCACATCGCGGGAAGGCTCGCGATGGGCGAGGGTGGCGATGCCATCGCGGCGTCATTCAAGGTGACGCTGCGGCTAGCCCCCGGCGCGCAGGCGGATCTCTTCTCTGCGGTCTGCCTGAAAGGCGCCGACACGCTCATCTCGGACGCGCGCTCCGCGAGCATCGCCTCGCGCCTGCCGCCGTGGTATCGCGATGGCGTCAGCGCGCCGAGCTTCCTGCTGCTGCCGCTCGCGCTGAAGGGCTCGCCATTCGGCCTGCTCTACGCGGATCACGCCCAGCCCGGTGGCATCGTGCTCAGCGAGCGCGAGCTTTCGCTGTTGCGCACGCTGCGCAATCAGGCGGTGATGGCGTTCAGGCAGGCGAGCGCGGGCTGAGCGCGCGCGTCAGTGCCCGCGAGGGCCCCACGGCGGGCCCTTGAGTTCGACGACGTTGTCCTCGGGGTCGCGCAGGTAGATCGAGGGGCCTTCGCCCTGTGCGCCATAGCGCGACTCGACTGGCCCGGACTCCACCCCATGGCTGCGCAGATGGCGCGCGATCGCGGCTTCATCGAAGGGCTCGATGCGCAGGCACAGATGGTCGAGGTTGCGACCCTCCTTGCCCGGTGCCGCGCCACCCGCGCGGCCGAGACGGCCATCGACCGAGACGAGATCGATCAGCGAATCTCCGGCACGCAGCTGGTGCAGGCCGATCTCGGGCTGCTCGCGTTCCAGCGTGCAGCCGAGCACCTCCACATAGAAGCGCAGCATGCGTGGCACATCACGCACGCGCAGCACGAGGTGATCGATACGCTGCAGCGTCCACATATGAAGGGGGAGGGGGAGAAAAAGGGTGACGAGCCTGACCCCGGCACTGGAGGCTAACGGTTAGGGCTGCTTCGTTCCCGACCTGACCCGGTTGGCCGCGCCCCCATGCGGGGAGGCCCGTCACCGCGGATTGTATCGGTGGCGAGAGCCCGCCCTGGCCGCGCGAGATCAGCGCAGCTGCAAGTCGTCGGTGCCGAAGCGGATGTGCAGCGGCTCGATCAGCAACTGCTTCGGGCCCGCCTCGACGAAGCCGGCCACCATCGCCTCGATGCCCTGCGCCTGCGCGACCTCGACCGTGCGCTGCGCGTCCTGCGCGGCCACGAAGAAGGCGAAGCCCGCGCCCATGTTGAGCGTGCTGTACGCCTCGCGATCGTCGTGACCCGCGTGCTGCTGCATGAAGCGCAGCACCGGCGTCACCTCGGGCACGCGGTGGATGCGGTAGGTGAGCTCGCGCGGATGGCGCAGCAGCTTGCGCCAGCCGTGGCCCGTGATGTTGGCGCTGTAGTGCGGCGTGATGCCGGCACGATGCAGTGCCTCGGTCACCGGCGAATAGAGGACCGTGGGGGCGAGCAGCGCCTCGCCGAAGCTCTGGCCCGGTCGCACCTCGGTGAGGTAGCCGTTGGGCAGGCGCTCGGCCAGCTTGCGCGCGAGGCTCAGGCCGTTGGCATGGATGCCGCTGGAAGCCAGCAGCACGATGGCGTCGCCCGGGCCGAGCTTGTCGCCCACGCTCAGCCGCTCCTTCGGGCTCACGATGCCGGTGCACGAGGCCGCGAGGTCGATGCGCCCGGCCTCCACGATGCCCGCGAGCGCCGGCGTTTCGCCGCCGCCCCAGGCCACGCCGCAGACCTCGCAGGCGCGGCGCCAGCCTTCGACCAGCGCCTGCGCCCGCTGGGCGTCGGTGAACCATTCGGAGCCGCCGGCCGCCCAGTAGGCCTGCACAACGAGCGGCGTCGCGCCGACGGTGATGAGGTCGTTGACCGCCATGGCGATGGTGTCTTGCGCGATGGCGTCGTAGTAGCTGCGCCCGGTGAGCTCGTGCATGGCGTCGGCCACCAGCGCCTTGGAGCCCAGGCACTCGACGATCGAGGCCAGATAGAACGGGCCCACGTCCACCACGTACGCGGATTCGCCGCGCGAGGCCGGCACCTCGGTGAAGCCGTGCGCGCCCAGATGAGGGGCGGTGGACTTCGCGGCCTGCTGCGCGGCCACCTTCAGCGGGTCGATGAGGTCGTAGTTCACGCCGGCCTGCTCATAGCTCAGGGGCGCGGCAGCGGACGAGGAAGAAGTGGGGACGTTTGAACTCATGGAATGCGGGTGTGCCCGAGTGGCGGCCGCGGGAACCTTGCATGACGCAGGCGCGGCGAAACCGCGATTATCGGCCAGCCCCCTTCCGGCGCGCCGGGCCGGTCCCACGGGCTCGTAAAATCCCCGCGGATGAGCACCCTGGTCCTCGCGCGCAAGCACCGTCCGCGCAGCTTCGAGCAAATGGTGGGCCAGGAACACGTCGTCCAGGCCTTGTCGAACGCGCTGGCCAGCCAGCGGCTGCACCACGCCTACCTGTTCACCGGCACGCGCGGCGTCGGCAAGACGACTGTCTCGCGCATCCTCGCCAAGTCGCTGAACTGCACCGGACCGGACGGCCAGGGCGGCATCACCCCCACCCCTTGCGGCGTGTGCAACGCCTGCCAGGACATCGACAGCGGCCGCTTCGTCGACTACGTGGAGCTCGACGCCGCCTCGAACCGCGGCGTCGACGAGATCACCCAGCTGCTGGACCAGGCGGTCTACAAGCCGGTGGTGGGGCGCTTCAAGGTCTACATGATCGATGAAGTGCACATGCTCTCCACGACCGCGTTCAACGCGATGCTCAAGACGCTGGAGGAGCCGCCCGAGTACCTCAAGTTCGTGCTCGCCACCACCGACCCGCAGAAGGTGCCGGTGACCGTGCTGTCGCGCTGCCTGCAGTTCAACCTGCGTCCCATGGCCGCGGAAACCGTGTACGAGCATCTGCAGCGCGTGCTCCAGGCCGAGGGCATCGAGGCCGACGAGGGCGCGCTGCGCCTCATCGCGCGCGGTGCGCGCGGCTCGATGCGCGACGCCCTCTCGCTCACCGACCAGGCCATCGCCTACGGCGCGGGCCAGGTGCTGGAGCCCGGCGTGCGCTCGATGCTGGGCGCGGTGGATCGCTCGCACGTGGCCGCGCTCATCGACTCGCTGGCGGCCGGCGACGGTGCGGCGGTCGTGCAGCAGGTGAACGAGTTGCGCGCCGAGGGCGTCTCGGCGGCCGGCACGCTCGAGGACATGGCCACGCTGCTGCAGGAGATGGCAGTGTTGCAGGCGGTGCCGGAGGCACTGTCCGGCACCGACCCGGATGCCGGCGTGGCCGCACGCCTGGCGCAACTCCTGCGCCCGGACGACACCCAGCTTCTCTACAGCATTGCGCTGCATGGCCGCGGCGAGCTTGCGCTCTCGCCCGACGAATACAGCGGGCTCGTGATGGTGCTGCTGCGCATGCTGGCCTTCCGCGCGCCGGGCACGCGCGCGGGTGCGGTCTCCGGCGAGGCGCGCGCAGCGCGTGCGGCCTCGCAGGTCGGCGGTGCGGCGGTGGCTGCTGCCCCCGTGCCTCGTGCCGCTGCCGTGACGCCGAAGCGCGTGCCGCCGGCCGCCCCGCCCGCGCAGGTCCCGCCCTGGGAAGACATCCCCGAGCCGGCGCGCGCATCGGCGCAGGCCGTGCGCGACGCCGCCCCGGTGCAGGCGAGCGCGCAGGCCGCGCCCGCACAGTCCGCCGCGCAAGGCACGCCGCTCAGCGACGAGCAGCGCGCGCTGGGCGATCGCTGGGCCGCCGTGGTCGAGCAGCTCAACGCCTCGGGGGCCATCACGGCGCTGGTGCGCGAGCTGGCAATGCAGGCGCAGTGCGTGGCGATCGAGGACGAGGGCCGCTCCTGGCGGCTGCGCGTCGAGCGCGAGACGCTGCGCAACCCCGCGCACCGCGACCGCCTGCAGCAGGCGCTGGGCACCGCACTCGGGCACCCCGCGAGCATCGAGGTCGAGGCCGGCGCGGCGCAGGACACGCCCGCGCGCCGCGAGGCCGCCGCGCGCGAGGCGCGTCAGCGCGAGGCCGAGTCCACCATCCAGAACGACCCGCTCGTTCTGCAGCTCATGCAGCAATTCAAGACGGCACGCATCGTGCCGGGCTCGATCAAACCCATCTGATTCTTTCGAGAGGACGCACGATCATGATGAAAGGTCAACTGGCTGGCCTGATGAAGCAGGCCCAGGCCATGCAGGACAACCTCAAGCGCGCGCAGGAAGAGCTCGCGCTGATCGAGGTGGAAGGGCAATCGGGCGCAGGCCTCGTGAAGGTCACCATGACCTGCAAGCACGACGTGAAGCGCATCTCCATCGACCCGAGCCTGCTGGCCGACGACAAGGACATGCTCGAAGACCTGGTCGCCGCGGCTTTCAACGACGCGATCCGACGTGCTGAGGAAGTCAGCCAGGAAAAGATGGGCAAGCTGACCGCCGGCATGCCGATGCCCCCGGGCATGAAGTTCCCGTTCTGAACGCGACAAGGAAGCGCCCCGCTTGAGCACCCCGTCTTCGCTCGACGCGCTGGTGGAAGCGCTGCGCCGCCTGCCCGGCGTGGGCGTGAAGTCGGCGCAGCGCATGGCCTATCACCTGCTACAGCACGACCGCGCCGGCGCGCAGCAGATTGCGCGAGCGCTCGAGTCGGCGGTGGCGAGCGTGCGCCACTGCGAGCGCTGCCACACCTTCACCGAGGCGCCGGTGTGCTCCACCTGCCTCGACCCCACGCGCGAGCGGCGCCAGCTGTGCGTCGTGGAAACCCCGGCCGACCAGGCGGCGATCGAGCGCACCGGCAGTTATCGCGGGCTGTATTTCGTGCTGATGGGGCGCTTGAGCCCGCTGGACGGCATCGGCGTGCGCGACATCGGCTTGCCCGGGCTCATGGAGCGTGCTCGCGACGGCGAGGTGCGCGAGGTGATCGTTGCCACCAACTTCACCGCCGAAGGTGAAGCGACCGCGCACGTCATCGCGCAGTCGCTGAAGCCGCACGGCATCACCGTGACGCGGCTCGCGCGGGGTGTTCCGATCGGCAGCGAGCTCGAGTACGTGGACCTCGGGACCATCGCGCACGCCCTGTCGCAGCGGCGCTGAGATCGGTCGCCGTCATGGAAACGCCGCCTCCCGGCGGCGTTTCCATTTGTGCCGTCGAAATGCACCTGCATTCGATCTGGGGGGCTGCGGGCCATTGAGTCCGCGCAAGAGGCGGGCTAGCCTGCCGCAAATACGCTGCGCCGACCGGCGCGCGCCACGCGGGGGCTGTCCGAAGTGCTTCACCGCCTTGACGAGCGACTGGTTGGCTGCCTGATGCTGGCGGCGGCCTCGACACTGGCCACGACGACGGCGCACGCGCAGCTTCGCCCGCGCAACTCAGTCGAAGGCGCGAACGTGCAGCGGCTCGTCGACGGCGTGCTCGGGGTGATGAGCTACACCATATCGCCCGATGTGACGACCAGCTCGCTGTCGCTCTCGAACGCGGCAACCTCGAATCCGAGTCTTTCGATGACGCAGCTCGGGGGCGGCTTCACCTGGAGCAAGAGCACGCCGCTCTACCTCGAAGGCAATGCAGCCTATGCACGCTACGACCCGGTGTTCGTCGCCTCCGACGGCGATCAGACGCGCACGGTGCCGGTGAAGTGGGACGCGGTGTCGGCCACGGGCGGCATCGGCTGGGACTTCCCCTTGAGCGAGCACTGGGTGGTGCGGCCCATCTTCAACTTCACCTTCGGCACGGTGGCCAGCGATCTGACCATCGCCCGATGGTGGATCGCGAACAAGGCCGGCAACGACCTGGACTTTCTCGACGGCAAGCGGCTCAAGGCCTACGGGCTCGGCGGCTCGCTCATGCTCGACTACGAATTCTTCTCGCCCGCCTACGACGACGACCTCGAGATCCGCTACACGAACGTGGAGCTGCACAGCTACGGCACCGACAACCCGGCCATCACCGGGCAAGCGAGGTCGGAGACCGCAAGCGTGTGGGCGCGCAGGCGCATCCCGATTCGCTATTGGACGGTGTGGAGCCGCCCGGTGCGCTACGTGCTCGAGGGCGCCTATACGCGCTTCCTGGGCGCGCAAAACGAGGTCGGCCTGACCCAGATCACCTCGGTGGGTCTCGGCATGGAACTCGACTCGAGCGCCTACGACATCTGGGTCACGCGCTGGCGCGCGGTGCTGCGCTACAAGTTCGGGCCGCAGGTGACGGGCTGGTCGCTCGGGCTTGCGGTGAGCTTCTGAGGCGGCATCGCCCATGAAAAACGCCGCCCGTGGGCGGCGTTCTCGCTCACGGCGCGAGCAGTTCAGCGCGCCTTCGGCGCGTCGCCGCTGGCCACGCGCGTCTTGGTCGACGCACCGGTCGACTTCCTGGAAGTCGCCTTGGACGAGGCGGATGCCCGCGTGCCGTGCGTGGCCTTGGAAGCGCGCGAGCCGCCCGATTGCGTGGCCTTGGCGCTTGGGGGCACGTAGACCACGATGCTCTGCCCGCGCGCGAACTTGGCATGTGCGGCCACGTTGTTCCACTGCGCCACCTGCGTCACGCTCACGCGGTAGCGCGCGGCGATGGAGGCGACGCTGTCGGACTTGCCGGCCTTGAGCGTGACTCGGCGATGCGGCTGCACCTCGGGCGCGAGCGTCATGACCGCGTTGTCGGCGACGTGCGGTGACACGTCTTCGGCGCGTCGCTCGCTGCGCGGCACGAGCAGCGTGGAGCCGCCGCGAATCAGCATGCGCGCGGGGATGTGGTTGACCTCGCGCAGCGAGGCCTCGCTCATGCCGACCTGCTTGGCGGCATCGGCCGGCTTCATGGTGCGCGGCACCAGCCAGGCGGTCCAGGTCGCAAGCGGCCCGCGATGCGAAGGCAGGTTGCGCACGAAGGCGTTCGCGTTGTCGTAGGGCAGCAGCACCTGCGGCGTGCCGGCGGCCAGGATGACGGGCTTGTTCAGCGAGGGATTGAGCGCCTGGAACTCGGACAGGGGCATGCCTGCAAGGCGCGCCACCACGGCGGAGTCGATGTCGCGCTGGATGGGCACGCTCAGGAAGTAGGGGTGGTTCTCGATGTCGGGCAGCGAGAGGCCGAACTCCTGCGGGCGCGAAATGATGTTCTTCACCGCCTGCAGCTTGGGCACGTAGCCGCGCGTCTCCAGCGGCATGCTCAGGCTCAGGTAGTCGGTGGGAAGCCCCGCGCGCTGGTTGCGCGCGATGGCGCGCTGAACGCTGCCCTCGCCCCAGTTGTAGGCCGCAAGCGCGAGCTGCCAGTCGCCGAACATGCCGTACAGGCGCTGCAGGTAGTCGAGCGCGGCGCGGGTGGAGGCCAGCACGTCGCGGCGGTCGTCGCGGAAGATGTTCTGCTTGAGGTCGTAGTCCTTCCCGGTGGAAGGAACGAACTGCCACATGCCCGAGGCCTTGGCGACCGACATCGCCTGCGGGTTGAACGCGCTCTCGATGAAGGGCAGCAGGGCGAGCTC
>Ga0105248_10002779_pt1 | contig 19461 bp, 13 predicted proteins | sample KBSS34metaG_FD_81524 | JGI IMG/M metagenome (GOLD analysis project Ga0105248, IMG submission 81524) | Switchgrass rhizosphere microbial communities from Kellogg Biological Station, Michigan, USA - KBS S3-4 metaG | ecosystem: Host-associated > Plants > Roots > Rhizosphere > Soil | place...
CGCTTAAAACCACGAGATACACCGGCGCGTGAAGCTGATACACGTCTTGGGTGGTGATGAAGCCCTTCAGCCGCTGTCCTTCTGGTCCAACGGTTGATAAAAGAATTCCGGATTTTTCCGGTTTCTTTGGATTCAGCGCGCCGTGGGTAGCGAAGTGAAGGATTGCAAACTGTGAGAGGTCGGTATGCTCCAGTGTTTCGCGCGAGGCATCGAAGCCCGTGGCAAAGAAAGAGGCGGGACCGGCGACTTCGCGCAGGCGGGCCAGCTCTTCGCGAGAAAAAGTCAGCGGCTTGATCGTCGCGACATCCACGTCGTCGCCAACTAATTCGATATCGCGCATTGCTGAAGTCCACGGATCCGATTCGTTTTTCCGGACTTCGGCCATCAGTTCGCCGGACTTTGTGCCTTTCAATTCAGCGTAGTTTGACGCAAACGCGGGATAGCCAAACGCAGCGACGACGTTATGAGGTGTGCCGCGTTGCTGTTTCTCGTGCCGTAGCTGGCCCAGGATCGAAGCCGACGGCGTATTCACGATTTCGTGAGTCGCGACGAGCGGTTCCTGTTGCGACGGCAACGACAGGATTTGAAAGGGGATGTAATTGAGCGCGCCGTCGGCAACTACGATGAGGCGGCTGTTGGTGAGCTGATCGGCAACTGGCTTTATCACCAACGCGGCCAATTCTTCAGTGGCCTTGGTGATCGCGGTATCGTCATCCTGTTTGGGCCGAACCGAAACGGAGTTGTAAAGCTTCTGCACGGCGGCCGTGATTGCCGCTTTACCAGCCAGCTCCGTGACTTTGATCCCGTTTTTAGTGACCACCCAAACGTAGCTCGTGTCGTCCGCCAGCACGTATTCGAGCAGCGCCGTTTGATCGTCTTCGACGACTTCGTTTTGAATTTGCTTTAACGAATAGGCGGTTGGCCGGGTTACTTGAGCATACGCTGGATTCAAGCTTCGGAGTTGTTCGTCCACTTGCTGGTGTTCCGCGCGCAATTGCTGCAACGTCGTTTCCACTTCGTTCAGTTGTTTTCTTTGATCGCCGCCGGCTTTGAGAAGCTCCAGCCGGTCGTCGATCTTGAACTTTATTTTTTGCCGCAGATTCTTCTCGCGCTCGGACAACTGCGGATCGACACCGGCTAACAGGTTCGTTTGCGTATCGCGCAACAACTCCGCGAGTGATCGCGCGCGCGACAGTTCACTTGCCTCGAACGCGCGTTGATTCAAGACCGGCGACGATTCGAGTTTGCTTTTGCGCAGCAGACACGCGATGTAAGCCTCATAGCGATCGTGCACGGTGGCTGAATAGGCCGCGGTTACCTCGCGGCCGATCGATACACTTCGCAGCTCCTCGGTGGAATCGATCGATTGTTTCAGATAGGTCTCGGCAGCATCGAGATGACCCGCTTTCAGCTCAAGCCGGCCGAGCAGGAAAGTGACCGCGGCTTCATTCATGCGATCGTCGAGCCGGCGAAAGGTAGACAGGGCGCGCACGTATTGTGGACGCGCAAGTGCGAGTGATCCCTGCTGCTCGTAGACTTGCCCGATCAAGGCGCCGACGCGCTCAGCTTCGATCGCGTTCTTCGCATGCTCATAGATCGGAAGAGCTGTTTGCAGGTGCTCGAGGGCCTGCGGATAGTTAGCGAGAGCAAAATAAACCCGGCCAAGATTTTCGTGGCACTCGGCTGCGTCGACTTCAGCCGGGTTGAAGTTAGGCAACGCCCGCTGAAGATAGTTTAACGACTCCTCATGATCTCCGAGTAACAGCTTGGTGTAGCCGATATCCATCAGCACGCGGTTCGCCGCGAAAGGCGCGAACTCATCATCCGACTGCTGGTAGTGGGCCAGCGACTGTTGAAACTGGACCAGCGCGTCATCGAGGAGCCCACTTTCGATGAACAGGTAGCCCATGCCGTTGGCAATTTGGCCCAACTGATACGAGCTGGCCTGGCCCAATGCTTGCGCTTGATTGTAGTAGGACAGGGTGTTGCCCCATTCGCCCTTTCGATGTTCGACAAACGCCAGCATGATCAGGGTCTCGGCTTGCTCCGAAACATCATTCAGCTCTCGCCAGCGCTGCAAGGCGGTTTGGAAGTTGCTGGTTGCTTCCGCCAGATCATTCATCGCGAAATGACAACGGCCGATTTGGAAGTACGCGCGCGCAATGCCGCGATTGTCGTTGACAGTCTGGAATTCTTTGAGGGCCTCTTGAGCGGTTGTTAACGCACCCGGATGGTCGGAGCGATTCTGTTTAGCGCTGAGCTGCAGCAGTTCGTTGCCGTGCTGAATCGGATCCTGATTAGCTGCGCGAGAGGTCGTGAAATCCAACCCCAATACGGCTATCAGAACGCAACTCAGCACGATGCGTTCGCTTGCTTTCACTACAGTCACTCTCCGACCATCCGTTTTTGCATAGTTCCTACCATAGACACATCACAGGAAGTCAGCCTGCGTAACCTCCACGCGTGGCGAGTCGATGGCCTTCTCCGCTCGTTCTCTGCGAGGCCGCGTGTCTTGCGGATAGTTCTTGATCGACGGGCAAGCGCAATCGTTACCACCCGTGGGATCGCGAGGACCCGTCTTGTCACCGGCGAGTTCGTAATCACCGAGCAGTGGTCCCTCTCCGTAGATCAGGTTCGCGATATCTTCTCTCAGTTCGCGTTCCTCGAGCTCTTTCTGACAAGGCGACGGTGGACCAGGCGGTGTAGTTGGCGGATCTTGTGGTGGCGCGCAGGGATCGAATGGTTTCGGCGGCTCCGGTAAAGGTGGACACCGTGGTGTGTGCTGACACCGCGCCGGTGCAGCTTTTCCACTCTGCAAGTCTGTCCGCGTCTCGCGCAAATCCGGCACGTAACGCAACTCATCCGGTTCCTGGATGCTCGGGAACCGCTGTGTTTCCTTGAAGTAAAGTTCCAGGAAGTCGAGCCACGACTTATGCTTGCAGTCCGCGAACTCCTGATGAAATTTGTACCCTTGATATTCCGACATGATCCGGCGATCGCCGACAGGCCTGGTCCATGGAAAGTAAATGGAAAGCCCGCGGGAGTATTGATACGAAGGTCCAAGGAACTCCGCACTGACGATGATCCGGGGCCTTGTAACGCCCTTTGGGTTGTGCGGATTCTCCTTCATGAGAATCGTCCTCACGTCCTTACAAGCCTGATCGAGATTCTTCAGAAGCTGCGGTACATTGGTCATTCCCGCAATTCTATTGTTGATGCAGAAACAAAAATCGTAAAGATCGGTATACATCTCCTGATAGAAGCTCTGCGATTTCAAGTGGGCCAGGAGAATGACGTCTTTGAAGAGCTCTTTCGTGGCGGCTTCGGCTTCCAGGCCGGCAATGAGCGCGGCAACCAATTTCACCATCGGCTCCTTGACGCGCCGGATTCCTCGCAGATCGAGCAAGGTCAATTGAAACGAATAGCCGGCCAGCAGGAAGTCCACTGCGTTGAAGAAACAATACTGAAAGATGCGTTCAAACATGCGCTTGATCGGAATGTTGCTGCCGTGTCGTACGAGGTCGTTGAGGACACGGATGATCATCGCGCGGTAGGGCCAACTCCCGACGAACGCCGGACCCTGTGAGGCGAGCATATAGTTGGCCGTGTCCTGTAACTCGTAGGCCACCTCCACCGCGCTGACAGAGCAACTATGAAAGCTCACGAACTCAAACTCGCCCTCGTCAATATCGGTTTTGAACTCGTGCAAAACTTCGCCCAGCTCGCGTAACGAAAGACAGTGTCTGCTTGCATGTTCGTCAAATAAAAAGACGTCGTTTCCAACCACCACTCCGTGTCCGAGAATGAAGAGTGCGAAGTGTCGAGCGGGATACCTGTTGGCGCAAAAACTCAGAAATCTTCGCAGGCTCTCTTGAGGATCGGGTTCTTGCGGCCCCTCGCAAGGCGCCAGTTGCGAAATGACTCTGTCTTCCGGCGGCGTCGCGGCCTCGTAGTTTAGTGCATGATTTTGATGAAGAATACGCTTGAGCTCTCGTTTCAACGGTTTCCCGTGGCGCGTTTTCTGCTCTCGCCAAAGCTTGTCCTCTACGAGGTTGCGAACGAAAGGGTCGTTTCCCTGGAAGCCGACGTTGGCGATTCCCGGCTGCTTGAGTTTGTTGACGAGATTTACATCGAAAATGTGAGTCGGTGTTCCTTCAACATAAGGATCGAATTGCGTTACCACGTTTGCGTCGGGATGAAACCCGGCGTTCTTTATGGCTTTGAGTTGCGAAACAACTCCCGGCGCCAGAGGATTGTCGCTGGCCATATAAAACATCAATGTCCATTCTTTTACTTGAGCCATTGCAGTCTCCTTAGGAGGTCAGAGTTCGAATTTACTGGGAGAGCTTCCACAAACGTAATGGCACATGGCGACGGAAATGTGTCTGCTGGTGCTCGCAGAGCAGCAAACTATCGCCAGACGCAGTTTTGACGAAGCACTGACGCTATGCTATAGCGTTTCTGTGCCAGTGAAGACAATCGCGTTGGGCTCTGATCGCGCGGCAAAGATCATGGCGGTGCGCGCCAGCGTCGCCCGAGTGGCGACGATCGATGCCGACTGGTCCAACGCGAACGTCGTTGCCAGACGAGTCGAAACCAGCTTGCCGGCGATGCCGCTGACTGACTGGCAGCTAATGGAAGGCGCGCGCGAACGCGCACTTGCAGTCAGAGACTCACTCAATAGCCGGCGTCTCGAAGCTGACATTTACGTCGGACTCGAAGGCGGTTTTCATTCCATCTCGATCTCGGGTGAATGGCACACGTTTTTAAGAGGCTGGGCCTACGCGACTGACGGTGAAAAGAGTGCGTTTGGCGCGGCGCCGTCGATTGCCGTACCCGCCGACATTGTGAAGCGAGTTGTTGAAGGAAGACGCGAGTTGGGCGCGGTTATCGATGAGGTCACCGGCGGCCGGGACATCAGAAGCAAACAGGGAGCATGGGGCGTGCTCTCGCGAGATTTGGTAACCCGCTCGATGAGTTTTGAGTTGGCGCTGATTGCCGCCTTCGCTCCGTTCTACAATCCCAGAGTTTACAGTTAACTCCCAAATCTAAAGGCTCAGCATGGATGAATTAGTGGCTCAGGTGAATCACGACAATCTGCCACCGCGATCGAACGCGGGTTGGGTGGAAGTGATCGCGGGATCGATGTTTTCCGGAAAATCGGAAGAACTGATCCGCCGCTTGCGGCGCGCAAAGATTGCGCGGCAGAAGGTGCAGGTATTCAAACCGGAAATGGACTCGCGTTTCGCCGAGAATCAGATCGTTTCGCATTCCGAGATGCGACACGACTCAGCGAACAGCCGTTCGGCCGCCGAAGTGCTCGCGAAAGTGGATCCCGATACGGAAGTGGTGGGTATCGACGAGGGACAGTTTTTCGATAACGAGCTCGTGAATGTAGCAAACGAGCTGGCACGGCGCGGCGTGCGCGTGATCATCGCGGGACTCGATCAGGACTACACCGGCAAGCCGTGGGAACCCATGCCGCAACTCCTGGCGATCGCTGAATACATCACCAAGACGCACGCGATCTGCATGAAGTGTGGCCAACCGGCAAATTACTCGCAGCGCACGTTCGAGTCTGAAGAACGCGTCGCCGTCGGCGCTTCAGATAAGTACGAAGCACGATGTCGTCGCTGCTTCGTGCCACATGCTGATGCGCCGACGGTCCACGCAAACTGAGGCAAACTCCTCAGCGTCCGCCAACTACTGCGCGGCTTTGTTGCTCAACCAATCAACGAGCGGTCCCAACGTTTCCGGCATGGAAGAGTCGGAAGTGCGAACGCTGTCGCTTCGCCCTTCGTCTTCAACGCTGATGCGGTAGTGAAATTCATCCGGCTGTGGCGCCGCCTCCGGCCCGGCTGAAAGCGCAGGCAGATCCGCCTGGTTCACCAGCGTCAGCACCTCGTTTGCCTCTGCGTCAGGCAGATCGTCGGTGTCGAGCTTCAAGTTTTGCTTCATTGCGGGCGCTGCGAAGCCCCCTGACCTTGTAAATTCGATCTTCATCACACGTTCCTATTGAAGCGAGAGTTGGTCTGCGGTCACACGAAGCTCGTCGGAGAGCTCCACGAGACGTTCTCGTAACCCGATTGCGTGCGAGCCATTCGAAGCAGCGGCAACTCTCTCCACCGGCGCCAACACCGGTTGCGGCGGCGTGACCCTGACACCGACACGATCCCACGCGTTGAGCACAGCCTCATGTTGTATGCTGCCCGCGCCAAACTTGGCCGACGCGACTTGAGCAGTAACGTCAGCGCAGTCCTGGAACGTGGCCAGCGGGAAGAGTTGTTTCAACGCGTCATACCAGATTTTACCAGCCTGCTCCCAAGCCTTGCCTCCGAGCGACTTGGCCACGAGGAAGAAGGCATGATTTGGAATGCCGGAGTTGATGTGGACTCCGCCGAAATCGCCGTCTTCGTTGTCAGGCAGAGTGACGAAGTCGTTCATGTGCTTCGGCTGCGGGTCAGTGCCGAGGTTTGGATCGTTTGTGTAGGCGCTGCCCGGATTCTTTATCGAGCGCAGGGCCGTTCCCGTGAACTCGGGTCCCATGATGTCCTTGCCGATGAGCCAATCCGCCTGGTTGACGTCCTGGTTATTCGAGAATTGCTTCACGAGCGAACCGAACACATCCGAGAACGACTCGTTCAGTGCGCCTGATTGGTTGTGATACTCGAGTCCGGCCGTGCTTTCCGTCACACCGTGCGCGAGCTCATGCGCAATCACATCCAGCGAGCGCGTGAAATCCTTAAACACGACGTTGTCGCCGTCGCCGAAAACCATCTGGCTGCCATTCCAGAACGCGTTGTTGAATCTGTTTCCGAAATGGACTGTCGCGACCAGCCGCATGCCGTGGTCGTCAATGGAATTTCGTCCCAACACGGACTTGTAGAAGTCGTACGTTGCTCCGAGGCCGTCATAAGCGCGGTTCACCGAACCATCAGTTACCGGCGCTTGTCCCTCTGTACGCACCAACTTTCCCGGCAATAATGAAGGCGGCAGACGCTGGTGTTCGGCGTCGTGGATCGAGCGACGTTTTTGGCCGACTCCGTTAGCAAAAACAGCCGAACGGACGGGGCCGAGAATCTCGCGTTCACCGCGGATGCGCTCGGAAATGATGATGGTGCGCAGCGCTGCATCCGCAACGCGTTGATCCTTACTCTTGAGCATTTGTTCGAGCACGTGAGGAGGGACAATACAATTGATAGGTCTGTGTTTCTTACACATGTTTCTTTCTTCTCCTGATAAAGGTCTTTTAGGTCTTGCGGTGATGCAGGCCGGTCGAGGCAAGACACAGCTCGGCTGGTCGCGCCCGCGCAGGGGCAAACTTGCAGGATCTTTCGTCCTTTACTCGTATGGTGATTCGCGCGAAAACTTTTCGCAGCAGACAACCAACCAGTGAAGGCCGCCGTCTCACGGCGCAAGAAGTTTCCCAATCGTCGTTCCTTACCGCAGTGGCCCGGTCTCCCCAGTCTCGCGGGTAACTAGTCGGTCTCCCCGCGGTCCACACCAGAAAACCCAAGCTTGCGGCTGTTCTCTATCCAGCCCGGCTGTTCAGGAGTACGACTATGACGCCAAAGCATCTATCAACCATCGCGTTCTTCTGCCTGTTAATCGCCCTTCCGGTCGGGCTCATCATCAGCGCCAAAGCCCAGAAGACCTCCACCACCCAAAAGACCAAAGGCCAGGATGAAAAGCCTGCCGTCGCAACCAACTACCGGATCTCCGGTCCTTACACGCACAAAAACCTGACCATCTTTCTCGTGCATGGAAAAGATCTGCTTCCCGGCAAAAACTTCCTGACGCTCCAGGAAGCGTTGGCCCAAAAGAAAGTCAGGGTCTACGAAACGAAAGAAGTAAACGAACTCGCCATCAAGAACTTTTCCAACCAGGACGTCTACGTCCAGGCCGGCGACATCGTGCGCGGCGGCGAGCAGGACCGAATGATCTCGATCGACTTCATCGTTCCGCCGAGATCCGGCCGCATGCCGATTGCCGCTTTCTGTGTTGAATCGGGAAGATGGAGCAAGCGCGGAGAGGAACAAGCCGCTTACTTCAGCAGTTCGGAAAATATCGCCGCCACGAAAGAGTTGAAGCTCGCCGCCAAGAGCGCCCAGTCGCAGGACGCTGTTTGGCAAAACGTCTCGGCCGCGCAGGAAAAACTGGCTGCCAGCGTGCAGGCGGTCGTGGCCATTGAGGCTTCGCCGACGAGCTATGAGCTCTCAGTCGAGAGCGCGAAGGTGAAGGAAACGACGGCTTCCTACGTGACCGCACTGAACTACATCATGCGAAACAAGTCGGACGTTATCGGCTTTGTGTTTGCGATCAACGGGCACGTGAACAGCGCCGACATCTACGCGTCGCACGCGCTCTTCACGAAGCTTTGGCCGAAACTTCTCAAGGCCACTGCGGTCGAGGCCATCGGCGAGCTCGATCAGACGGCGAAAGCAGAACCGGTTGTCGACGAGACGATTCACACTTTTCTCGCCGACTCCGAACGCCCGAAGTCGAAATCAAAAGAAGTGACGCCGCGCGTGAGAGTGGTTACGCGCGAAGACGAGACAAACGTCTTCTTCGAAACGCAGGATCGTTCGCAGAAGGACACCTGGGTCCACCGCAACTACATTCGCAAGCAATAGGCAGGAAAGTCAGGCGACAAAAAAATCGGCGAGCGACTGCAACCACTTCAGTCGCTCGCCGTTCTCCATGAGGCATGCACAACATGCATGGAGGGGTGAGGGGTTCATCGCTGCGTGGGGTAATCCATAAAAGTCGCTTCAATAGTTATGACTGCGAAGCGGGAAACATTTCAGAAAAATTTTTGCGGTTAACGGGCCAGCTCGTCGCGCTGCGGATCGCGCTGCAAGTCGGAATCGGAAGGCGGAGGGAGTTCAGTGACGCGAAACGCGTAACTGTCGATGTAAGTAGGCTGGCCCGAGTCGGGCACGCCGCTGAGTTTTAACTGGTAGTCGCCGGGTATGAGTGTGGCGCCGGTAAAGGTGACGGGAACCACGTAGTGAGCATTTCGTGGTTCCGTCTTTAATTCTTCCTGCGATTCGAGCACTTCGTTCTCACGAACGAGCTGCGTCTTGTATTTCTTGAAGTCAGACTTGGGAAGTTCCAGCAGGATCTTGACCCGTTCACTCTTCGCCGGCGCGCGCAGATGAGTGATGGCCCCTCCGGATCTGACTGAGCCCGGACTCAGGTTTAACTCCCTCTCGGCCGAGGCCGGCGCCGGCATGTAGTGCCCGCCCGACTTGATCGCATATAGCCAGCCCATCAGCGTCACGAGTAAACCGGCTATGACGATCGCCAAGACCGCGAAAGCGGGATTTTTGATGAAAGTTGCGAACAAGGGCGACGAAGGTGGAATGGGAGGATAGAGCGGCGCGGGAACGCGGCGTACAGCCGATGCGTCATCTGCAAGGTGAAAATCTCTGCATTGCCCAAACATCTCTGCGAAGTGGAGCTTCTGTTTTCCACTCGCAGAGCTCAGAAAGTGAGTCTCGAAATAATGTTTCTCGTTCGCGGGCAGAGTGCCGTCGAGGTACTGGTCGTACAGTTCTTCTTCAAGCGCGAGGAATTCTTCATTGACGTCTTCGTGCGTTTCGCCTAACGCACGCAGCTCGGCTTGTCGCTCCGGCGACAGTTTGCCGAGAAGGTAATCTCTGGCTTCTTGCTCATCAATCTTAGGCATTATTTTTTGGTTCCTAATCTTAATGACCAAATGAGTGTGAGTATTTCACTGCAAAGAATCTTCCACGCAGCGCTCGAGACACTTTTGGAGCGCGGCGCGAATGCGGTAGGCCCTGATTCTCAAAGCATTAGGAGCAATTCCGAGCTTTTCCGCAAGTAATTTTCGCTGCTCAATTTTTTCTCTGCCGTCCGCGGCATAATACCGCAGGACCAGCTCGCGGTTCTCCGCGCTCAACTTGGCAACGCACTCCTCGAGGCACCCGTATTCGACTTCCACCCGGCGTGAATCCACCAGCGATCCCGGCGGAGCCTGAGGAATTTTCCTCCTCAAGTACTCCATTTGGACCTTCCGCGCAACCCCAAAGAAGTATCGCGTGCGTTCCCCGGTGACCTGGCTCCCGACCTCATGCAGGCGGCTGACGACGCGATTGATGGTCTCGTCGGCGAGATCTTCGGCCTCGCAGTGAGTCCGACAGTTGAAAAACTTGATCAGTCCGGTGCGAATCTGTTCGTACTTGATCCCCGCCTGTTCACGGTCCGAGTCAAGCCACTCAAGCAGCCCCTCGAAAGATTCCTGAGACATGACCCAGTTCTTATGCATTAACGGTGACGTGTCGTCTGCGGCGGAGAAAAAGAACCAAAGCTATGAGAAACGATCCGCCGATGACTGAGACGACGGCCGGAATAATTTTCCCGCTCCCTGACTGACTAAAGCTTTCCTTTTGATCGTACTGCCCCTGGATCACGAAACCGGCCCAGTAATACGCTGACTGCCAGCGCGGCTGTTTGGCGAGCTCGAGCTGCGCGTCTCTGAGCGCTGCGGCGGGCGGCAATCCTTTCTGCAACAACGCCGCGTAAAAGTGCTTCATCAACTCGGCCGTCGCTTCGTCGTCAACTTTCCAGAGCGACGCGACGACTCCGGCAGCGCCCGCGTACATGAAGCCGCGGGTTAGACCAACCAGGCCTTCGCCTTTTACGTCCTTACCGAGCGCCGTGCTGCACGCGCTCAACACGACCAGGTCCGCGGGGAGTTTCAAACTGTAAATATCGTTCAGACCGAGGAAGCCGTTTTGCGAACGTCCCTGCTGATCGAACAGCGACAGCAGAATGCCGGACTGCTCCGGGCGTTCGCTGTTGACGATACCGTGAGTGGCGATGTGCACGATTCGATACCTCGCCAGTTCGGGACTGAAAACTCGATCGCGATTCGCCGCGAAGCCGACGGCTTTCAGACTGGTACTGCCGGACGCCAGCGCCATGATCTCATTGGCTTCGCGTCCCGAAGCAAACAATCTCGGGATTTGCATACCGTCGGCGGTGATACCGGCGTCGCGCACTGCGCGGCGAACGACCAGCATGTCAACCGGCTGGTCCACCTCGTTAGTTGCGGTTCGTTTGATGCGCGAATCCGTGTTTTCGAACACCGGGTCCGCGAACACGGCGACTAAATTTGCTGCCGGTTGGCGATTGCTGATCTCTGACATGACGAGCGCCAGCGACGAAGCGGAAGGTTCGTTGACGATCTCGTGACGATCGATGAGACGCGCGCCGGTTTCGGGATTGACGAGCACTTGAAACGGAATGTACTGCAGCGCGCCATCGGCCACGATGAGTAACCGCTTCGTTTTCAGCTCGCGCGCGAGCGGGCTCAGCAACAGTTTGCTCAGCGACTCGATTGCGCCGGGCAGCGCCGCCGCTGCTTTCTGCTCACGCTCGAGCCGCGCTTCAATCGATTCGTCGGGAATCAACTGGTGCTGGGTGAACGCGCTGTAGAGAGCTCTCGCGGCGCGTTCGATCTCGTCGCGCCCGGGAAGTTCAAAGATCGCACGGCTGTTTCGCGTGATGACCCAGGCGTAGCTGCGTTCGTTGCCGAGCGCAAATTCGACGAGCGTCGTTTCGTTGTCGAGGATGCGCTGTTGCGTCTCTTCGAGATTCAGGGGCCGAGGCAATGCGGCGACGCCTTCCGGACGGTTTGCCTGTGCTTCGAGCAGCAATTCGAAAAACGATCTCGCCCGCGCTTTCTCGCTGACGGCAAACGCTTCCCGGTCGAATCCCGCAGCGGGATTCTGTTTGTGCCGCTGCATCAGCACGTCGATGTAGAGATCGTAGTTATCGCGAACGGTGGCGAAGTAACTGGAGCGTAGTTCCTGGCTCGATACTTTGGTGCGCGTGCTCTCGGCGATCTCGATCGCGGCTTTGATGTGGCTTGCAGCTTGTTCGAGGTTGCCGCGGCCGCGTTCGACATGCGCGAGATTGTAGAGACTCAACGCCTCGGCTTGCGGATCCTGTGAGCGTTTCGCCAGCCCCAACGCCTTTTGATAATAGCCTTGCGCACGATCGGGTTGGTTTAGATCCTCGTAAGCCTTGCCGATGTAGTTGAGGGTGTAAGACGCGTGGCGCTGATCTTTACCCGGGTTGAGCAGGCTGAGCGCTTTTTGAAACGACGCGAGCGCGCTTTTAGTGTCGCCGCGTGAGCTATGGACGAGGCCGATCACGCGTAACGTGATCGATTCGAGACGTTTCATCGACAAGGAGCGAAACAGCGCGAGTGCTTCGTCGAGTGTGTCGAGCGCCTTTTGCTCCTCGCCGCGGAGGTGAAGGATTTTTCCGAGATCCAGCTTCGCTTCAGCAGCGCCCCAGGTTTGACCGTTGGCTTCGAAGAGCTCGACGGCCTTTGTTACGTTGTCGAACGCGGTGCGATAGTCGCCCATCTCGAGCGAGACGATACCGATGCCGGAAGTCACGATCGCGCGAGACGTTTTATCGCCGATGCGTTCAGCCACGAGCTTGGCTGATTGATAAGCGGAGAGCGCTTCCTGCCGGTCGCCGACCTTTCGTTTGAGGTTGCCGATAGCGACGAGTGCGAGAGTTTCGACGGCAAGATCGTTAGCGGCGCGGGCTAACGAGAGACCTTGCTCGTAAGACGCAACCGCTTTCGCCGGCTCGCCGAGATTCAGGTAGTAATAACCGAGCGCGACGAGTGCGATTGCCTGCCCGCGTTGATTGTTGAGCTCGCGCCAGATCGAGAGCGAGTGTTCCTGGTAAGCCTGCGCCTGCGGCAGGTTGCCGAGGTTGTAGAACGTTTCGCCGAGATTGCTCAGTGCTTCCGCTTCGATCGCGCGATCGTGGAGCGCGCGGGCGATCTTCAAGGCCGCAGTGGCTTGCGGCTGGGCCTTTACGGTGTCGCCGGTGAGGAAGTAGAGATAAGCGAGATCGTTGCGAACGCGCGCTTCTTCGTGTTGGTTTCGGGTCTTTTTACTCAGCGCGAATGCTTCTTCAAAAGCGAGCCTCGCTTCGGTGGTGTGGGCGAGTAGCTGGAGCAGCTCTCCTGCGTTTCGCAGCGCAACGGTGGCGTCGTCGAGTTTTCCTGCGGCGCGCCAAACGGCGGCTGCTTCGCGATACTTTTCGATGGCTTGTGCGTTTGCCGCTTCGCGTTGTTCTGCGCGCAGGCGAGCGGCGTCAGCGAAGATCGCGGCGGCGTTGTTTGCGGGTTTGTCGGTCGCGGCAATCGCTTGCGGTGTGAAGGCGATTGTAACGAGCAGCAGCAGACAGACCGGCAGGCAGAAGCGTGTAGTTAACTTCGGGTCTGTCGGTCTAAAGCCGCTCATCTCACACGAAGCATCTCCTGTATTGCCAGATTGCTGCGCCGTTTGCGAATGCAGTCGTCGGGGAAGAAAACGTTGGGAGGGTTGCGCATGCTGTAAACGCGGTTGCGGGTCGAGCCGGAGTTCATACGCTCGTCGAGCATACGCGCTGCAACCATCCGCTCTTCAGACATACGTTCGTCGGACATTCGCTCGTCAGACATTCGTTCATCAGACATTCGTTCATCGGACATGCGCTCGTCAGACATGCGTTCATCGGACATTCGTTCGTCAGACATGCGCTCGTCGGACATACGCACGAGGATCACCGCGTCCTCAATCGTTCCGCTGACGGCCTTCGCCAGCTTGCTGTCCGCGTCCATGCCGCGCGGCGGTCGACGCGTCAAGAGGGTGTACGTTCTTAAAAACCTCCCCCATCCTTTGCAGTCCCGGCTGAAATCAAGATTCCAGTAACTCGGCGCGACGTACGACCACGGAAAATACAACGACACGCCGTATGAATACTGATAAACCGCGCCGGAATAGCACGACGTCAACACAAACTCTTTCGAAATAAACTCCTTGAGCTTGCAGCACTGCTCCGCAATCGCGCCCGTTCTCAACCGCGCCTCGAGACACTCGCAAAAATCAAACAGATCGACGAACTGCTCGCCGTTGTACGACTGCGCTTCCCAGTGAGCCAGCAGCAATGCGTCGTGGAAGTGACGCGCGCGCGCACGTCCATCATTCGCACGGGTCTTTTCCCACTCCTTGATCAACTGCTGCTCCATCGAATTAGCCAGCTCATCGATCAACTCATGCAGCGTTTCCACTTTCGCGATATTCAACGCCGACTGCGTGACTGACAATCCCGCGAGCCAGTAGTTCGAGTAATAATTCACGTAGTCTTTCACGATCGCTCTCGCCGCTTCTTCCAGCAGCGACTCTCCCGGCCGCAGCTTCGGCGAAACGAAATCATTCGCCAGCCGTTCCAGCACTTCGCGATACGGCCAACCCGAAGCAGGACTGAAGCTCTCGCAACCGACCACGATCTTCGCCAACCCGCGCAACTCGTAACAGATCTCGGCCATGCTCATGAGGCAGTTGTCCATGCCGAGAATGTCGATCGGCCGGCCGAGCTCATCTTTCACGCGCTGGAAAACGTTCTTCAGCTCGTTGAAAGTCAGCGACCCCGCGCTACTCTCGTCCTTCATCAGGTAATCGCGCTCCGTGCCTCCTGCATGACCCGACAACACGACGAGATAGTGCTCTGCCGGGTAGTGCTCGAGGCAGAAGCTGATGAAGTTGTAGAGCGTGACCGGCGAACCCGTGTCGGTATCGTCGGTGATGACCTCTTCCTGTTCCGGCGAACCGGTAAGATTCGCGGCGTCGAGAGCGGCGCAGTGATGATCTCGCTCCCACTTGCGCTTGACCGCCAGCGCCTCGGCGTTACTACTCTCCCTCGTAAACCTTACTTCTCCGTCGCCTCCGAGATAACACGCGCGATCGATGATGTCGTGACGGAAGTTCTTTTTCTTTCCCCGCCGCTTGATCTCGTAACGATGCGTTGGGAGGTGAGGGTCGCTGGGATCAAATTGCGCAATAACGTTCAACTGATTGCCCGTAGCGGCCTGTTTCATTTCCGTGAGTGCGAACATGCATTCGGTTGTGAGATTGTTGTCGCCTGCGAGGTAAACCATTACCGTCCAGGCTGCCTTCTTCGCCATGTACTGACCTCCATTGGGAGCGGTACTGAAAGACTTCAGCACCTGGGGTCTGACTGCTAAAGAGTTTGTGGAGAAACTTCTCCAAAACTGAGGTCATAAAACCGGGAGCTCTCCTCGGAATTTTGCCTGCACTGTTGATCGGGAACTCGCCTGGGCGCGCCAGAATTTCCGAAGGATGTAAGGAACGTCCTACGTTATTAAACTTGCAGACGATTAGCCTATATGAAGTTGTATGTCAACCATAAACTTTGGTTGTGGCGCGAAAGGCGGGGCAAATCGCCGCATAATAACGCTGCGGGCCTCACGAAGACACGACTCCTGAACCCGTGCTATTCTTAGGCCCATCCCTCCAAACCCCCCGGCTATCAACCTTGTCGCACGCGAGTGCGATTTCCTTCGGGAGTGTTCAAAATGAAAACTGCCTTCGCCGTGGCTCTGTTAGCGATCATGATTACTGCAAGCGGGTGTACCCGTGGTCCAGCCGAATCGAATGTCAATCTAAACGTCAACACGAACGTGAATGCCAATGCCAACCTGACTGCCGTAAACGCCAACACGGCGACGGCTCCGTCCACGCTCGCGGCTCGCGAGCCGGACCGGTATCGAGCAACGCTCGTTTTTAGCGCCGAAACTGAGGGCGGCGAAAAAACGATCGGCATTCCCACGCTCTCGGCCGAAGTGGCGAAGAACGGCGCCGATCGACGGCTTTCGTTCAAGCTGCCGGACGGGTCCGATCTGATCTATCTCGAACGCGGCGGCCAGCAGTTCGCGATTGCGCCCGGAAGGAAGCAATACGCCGAGTTGACGCCGGAAGCCACCGGCTTCCAGCTGCACAAGTTAATGACGCCCGGCCAACTGGTTTCGTATCTCGATCGGCTCCAGGGCATTCAGCTCGTCGGCGAAGAATCTCAAGGCGGCCGCACGGCGATGAAGTATCGCTACGCCCGCACTTCCCAAACGAATACTTCCGCCGGGGAAGTCAAAACGGAATCATTCATCTACATCGACAAAGACACGGGACTGCCGTTGCGCGCCGAGCTTTTTGGCGAAGCGAGTGGTAATGTGCAGGGAGTTAAAGGCGCCACGGTCGTTGCGGAAATGCGCGACATCAGCACCGAAGTCGATCTGAGTCTGTTTGACATTCCGACCGGATTCAACAAGGTTCCGGAACAGCAGGTGAGGGCACAGGTCAACGCGATCACCAACACGATCGCGGCGGTGCTGCGAACGTTGTTGACGAACATGAATACAGTGCCGCCACCGTCGCCATCGCCGACTTTGTCGCCGGCCGCGACTGCGTCACCCACGGCCAGTCCGAGGTAAATGGCCAGGGCCAACGTAAATTGGCCGTAGCTGAGGTAAACGAAGGAGTTTCGTAAATGAAGTACGTTGTCATGCTCGTTCTGGGAGTTTTACTCGGCGCCGGCGCCGCGATCTTTTTCCTCGGCATCGGCCCCGCACGAAAGGGACCGGGTGTTGCGGTGCGGGCTCCTGATAGCGGGCAAAATCCACCGGCAACAGTCGTGATTGGCCTCGAACAGAGCTTCATCGATGCCGTGCTGGCGACAACGTTCTCGGGTTTGGGAACTCCTACGTTTCAATTGAGTCAAACCGCTCCGAATGGCGAGATCAGAAGGGACGGTGAGATCACAACGGCAGCGTTTCAGGGTGGTTGCACCAACAGCATCACCCTTTTGCCCGAAGGAAGCGGCGTCAAGACGGGAGTGCAGTTTCACAACGGCAACGTCACGGCGCCGCTCGCATTCAACGGCAGCTACAGTCTCGGTGGACAGTGCATCCAGTTCAAAGGCTGGGCGCAAACGAATATCAAGCTGTATTTCGACGAGCCGAAACAGACCGTTTACGGAAACGTCACTGTCGAGGGCGTCAACCTCGAAGGCGTGAATCCCATCGCCAACACTTTCGTTACCGTATTCGTGCAGAGCGCGATCAACCAGCGCGTGAACCCGCTCGTGCTCGTGAGTGAGCCGCAGTTGTCGCTCGCAATTCCGGTGAAGGCGAGCAATGGCTCAGTGAAAGCGCATGCGAAAGATGTGCGCGCGGAGATACTCGAAGGCGCGTTGAAGCTGCACCTGACTTACGAGTTTAGCGGCGTGCGCGGCGAGGGAACTTGATCGGCGCTTTCCGGAGGCGCCGCTTGTTGGGCTAACAAACGCTGGCGTTCGAAGTGGCCGGCAATCTCTTCCGCCGTCTTGCGGCCGACAAACGGCGTCAACTCAGAAATACCTGCGCGTGAGATCCGTTGAATCGATCCGAAGTGACGCAGCAGTCTTCCTTTCCGCTTGTCGCCCACGCCGGGAATAGCAGTCAACTCCGAAGTGAAGTCGCGCAGCTCGCGGCGTTTGCGATGGTACGTAACCGCAAACCGGTGCGTCTCGTCGCGAATCATCTGCAACAGCCGCAGGATTAACGAATGTGAGTCGAGATAGATCGGCTCGTCTTCGCGACCTTTCATCAGCAGGTAAGCAACGTCGTTGTGCCGTTGCGGCGGCTTGACGATGCCGACCATCGGAATGGCTTCCAGCCCGAGCTCACGCATCGCTTCCGCTGCGCCGTTGAGCTGTCCCTTCCCGCCGTCAATCATGATTAAATCCGGCAGCGGTTTGCCTTCGTCGAGCAGACGGCGATAACGCCGCGTCACTACTTCCCTCATCGACGCGACATCATTCGCGCCTTCCACGCCCCTGATTCTGAACTTGCGATACTCCGCGCGGTTCATCTTGCCGTGTTCGCAAACGACCATGCCCGCGACGTTTTCAGCGCCCTGGATGTGCGAGATGTCAAACGACTCGATGCGCGCCGGAAAGTGCGGCAGCTCCAGCGTCTCCTGCAACTCCTCGAGCACGCGTTTCATGTCCGGCTTGAGGATGCGGAAACGTTGTTCAAACGCGAGCTTCGCGTTTTTCTCGACGAGATCGATCATGTCGCGCTTCTCGCCACGTTGCGGCGCTTCGATCTTCACGCGCCGTCCGCGTCGTTTGCCGAGGGCTTTTTCGAGCAGCTCGCGATCGTCGAAATCGACCGGCACGTAAATCTCGCGCGGCACGTAATCCGCGGCGTAATACTGCGCCAGCACGTCGCTCAAAAACTCCGCCGGCTCGAACACGTCTTCCGCCAGGTCTTCCCAGAAAAACTCGCGGCGTCCGACGATGTTGCCTTCGCGCATCGTGAACAACTGCAACGCGAGCTTCTGTCCTTCGCGGTAGTAGCCGAAGATGTCGACGTCGCTCTCCGAAGTGGTCGCCATCTTCTGTTGTTCGGACAAGCGAATGACGGTTTTGCGCAGGTCGCGATACTTCGCCGCGAGCTCGTAGCGAAGGTCATCGGAAGCTTCCAGCATGCGTCCTTCGAGCGCGTCGGCGAGCTCCCTGTTTCTTCCTTCGAGCAAGAGCCTTACGTCACGCACGGCTTCCTGATATTGTTCCGGCGTGCAGAGCCCTTTGACGCATGGGCCAAGACAGCGTTTGATGTGATACTCGAGACACGGCCGCGGTGCTTTGCCGTCGATCTCGATGTCGCAGGTGCGCAACTGAAACGTGCGGTTGATGAGATCGATCGTTCGGCGCGCCAGACTCGCGGGCAGAAACGGTCCGAAGTAGAGCGCGCCGTCTTTTTGCACGCGGCGCGTGATGACGACTTTCGGAAACGGCTCGTTGATCGTCAGCTTCAGGTGCGGGTACGACTTGTCGTCCTGGAGCTTGATGTTGTAGCGCGGCTTGTACTGTTTGACGAGCGTCGCTTCGAGGATCAGCGCCTCGACTTCGTTGTCGGTTACGATGAACTCGAAATCCGTGATCTGGCCGACGAGAGCGTCGGTTTTTCTATCGAACGGACGCGCGCGAAAATAGGAACGAACGCGGCTGCGCAGGTTCTTGGCTTTGCCGACATAGATCACCTTTCCCGCCGTATCCTTGTGCAGGTAAACGCCGGGCGAGGAAGGGATTTCTTTCAGTTTCTCGTCTATGGTCACGGTCTTGAGATGCCATTTTAGCTTACTGAGATGAAGTTTCCGATTGAGCTCCCGGCAGGCAAACCGTTCGATGCCGTCGGGTTTGGATTGAACGCGGTCGATCACCTGATCGTGGTGCCTGAGTACCCGGCGTACGATTCGAAGGTACGGCTGCTGGAGCACACGCAATCGGCGGGCGGGCAAACCGCGACCGCGATGGTTGCCTTGCGACGGCTCGGGTTGAACACGGCGTACGCCGGGCGTTTCGGCTCGGACCGGGAGGGAAACTTCGGCCTCGCGACGCTGAGAGCCGATGAAGTAAACGTCGACTTCGCTGAGGTCGTCGAGGGGGCAAGAAACCAGATCGCGTTCATCACGATCGACGCGCGCAGCGGTGAACGCACGATCGTGTGGGATCGTGACGACCGGCTGGCTTACAAACCGGAAGAAGCGCCGGTTGAGTTTGGATCGATGGGCCGCGTGCTGCATC
>Ga0105248_10002780_pt1 | contig 19457 bp, 16 predicted proteins | sample KBSS34metaG_FD_81524 | JGI IMG/M metagenome (GOLD analysis project Ga0105248, IMG submission 81524) | Switchgrass rhizosphere microbial communities from Kellogg Biological Station, Michigan, USA - KBS S3-4 metaG | ecosystem: Host-associated > Plants > Roots > Rhizosphere > Soil | place...
GAAGCCGTCCGCTCCGCAGCAGTATCGTCCAACTACTTCGGGGTGCTCGGCGTCTCCACCCAAGTGGGACGCACCTTCGCGGACGGCGAAGATCAGCCCGGCCACAACCGCGTTGTTATCCTCAGTCATGACCTTTGGGTGCGCCGCTTTGCCGCCGATCGCGCGATCGTGGGCCGGAGCGTTCGCTTGAACCGCGATGACTACACCGTTGTCGGCGTGATGCCCAAGAATTTCCAGATCCTGGGCTTTATCCCCCAATTGTGGACGCCTTTGGTCCTGAGCCGTGCAGATCAGACCACAGATGCGCGCAAGGATCGATCACTTTATCTATTCGGTCGCCTCAAGCCCGGTGTCACCCTCGAACAAGCTCGCGGCCAATTCGTAGCTTTCGCGCAACGCGCTGCAGAAAGCTTTCCGGAGGTGGAAAAGGGCTGGGGCGCCGCGTTGCGCACTCTGCCCGATTTCACCGTTTACACGTTCGGCATCCGCAACGGCCTCGGAATTATGATGACGACCGTTGGGTTCGTGTTGATGATCGCTTGCGCGAACGTCGCCGGCCTCCTTCTCTCGCGCGCAGCGGGGCGTCGCAAGGAGCTGGCCATTCGCATTTCCTTGGGCGCAGGCCGCTTCCGTATCGTGCGGCAGTTGCTGACAGAGGGTTTATTGATCGCCCTTCTGGGCGGAGCCACTGGCCTGCTGCTTTCCTACTGGGGCATAAGGTTTGTGCAAGCGAGAATGGTTTTCAACGAATACATCAGCGCCGTGCCCATCACACTCGATCGCAATGTCTTGCTCTTCGCGGTTGCCATTTCGCTGGTTTCGGCCGTGTTGTGCAGCCTGGCGCCAGCGTTGAAAGCCTCACGCACCGATGTGAATACCAGTCTTAAGGATGAGAGCCGTTCGGCCTCCGCCGGTCGCTCGCAGACTCGGCTTCGCACCGTTTTGGTCGCCAGCGAAATTGCGCTGGCTCTCGTCCTGCTGGTCGGCACCGGCATTTTGATTCGCGGGGTCTTTGTCACGGGACACCAGAATCTCGGCTTCCGGCCCGATCATCTCCTCACTGCGAATGTCACTCTCGACGATGCTCACTACAAACAACCGCTGCAGCAGACGCAATTCGTTCAGGAGGTAATTTCGCGCCTCCAACAAACTCCAGGCACTCAATCTGTTGCCGCCACTTCCGATCTGCCCGCGACGGGCCCGGGCAAGTTCACCTTCCAAATCCAAGACCAGCCGGAACTCCCGAACACCGAGCAGCGAACGGTTATCGATACGGTCGTGACCAGCCAATTCTTTGACGCCGCCTCCATCCCGTTGCTACGCGGCCGGCTTTTCAACGAAATGGACAACAGCACGGTGCGGCGCGTCGTGGTCGTCAACCAAAAATTTGTTGACCGCTACTTCCACGGCCAGGAGCCACTTGGCAAGCAAATTCGCATGGATGTCCCCCGCACTAATCGGGAATGGCGCGAGATTGTCGGAGTGGTGGGTAACGTGAAGCCTTTTTCGCAAGCAACACGCGACGAACCCGAAGTGTACGAAGCCTTTCTCCAGCGGCCTGTCTCTTCGTTCTCGTTCATGGTTCACACCAGCGCTGATCCCGGCAGCTCTGCCCCGGCGCTGCGGCAGGCCATTGCCCAAGTGGACGCGGAGCTTCCACTGTCTGCAGTGATGGCGATGCATGCCGTGCTCGACCGGCAAAAAGGGGGTGACACGCTGTTCTCACAGATCTTGGGCGTGTTCGCCCTGCTCGCGCTTGTCCTTGCCGCGATCGGCATTTACGGCCTGATCGCCAATTCTGTGGGCCAGCGCACGCACGAGATCGGCATCCGCATGGCCATGGGCGCTGGAACACCCCACGTGCTGCGCATGGTCGTCGGAGAAGGCATGAAGGTCGCGGCCGTCGGCGCGGCCGCTGGTTTCGTTCTCGCGTTGCCGCTCCCTAAGCTTTTTCAGGCTATGTTCTACGATTTTCCCGTCACTGCGCCCGGGTTATACGTCCTTGTGCCTGGTGTGCTGCTGGTGATCTCAGCCGTGGCTACGTACCTTCCTGCGAGAAAGGCTACGCAAGTCGATCCCATTCAAGCCCTGCGCCAGGAATGAACGCGAACGGTTATGCGCTGCACATGAGCAATGTGGCGGAAGGTCGCAAGTCGACTCTAATCAAACCCGCGTCAATCCAAGGATGGAAATCAACTCGTTTGTCCCCGCTTGGTCAACGCGAAAAATCAGACGATTTGCTCATTGTCCGGTAACGCGAACTAACCAGGCAGTGGGATTGGAAGAATCACGTCCGAGTTGCCCGTTTGAACGTAGCCGCTGGTGCCGCGGACGCTTCGCGTGCTATGCTCCTTACGTCATGCCGCAAGGTGGAGCTTTTAACTTCGATTTTCGCTTTTCTCTGATTCTCCTAAGCCATGCATCAATAGGCTGCAAACGAAAAAGGATTCAATTCCCATAGCCGTTAGATCGCGTCCAGCCACTAGCCCGCGTCCACCGCAACCGCCAGCGGCCACCTTCAAACGGCTCTATCGAACGCGCGCCGAGCGCCTCGCCCAACTTCACGCTTTCGTGAAAACGCGCATCCGATAGAGCACTAACGTCAACCGCCCACAATCGGTGGCAAGGGCAATCGATCCAAAAAAGGAATCTTGACAGACGCACCTGAGGGGCGCATCGTTCCTCGTACCACGCCCTCCGGGCGCACATCGGCCAAGTCCACATCACCACATCCGGCAGGGGTTCACACATGATTTCGCCATCTGCCACAGAGAAATTCAGGGCGTCTCTTCGAGGTCTATCCTTTTGCCCTGGCGAGCCGGGTTACGAAGAGGCGCGCAAGATTCACAATGCAATGATTGACCGGCACCCCTCGATCATCGCGCGATGTGCCGGAGTGGCTGATGTGATCGCGGCCGTCAAGTTTGCCCGCGAGCACGAGGTTGCCACTTCGGTTCGCGGCACGGGCCACAATGTGGCCGGCATCAGCCTATGCGATGGTGGCATCGTTATTGACCTCTCGGGAGTTAAGGGAATTCACGCGAGCCCTGCGGCGCGCACGGCGCGCGTAGAACCGGGGGTCACTTGGGCGGAGCTAAATCACGAATTGCAGGTCTTCGGTCTCGCGGCGACCGGTGGCTTCGTGGGGACAACGGGCGTAGGCGGCCTCACGCTCGGCGGCGGGCTGGGGTGGATGGTGCGCAAGCACGGATGCGCTTTGGATAATCTGCTCTCCGCCGACGTGGTCACCGCCGACGGAGAATTCGTTACTGCTAGCTTGACCGAAAATCCGGATTTGTTTTGGGGCCTTCGCGGCGGCGGTGGCAACTTTGGCATCGTCACGTCGTTTGAGTTTCAAGTGCATCCCGCCGGAACGGTGCTGGCTGGCCTGGTGCTGCACCCGATATCGAAGGGCCGGGAGCCACTGCGGTTCTGGCGCGAATATGAATTGACGGCCCGGGAAGAAACGAGCAACAGCTTCGTGATGTTTACGGCGCCAGCGGATCTGCCCTTGCCCGAGGTCTTGCGTAGGGAGGCGATCGTGGGAATCGGGGGCGTGTACGTAGGGCCGCTCGACGAGGGAGAAAGGGCGCTCCGCCCTCTGCGCGAATTTGGTCCGCCGGCTGCTGACATATACCAACCCATGCCGTACAGCGCGGCGCAGACTATGGCTGACTTCCTCTGGCCAAAGGGACTCTACAGCTACTGGAAATCGAGCTTTCTGAAGTCGCTAAGCGACGGCGCCATCGACACCATCCTCGATTTCTACGGCAAAACTCCGTCCCCACGAACGGTGATCGTCGTCGAGCACGACGGCGACAGCGCATGGAGCCGTGTGCCGGAAGACGCGACAGCGTTTGGGCACCGGAATTGGTCCTACAATATGGTGGTCACAACTATGTGGACCGACGCTTCGGACACGGACGCCAACATTCGCTGGACGTGCGAGTTTTGGAGTGCCATGCAGCCCTTCCTGGCGGATGCCGCCTACGTCAACTATCTTGGTGAGGTCAATGAAGAAGGTGTGCGAGCGGCTTATGGTCGAAAATATGAGCGGCTTGCGGCGCTGAAAGCCAAATACGATCCCACGAACTTCTTCTGCATGAACCAAAACATCAAACCGAGTCTGGCAAAACAGAACGCAAGAACTGCCTAGCTCGCGACGGACCGCCTGGGAGTCGATGTCGGCTGTCCACCAGACCTGCTTGTTTCAATACACCGACCACGTGCCCGGCGTCGCGAGTTCGATCAAATGCCGGTCCGGGTCTCGAAAATAAAGGCTCCAGCCGCCCATTTCCCACATACGCTTCTCTTCCACCGCGACCCCGCTGATCTGCAGCCATGATTCCCAATTGGCCAATTCAGCGGTCTGGATTGCGAACGCGAGATGTAGTTCGCCCTCCCCATCGTGGGGCGATGAAATCGCGCGTGAGGCCCCCTTTTTGAAGAGCAGCAGGACCTGGTTTGCTCCTGCATGCATCGCACAACCCCGCTCGCCGAACTCGCTGATGACGGAGAATCCAAGAGTCTCCTGATAGAAGCGAGCCGAGCGAGACACGTCGCTCACATACAGAGATGATTCAAGGATGCCTTCAATTTTGGGGTGCATCGAACCCTCCGAGCTGGTCAGCTGACGGATCAGATTCCAGCGCGCGAGGTGGACGTGCGGGTTCCCGGACGAGTCGTCGGCTACGCGGAACTAATCGCCAATCTGTGACGTTGACCCGGCACGCTGGCTACGCGACGAGTCCGATCAATTCCAACCTATAAGAAGGCACTATATCGGGAGGTGCCCAGAGTCGGCGCCTTTTTAACCTGAAAAACAGGAGTCATTTCAGCCCCGTAAAGCAGCCCATTGCTGCTTCCATCACAAGCGCGAAGCCAAATTAGCTAGTGGCGTCGACAAAACGTACGCAGTGCTTCTGCCACCCGCTTTGTCTTGTTTGAGAATCCGTTTTTCAATCAGATCCTGAATATCCCGCAGAGCTGTGTCGTGGGACGTCTTGGCCAGTTTGGCCCACTTCTCCGTCGTTAATTTCCCTTCGAACCCGTCGAGCAATCGATTGATAATCATCTTCTGCCGTTCACTAACTTCGATCGATTCTTCTTTGAGATGCCGCCAGAATGCGTCCTTCTCGAGGACGGCTGCGGTCAGTGTCTTTGCTTTCGCGATCGCACGCCCTAGGCAGTCTAGAAACCAGACCAGCCATTTCGTGACATCCATTCCACCTTTTTGCGTCACCTCAAGAATCTCGTAGTACGCTTTGCGTTCCTCGCTAATCGGTGACGACATGCTATAGAAACGTTGTGAGCTATTTTCCAGACGTGCCAGAGACATCTCGGTGATTGCACGCGCGATTCTTCCGTTGCCATCTTCCAAAGGGTGGATGGTCACAAAATAGAGATGCGCCAGCGCCGTCTTGATGAGCAACTCGCTCACCCCGTTCTTGTCTTCGTACCAGGCCAGAAACCGTTTCATTTCCGGTTGGACATGCTTTGCTTCTGGAGCTTCGAAATGAATTTTTTCCTTTCCTTCCGGACCGGAAACAACTTCCATCGGACCTTCGCGCCAGGCACCCGTTTTTATCTTGCGCATTCCGCTGCGCCCGGTCGGGAACAAGGCCGCGTGCCAACCGAAAATTCTTTCTTCGGTAAGAGGAGTTGCGTAGTGCTGTGTGGCATCGAGCATCATCTCGACGACGCCGTCGACGTTTCGGTCGGCGGGTCGCGTGCCCGCGGCTTCGAGACCCATGCGACGAGCGAGCGAAGACCGGACGCTCTCTGGATTTAGTTCTTCCCCTTCGATGGCAGAGGATTTGACTGTTTCTTCGGTCAGAGCCGCGAGCGTTGCTTCATTTTTGAGTTGGTAACCTAGGTCTTTCATCCGTCCCAATAGCAGCCCTTGTTCGTATCGCGTCGCGGACAAATGTGGAACGACAAGCTCCGCGTTCCAAGTGAACTTGGGCCAATCCTCGGACATATAGATGTAGTTCATATTCGACGCTTATTCTACGCACCATTCGACGCATCTGTCTATATTAATCTACGCACAAACTACGCACCATTCTACGCAGGCGTAACTTATTGCCCATCAATTAGATACGGAAAAAGGGCAATACGACTTCGATTGCTTCTACACGAATCCTCCTTGGGCTGTCACTCGCCAAAATTCTGATGTGGGCCGAAAATAGTTTGATTTTGCGATTTCCCCTCGCGAACATTTGAATACACGCGCGAATTGAACCAGAAATCGTTCCACTAGCACCTGAAGCCTATACATAAGGATTAAGGACGGAGATGATCAAGCCTAACTTCCGCAGCGCGAGCGTCGGGATCAGGCCGCCCGAACATAACGATAGTGCAGCCCTCCGAGTCGAGGAAGATTCCCTCGTATCCGCATCAGCGGCTGGCTGGCAATGGCAAGAAAAGACCGGCTTGATCACGGTGATGCGCTAAGGCCCGCCGCACTTCTGGGGCATCTTTACTCGTACCTCATTGCCAGCGGTTTTGTCGTACCGATGCCTAGCATTTTTCCGCCACCAACAACGCGATAATTGCTCCTGCCACGGCACTTCTAAGGGATGGCTTTTCAATTGGTTATCGAAGACTCTGCTTGCTTTGTTCCTTACTGGATTTCGAAAAAAAAGAGGCTCGAGGACCTGCCAGTTTTGACAGTTCATCCCCGAGTCCGTCACTAGCATCATCGCGATGAGCGCTGGTTTGATTAGAGATGCGCCCACTCATGCAGCGCCAGACGCTCACCATTCCAGTTTGTGAAAACCGGCACTTGCGCCTCGCGGAGCGTACAAAATGCAAGAAGAGTTATTGCGATTTCGAGAAGTTTTTTCCGTGCTGCCGATTTCCCCCCCGCGAGTCTACACGCGACAGCTGTGCACTGTGGGCGTACTTATTATGGTTCTGACTATCAGTAATGGTTGCTCGTCAAGCGCTGAAAAGCCCGCTCCGCCGCCTCCCGGCGTCACGGTGACATCGGCAACTCAAAGGGACGTGCCCATCCACCAAGAATGGGTCGGAACCATGTCGGGCAATGTGGATGCCGACATCCGGCCCAAGGTGGAGGGCTTTTTGCTGAGCAGACTCTACACAGAGGGTTCGTACATAACAAAGGGCACTCCAATGTTCCAACTTGACGGACGCCAAGCGCAGGCGGCTGTCGAGCAGGCCGAGGGAAACCTCGCCCGAACCCGAGCTTCATTAGGACAGGCCCAGATTGATGTGCGTCGGTACACACCTTTGGTGGCTCAGAAGGCCGTAAGCCAAGCCGAACTAGATAAAGCATTGAGTTCAGAATCCGCAGCCAAGGCAGGGGTGGATGCGAATCAAGCGGCTGTAGACAATGCCAAGCTGAATCTGGGCTGGACAATCGTGACCTCGCCGATTTCCGGAATCGCGGGTGTCTCCAAAGTCCAAGTCGGCGACCTGATGACGCCGACCACAACCATGACGACCATATCGAGCGTGAATCCAATCTATGTCGACATTAACGTCGCTGAGCAGGACTACCTCCGGTTCGTCCGCGAAAAAACGGGTCGCAAAGCAGGCCAAGATTTCGAATTGATTCTAGGAGATGGAACGACTTACCCGCGCCGTGGTCATGCACTTTTTGTGAACCGCGAAGTAGATTCCCGAACCGGAACAATTCAGGTGCGAGGAGAGTTTCCCAATCCAGGCAATGTGTTGCGTCCGGGACAATATGCTCGCATTCGCGCTGTAACCGAGTTGCGCAAGAGTGCAGTCCTGATTCCGCAGCAGGCGGTTTCCGAACTCCAAGGAGTTTATCAGGTTGGAGTCATCACGTCGGACAACAAGGTCACGATCAAGGCCGTGAAACTCGGCCCGCAGTTCGGCAATATGTGGGTGGTCGAATCCGGTCTGCAAGCCGGGGACAATGTTGTCGTTGATGGACTGCAGCGTATCAAGACCGGCATGACTGTTGCCCCCACGCCATTTAAGGACACACAAGCCGCTTCGCCGAATGGTGGGATGTAGCTATGTCGAAATTCTTTATCGACCGGCCGATCGTCGCCATAGTCATTTCCATCCTCACCGTGGTCCTAGGCTTTGTGTCGATGGCGAAACTTCCCGTAGCTCAGCTCCCCGATATCGTGCCTCCGCAAATTAACGTGTTGGCCACCTATACCGGTGCGGACGCACTGACGATTGAGCAGTCTGTTGCCACTCCACTCGAACAACAAATGAACGGCGTGGACAACATGCTCTACATGATGTCCACGAATGCAAATGACGGAACGATGAACCTCAAGGTCACCTTTGATGTGGGCACTAACGTAGATATCGACCAAGTGAACACGCAAAACAGGGTCTCCCAAGCCAGTCCGAATTTGCCCACGTCGGTAAATCAGTACGGTGTGACTGTCAAGAAACTGATGGGACTTCCTCTGCTTGTGCTGTCCATCTATTCGCCAAAGGAGACCTACGGCGGACAATTCTTGGGGAACTACGCAACGATCAATATTAACGACGCATTGTTGCGCGTTCCTGGAGTCGGGCAAGTAACCAATTTTGGCGCCGCAGACTATGCCATGCGCGTCTGGGTGAAGCCAGACCAGCTGACCAAACTAGGTCTCACCGTTACCGACCTGAGCAATGCTGTCCAACAGCAGAGTGCTGTAAATCCGGCTGGGCAGATCGGAGCTGAGCCCGCTCCCAAGGGCCAGCAGTTTACTTACGCCGTGCGCGCCCCAGGCAGACTGGCAAATGCGGAAGAATTCGGAAACATCATTGTTCGACAAAATCCCGATGGCTCAACGGTCCGGTTGAAAGATGTATCCCGCATCGAATTGGGATCAATTGTTTATCAGCAAATTGGACGGTACAACGGGAAGTCCGCAGTCATAATTGCTGTTTATCAAGCCCCGGGTTCCAACGCATTGGCTGTGGCGAAACAAGTCAAAGCCCAGATGGAGGATTTGAAAACCCGGTTTCCACAAGATCTGGATTACGTCGTTTCCATGGACACCACGCTCCCAATCACGGAGGGGATGAAAGAAATTCTTACGACGCTTTTTGAAGCCACCGTCCTGGTAATCATTGTGGTGTTCCTATTTTTGCAAGGCTGGCGCGCAACTCTCATTCCTCTGATTGCCGTGCCAGTATCACTGATAGGCACATTTGCTGTTTTTCCTATGCTCGGTTTTTCAATCAACACACTCTCACTCTTTGGGTTAATCCTTGCCATTGGGCTCGTAGTGGACGATGCAATCGTCGTTGTCGAGGCTGTTGAGCACAACATCGAGCATGGAATGACGCCCCGAGAGGCAACCATTAAAGCCATGGAGGAAGTTACAACTCCGGTCATCGGTATCGCCCTCGTTTTGTCCTCCGTATTCATTCCCATGGCGTTCATGGGAGGTATCAAGGGCCTGCTAAACCAACAGTTCGCGATAACCATCGCCGTGTCCGTTCTCATCTCGGCGTTTAACGCTTTGACACTCTCACCGGCACTCTCGGCCCTTTTGCTTCGTCCACGCAAGCAATCAAAAGGACTTGTCGGCAAGTTCTTCGCTGGGTTCAATCGGTGGTTTGGAAAAATGACGGGAGGCTACGTTAATTGGAGCCACGTTCTCATTCGCCGATGGGGAATCGCGCTGCTCTTGCTCTTGGGCGTTTCGGTTATCGCAGTGATGATGGGCAAGAGCCTTCCCAGTAGCTTCGTTCCGGAAGAAGATCAGGGATATGCTTTCATTCAGCTCCAGCTTCCAGATGCTGCTTCTTTACAGCGCACTGACGCCGTCATGCGCAAGATGGATGATATCCTCGCGCACACTCACGGCATTCAGGGATTCGATGCAATCGTAGGTTTCAGCCTTTTATCCAACACTTCCGCCAGCTACACCGGTTTCTATTTCCTTCAGTTTGATCCGTGGCACGAACGCGAGGGCTTCGAACTCTCTGCCAACGGTTTGATGCAGACCTTGAACAAAAAAATGCGTGAGGAAATTCCGGAAGCTATCGGCTTCGCTTTCGGTCCGCCAGCCATTCCTGGTCTTGGCACGGCCGGCGGATTCAGTTTCATGTTGCAGGACCGGTCCGCTGGAACCGTTCAGCAGCTCTCGGAGGCTCTTGACAAGTTGAGCCAGGCGGCGCGGAAGCGGCCTGAAATTGGTTCAATCGTAGCTACCTTCCGCCCTTCGGTGCCACAGCTTTTTGTCGACGTTGACCAGGATCGAGTACTAAAGCAGGGGCTGCAGTTCACGGACGTCTATCAGACATTGCAGGCCTTTTTGGGCGGGTCTTACGTTAACCAATTTAATCGGTTTGGTCGCCAGTGGAAAGTTTACCTGCAGGCAGAGCCGGAGTACCGCATCAGCGCAGACAAAATTAACAGCTTTTACGTCAGGAATTCGAAAGGTGAAATGACGCCACTGGCCTCCTTGGTCACAGTGAAGCGCGTTTCGGGACCGGAATATACCAACCGCTTCAACCTGTTCCGAAGTATTCAGATTAACGGCTCACCCGCACCGGGATACAGCTCAGGCCAGGCGATGGCCGCGATGGAACAGGTTTCCGCAGACGTCTTACCTGCTGGTATGGGATATGCCTGGAGCGACATGTCCTATCAGGAAAAGAAAGCTGAAGGGGGACAAGCGATTGTTTTCGGCATGTCCATCTTTTGCGTGTTCTTGATTCTAGCTGCTCTCTACGAGAGTTGGTCTCTGCCTTTCAGCGTACTCTTGTCGGTTCCGGTGGCTGTTCTTGGGGCAAATGCCGGACTGCTGCTGCGCAAGCTCGATAACAACGTGTTTGCTCAAATTGGTCTCGTTATGCTAATCGGGCTGACGGCCAAGAACGCGATTCTGATCGTCGAGTTCGCGATCTTGGAGAACAAGAAGGGCAAAGGGCTCGTCGAAGCGGCTCTCGAAGGGGCTCGACTTCGCCTTCGGCCTATTTTGATGACCTCGTTTGCCTTCATTCTTGGATGTGTTCCTCTTTGGACGGCGAAAGGCGCCGGCGCGATTGGCCGCAGAGTGCTGGGAAGTTCTGTCATTACTGGGATGACTGCAGCGACAGTCCTGGGCGTCTTCCTTGTGCCCGTCCTATATGTGGTGGTTGAACGCATTGCCGGCAAAGAGAAAAAAGCAGCTGAGGACATTCGCGGGTCGGCCGCACTCGCGGGAGGACACGACTGATGCGCAAAATCATCGTCGTCGCGCTTCTTCCACTCTTCTTGGCGGGCTGCACGGTTGGTCCAAAGTATGTGCGTCCGGCAGTTCAGCCTCCCGCCAATTTTTACGCCGAGCAACAGGCAGCCGCGAACTCCGCCGCGGACATGGCGTGGTGGGATCTGTTTAAAGATCCCATCCTGCAGGATCTTATCCGCGAGGCGTTGAAAAACAATTATGATCTGCAGTTGGCGATGGCGCGCGTTGAACAGGAAAGGGCACTTCTTGGCGTCGGCCGTTCGCAATATTACCCGCAAGTGGCATACGGCGCGAGTATTTCGGGACAACAGTCTCCTACAACTCCGAATCACACATACTACTCTTACAGTTTCAGCACCCTCTGGGAGATTGATCTCTTCGGGCGTATCCGAAAATTAAATGAAGCGCAGCGGGCGGCATACTTCTCCAGTGAGGAAGCCCGCCGAGATGTCAGGCTCGTGGTCTTGTCAGATGTGGCGCAAGGATACTTCCAGTTGCGAGCGCTTGATGAGCAATTGGCAATTGCCCATCGAACCGTCAAAAGCTTTGACGAAACGCTTGACCTATTTCAACGCAAATTCGAAGGTGGAGCCGCATCGGGACTTGAAATTGCCCGCGCTCAAGGCGCGCTTTCGAACGTCGCGGCTGTAATCCCGGATTTCGAACGGCAGATTGTTGCTCAAGAGAATGCTCTGAACTTACTGCTTGGCCGCAATCCTGGTCCGATCGCGCGGGGTATCGCACTAGTCGATCAATATGACCCGCCAGACATTCCAGCTGGATTGCCTGCGACGCTTTTGGAGCGACGGCCTGACCTTCGCGAATCAGAGCAGAACCTGATCGCTGCCAACGCCAACATCGGCGTCGCGAAAGCTAACTTCTTTCCCACGATTTCTTTAACGGGTTTACTTGGAGGCGTGAGTCCTCAGCTTTCTGAGCTTACGGCTTCCGGCAAAGCCTGGAGCATTGCTGGTAATTTGACCGGGCCAATATTCACAGGAGGCCGGTTGAAAAATGAATATCGCGCATCGCTTGCCGTGCGCGATCAGGCAAAGATTTCCTTCGAGAAAGCCGTTACTCAGGCTTTCGGCGAGGTTTCCACGTCCCTGTCAGCACATAAGCAGCTGCTGAAGGCTTACCGTGAGCAGCTGAAATCTGTAGAGGCATACCGTGAATCGGTCCAGCTGTCTTTCATACGTTACGATAGTGGACTCGCCAGCTATTTCGAAATTGTTGACGCTCAAATTCAGTTGTATCCGGCGGAGAGTTCCTCGGTTTCATACGATCTTGGGCGTAAACTGGCCATGGTCGACCTCTATCGCGCACTTGGCGGCGGTTGGAAACTAAACGATTCGCAGTGGACTAGCAACACTGGAGCACCAAGCTCGACCCAAGCTCCTACTCCCTAGTTCCGCTGGCGGTGCCCGCAGATCGTAGCTGTGACGTATTCTGTTGCAATTCCTGATACAAGAATCCCCATTGAAATAGTCCATGCGAAACACCCCATGCACGATGTCGAAATCCCCAAGGCTCGGCCGCAGGCGAAACCTGTGCGTACTCACTCGAAGAAGAAACCCAGATGTTGGTGATTTCGATACTCTGATTTGGCCCCATTCGACACTTTGATTTGGCCCCACCTTACTGAAAGCCATATACCGTGTACTCCGCTTCGGGCTCAGTCGCCCAAAGGGAGGGCGGGTGGACAGGAGAGCCAAGGTGGAGCTATTCGAGCAGATCCGACGTGAGTATGAGCATGGCGGTGGAACGATTCGAGGGATCGCTAAGAAGTTGGGGATTCATCGGCGGATGGTGCGTGAGGCGGTGCTCAGTGCGGTTCCGAGCGAGCGAAAGACACCTGTGCGAGAGCGACCGAAGTTGCAACCGGCGATGGCCTTCGTCGATGCGCTTCTGGAAGCGGACCGCAAGGCGCCGCGAAAGCAACGGCATACGGCACATCGCATCTGGTGCCGGATCCGAGCGGAGATGCCGGAAGTGGAAGTGGCCGAGTCCACGATTCGTCGCCATGTTCGCGAACGGAAGATGAAGTTAGGGCTGACCCGCCGAGAGACCTTCATTCCTCAGTCGTATTCTTGGGGCGCAGAAGCCCAGGTGGACTGGTATGAAGCCTACGCAGAGATCTGCGGAGAGCGGCAGAAGGCTTATCTGTTTTGCATGCGGAGTATGGCCAGCGGAGGAGCCTTCCATCGTGCATTCCCGCACGCCAGTCAGCAGGCTTTTCTCGAAGCACACGAGCTGGCGTTCGCCTATTTCGGCGGAGTATTTACGACGCTTCGCTACGATAATCTCAAGAGTGCGGTGAAGAAGATTTTGCGGGGATATCAGCGCGAGGAGACCACGCGATTCATTGCCTTCCGGTCGCACTGGGGTTTTGCGTCGGAGTTTTGTACGCCAGGAGAAGGACACGAGAAGGGTGGTGTGGAGGGTGAAGGTGGTTATTTTCGTCGCAACCACCTGGTGCCGGTGCCGCAGGTAGCGAGTTGGGAAGAGCTGAATGTTCTGTTGCAGGAAGCCTCGAAGCAGGACGAGCAGCGGATGATCGGGGAGCGGGCCCAGACGGTTGGCGCAGGGATGCATACGGAACGCGAACATCTGCGCACTCTCGCCGAAGAGGGCTTCGACCTGGCAGCGGTTCATTTTCCCCATGTGAACGCCAGCGGCTGCATACGCGTGCTGACCAACTTCTATTCGGTTCCACTCCCAGTCGGCGTCGAAGTGCAGGTCAAGGTGTATTCCACGTACGTAGAGATATGGCATCAGGGGCAGTGCGTCGCCCGGCACGAACGCTGCTTCGATCGACAGCAGAAGGCAGAGGATGCAGAAGACACTGACGCAGATGAATATGCAGTTGGCCAATGTCTTGAGCGATGTGAGTGGAGTGACCGGGCAAGCGATCATTAAGGCCATTCTGGCGGGCGAACGCGATCCGCAGAAGCTTGCGGCGTTTCGAGATCCACGCGTCAAGGCAAGTGAGAAGGACATCGCGCGGAGCTTGGAGGGAAACTGGCAAGAGGATCTCTTGTTTGTGCTCAAGCAGGAACAAGCGGCTTTCGAGTTCTGCCGAAAGCAGATGGCTGAGTGCGATCGCCAGCTCGAACAGTACCTCCAGAAGATGGAGGACCGGAGCCAAGGGGCCACCCTGCCGGAAGAGAAGCGGAAGGATCGACTGCAGAAGAAGAAGGGGAATCAGCCGCAGTTCGACTTGCAACAGCAGTTGTTTCGCATGACGGGCACAGACCTAACTCAGATGGATGGTATTGACGTCATGACCGCCACTACGATTCTCAGCGAGGCGGGTTGGGACATGATCAAATGGAAGGACGAAGACCATTTTGTTTCCTGGCTGCGGCTCGCTCCAGACAATCGCATCAGCGGAGACAGAATCATTGGAAAAGGGCGGCTGCCGACCAGCAATCGGGTGACCGTCGCTTTTAAGCTGGCGGCCAGCAACCTGCGAACAAGTCAGAGCTATCTTGGAGCGCAGTTCCGTCGACTCAGAGCCAGATTGGACACCCCGGTTGCGATCAAGGCCATGGCCGCCAAGCTAGCCCGCTTGATCTATCGTATGCTCCGTTACGGCACCAAATATGTAGACCATGGATCACGCCACTACGAACTTCAACAGCGCACTCGAGAGATCAGGCGTCTCAAGCTCAAAGCCGCCACTTTGGGGTTCCATCTAGTCCAATCTACCGCCCCCTAAAGCACGTGGAGTTTCTGGAGAGAACGCCGTAACCGGAAAGGTGGATTTTCGGCCTAAAAGGAACTTGTCTGGTAACGTGGACTTACCAGGCACTCCCCAAATTCCACCTGACGCTAGGGTTGTCGTCATTTCCAAGTTGCACATCCGCAGCAGAAGGCGTCGAGGTATTGTTTCTCTAATCCTTAGCTGCCTGCATCGCTCACGACCGAAACTACGTACTCTCTTGGGACAATCGCACAACCGTCTTGATGACGGGCCGAGGTGCATCGGCGTAAGGTACTGTCCCTGCATGGCTTAAAGTTATTAAAATAAATAATATAATATATCTGTACATTTACACGCGCATGGTTCATTGTTGAAGTCTAATCATTTTGATGAGGAGATTACATGAGAACTATAAATCGCTGGGAACAACCTTTCCGTGGGGCTACGACCCTGCAGGAACAGATCAATCGCGTGTTTGGCGATGTGGTGGGACGTTCGGGCGAGGAGTCGAACTTGACCCCTTGGGCGCCGTCCGTCGACATCTATGAGACCGAGAATGAACTGGTCGTTAAGGCGGACCTGCCCGATGTGAATCCGCAAGACCTGGACATCCGCGTGGAGAACAACATCCTCACGATCCGCGGCGAACGCAAGTTTGAGACCAAGGTGAACGAGGAAAACTATCTGCGTATCGAACGCGCCTATGGCTCGTTCAGCCGGAGCTTCTCGCTGGCGAACTCCGTGAAATCGGAGGCCATCAAGGCCGACTATCAGAATGGTGTGCTGACTCTGAGCCTTCCGAAGCGCGAAGAAGCCAAGCCCAAGCAGATCAAGGTGAATGTGGGAACGCAACACGCAATGGCAGCGGTAGCTGGCGCTCGCTAAGAGAGCAAACGAAGCACGAAGTGTTGGGGCGGGTGGCCTTTACCTTCGGCCATCCGCCTTTACTTTTGGACTGCACTAAGAAAACGGGTTTCCCCAGCGCCATCACAGGAGACAACTATGTATTCCAAGAACATGCAAGAAGGCGCTACGCTTGCCCGCCAGGCGAGTTCGGCGGTAATCGAGCTAAAGGTCCTGGTGGAGCGTACAGCCGAAAAGGTCCGGGCTGCCGAGCGTCAGGCGATAGGCACGGCAATTGGACAACGGGAAGGAGACGACGCGTTGAGAACGTTTCGCGTCGCAGCCGAAGACCTGCAGTCTGCAGATTTTGAAGCTGCGCTTCTTCAGGCACGGGCGACGACGCAGGCCGCCATTGCGAGTCTGAGCATAGGTCGAGAGCGGTAAAAGGTCCTCAATAAGGGCTTCGCTTCCTTCAAAACAGGCCGGACCTGGCCTGTCATTCGGTGATCGGCCGGCTTGTTCGATTACTTCAGGTTTGCTCGTTACTAGCTCGCTGACAAAAGAGCGGCAGTTCCAAACAGAGCGTTTCGGCGAAGGTGCACACTTATTGCTATCATCCTTCCGGTTCGCGAAATCGATAATGGAACTGTCAAGAGCTGCGCTTGTCGTCGCGATCCTTGCCGGGTTTGCCGGGGTCCTACTGTTCACCCCATATGAGGCTTTCCTCGAAGGCGTTATAGCGTTCGCCATCGTCGTAGCCGCCGTGGTGGGTTTCTTGATGCATCCGCGCAGGGAGGTGTTTTACGTACGGACTGCCGTGCGTTTAATGGACCCAGATCGACGCCAAGCTTTGGAGCACGACTTCTTGGCCGTCAAAGTTGAACTTGTGAGGCTATGGCTGTTGTTTGTGCCTACGTTTCTGTCGGTGGCTGTGCTCGTGTTTTTCGCGGCCAGTGGTCCCGCGAAGTTCAGTTACTTGAATTGGGTTTTTTTCATCACGATATGCATACATCGTGTTTCTATTCTGCCAGTATCCGCCCCTGCTCGTTTTTGTCTTGCTCGTGGCCTGGATTGACGAGAGAAGAGTTATGAGAGATGCCGAGGCGTGCACCGCAAGATCTTTCTCCATCCGTCGAGCACGAGTTGGGTGGGTTGGACGAGTCTCATATCTGTTTATGGGAGAACACGGAGAATATTACGGCGGCGACTGTATGCACTTTGGGCTGCCTCACCTTCGTGAACTGGCCACGATTGTCTTTCACAATGCCCGAACACCAGAATTGAATAAAATCGTAATGGGATTCTTATTCCATCGTTTGATGATTTTGGGGCGTGGCGTAACCGACTTGGACAAGCAGACAGCCGTGGCTCAAACGGCCTTGGTTGAGACTACGTCCGTGTCTTAATTCCCGAATTGTCGGCAACGCGGAAATTATGGCAGAAGTCTTGATCAGTCCCGACAAACGCTAAACGTTCGCTGTCCGGCTCTGGACTGCACAGTGTGCAAAAACGACAAAGATCGGGGGAAGCTCAGAGTCGGGCGGCTTGTTCTAGGAGCGTTCGACCTTGGGCGTCGACTGAGCTCCCAGCGGTTCGCGGAAAGGATCCATCGGAATTGGCGCGTACTCGACCTCGATGATCTCGAGATGCTCCGTCTTTCCTGGCGCAAGCAGGTTCACGCGGTCGCCGGGGCACGATTTCATCAGCGTATTGCCGAGAGGCGAGCGCCAGCTGATATAGCCGCGGTCGAGGTCCACCTCGTCGATGCCTACGATCGAGACGACGTGTTCGAGACCGGCGGCATCCTTGTAGGTCACGGTTGCGCCGAAGAAGGCGCGCGTCGCGGCTGACCCTGGACGCGGGGCGGCGGGATCGACGACCACGGCCGCGTCAATGCGTTTCGTGAGAAAGCGAATCCGCGAATCGATCTGGCCTAAACGTCGTTTGCCGTAGAGGTAGTCGGCGTTTTCACTGCGGTCCCCGTTACTAGCAGCCCACGCTACGACCTCTACCACCGCAGGCCGCTCGCGCCGCAGTAGGAACACATGCTCGTCTTTCAACCGTTGCAATCCGGCGGGCGTGATGTAGTTTTTGAGCGTCGGCCCCGCTGGCTCCGGCCGAGGTCCTCGGAGTGGCCGCTTTTCTCGCATTTGCCAATCTGCCATGGGATTTCGTGTACTTGCGGATGACCCAATCTCGGAAGTTCCGCGCCTCGGTCCCGATAATTTTTCGCACGGTGAACGTGACGCACGCGGGCTAGATGTCGAATGATACATCGATCTTCCTATGGCAGTCTTAGAAAATGCGCTGCATTTGCCTACGCGCGTTATCATGCCAACTGCGTAAGATCACGTCCATGTTCCGACCTGCAGCAGCGGTCCACATGCGCCAGACCTAACACATGTCTCAAAATTTAATATCTGGTTTCGAGAGATGTCGCCTCGGGGAGTTTGGCTGGCTTCCGGGCTCTGGCGCTAAGAGTTGTTAGACAGAGCGGAAGGGCTAACAGCTCGGGAGCGCATCCAGGCGCAAGTCGCAATTGGTTTGATGTTCTTTGGCGGGTTGCGTCCAGGTGAAGCGAGAGGTGCGAGCTGGGAGGATTACAATGGCAAAACTCTATGCGTGAAGCACAGCGTCTGGAGAACGCACACAACCGCCCCCAAGACCGCTAATGCTGCGAAGCCCGTTCCAGTCATTGAGCCTCTGAGAGACCTCTTGGAGGCGTTGCGCAACCTGGAAGGGAATCCACAATCGGGACCAATCCTCCGAGGTCTGTCAGGCAAGCCCCTCAGTCTGGATATGCTAGCAAGGGAGGTCATCATTCCCGCTGTGCGCAACCCTGAGAACTACAAGCCGAATGAAAAGCCTCTGACGTGGCACGGCTACTACGCTTTCCGCAGAGGGATTGCCACGCTCACCAGCTCTGTGTCTCGCGATCCGATGGCAGCGAAGGGACTCCTACGTCACACCAGCGTAAACACGACTCTGACGCACTACATCAAAGACGTTCCCGAGGTCACAGAGAACGCTATGAATTTGGTGGAGGAGTTGTTCGCGAAGCCCAACACAGAGCGCCTACAGTAAAAATTGGTGGGATAAGATTGGGATAAAAGCGCACTCACACACTTCGCAGGATTGAACGGGAATCGCTGAGCAACTGTAGTGTTTGCAAGAATCTGGCGGAGAGGGGGGGATTCGAACCCCCGGTAGAGGTTTTGGCCCCTACAACGGTTTAGCAAACCGCCGCATTCAGCCGCTCTGCCACCTCTCCGCGGCTAACGTCTTGCAACATTGTAACTTATTACTGCATTTGGTGACAGTCCCTCCTTCGGTTGCTGCATTTTGGTGCACGGTGAACCCCATCTTGAGACAAAACGCCAAAGTTACACTTCGCAGCTATCCCGCCACATCCTGCCCGTAAGCCACACAATCTAAACGTTACAGTCCTTGGAGAAAGGTAGGTTCTCTGCAATGAACAAGGGAAAAGCGTGGTGTCATCCAGAAACGTTCCAACGAATGGCGGTCGAACGTTTCAAATGCTGCGACAACATTGAGCACTTAGCGAAGGAACTCGGTGTTGCGAGGCAAACCCCGGGCAGAGCCTGCTCCGTTTCTACCGTTCGCGGCGATAGATGGCGGCGGTTTGCTATTTCATCCTGACCTGTTCGCACAGACCGATTTGCGTTTGTTTTGTTTGCGTTACGAACTCCTCAGTTGAGCCACAA
>Ga0105248_10002786_pt1 | contig 19419 bp, 24 predicted proteins | sample KBSS34metaG_FD_81524 | JGI IMG/M metagenome (GOLD analysis project Ga0105248, IMG submission 81524) | Switchgrass rhizosphere microbial communities from Kellogg Biological Station, Michigan, USA - KBS S3-4 metaG | ecosystem: Host-associated > Plants > Roots > Rhizosphere > Soil | place...
GATCATCGACCGCTACGGGCTCGAGGATGTCTGGGTGTTCAGCACCGACTATCCGCACCTCGAAGGCAGTCGCGATCCGATCGGAAAATTCCGCAAGCATCTCGACAAGCTCCCCGCCGGATATGACCAACGCTTCTTCGTCGACAATAGTCGTCTGCTCTTCCCGGATACCTGAATTATCCAAACGATCTTGCAACAGGGCTCCCGTGCGGCGAGGTCACGCCGATCCTTGTATGAAAATCGCGGTGGCCGGGGCGGCCTGGAGGCTGCTGTTCCAAGTTCATGGGTTCAATAGAATGGCGATCCTCAATCTGATGCAGACGTAATGCCGGCGTGAAGATCCTAAGGGCGTGACTGCGATCAGCATTGATATATGCTGCTGATTGCAGCCATTTCTCGATTGATGAGGTGGTCTTGGAGATGGATTTCAGGATTCGGTGGGCGGAAAGGTTGAAGCAATTCCCGGACGACGCTCCGGCAATCATGTTCGACGACATCACCATCCGCTGGGCGGAGATCAGGGCCTTTGCCAAGCAGTTCGAAGCCGCACTGGACCAGATCGGGATCGATCCTTGGCAGACTCTCGGCGTCCTCGCCCGAAACCGTCCTGGACAAGCCGCCGCTATCATGAGCGCGATCGCCTCGGGCCGTTCGATTTCGATCATTTATACCATGCAGTCCCCCGAAGGGATCGCGCGCGACATCGAAAAGCTCAAACATCCTCTCTTGATCGGATCGGAGGAGGACTGGTCGCCTGAGGCAATTGAAGCGGCCCGGCGGACTGGAAGCGCCGGCTTGCAGTTTGTGAGCCGCAAGGGGCTGGAGTTCGAGGTTGTTCCCGGGCTCGGCTCTGCCAATCCAGCCCTGCTGCGCACGTCGCCGCAGCCCTTGAGCCTGGCACTTTTGTCGAGCGGAACGACCGGTCAACCCAAACGGATCGAGTTTCCCGGCACCGTGCTCGATCGCATGCTGCAAACCATGAGCATCGGAGTGGAGCCGATCCCCGAACCCGAAATCACATTTTTCCCGCTCAGCGGTTTCGGCGGGATGACACCGTTTCTGGCCAGTATCTTCCGATGTGGCTCGGTCTGTCTGCTTGAACGCTTCTCGCTCGACACCTGGTTGAAAGCGATCGAGACCCTTCGTCCGACCAGGATTGTCATGCTGCCCGCGATCATGCGGGAGGTTCTGGACAAGCAGATTACGAAGGATTGCTTCCGTAGCGTGCAGATCGTGTGGGGCGGATCGGCGCCGCTTGCGCCCGAAACGCAGGATAGTTTCGAAGACCTCTACGGAATTCCCGTCATCTGGGCTTATGGCGCCACCGAGTTCGCGGGAACCGCAGCCTCGTGGACACCGGCGCTGCGTGAGGAATTCGGCAAGGCCAAGCGCGGCAGCGTGGGGCGTCCCTATCTGGGGGTGACGGTTCGCATCGTCGATCCCGAGACCGGCGCGGAAAAGCCTAGAGGCGAGGAGGGATTGCTCGAAGCGAAGGTTCCGGCCTTCGGCGAGAAATGGATCCGCACGACCGATATCGCCGTCATGGATGAAGATGATTTTATCTTCCTGAAAGGCCGCGCCGATCAGGCGATCAATCGGGGCGGCTTCAAGGTACTGCCCGAGACGATCACCGACGCGCTGCTGGCGTACCCAGCGGTGAAAGACGCGATGGCGGGCGGCATCGATGATCGGCGGCTCGGACAGGTTCCTGTAGCGGCCGTCGAACTTGCAACCGGGAACGAGCATGTGACCGAAGAGGAGCTGTTGGCCTTCCTTCGAACAAAGCTGGTATCTTACGCCATTCCGACGGCCATTTACATTGTGCCGTCGCTGCCCAGAACGGGCAACATGAAGGCCCACCTTGCTGCTTTGGCCGATCTGACGTCAGGATAGAACCTCCGCCGTCGACGCGCCCTATGAAGGCGCAAGCGACAGGATCGCGTGCCCGGACTAGCGCGGAGCCGCGGTCAGTTGCGTCATCGCCCAAGCCGCGCTGCCCCCCTCCCCGGGATAAGCAGGCCGAGGTTGGACAGCACGCTGGCGCACCAGATCCGACGAAAGACCGGAATGCGAAGCGGATAGGTCAGGCCATGATGCTCTATCGGGCATATGAGTATCCCCCGGCGAGTGGCACATGATCCGCCCTTCGTCCGCTATGCTGTTCACAGCTAAGACGCTGAATTGGCGAAGGAACCATCGTTCCGACGAGCTTTGAGCTCCTCGAATTCCTTCATCTCCCGCCCGATCGTTGCCCAGGTTTCGTCCGGTGACGTCATCAGCCGTTTGATCGAGCGCACCGATTCCCACGGCTGGGCGGCCAGAGCAGCCGCTTCGGCCAGCGTTGCAGCATCGACCTCGGCCGGATCGAGCACGGCTGTCGCCAGCCCGAAGCGTTCCGCTTCGCAGCCCATCAACACGGTGTTTCGAGCGAATATGTCGAATGCGTTGCGATAGCCGACGCGGGCCGGCAGCAGCCGGCTTGACGCGGCTTCAGGGGCAAACCCCAGCCGCGCGAAGGGGGCGTTCAGTGTGGCATCCTTGGCCACGAACAGCACATCACAATGCAGCAGGAGGGTGAAGCCAAAGCCGATCGCCCGGCCGCGCACGCCTGCCACGAGCGGCTTGTCGAGCCACACCAGTTCCTTCAGAAAGCGGCCGACGGGCCGTTCCTCGAAGGGAGTCGAACCGCTACCGGCCCGGAGTTCCGCGAGATCGGTGCCCGCACAAAAATCCGGTCCCGCGGCCAGGATCGCTACCGCACCTATGCTATCGCTGTCCTTTGCATGAGCGAGCAGGTTTGCCAGCGCATCGTACATAGCCGCATTCACGGCATTGCGTTTTTCCGGGCGGTTCAGAACGATTTTCAGGACGCCATCCTCCGCCGAGGCCAAGATATGTGAGTTGGCAAACGCGCCCAATTCCATTTCTCACCTCTCCGGATCACATGCGCGAGACGAAGCCAGGGCTCGTCTGCAGGTTCGTGTTCGCACGACCGGGGCACCGATCAAAGACAATTAATCTGAATGGATCGCTATAAAGGCTCGGCCAAAAGAGCCCGCGCATCGTCTCGGCCGTCGAGCAAAATGGTCGTCCGCTTGGTCACCTGCCAGCCTTCCGGCCCACCCCGCTCAAACTCCCACCGGGTGGCGGTGAGACGGCCGCAGATGAACTGCCCGTTCTCATTCCAGAATAGCGTTCCGTAATTCTTGGCTGCAGCTTTATCGCCCTGGATCTCCACGTGCGGGGAAGACGAGATGTGTGCTGAGCCGTTTTTGACGATCGAGCTGTGGAAATCTCCGGCAAATGCCTCGGCGATCCCTTGGGGCCCGTGGAAAACGCCAATGCCGCCAATCTCGTAAGTGGATTGAGGGTGCCAGATCCTGTCCAGACCCGCGCGGTCGCACGTGTCGGCAATCGGGCCATAGGACGCGATCAGCTGGGTGATGGCGTTGATATCCTCAAGCTTTTGGAGACGCTCCACCAAGCTATGCCATGTTGCTGTTTGGTCTCGCACCATCCCGCATCTCCTCGGTTGTTCGTTCTGCCTGCGCAAAGCTGCGCGCCCCCGCACCTGTTGCGTGCCACATCATGGTGGGCCGAGAGTTGTTTACCAAGATCTTAGTCCTGGATAGGTCATCCACGCCCAGCAAGGTCGTGCGATGCACGCAAGCAGAGCCAACTGCCGCATCCTTTACACCTTCGTCAACAAAAGCGTATTGACTCCATCTCGTCATGCGCGAAAATCAGACTCCAGCGCTGGTTGGATAAGGTGAGCACGGCCCGCGCCTAGGACCAGGTCAAAGCCGCCGTTAGCGAGAGCGCAGAATGGTCGGTAAGCTATAAACATGCTACGGAACGAACGAAAATGCCCAATTAAAGACGTACGTTCTCATCAATGTAGGTAGTTCTTCAATATAGCGACCGTGGCTTTTACTCTCCCCCCGCCCGCCACCCGTCAGTGACCACCTGGTGTGAGCCAATAGGCAGCGAGGCGACCTTCTTGCACAAATCAGGAGTGGAAACTGATAATGGAAGATCCCACAAAGGCATTTTCACTGGCTGGGCGCCGCGCCGCGCTGGTGGGTGCGGCGACGGGCATCGGCCGCCAGGCAGCGATCACCTTCGCACAGGCTGGAGCCTCCGTATTTATTGCGGATGTCAACACGACCGAGCTAGAGCGCACGGCGGATCTCGTGCGAGATTGTGGCGGACACGTCGAAGCGAAGCGACTGGACGTTCGAAAGCCGGAAGAAATCAACGCGTTCGCAGACTTTGTCGCGGACGGCGGCCCGATCGACGTATGGGCAAACGCGGCGGGCGTGATTTCGCTCATGACAGTCGCCGAGACCGATCAAACGGAACTCGACCGCATTCTCGACATCAACTTGAAGGGCGTGTTCTGGTGCTGCGCTGCAGCGGTGCGCAAGATGCTGACGCAACGGCGCGGGTCGATTATCAATATCTCGTCGTGTGGCGCAGATATGCCCACAAACGGGCTCTCAGCCTATACGATGTCAAAAGCAGCGGTGAATATGCTGACGCGCACGTTGGCAGTCGAAGCCGGTCCTGCCGGCGTTCGCGTGAATGCCGTCGCCCCCGGTTTCATTGACACTCCCATGGTCGAGTACCGCTTTCGCACCCCCACTGGCGAAGTCGATCCTGTCGCTAAAGAGCGCAGATTTTCCGAAGTGTCCGCCATGATCCCTCTCGCCAGAGTAGGCCAGCCAATCGATATCGCCATGACCATGCTTTATCTTGCGTCCGATGCGTCCAGTTTTGTGACCGGCCAAGTTATTCGGCCGAATGGCGGGATGATCATGCCCTAATCACCCCTTGATGGTCATGGCGCATTTTTACGCCGGGCGACGCGGCGGAGACACAAGATGATTGGCAAAACAGTGAACCTGCGGCGTCCGTTGCCGCCTCGGCGAGATGGCTATGCTGCAGATGAGGCGCTGCTGGCGCGCCGCTCAGCTGCTCCACCGAACAGCGAAACCGGATCGCACGAGGAGGTCATTGCTGGCGTGGCGTGCCGGCTTATCGGCGAGACTGCCCCAGGGGGGGCAACGATCGTTCATCTTCATGGCGGCGGGTATCGCATGGGATCGGCGATAGATTGGGTCGGATTTGGCAGCCGGCTGGCGGCAGCGGCGGTCGCTCAGGTGATTTTGCCGGATTACTCGCTGGCGCCGGAACGTCCGTTTCCCAACGCGGTACACGACGTAATCGGGATCCTGACGGAGTTGTCGAGCCGAACGGAAGCGGGTCCGATCATTCTTTCTGGCGATTCCGCCGGCGGGGGATTGGCGCTCGCGATCGCAGGAGCCCTAAGCCCTCCTTCAGCGTTGGCTGGGTTGATCTTGATTTCGCCGTGGCTGGACTTGCGGATCGTCGCCGAGAGCTACGAACGCTGCGCGAAAACAGATCCGCTCTTCTCCAGCGCATCGGCACAAGCCTCGGCGGCAGACTATCTCCAGGGCTGGTCGGCCGATGACCCACTGGTTTCACCATTGCTCGGTGAGCTCGAAGGACTGCCCCCGGTGTGCTTGTTCGCATCAAGCACGGAAGTCTTGGCGGATGACGCGCTGAACCTTGCGCGACAGCTTGGCCTCATCGGCATCCCGGTCACGTCGGTGATGCTTCCGGATTTGATGCACGATTGGCCTGTCATGGAACCGCAGCGGCAGGAAACCGCGTTTTTTTTCGAGATCGTGAAAACCTTCGCCCGGCAATCGCTGGGGTTGATCGCTTAGCATTTCGCTGCACGCGCTGACGATAAGTTCAGCTGGTGATAGGAATACCTGGACTCTCGGACCGTCCCGTTTCCGACGTGATTGCTCAGGGCCCGGCAACCCGGCTCTTCCACGGAGAAAGTATTGAAAATGGCACAGACCTATCCGGTTCAGGCCGATTCGACACCGGTCTGGGCAGCGGTGCTCTTGTATCTGACTGCGGCGATGCTGGCCATGCTTGGACTGGCGATGCTGGCCGGAGGGATCGCGCTGGCCCGCCTGGGGGGATCGCTATACTACCTCATTGCCGGGGCGGGCATCGTCGTGTCGGCTGTCCTGATCGTGATGCGCCACCATTCTGGCGTCTTGCTCTACTGGACGGTGATCGGCGGGAGCATCGTTTGGGCCGTTTGGGAAGTTGGCTTCAATTTGTGGCTGTTGCTGCCTCGGTTGCTGGTCCTGATGCTGCTAGGCATGTGGCTGTTGCTGCCTTGGAACCGGACACCATTGCGCGGAAGAATTGGCGGCCGCGCATCTGCCCTGACAATCATCACGGGGGTGATCGTCGCCTCTTTGGCTGGGTTTCTCCTGCATAGCACCTATGGCCCAGCCAGCCTTACCGATCCCCGCTTCCAGGCGGGGAAAGGTTCGTTTCCGGGGGCCTCGCTCGCCAGCCGGGCGGAAGCCGCCAACGCCGCCGATTGGCCCTATTGGGGGCGTGACGCGGGCGGCTCGCGCTATTCGCCGCTGGATCAGATCACCCCGGCCAACGTAAGCCGGCTCACGATAGCGTGGACCGCGCAAGTCGGCACGCGGCCAGGGATGATTGGCACGCCCATCAAGGTCGGCGATACAGTTTACACCTGTAACGACAGCAATGAGCTGGCCGCGATCGACGCCGGCACTGGCCAAGCGCGGTGGAGCTTCGACGCATCGGGCGGCCGCTATGGCCTCGGCTGTCGTGGGGTCACCTATTACCGAACAGCCCCAGCCGGCAAACCATGCGCCGAACGCATTTTCACGGCCAATGCCAATTCGCAGCTGATTGCGGTCGACGCGCGTACGGGCCAGCTCTGTGCGGGCTTTGGCAAAGCCGGAGTGGTTGATCTTCGCGAAGGGCTGTCGCGCGCTCCGTTAGGATATTATCGCGTCACGTCGGCACCAACGATCGCGCGCGGCAGGATCGTCGTGGGGGGCTGGATCAGCGATGGGCAATATTGGGGTGAGCCCTCGGGCGTGGTGCGCGCGTTTGACGCGGTCAGCGGGCGCCTGGCCTGGGCATGGGACATGGGTCAGCCCGATCGTACCGGCGCACCGCCGCTGGGCCAGACCTATACCCCAGGCACGCCGAACTCTTGGGCGCCGATGAGCGCGGACGATGCGCTCGGACTGGTTTACGTACCCACCGGAAACGCCACGCCGGACTATTTCGGCGCTCAGCGACGACAATTCGATGACAAGTTCTCGAGTTCCGTCGTCGCGCTCGATGCCGAAACCGGAGGGGTCCGGTGGTCTTTCCAGACGCTGCATCATGATCTGTGGGACAGGGACGTCCCGGCCCAACCCACGCTCGTGGATCTGCGGGTTGGCGGAATAGTCCGCCAGGCATTGGTGCAGCCGACGAAAGGCGGGGAGATCTTTGTTCTCGACCGGATTACCGGCAGGCCGATCTTTCCCGTCACGGAAACGCCGATGCCCAGCCGCGGTGGTGTGCCCGAAGAGCGCCCCTCCCCAACCCAGCCGCTCTCCAACGCGCTGCCTTCGTTCCGAGGACCTCGCCTTAGAGAGGTCGACATGTGGGGGGTTACCCCGCTTGATCAACTCTATTGCCGGATAGAGTACCGCAAGGCACGATACGACAGCGACTATACGCAGCCCGGCCTTACGCCCTCGATCTTATACCCAAGCTCGTTCGGAGCGATCAACTGGGGTGGTGCCACCGTCGATCCGGTCCACGGCGTCATGTTTGTCAACTCCAATCGCCTCGCGACTTACGTGCGCCTGATGTCTCGCACCGAATCGAATGCAAAGGGATTGAAGCCACAAGGCAATTGGGGCTCGGCGATGGAGGTTGGCGGCGGCGTCCCGCAACTTGGCACACCTTATGGAGCGGCGGTGAAATTCTGGCTTTCGCCACTTGCCGCGCCCTGCAACGCGCCCCCGTACGGGCTTTTGAGCGCAATAGATCTCACGACCGGCAGGTTGCTTTGGAGCCATCCATTCGGAACGGCAAAGGGGAGCGCGCCGCTCGGCTTGCCGCAGCCATTGCCCCTTCCGATGGGCGCGCTGAATCACGGCGGCTCGGTCGTAACCCGATCGGGAATTCTTTTCATCGGTGCGTCGAAGGATGGATATATCCGGGCGTTCGACGTCCGGACGGGCGAGCAATTGTGGCGAAGTGCCTTGCCGGGTAGCGGACAATCCACGCCAATCGTGTACTCGGTCGGCGGCCGGCAATATGTCGTGATCTCTGCCGGGGGATCAGCGGCCCTTCAGGTCAAGCTGGGAACGACGCTAGTGGCATTTGCCTTGCCGGCTGACCTTCAATGACCGTCCTGCGCGGCAACCAACAGGTGAACACATCACTCAGTCGATATTTTTTTCCGCCTGGCTGATGTGGCTGGTGCAGCGACAACATCGTCACCGAGGATCATATTGACGATCATATGAGCAAAATTCTCTAGAACAGCCTTCTGCTTGAGCGGCGTCTTGGTTATCCGCCAGTGATACCAAAAACGATCGAGCATGGCTCTTATGGCAAGGCTGCGGATAACCAAGTCCGCATGGGAATGCCTTGATCCCAGCAACCGGAACGATTCTGCAAGGATGTTGGTCGCCCGCTTCGAACCACGCATTCCAAGAACGCGGAACTCGCTATCCTGTAACGCCGCTTGCTGCCAGGTCAGCAGATAGCCGCCATGCTTTGATAAGAAAGTGAAATAACGACTAATCCACCCTTCGAACTCCTTGGGCAGATCGTCCAACTTAAGATGCCGCACTTGCTCCATCAATTCCAAGCTATCATGACGGGCCTCGTGACCCGCAAGGATCAATATCTCGCGACGCGACGAGAAATAGGTATAAAAAGATGCGCGCGAGACGTTCGCAGCAACTGCAATATCGTCGATCGTTGTTGCCATATAACCTTGCTTAAGGAACAACGATTTTGCTGTATCGATGATATGCTCTTTCGTGCGCAAAGCCCGTTTCTGCAAGGGAACGTGCGCCGAGCGGTGCAAGGGGGTTGAGCGCGCACGGCGAGACTCAGCCTTTGTCCCATCCGATGATTCGTCCACGTTCGATGCGTTTCCCATAACCACTAACACTTCCCCATAGCGTTTCATCTTGACCGCCCGCCGCCTGAACAAACGAGGGCGGCCGCTTCCCAATGATAATGATTAAGCAGGAATCAGCCCCGTGTAAATTCGCGCTTGCCCACAACGCCGGCGATCGTGAATTCCGGGCCAGGAGAGTGGATGTTTGGCGATCGGGTTTGCCTCGCTTGGTGTGAAAACGGGTACATGCCTAAATATCGACGCGGGACGACGCAGCGCTGCGTCGCAAACGGCGGCGCGGATTTGCCAGACGCACGCCGGAACGAGTTAGCCGCGAGTTGGAACGCGACGAGGGATCCGCAGCAGCATGCGCATGGCATTGACTTGACTGATGTGTCAGTAAGATGCAAGATCGTAGCGTATTTCATTCGGAGAACAAGATGCAATTGAAGCCCGGCTCCCGCTGGAAAAGCGCAGCGTGCAGTGCCGAATTCGTCGTGGTGCGACCGGCCAGTCGCGATGAGAAGGTTTCGTGTGGCGGGCATCCTCTGGTCCCTGCCGACGCCGCCAAGCCCGAGGGTTTGGCCGCGGACCCTGCCCATGCCGGCGTTGTTCAGACAGGCAAGCGCTACTTCGATGAAGAGAGTGGCTTGGAGCTGTTGGCGGTTAAGCCGGGCACGAGCTCACTTGCGATCGGTGGCCGGCCGATGGGTCTGCGCGAAGCCAAGGCACTGCCGGCTTCGGATTGATCCCCGCTTTCGGGTTGCGGCGTCGCAATTTCGGTTATGGGGCTTGGCGTCTGATCTGGTGAGCTTGGATGCGCGGGATTGGCGGAGCGGGCCAGTGGCCGCTTCCTTCGCTTGCAGTGGCACCAGCGCCATGCCGCGCGCCGCGCCTCCCTGCCGGACCGCGCCGCTGATCGCTTCGCGGTGGGCCGATGTTGTGCCGGCGCAGCGAGGCAGCGATCTTTGGTGTCCGATCACTATGCAACAGCATAGCTCTTTCCTCGCCCTGAACCGAAATCGTTCCCGACGCCGAAGCCGTGGCTGAGGTGACTTCCACAAGGCGAAGTCGCTTTGTCGGAGCTCGTTATCCTGCGGCCAGTGCAGCCACGCCCGCCGCCACGCGGGCCATCGCGGCATCGACCAGAAAGCCTCCACCCAGTTGGATCGCGCGGAGCGCGCCCAATGCCGCGGCAATTCCAGTAAGCGGATCTGCGCTGGCATCGCCGAAAAAATGGGGTTCGTGGACGGCGTTCCAGTTCACCAAACCTCCCGCCGCTGCGGCATCGTCGCCAAAAGCAACGCGGTTCGATAGGTCTGACAGCCAGCCATATCCGGAAATCGCGACCCAAGTGAGGCCTGGATTCGCCGCGAAAAGCCGGTTCGAGTCCAAGCCAAGGTGGGCAAACGCGCGCGGCCGAGCGCTTGTCAGGAAAATGTCAGCCGTGGCGACCTGTTCGCCAAGCCAGGCAACATCGGCCCCCGCAGCCAGGTCGATCGTGACATGCTTCTTCTGCCCGTTCAGCGCGGTGTAGAACGGCAGTGATGCATCACGCGCGGCGTCCGGGCGGTCGCGCGATTCGACCTTGATGACCTCCGCGCCAGCACTTGCCAGTAACGCGCCGCAAAGGGGGCCGGCCCACATGCTGGTGAAGTCGATGACCTTGCCCAGGGCCTTCCGGGCTGTCCGCGCCTCTCCGCGGCGTGACAAGGCGGCACCGGCTGTTTCCGCGACGATTTCTCCGACCCTGACAACCGGAATGCCGAGGACCTGTGCCCGCTCAACCAGATCAGCCGCGGCGCGCGCACGCGCAGCCTCCGCGACAGCGAGCCACGGATCGGCATCCAGCTCGCAGCCAACCCACGCCGGTACGGTCCAGATGTCGCTGGCGCGGGGCAGGTTTACCGCGATCCAGGCGTCCGATGCCCGTATCATCCGGCAGCTGCCATTGGCCGAATGAAGGCCCGGCTGCTGCAGATTGAGCGCGTAACTCCGGTCGAACAAAGCAGGAAAATCGATGTCAACGCGGCGGCCCCGAGCCGCACAGAGATCGTTGTACTCCTTAGCGCATGTCGCCAGGTGGCGTTCCAGGGCAGACGCCATGATCATGGCACCGGCTCGATCGCATCGACCAGTCCCCACTCCAGTGCTGTGGCAGCAGTGATCCGGAGCCCACTCAAGCCCATGAAACAGGTGCGATGGCGCCCAATGCGCCGGCTGATCGTCGCTGTGCCACCTGCACCCGGAATGAGGCCCATGTGAACCTCCGGAAGCTGAAAAAACGCGCTGCCGATGACGCGAAGAGTTCGAGCGGCTGCGGGAATTTCAAGTCCCGATCCTATGCACGCGCCGTGAACAGCAACCTCCATGCGTTCTCCCATTCGGTCGATCAACAGGGCACACGACCGCAAGCTTCGGACAATATGGGCAGAGGCCAAATCGCGGGCGCTGCCAAATTCGGCGAGGTCGCCGCCGGTAGAGAAGCAGGAACCGTGCGCGCGAAGCAGGGCGGTTGGCTGTGTGGGGTCATCGAGCAGCGCAGCCAAGGCATCGAACAAGGCGTCTCGCATGGCAGCGCAGAATGCATTGCGGCGACCTGGCTGCGACAAGGTAAGGGTCACATGATCGAGCAGGCGCGAGACATCGACCAGCGGACCTTCCACCGCAACAGGCGCAGGCGCCGGATTGTCCGAACGCCAGCGGGCGAACTCCGAGCCTCCCAGCAGCATCGAATAGGCCATCGACTCTGTGGTGAGGGCGTGGGAAAAAGGAAGAAAATCAATCGCGCGCAGCAGCTGGCAGAGGCTGGCGGACGATACCGGGCACGCGGTGACCGCATGGCGCAGTCCCTCGATTCGGGCATCCAGCCTGGCGATCGGAACAGAAACCCAAGGCTTTTGTGCAGCCGGGCCCGTTGTAAGCAACAGGTCAAATGCGGTTGCGTCGATTGGCGGGCAAGTCCCGGGACGGTCATACCCAAGCACGATTGCCAGACTTCGGGCAGCGAGTTCACGCGCACGCGCTGCCGCGCTGGGCTCATGCAAATCAAGTACGACGATTGGCAGCGACCCTATCGGGGAATAGCGTTCCGCTTCGATATGATCGAAACGCGGTAGAATCCTCTGTCTCATTATAAATCGGATTCCTTACATAATTTCCGAATAGAGCCCAAGCCGCGTTCGGCCGTGTAGCTCTGCACACCCGTAGCTCGAGCTTGCCCACCCGCGTCACCAGCGTCCGGCTGTAATAGCCGAGCGATCGCCCAGCCGCGCCGCCGTCCGCTCGCCCTTGCCCGCTCCAAGCGCATCGGCCATCTCGGCCTCCAGCATCTCCTGCATCAGATTGCGGACAATCTCGCGCAGTCCATCCGGACTCCGCGTCAGAAGCTCTTGGACAGCGGCAACGCCAGGCTTATCTTCGGTCCTGGTCATGGCAGGGCTCCTCATGGGGTCGGTGCGTGAACATCACCAGCCTGCCATGGCCGCCTCGCTCCTCCGGCGATTTTGCAGATAACCCCGCACACTACCCAAAAACTTTTCCGACGACGGGAAAATGCCCCAATCAATACCCCCATCTCCGCAGAAATGCGGCGAAACGCTCCATTATGCCCTGGGGCATGGGCGGATAGGACAATTCGGACAAATTCGCCTGCGGTAATGCTCTTACGATCTGCAAATAGCACAATTTCAACTTGTCAGGAAATCTCCGAATCTGGCCCTATAAGAGGGCGCACGGTCCGGAATATTCAGTTTGGCGATCCCGAAATCCGCGGGATCATACCTGTGCTTGTCTGCGCCCGTCGGCCGCTCTGCCGCTATGTGGCGCTTGAGGGTTTCTTCGTATTCCGGCGTGAGTTCCAAACCGAAATTCTCGTAGATGCGCCTTACCGTGCCGATCGGGTCTGTGCGGGTTTCCCTGAAAGCGACGTCGAGGATCCGGCTGTTCACCTCAGGGCGCTGCCTGCTTTTCGTGGCCCTCTCCAGAGCTTCCTCATAATGCAACAACACCTCCCGTCCGATCGTCGGCCCATCGGAAAGCGGTGAGTCAGCACCGTAACTCGCGCGCCGCAGCGCCCAGATGAAGCTGGCCAAGGACGGGACGAACGCAGCGGGTTCTCTATGGGTCTGGACGATCATGGCGTCAGGATAGGTTTCGATCAGCTCATCCAGCATGAAAAGATGAGGCGGTGCTTTTAGTAACCACCTTCCGCGCGGCCCTTTCCACTGCAATTGTTGGAGAACGCGCCGGTGCGTTTGGAACGTCCCCTCCGGACGGCCGAAGGTTATCCAACCCACATAATCCGGAACGCTATAGCTGCTCCAGAAGTTCGAGCTGACGAAGTGCAGGTTGGTGAAGCAATTGCATTCCTGGGGCATCCGCGTGTTCCAGGGATGAATGGTGGCCAGTTCGGGAACCGCCTTCACCATGACGTCGAACACGGCCTGCCTTTCGGCAATACGCGGATCGGTGTCGAAGCTCGCGATTTCGGGGGCAGGCCAAGGGTTGGCCGCTTCCCAGTCCCGAGGCGCGCGCGTGGCCGGGTCGAGGGCAAGAAGTTCGTAAAGCCAGGTTGTGCCACTTCGTGGTGCGCCCGTCACGATCATTGGCCGGACGATCTGCCCCTCCAGGACCTCAGGATGCCGATTGGCGTCGTCCTGCAGCCGCAGCCGCGTGGCGAGCAACGAGGTGGCCTCAGCCGCGAACGGCGCTCTCAACAAACCTGCCTCTGGCATCGCTTCGATGGCGTTGACCAGCCGGTCCAACCCCTCGCGGAAAGTAAGGTCCGCACCCCAATCAGTCAGACCGGTCGTTTTCTCGGCCCCTGCATACAAGGCGGTCGCATCTAACCTCTGAACAACGACCATATCCTCTCACCTTTTTCTCTATACTATAACGGTATTTGCCCCGCTTCCCCTTGTTCTGACTTCGTCAACCAGCCTTCCAGGGCACCCGGCTGGGCGGGCGCGATTTGAAATCCCAAATCTTCGAGTCACGCCGCAACAGACGATCTTGGAATGTTCGCAAACATTCCCAATACTGCAACACTACGGCCCACGATTTCGGTGAACAGGCCACCATCTTCCCGCGTGTCGGCGTACAGGACCTTAAGTTCGTCGGAGTCATGGACATAGGGCATCGGGATTCCCAGCTCCGCTATTTGCTTTGGATAATTTGCAAAGGTCCCTTCGTCGACAAGGTAGCCCAGGTGATGGAGCATGGTGCCACCGTCGGACCGCAATGCCCCCTTGTAAAGGCCCGCATCCGCCGGATCCGGCTCGATCAATTCAATCATGACGGAACCTTGGTAACCTATTGCAACCCTCATCGGCACAGCCATCCCCTCGGGTGCGGGGAAATCACGCGGGCTGAATTCGAAAAAGCCCGGAACGGCATAACGCGACCGCCACATCGCCATTGCCGCGTCGAGATTCCCGGTGACATAGCCAAGTTGAAAAAATTCCGCTCCGTCAATCACCGATGTTCTTTGCATGGTGATGCTCTCCCATTTATTTTAGCCGCCCCTGAATAAATCCCGCGGCAGCGTCAGGCGGCGGGCGTCAGGTCGGCCGGCGTTACCTGGAGTTTCATGCCGGGACGGGTAATCGCGTGCCCAGGCTCGTCCAGCCCCTGGACATCGCCGGCGAGTCCGGGGATCCTCGAGCGTTTGAAGATCGCCTCGATTTCGTCGGCATGCCAATCCGAATCGTAGTACGGCTTCGGCGGGATGGGCGCGTGCTCAGCCAGGCAAGTTCGTCCCTTTCGGGTGGGATGAAGCCCTCGGTGCGAACGTCCACGGGCACTCTCCGTCAATTCCGCCAGATCTGTTCCGCGGACGAACCGCATGCCTGGCGATCGACACAATGCATGACACACAGACATCATGATGGCAAGATTCATTTATGAACGAATCACTGTGACAAGCCAGCCGTGTGACAGTCCCATTTATGCAGGATTACATTAAAGTCGCGTTATTACAGGTCATTGATCAATCGCCGTAGTCGGCGCCATTCCAGTGCCTACGGAGGAAATAGCCATTCATGATGGAATGTTTCGTCATTTCAATTCAGCGATGGGTATTGCCAAGTCTCAAGCGTCTGCTAGGAAATGATGGCGGATCTTGCCATGCCATCGCCCCGGGGCCCTGGCGAGAATGGACGATGATCGAGTACGTTGGGATCGCTGGCGGCACCTGATGCCGCGGAAAACCATCATGAGGTGCAGTGAACGTGGCGACAGCAGCAGCCCAGGTCGGAGACCATGACAGGACCTCAACCCGGTTGGCGCTGCTGAATGCAGCCATCGATCTCCTTGTCGACCGGGGCTTCGGCGCCCTGACCACCACACGGCTGGCCGAGCACGCAGGTTTCACGCGCGGCGCGCTCCAGCACCATTTCGCATCGCGGGACGATCTTCTCGTTCAACTCTACAATTTCGCACTCAGCGCCGAACTCCCGCGCATCCCGGCGGAGGCCGCATCGCTGCAGCTTGATGAGCGCGTGGAGATCCTGATCTCATTCCTTGAAGAAAACGCCGCCAGCAGGTGGCAGGCGGCCTCGATCGCCCTGATCAAAGGCATCGATAGTCGATCACCCGTCGGGATAGCCATCAGACAGACGACCTATGATATGATTTCGCGCATTCACGCGAAAGTGAAGGATCTGTTTCCTGACATATCGTTATCGCCAGCGGAATGGTCGACACTAATCAGAAATCTTTCAGGGGAGATCTACGGTTCTTCACTATACATCGGCTGGAAGCCGAAGGATGTTATTGATGTCGATACGATATCATCCAAGGCATTAAGACGAAAGATCGCCAAGTTTTATTTTGAAACATCCTTAAAATAGTAACTTCGATCTTCGGAGAGGGTAATGGGAACAGGCAATTTCCGGTGGGCGGCGTCGAGCGTTCGCTGGGGTTATGTTTGCATCGCGACCGGCACCATGGCGCAGGTCCATGCCGCGACGCCGCCGCTCGGCTGTGAGCGTGCGGTGTTGCGCCGACCCGGGGCCCGCGGTGTGAACCGCCACAAGCCCGTCCTGACGGGTCGGACGCAGATGAAGGCTGAATTGGGAGACATGGCATGCCGACTTTTGGCACACGTTTCCGTCAGGCGCTGAAGATGATCGCCTTGCCCCCTTCCCTCATCGGAGCCGCGCTCCAGCCGGTGATTGTGCCGGCCACCCATGCTTCCACGGTCGAAGAGAAATACGCCAACCCTCTTCTCGGTCAAACGCAGATCGAGATCGAACGCAGGACGTTGAACATCCGTATACGGCCGGAAGTGGTGAGCGCGCGCAGTCGAGCGCTGGGCGATAGTGGCAAGTCGGCACGGTGAGGAGGGATTGAGATGCCGGAAGTGCAGCGCGGCGCGTCGATTGCCGAAAAATTCGATCTGAGCGGCCGGACCGCGATCGTCACCGGCGTGGGACCCGGCATCGGCGCACATGTCGCTGCCGCCTTGGCCGCGGCGGGGGCGAAGGTCGTGTGCTCGGCGCGATCGACCGCCGTCATCACTGAGACTGCGGCAGCCATTCGCACCTCGGGCGGAGAGGCCCTGGCCGTCACTGCCGATATCCTGGACGCCGATGCCAGGGTTTCGCTCGTGAACCAGGCGCGGGCGGCGTTCGGCCCGATCCATATCCTTTTCAACAACGCCACCGCCGGCGCCGTCGCGCCCGAGGCCGGGATCTGGGGAAATACCCAGGAAGTATGGGATCGGGCGCTGGGCGCCAACATCACCGCGATTTTTCATCTCGCCGAACTCGTCCATCCCGACATGGAGGAGCATGAACAGGGCAGCATCATTACCGTCGGCAGCAGCGGCGGTTTCTCGGTCATCGGCAATTCGATTGCCTATAGCGTCGCCAAGGCGGGAACGGCCATGCTGACCCGATATCTCGCCAAGGCGATGGCGCCGGCGACCCGGGTCAACATGATTTCGGTCGGCGCGATCACGCCGGACGGCGGTGAAAGCGAATCCATGAAGACCTATTCGCAACTGGACCTCACGCGCCGTAATGCCATCCAGCGTTTCGGCCAAGCGGACGAGGTGGTCGGTGCCGCCTTGCTGCTGGCTTCGTCCGCCTCGTCCTATACGACCGGCAGCACCATTTTCGTCGATGGCGGAAGAATTGGCACGATGGGGTGAACGCCCGCCCCGGAATCGGGGCTGCGGAGGTGCGCGAACGATATCTGCAGCTAACTCCAGCCAGAGGAGGACTTTGTGTCGAGCAATACCGACTTTGCTTGAGGCCAGGAACCGACGGCCGAATGTTCCATCCTTACGCAGTCCCCGGGGAGCCGGGTTTGGCAAAACCATGCGTGCTGGATGCACGATGAGGTCACCGGCATCCAGATCAATCGAGTGTGCAATGGGAGAGTGCTGATGTCGATGGATCTGCGATTTGATGGAAAAGTCGCGATTGTAACCGGCGGAGGCGTCGGGCTGGGGCGCGCTTATAGCCTGCTCTTGGCCGAACGTGGCGCAAAGGTCGTTGTAAACGGAAATTTCCGGGAATCAAGGGCCGGCCCGGAAATGGATGTCGCCGAAGAGATCCGATCGGCAGGGGGCGAGGCAATCGGTGTGAACGGCAGCATTTCAGAGGACAGCGTAGCCAGGCGCATAATTGAGCAGGCGGTCGAAACCTATGGTCGCCTCGACATTCTGATCAACAATGCCGGTATCGGCGCGATGACGCCCCTTATCTTCGATGCTCCCGGCCCTGACACTGATAGATTGATCGAAAATCATCTGCACGGGCACTTGCGCATGGCCCGCGCCGCATTTCCGCATCTGGTGAAGTCCGGTGCAGGGCGGATCATCACGACCGGTTCGTCGGTGGCGCTGGGATGGGAAAGTCCGGCAGGATGGGATGGCAGCTACAGTGTGGCGAAGGCATCGCTTTTCGGAGCGACCAGGCAGATGGCGGGCGCCGGCGCGCCCCACGGCATCAAGGTCAACATGATCATGCCTTGGTCGGTGACGCCGCTGGTGGAGCGCAACATCGGACATACACCGATTGGCCGGTGGATGTCGGCGAAGCTTCAGCCTGAGAAGGTTGCCGCGGTCGTTGCTTTTCTCGCGCACCAAAGCTGCCCGGTCACAGGGCAGTTCATTTCGGCAGCCGGGGGACGCGTGACGCGGATCGCTTTCGCCTCCCCGCCGGGCTACTTCAATCCCGATCTCTCCGTCGAGGATGTGCGGGATAACTGGGCCGAGATTTTCGGCGACGTCGACGAAGCGGGCAACATGACGGGGTTTTTCGAAGTCGAGGGCCAACCGACCGAGTTCGCCAAGATCAAGGAGTTGGTCGGTGAATGATCTGGTGACACGACGCAATGAAAGCGCGGTCCTGTCTGGCCGCGTCGCCATCGTAACCGGTGCGGCGTCCGGTATCGGTCGCGGCGTCGCTGAGCGGTACATACGCGAAGGCGCCGTTGTGATCGCAGCCGATGTGAACGAGGCGGGACTGCAGCAGTTGGCCGAAACTGCAGGCCTTGGTGAGGAAAAGCTTACCGTGCTGCGCTGCGACGTGTCCGACGAGACCCAGATCGACGAAGTGATCCGGGTAGCCATGGATCGATATGGCCAGATAGACATCCTCGCCAACATCGCCCAGGGCGGCCTGGCAGACCACTGCTACCTTGAGCAAACGACGACGCAAGCCGCGATGAAGAGCTTCATTGGCGGTCCACTTCAGTCAATGCTATTTATGCAGAAGTGCCTGCCGATGATGCGCGAACGCCATTATGGCCGGATTATAAATGTCGCCTCTATTTCGGCATTGATGGGCAGTCCCGGCTTTGCTCCATATGAAATGGCTAAAGGAGCGATACAGGCCTTGACCCGCAATGCGTCGCAGGAGTGGGCCGGTTATGGGATCAACACGAACTGCGTTCTCCCGGTTGTGAGGACTCCGGCGTACGATCTTACTGAACAGGGACGTCAGGCGGCACAGGCGCTGGAGGATGCCATTCCGGTGAAGCGGTTTGGCAGTCCGGCGGAAGATTGCGCGCCAACCTTCGTGTTCCTGGCCAGCGAAGAGGCAGGATATATAAACGGGCAGATGATCGGCGTCGACGGCGGCTACCGACTATTCGCGTAAATCACCCAACATATTCCGACCGGTCGACAGTTCGCCGCGATCCGGTTTCGTCGGAAAATGATGCCGGTCTCGTTCCACTTGGCTGAATGCCCTCGCAGGAGAGTTTATGGCAATTGATGTTAGGGGTGGGTATTCCGAGGAATCGGACTATCTGCTGCTCGAGAGACCAACTAATCTCGAGATGCGCGAAAGCGTGTCTATGTGGATTTCCGATCGAGAAGGGCGCTTTGGCTTTCCGCGGATGGCGGTGGAGGCGGTCGCGGCCGACTGGGAAAATCGTGGGATAGAGGCGAATGTCAC
>Ga0105248_10002787_pt1 | contig 19417 bp, 14 predicted proteins | sample KBSS34metaG_FD_81524 | JGI IMG/M metagenome (GOLD analysis project Ga0105248, IMG submission 81524) | Switchgrass rhizosphere microbial communities from Kellogg Biological Station, Michigan, USA - KBS S3-4 metaG | ecosystem: Host-associated > Plants > Roots > Rhizosphere > Soil | place...
AGAGACCCGGGCGATCACCTCGCCGGAAAGCTTTCGTATGCTCGGAAAAAAGGTGCGGTCAAAATTAATGTTTCCGAAGTGGAGGAACTCGACCACGGCTTCGGGGTCCAGCTGGGATGGAGCGAGTCCATGGAAAGAAGCCAGCTCGAGAAAAGACGCTGAAATTCCGTGGTCAGAATAAAAGACCTGGTACAAACCGCTGTTGTCGACCAGCACCTGGCACACGCCCGAGGGCTGGTGCCGCACCCACAACATGAAGCAGCCTCGCAGCTCCGATGCCAACTGCTCGAGCGTGCGATGCCGGAGCTCACCAGCCAACCGGGCAACGCAGGGCAGCCCTGCGGGGACGCCTGGGCTGTAAATGAACCCGCGCCAATAAATTTTGTAGTCGCCAGCCTCGTGGAGAAGAAGATCTTCGACCCCACGGCAACCAGCCTGCGCATCGACCAACATTGCCATCTCCGGCGTTACAAAGACGTCTAGAAGCCACTCGAGGTACCGCAATTCACGAAGACCGATTCACGAAGGCCATTCAGTGACAGCGCAGCTCAGGCCCGAGGATGAAGTGTCTCCATCCCCTTCGGGTTCCGATCGACTGATGTCGTTCTTGCGAGGCCGGCCGCATGCGGCATATCCAGAGGTACCGGAACAGAGCGGCTACGGCTGAACGTCGGGAGAGAGAACGGACAAGGGATAAGGCTGCACCCAGCAAGACGCATGCTTGCAACTCTGCTGGAACCCGGCATATGTGAAATGAAATTTCAAGCTACTCCCTTAAAGCGGTCTCATACGCGCTTGAGGTTTCAGGCGCTTTCTCCAATTCGGCCGCCGCGTTCTGAACCTCGCCCGGGGCGTGGTCCGGGGCGGGTCCGCGCAGAACTTCGTCATAGCACTCCCGCGTCCGACGGGCGATGTCCTTCCAGAAAAGACGAGCATCTTCGCCAGCTGAGGGCTGGGCCAGAGCCTCTCGTTTTGCCGGGTCGGAAATCAGGGTCAGCAGAAGCTGCGACAGCCCCTCCACGTCTCCGTATTCGACGCACACCGCCCCGTGGTAACCTTCGAGCGCTTCCCGGAAACCCGGCAGCGAAGTGGCCACGATCGGCTTTCCGAAAGCGATGCCGGTCATCAGCGCGCCGCTCTGAGTGATTTCCCGATGCGGATAAATCGCGATATCAGCGGCCTGGTAGTAGATCGGAAGCTCTTGCGAAGTGATGTAGCGCAAGTCAAGCTGAACCGAACCTTGAACGCCGTCGGTTGCGACCCTTGCCTTCACGAACTCCATGTGGCGGTCTTCGCCTCTGCCGGCGATGACCAGCCGGGCGTCCGGCTGTTCGGCCTGCACCTTCTTCCACGCGTCCAACAGGAAATCAATGCCTTTGTAGGGCCGCACCAGACCCTGGTACAGCACTATGCAGTTTTCTGGCTGCAGGCCGATCCGCCGTTTGGCCTCGGGCTGGCCGACGGGGGTGTAGTCGTAGAACAAAGGTCCGTGCGGAATGATCCTGATCTTTGACCCATCCAGCCCGAATTCCGCAATCAGGCGATCTTTGGTCTCGCGAGTGTGGCAGATCAGGCCGTCCATCATGCGGTAGATGCGGGCGAAAGTCTCGCGCACGCCGGGCTCCGAGTCATGGGGCAGAAGGTTGTGCACGGTGTACACAATCTTGACGCCACGACGCTGGGCCAGCTTGAGGAACCAAAGCTCGAAGGGCACGCCCTCCGCCACCAGCGGAATCCACTGGACATGAATCAGATCGGGACGGGCAAACCGAAAGCGCAAAGTCAAAGCGCTGATATTGGCCACAAACTCCAGGAAGCGCAGCGAGCGCCGCACTCTGGGATTGCTGATGTTCAAACCTGAGGCAAAGCTGCCGAATCCCGGATCATTCTTCACGCCGCGCTGCTGAAAGTACCCGGGCTCGAGGTGGAAATTGGTGGAGCCCAAGACACAGGCTATGCCCTCGGCCTCAAGCGCATTGCACAGGTAGGCGTCATAAAACGGAATCTGACACCACAAGTCCATCATGTAGACGCTGGTCATGGGTGATTTGGCCGGGGAGTGGGACACGGGTGGGGTCAGACGTCCTTATCGATTGTCGCGGGTGGCGGACTGGGCAGCAACGCTCATCACTTTTCCCACGGCCGAAGCGGTGTCCTGCATGTCCTGATCGGAGAGGGTGGGATGAACCATAAACATCAGGCTGGTCTCTCCCAGTTCGCGGGCCGCGCTCAGGCGAGTGGCGGGACGCAAGTCCTGAAATGCTTTTTCCAGGTAAATTTCGCTGCAGCTTCCGGCAAAGCACGGAATGCCCTCGGCGTTGATGGCCTCAATAATTCGCAACTGGTTCCAGCCCTCGCGCAAGTACTCCGGCCTCAGAAACGCATAATATTTGTAGGTAGCGTGGTTTACGTCTGGAGGCGGAACGGTCACGCGCAGAGCGGCGATCTCCGAGAAGCGGCGGGAGAGCAGGGCGGCAAAACGGCGCCGCTTGGCAATCATCTCGGGGACCTGGCGAAGGAGCACGCGCCCGACTGCCGACTGGATTTCCGTCATCCGCCAGTTGGTGCCAATGCTGTCATGCACCCAGCGGAATGCGGCCGAGGGCTGAGCCCCAGCCATCGCGTCGTAATTCTTGCCGTGATCTTTGAAGCTCCAGGCCATCTGCCACAGGCGACGATCGTTGGTAGTCAGCATTCCACCCTCGCCGCAGGTGGTCATGATTTTGTCCTGGCAGAAGGAAAATGCGGCAACATCGCCGATGGATCCGATGGGCCGGCCCTTGTAAGTCGCGCCCTGGGCCTGAGCGCAATCCTCGATGACTTTCAAATCGTGCTGCCGGGCCAGTTCAAGAATGGGGTCCATATCGCAGGGCCAGCCCGCCAGATGGACGACGATGATGGCTTTGGTGCGGGCAGAGAGCACTCGGCGAATACTCTCCGCCGTGATGTTTTGACTGTTGCGATCGACATCCGCGAAAACCGGGGTAGCCCCGCGCACCGTGACGCAACTGGCGGAAGCGACAAAGGTCCGGCTGGGAACGATGACTTCGTCGCCGGGCTGAATGCCCAGCACATAAAGCGCCAGTTCCAGGGCCAGGCTGCCATTGGCCAGAGCGACCGCATATTGACAACCTGATACAGCAGCAAATTCCTTTTCAAACAGCCGGCCTTCCTGGCCGGTCCAGTAATTCACTTTGCCCGACTGCAGCACTGCGGTGGCCGCTTCAATTTCAGCCGGGCCGAAGAACGGCCAGGGAGCAAACGGAGTTTTGCGTACCGCCTGTCCGCCTGCAACCACTGGTTTCGCTATGGCAATATCGGCCACGCTCACGCTCATAGTGCTTCTCGTCTCTCCTTGACGAATCGGTCAGATCCTCGTGCGGAAAGGTCCGGCCAGGATCAAACGATGCTCGGGTAATATCTTTGGCTGAATCGACTCATCTACCAGTATGACGGAGGTCAGGCTGCGCCTTCGACCGAGGAATTCAGGTGCTTGCGCTCCCAACGGTAGGCCAGCGCCAGATCGTGCTGGTCGACTTCGGCGAGCGACTTCAGTTCCGCGCTGGGACTGTACTCGGGCACGATCGAAACCAGTTTGGAAATCAGACCGTGGACATTTCTGCCTTCAACCAGCGCCGAGAGATGTTCCAGCCACTTGCGCACATCCTCAAAGTCAACTCGTGTACCCTCCAGCATCCATATCTTTTCGTGGAGTGTGGGCTTGCTGCCCTCGGCATCGAGTCTGAGCTCTTCGAACAGTTTTTCGCCCGGCCGCAACCCGGTGAACGCGATCTTGATGTCCCGATCAGGCTCGTATCCCGACAGGCGGATCATGCGGCGGGCCAGGTCCACCACCTTAACCGGCTCACCCATGTCGAGAACGAAGATTTCGCCGCCCTTGCCCATGACCGACGCCTGCAGCACCAACTGCACCGCCTCGGGGATGGTCATGAAGTAACGGGTGACGTCGCGGTGCGTGACTGTCACCGGGCCGCCTTTGCGAATCTGCTCTTCGAAGATAGGGATCACGCTGCCGTTGCTGCCCAACACATTGCCGAAACGCACCGCCATGAAACGAGTACGGCTCTGATGGTGGAGTCCGAGAATAATCATTTCCGCCAGCCGCTTGGTTACGCCCATCATGTTGGTGGGCTTTACGGCTTTGTCGGAAGAGATCATGACAAAATTTTCTGCGCCATATTGCTTAGCCACCAGGGCTACGTTATAGGTGCCGAACACATTGTTGGTGACTGCCTGGAAGCAATTGCTCTCCATCATGGGAACGTGTTTGTAGGCAGCGGCGTGGAAGACCGAGTTTGGCCGATGCAGAGCGAACACGTCCTTAAGCAGTTTGACATCAAGAACGTCGCCGACCACCGGCACGAAATCGAGACTCGGGAAAGTCCCGGACAGTTCCCGCGCGATGCGGAACAGATCGTTCTCCGAACGCTCCAGCAGGATCAGTTTGTGCGGGTTGAACGAGGCCACCTGCCTGACCAGCTCAGAACCGATGGAACCTCCGGCGCCGGTAACCAGCAATGTCCGACCTTCGATGCGGGTGCGAATCCGGTCGAGGTCGGGACGAACCACCTGGCGGCTGAGCAGGTCTTCAATCTGCAACTTGCGCGCCTGGGTGACCGAAGCCTGCCGGTTAAAGAGTTCACTGATCGGAGGCAAAATGGTGAAGCTCACTTTGCATTGGCGGCACTTGTCCACGATGCGCTCGATCTGGGGGCCCTTCGCCGAGGGGATGGCGATGAGCACGCATTCCACTCCATGCTTTTCGATCAGGCGGGCCAGGGCATCCGCATTTCCCAGCACCTTGACACCGTTGATCTGGACACCGAGTTTGTCGGGATCATCGTCCACGAAACCTACGGGACTGTATTGCAAGCTGGAGTTGATTCTCAGCTCCTTGGCGATCGCCGCCCCAGCATTGCCGGCGCCCACAATGAGGGTCTTCTTCTGCCATTCGTAACGGTGGGCACGCTCCGTATAGGCGCGCACCATAAAGCGGCTGCCCCCGACTAGCATGATGCACAGGAACATGTCGATGGGAATAACGGAGCGGGGATAGCCGTGGGGATGAATGATGGTCTCGATGATCAGAAAGATCAGGGTCGAGCTGACGAACGACGCCATGCCAATCTTGGCCATATCGTTCATGCCGACGTAGCGCCACCACCCGCGCAGAAGCCCCAGGCGATAGAACACCACCAGCTTCAGCACGATCACCAGCGGAAGGGTCTTCCAGAAGAGATCGTGCTGGGTCTCACTCAGGACCGTGTCCAGCCTCAACAGGAAGCTGAGATAGTAGCTGGTCGCAATGAGCACAATCTCGGACAGGACAATCAGCACGGTGCGGTACTTTATAAAATTATGGGTGCTGACCGAGGATTGCACGAGCGGTTTGATTTCAGTAGCCGTGGCAGACATAATCGCGACCTTACTCGAGTGCGCCGCCGGAAGGGCGATGCACCCGAACGGGAGATTTCAACTTAATCCGGGCCTTCGAAAGAACAGAAACAGCCATTACAGCCAGACGTGACCCCGGTAACCTACTCATATTCCCGCCGATGGACTGGAGAACCTCGCCCCTACCTTGCTGCAATGCATTCATCGACTGGAAACCTGCACCCTGCTCACGGAACTCTTCAGCCCCGAAATTCTTCCATGGTGGTTTGGTTGGACTGGTTGATGCCGTCCTGCTGCAGAATGGTGCCGACGGTCATGGCGATTATCTTGAGATCCAGCCAGAAGCTGCGATGGTCGACGTACCAGACGTCCAGCTCAAAGCGCTCTTTCCAGCTCAAAGCGTTGCGGCCGTTTACCTGCGCCCATCCCGTGATGCCAGGCTTGACTTCGTTGCGACGTCGTTGCTCTGGCGAGTAGCGTTCCCAGTAGCGCAACAGCAACGGGCGGGGGCCGACCAGACTCATGTCTCCCCTGAGCACATTGATCAGTTCCGGAAGCTCGTCCACGCTGGTCCGGCGCAAGAAGCGTCCGATGGCAGTCTGGCGCTCATGGTCCGTGGCCGAAGTCAGGCTGCCATGATCGGTGACGGGGTTCCCGTCGGCGTCGCGGGGCGCTGTCATGGTGCGAAATTTCATCAGCGTGAACGGCCGCGCCCGCAGTCCGAGACGGGGCTGGCGAAACAGCACAGGTCCGGCAGAAGTCAGCCGGATGATGACAGCCACCAGGCACAACGGCACGGACAGCACGATCAGCGCCAGCAGAGAGACCACGAAGTCGAAGGCGCGTTTCAACATTGCACTCACCGTCACTGGGTTTGCACCATCGAAGGCAGGACTTGAGACTGCTTGTTCAAAGCCGAAGCAATCGCATCCCTGAAATCGACAGCTTTGTGGTCCCAGCTGAAGCGGGTTTCCGACAGCCGGCGCGCATTGGCCGACATGCTGCGCCAGCGCTCGGGCGCCGATGCCAGCTCCTTGATGGCTTGCGCGCAAGCCGCAACGTTATCCGGTTCGACGCAGATGCCTGCGTCGTTCTTCTCCAGATGGGCCCGCGCCTCGCCATCGAAATTCACCAGCACGGGAAGCCCACAGGCCAGGTAGTCGAAAAATTTGTTGGGCAGGAAAATGTAAGTCAAAGGGCTGGGGCGGAAGGCCGCAATGCCCAGATGCACGCTGCGTAGAAATTGCGGCACCTGCAGCCGGGGTACAGCGTCGAGGAAGTGGACGGTGCGCAAATCCCGGCGCGCGACTTCCGCCACCAGGCGTTGCTTCTGCGGGCCGGCACCCAGAATGACGAAGTGGATGGCGGGACAGTCGCGCAGAATTTCCGCCGAGTCCAGCAGCAAGTCAACGTCATTGGCGAAACCCATCGATCCCGAGTGAATGCAGACGAAAGCATCAGGCGGCACCTGCGCCAGGGCCTCGAGATCAGCACGCAGACCGCTGGGATGGAACAGTTCGATGTCGCTGGCGTTGGTGATGACGCTGATCCTTGCCGGGTCGATACCTTTTTTGATGAGTTCGTCACGAATGCCGTCGGTGACCGCGAGCAGCCTCTTCGCCTTGCGATACAGGAACGCCTCCAGCCAATATCCGGCTCCGATCAGGAATTTGTTCTGGATCAGGTCCCAGGCCACCACGCAGTCAGGCCACAAATCACGCAATTCCAGAACAAAAGGGACCCGCCGCAAGCGGCTCAGCAGGTAACCGGGAATGCCGATGGTCAACGGTGTGGAGGTAGCGACTACAATTTCCGGCGCGCCGGTAAAGAGTCCGGCCATCAGGCCCACCGGGATGAACCATAGAAAGCCGATGATGCGCGGCAATATGCTGTGCGATCCGCCAAACGGGATGTGCACCCGAATGACGTCAATGCCGTCCACCTTTTCCCGGCTCCAGGGAAACTTGCTGCCCGCGGCTTTCTTCCCCGAGAAGTAAATTGAGTTGCCCGTAATAATGGTGACAGAATCGCCCCGCCGCACCATGCGCCGGCCTATTTCGTAGGTCCTGATTCCCGCACCTGCGTCCTCACTGGTTCCAAAGTATTGATGAAAGATCAGGACCTTCACTACGGTGACCTCAATGTGGAATCGTGACGACGTGGAGAATCGTGGAACAGCGAGCGCCGACTATTCGGCAGCGTGGCTACAGCTTCGCCCTCTGAGTCCCAAAGGACACATAGACGGGTGAAGGGGGATGTGCTTTCGCTGGGCTACAAAAAAGGGGGGAGAGTGCAGCAGCCGTTCGTGCTTGTTCCCTCTCAGAATACTATCGTATGCAATGACTTGCAAGAAAAAGCGTCGCCGGAGGGAAGCGTCATACAACATCCCGATTTTTCACGGGGCATGGTCGGTTCGGAACTGGTTGAATGGTCAGAGGGGTTTACCTATATTGTTGATAAAAATCAAGTTAGCAACTCGAAATACCAAAATGGGAAGGAGTGAACCTGATTCTCATAGTGAGGTTGAATCGCATGTGCTGGATGGCATGTGAACCTGGGTCATGCCCGGTATTCGGGAAAGAAATTGGGACGAAGCGGATCGCCTCCAGCATCGAGACGACGACGCAGCAAGTCGGTGTAACGGGCCTGGTCGCCGATGACTCGCAGCGAGTAAAACTCAAACGTCTTGCCCCCGAAACTGTCTTTGAACTCGAAGAGTGAATCGTTAGGAGTCACGCCTCCGCCCAGATGGAGGCGGGAGCAGCCCCGGCTGCGAGCCCACTGCGCGCCTTTCAGAATCACCACGGCCGAGGCATGCAACCTGCGGCCTTCGTCGGTGGATCCGCTGAGATGAAAGTGGGCGTACTTCGCGTCCGAAAAGAACAAGGCAGCCGCCACCGGCTGCTCCTGCGCCCGGGCCACCACGATGGCCATGTCGCGGCCTAGGCCCCGTGCCAGTTCGCGATAATACCGGTCGGGAAAATAATAGAACCCGGAGGCTTGCCTGCGATCCATCGTGCCTTTGTAGATTGCGATGAACTGGTCGAGTGCGGCTGGGCTCGCGGGCTCATCGCAGGTGCAAATCTCGAGTGAGAGTTTGCGCCGCGCCCAGCGCATTTTCTCGCGACGACCCTTGGGCAGCGCGGTGGGGATGACCTGCTGCTCGTCCCATTCCAGCAACTCTACGCTCTTGGTGGGACCGGAGTATTGCAGCTCGGCGCCGTCGAGATTCAAACCTTGAAACCAGAGATGCTGGTGCTCCAGCGAATGCAGCCGGATAAAGCAGCTCACCACGCCCTCGATCCGGCACCAGGCCTGCAAGCTGGCCACGAGTTCCACCCCATCCTCGCGGGAAATCAGTCCGGGGTCGAGGGGAAGGATTCCGCCGTAACCATAGGGAGTGATCACGTCGAAGCCGCTGGCATCGGGCGCGAACGGAAGCGCGGCCAGAGGCCGGAAGACCAGGGGCAGCAGATATCGCCTGGACTTTGCGCTCAGCACCAGCCCGCGGATGCTGGTACCTTCCTCCTGGTACGAGGCGACATAGCCGGAGCGGTAATAGGTGTCCGCGCAGGCGGACCCGTTCACCAGTGCATCCCATTCCCGCCGCTCCTCGGCGACTTCAAGCGACAGCAGCTTTTCAGCAATCACCATAGTCTTCGATCATCCTTGGGTTCCCGGCTTCCCCGTCAGAACTGGAGTGCGGGTTTCTCGCTGAACATTCCGGTTCAGGGTTCCGCCACAGCAGTTTCGGGGGATTCTTCCGCCACGCTTCCGGCCGCCGCCAGCAGGGCCCAGGCAAACCAGAACGATTTGTCCCACAGGATATTTCCGAACATGCTGTAAACGAGCAGGCCACAGGCTGCAGCCTCGGTCGCGACCAGCATATGTTTGGCCGGAGCGCGCTTTCGAATCCGGGACGCAGTCTTGAATTGATTGCGCACCGCGCCGCCGAAAAGGAACAGGCCGATGATGCCGGCTTCGACCGCAATCGCGAGATAGACGTTATGCGGATCGCGGTCAAAGCCTTCGAACTTGGGCGATGCATTCACATACTTGGTGTAGGCAAAGGGAAAGTTGTTGAACCCGGCCCCAAAGAAACCGTAGTGCTTGAAAGCCACCAGTCCAACCTTCCAGATGTTGGTGCGCCCGGAACCGCCACTTTGCGAGGCTTCGACAAAGCGTTCAAAGAAAACCGAGGGCATGAAGCACAGGACGATGCTCAACAGGATCAGCGGCGCCACCAGCTTCCGGCCCAACTTCAAGCGGTAGACATAAACCCCGATCACCGTCACCAGACCCAGGACCGCGCCCCGCGACATGGTCAGAAACAGGCCCATGCAGGTGAGTGCGATGACCCCCAGCATGATGGCTTTGCGCAACATGCGCTTGGAAGAAAGGAAATAGGCAAAAGCAAACGAGATGGGCAAGAGCAGGGTCATCGCCAGCCCGTCGGGATTGGTGGCCCGGCCGTTGACGATGAGCGATGCCCGGGTCTCTCCCATTTCGTAATAATTGCCCTGGCTGAACAGGTAGGCCGAATAAGCCGCAGCCACGCACCCTCCCAGGATCGACAGGTACGTAATGGCCTGAAGTTCATTCTTCTTGTAGCGGATGGAGGTGGCCGCGAGGTAGAAGCCGAGCAGCGCCAGGGAGGAAGGCACCTGCGCCAGCGAGGCCTTGAGATTCAGTCCCCACACCATGGTGACGATGCACCAGACGGTAAACACAATCCACCAGACGGCTGCAACCGGGAGCGGCTTGAGACGCTTGGAAACCAGCCCTACGCCGAACAGAATGCCGATGGCAGCCGCACCGGCAAACCAGGTCAGAGTCCTTCCTTTTTCGGCTTGGCCCAGGACCGCAATGGTGTCGAACGGAATCAGAACCGCGAACATGCCCAATCCGACCTGCACGGGATAGAGCAGTACCAGCGGGATGAACAGCGCCAGCGACCCAACCAGCCACTGGCCTTCGCCAATCCCAAAGCCGACGATGATGGCCGTGATCCCCACCAGGATGGGAAAGACGTACGTCACCGACTGCAGTGGAGAGGCAGCGCCTCCCCAGCCGTTCGGAATGAATCTGTTTTTGTCGCTCAAGATCTAAGGCTCTCGATTGCAGCTTTCATTTTCCGGCTATCCATTGGCGGCGGTCACTTTACGGCGGTCACTCTACGGCGATCAGGGGGCTCGCCCAATTCCGCATCCTGGATCGGTTTTGGCTGGGGACAAAGGCGCTCGTATAACCGGACCAGGCATTGGGTCCGGGACAGCGGCGAGTACTGCGTGTGGATCAGCTCGCGGGCACGTCCGGCGATGTTCCCGGCCAGGGCGTGGTCGGAAAGCATCAGCCCGATGCCGCCGGCCAAAGCCTCCGGATCTTGCGATGGAACCAGAAACGCCGTCTGGCGGTGAGAAACAATTTCGGGAATGCCGCCCACTTCCGTACTTACCACGGGAACGCCCGCAGCCATGGCTTCGAGTAGCGCATTGGGGGATCCTTCACTCCACGACGAGATGGCCAGCAAGTCGGCGGCGCGATAGTAAGGACGAACATCGTTGACATGCCCGGCCAGATAAACCTGATGCTCGAGGCCGGCCCGGCGGACCGCCTCTTCAATGTTGTCTCGTTCCCGGCCTTCGCCCACGATGACCAGCCGGAACGAAAGATCCGGTCGCATCTCTCTCAGACGAGCCACCGCCGCCACCAGGTCGGGAAAGGCTTTCTCTTTGGAGAGACGCCCCACCGCTAGCACCACTTTCTCTTCCGCCAGCTTCCCCGGAAAAAGTCGGGATGCGGCGGAGTCGCGGCCTCCGGAGTCGCCACACCAGTCGGGATCGATGGCATTATGCAAAACCATGATGCGGCCGGCGGGAACTCCGCGAGCCCCCAGCTGCCGGGCAAATGCCTGGCTGACTGTGACCACTTGCGATGGGGCTTGCAAGGACCAGCGATCCAGTTGCGCCAGCAGCTCCCGCTTGCGGGTGGAACGAGTGTAGCCGTGATGAAACGCTACCCAGGCGCGTCCCGCGCGTGCGCTCGCGGCCCGCACCAGAAGATGCGATTTGAAGCCATGCGTTTGAATAACGTCGGGATCGAGACTGGCGATTACTTTGTTGAGCGCGCCCAACACGCGCCAATCGAAGGTGAAGCCTTCGGGAATGCAATGCACGGGAATACCGGAGCGCTGAGCCTCTTGCACAAGTTGGTTGCAGCTCCCCAGATGCATCGCACTGGTCGCAGCCTGCTGGCGCTCGAACAGAACCACTGACATTTCGACCAGCGGGCCCTGCTTCAACTCTCTTGCCACCCGGCAAAACTCCAGCAGATTCTTGGCCGGCCCGGTGACGGTATCGCCCTCGAGGATAACCAGCAAACGAATGCGGGTCCGGCTCGAAGGGATCAAGGCAGCAGGCTGGCTATAGGTTTCGCTAATCATCGGGATCTGATGCTGCGATCGAATGCGGAGGTGGGTGCGGAGATGAATCAGCGCGCCCCGGCCGAGACTTCGTCGCCGGGGACAAATCCACTGACGTCAGAACGCACAAAGCGGTGTTTGCCCAGCCGGGAAAGAGGAATGGCTTCGGTGGTCCGAACCTCTACCTGGATGTTCGCGGTGGGATCCAGCTGCTTCACTTTCTCCACCGCTTCCCGGATGCGGCGCTCTCTCGCCGCTGCATCTCCGGGGCCGGGCACGATCCAGAGCACGATGGAATCAAACCCGGTCTGATGGAACTGGAACGAGGCTATACCTTCGCTTCCGTACAAGAGATAAGTGAAGAACTGGCCGTGGACCACCAGGCCGCTGGGCAAGACGAAATTGTCATAGATGCGCGCAATGTTCAAATCCATCAAAGGAAAGTTGCAGCCGCAATCACATTCGACCTCGAGCAACTGCCCGCAATCTTCGTTGCGGTAGCGGATGAACGGCATGACCCAATTTCCAAACGAGGTGATGATAAAGGGGGCCGGCTCCCGCGAGGCGGCTGCGCTGCCCTCGACCTCAAGAACCACAGAGTCGGTCTGCACGTGCATACGGCCCTGGACGCACTCGGCGGCGATATTCCGCACTTCGCAGCTGCCGTAACAATCGAATACCCGGCAAGCAAAAACCCGCGAAATAGCTTCGCGCTGCGGACGGTACAGCTTCTCCGCCGTGCTGAACACACCTTTCAGGGACAGGCGCTCGCCGCGGGCCTCCACGTGCGCGGCAAAACGCGCGATGGTGGAGGCGTAGCCAAAGAGCACCACGGGTTTGATGCGGCGAAACTCCTTCAACCAACCGTCCATCTCCTTGGGTCCGCACTGAAAGGAGTCGAAGCGATGGGCGCGCCGCAGATGCTGACGCAGCGCCAGCTTCCAGCGCGGCATGGCATACAAGTCAGCGCTCCCCCACAGTTGGGCGATGGTATCTCCGAGTCTCCAGCCGCATTGCAACAGGTTGCGATAGGTGGCGGCTTCGGCCGCGTCGTCGTAGGAACTGTCGTGATAGAAACTCAGCGGCATTCCGGTAGAGCCTCCGGTGTGGCCCTTGATCAGCTTCTCCCGGGATACATTGTCGGCAATCAGGTCGTTGATGCGCTCCCGGACAATGTCCTTGGTCAGCACCGGCAGCACACTGAAGTCGCGCAGGCTGCGTATATCCTGACTCCGAATCCCCAGGTTGCGGAACATCTCCCGGTAGTAAGGAACATGAGCTTCGGCATGCGCCAGCAAGCCGGAGAGCCGCCTGAACTGATTCTCCTGAAGCTCCGCCCGCGATTTGAACGGAGTGGATCTCATTTCACGAAGCATTGCCAGGCTGCGCGAGCCTTTCAACGAATGGTGAAACTCCAGTAACAGACGGCCTGCGAAACTCATATTCCTCCCGGGGTTGAATTACGACGGTGCGTGCAGTTGAAGAACGCTGGATCGCGGCCCTTCCCGTGTGATTTTCAGAGAGCGCTAAACTCCCGCACGGTTTGGACCACGTAGTCAATCTGTTCCCGGCCCAGCTCGGGATACATGGGGAGCGAAAGAATTTCGCCCGCCAGTTTTTCCGTGACCGGCATGCTGCCGGCTTTGGGATATCCCAGGGCCTGGTACGCGTCGGTGAGGTGCAGCGGCACCGGATAGTGGATTCCGGTCTGGATGCCGGCTTTCTGCAGACGGTCTTTCAGCCCATCCCGCCCCGCGACCCGGACTACGAATAGATGAAAGTTGTGTTGTCCGTCGGCGGGAACCGTGGGCGCGATGACCTGCGATCCGGCGAAGGCGGCAGCGTACCGTTTGGCGTGACTGACACGCAACCCATTCCAGCCGTTCAGATGAGTCAACTTGACCGAAAGTATTCCGGCCTGCACTGCATCCAGGCGGGCATTGGTGCCAATGACCGAATGCCGGTATTTCGCCGGGCTGCCGTGGTCGCGCAGCACGCGCAGGCTTTGCACCCGTTGGGGATCGTTACAGGTGACGGCTCCGGCGTCCCCGTAAGCGCCCAGGTTTTTGCCGGGATAGAAACTGAAACAGGTCAGCCGGCCGGAGGCGCCTACCGAAGCTCCGTTGCGGCCGACGCCGTGCGCCTGAGCGGCATCTTCGATCAGTTCCAGCCCGTGCCGGGCGCAGAGTTTTTCCAGTTCGGTCAGGTCCATGGCGTAGCCGTACAGGTGCACGGGAATGACGGCGCGGGTCCTTTTGGTGATTCGGCGTTCGACGCCGGCGATGTCGAGATGAAAAGTCTTGGCGTCGACATCGGAAAATACGGGCACGGCGCCGATATTGCTGACGGCTTCCGCGGTGGCAAAAAAGCTGTTGGCGGGCACGATGACTTCATCGCCCGGTCCGATGTTGGCCGCCTTCAGGGCAAGTTCGAGGGCCGAGGTCCCGGAGCTGACTCCAACCGCGTATTTGGCGCCGGTAAAGCGGGCAAACTCGGATTCGAATTTTTCGACGTATTCTCCACCCACAAAGTGCCCGGAATCCAGCACCCGGCGGATGGTGTCCAATACTTCTTCTTTAATGGAGTTGTACTGCGCCTTGAGATCGACAAAAGGAACTTCGAGTTGTACGGCAGTTGGAGTCATGATGTCCTCAGCGAAGATTTTTAACCACTAACTTGCGATCCGACGTAAGCGTGAACGAACTGCCACAGCTAGAGCAGGTCAGTGGGGAATCTGACGGAACCGAGGAGGAGGGTGCAACCAGTTTATGAGCACAAACGCACATCCAGCCAATCTGCCGGGCCGGGTTGCCCACCATCATGGCGAAATCGGGAACATCGCGAATCACAACCGTGCCGGCACCGATAAAGGCATATTGCCCGATGGTGATGCCGCACACGATGGTGGCATTGGCGCCAATGGTCGCGCGGGTGCGGACCCGGGTCGCAACCAGGCTGTCGCCGGTCTTTTTGATATAGGCACGGGGATTTGGGTCGTTGGTGAAAACGCAGTTCGGTCCCAGAAAAACGTCGTCTTCAACCTCCACACCCTGCCAGACCGAGACGCCGTTCTTTACCGTCACATTGTTGCCCAGCCGCACGCCGGCTTCGACAAAGGCGTGGTCGCCGATGTTGCAATCGCTTCCGATGCGCGCGCCTTTCATGACGTGGGCAAAGGCCCACACCCGGGTATTGGGGCCGATGTCTTCGGTTTCAACCAGGGCGCGGGGATGCACGAAGAACTTTTTTTCCAGCATGGTTTCAGTGGACACTAGCGTTTCTCTCCCGGAGCGACCGTTTCCGGCAGCTCTTCGCCATAGCCCTGCTTGGAGTTCGCCGCCATCTCGACGGCGCGCACCACGGCGGCGCCAAACTGGCCATCGGTCCGAGGCGTTTCCCCGGTCTTGATGCAATGCAGAAAGTGTTCAATCTCGGTCAGCAGGGGCTCGGTATTCTCCAGGCTGGGAGCCACCATGTCGCCGCTGCGGTAGGTGAGCTGGAATTCGCCAAAGGTTCCGGGCGGATGCAGGGTCACGCCGCGATCGTAGATTTTCACTTTTTCGCTGGGCTCGGTATCGTCATACACCACCATGCGTTCCGACCCCACCACGCAGGTGCGGCGCATCTTCTGGGGCGAGAGCCAGCTGACTTCGATCGAAGCGATCATTCCCCCGCGAAAGCGGAATGACAGGAAGGCCACGTCGTACTTGGATTTTTGGATACAGGAGCGGCCAAAGGAAAAGGCCTGCACCGGTTCCTGCCCCAGCCAGTAGAGCAGGATGGAGACGTCATGCACCGCCAGGTCCCAGATCACATCAACGTCTTTCTGGTAGAGCCCCAGATTGACTCGGGAGAAACTGATGTAATGAATATCGCCCAGCGCGCCCGAGTCGATCAGGTTCTTGATCCTGACTACCGGCGGGCTATAGATAAAGGTGTGGCCGGCCATCAGGGTAAGACCCAATTTCCTGGCCATGGCTGCCAGTTCGAGCGCTTTTATGCTGTCGTCGGTCAACGGCTTCTCGACGAAGACGTGCTTGCCCCGCAGCAGAGCCTGGCGAGCCAGGTCATAGTGCGTGGAAATGCTGGTAGCAATCGCGACCGCGTCCACGTCGGAATCAAACAGGTCCTGGGCCCGGTTGAAGGTGCGTATCTGGGGATACTGACGTGCCGCTTTTTCCAGCTTTTTCGTGTCCAGATCGCAGCAGCCGGCCAGTTCACACATCGGGGTCTGTTGAAAAACCCGGGCCAGGTTTGGACCCCAGTAACCCAGTCCAATTAATCCCACCTTAGTCATTGAGCGTTGGCTCCAGTTTGAGTTCGGTCGTGGCCATTTTGGTCTTGGCTTGGTTGGAGTTGACCACCGCCTCCAGAAAATCGGACTTGAGATGCTGGCGCAGAATGGCAATGTTCGGCATCACACAATGCCCGCCAATCACGCCGGGGAAAATATGTGAGGGCAGGAAATCAACCTCTTTAATGAATGACACCACATCGTCGTAGCTGCCGTCATACTGCGCCGCCAGCCGTTCGACTTCCTGGGCCCATCCGATAAGGATTCCGAAGTAAGTGGTTTCGAGCAGCTTGCTGAGCTCGGCGATGTCGGGAGTCGGAAAGGTATCGGTCTGCAGCCCGGCCTGGCGAAAGTGTCGCTCGGCAGCTTCCACCGCTTTGGGGTCGAAGCCGGCCACAAACTTCTTGTAGCGCATCATGTCCGCTTCCATGCGCGCATGCTTGCCTCGCACCGGACTGTAGATCAGCGCCCGTCCGGGCAGCAGCGCCTGAATCTTGCGCGTGGTCCCGGGAGCTACGGTGCTGTGAATCACGGTCAGCCGGGGATCGTATTTCTTGACATAGGCGGCCGTGGTTCCGACGAAGTCCGGCATCTGGAAGGGATAACAGATATGCAGGACATCACAGGGCGCACTGATCTCGAGCGGCTTGATGTCGACCGCGACACAGTCAAACGTCCGGCTCAGAATTTGGAAAAGCGGTTGCCCGACTTCGCCCATCCCCAGAACGACTACGACACCATTGCTCAACTTTCCCTCCCTTGTGGCTTCGAATGTGTTATTGAACCGCGTGTTCCATACGCTGCGGCAATTCCGGCTGCAGAGTCGCGGGCTGTCCGCTCATTAAGCCAGCCCGCTGAAAACGCGGCAGGCTAATGTCGATAAATTCTTCGGCGCTGATCCAGCGCTCCTGGCGTTCCGCCCGGCCCCGCAGCTGCTGCCAGAACACCTGATTGACGTCCTCGCAGGCACTGAGCGGCTCCACCGGGTTATGCCACAACACCGAAACGCCTCCCCAACCCCAGCGCCGGCTCTGATCGAGCACGCCGGCCGCCAGTTGCCCCGGCTTCTCCGGAGATTCGCGGCGCGCGTTTTGCAGCCCCTGGTCCATGATCACCAGCGGGATCAGCAGAAAGTTGTAGGCTTCCTCGCGCCCGAAATTGTAAGGAGGGAAAGCAAAAGCGGCGCCGTTACGGAAGCCCAGCTGCCCCGCCCAGCCCCAGCTGGAGTCGTACTGCAGGCCGGCGCTTTCGATATTGGCAAACAGCTTCTCGGGATCATCGAAACGCAGCCAGTGCTGCCGGCTTCCGCGCGGCCATGCACCGCTTGCCGCCTCGAGGGCGGCGGCTTCAGAGCGCAGATCGGAATCTTCCACGATGCTGCGGTAGGAACCGTGCAGCGCCAACGCACTCCCGGCCTGGCCAATCGAGTGCAAGCGGCCGGCAATCTGTGTCAGGGTGTAATTCGCGTCCCGGCGATGCCGGCGGCGCGCCAGCACAAAAAACGTGGAGCTAAAACCATTGTCCTGCGCGCGCTGCAGCAGGGTGGGGAGAAAGTCTCCCACAAGAGCCCCGCCCGCCAGCCGGAACAACTGGCGCAGGCTGTCTTTGAAAAAAGGGGAGCTGCGCGCAACCAACGCTGCGACGCCCAGGTTCTTCACAATGCGCAACAGACTGCCGCCCCGTCCGGTGAAATAGAAATCGATGTCATGCGAAGAAATCACCAGGTGCCTTGCATCCGACACCGGGGAGGGTGCCGCCGCCAGATGTTCCACGCCGGCCGGTCCGCTGACCAAGTTCTCGAACCAGGCCATGATCAGCGAGGCGTAAGGGCGCAGGGGGGAAATGGCATGGCGCGCGAACACCGATTGCTCGTAGGAAATCCTGCCGATGGAGTCGCGCTCCGGGGCGCCGCGTTCGCCAGCGGCCGACAGCCACTCGAAGATCTCTCCCAGCCAGTCTGGGTTTCCAGAGATGGGGTCGCGGCCGTGAAAGAGATAGAGTTCCTCGTGCGCGTAAACCGTCAGTGCCGGTGCCGGTGCAGGGTCTTTCGGCTCCCGTGGGGCGTAGCGGGCGGGAATATGGAGGACAGAAGTCTGGCCCGCCGCCGAAGCCCCGTAGAAGCATCGCACCGTGCTTCCGTCGCTCGCGCCATCCACCACCCGGTGTCCGTAAATGGCGGCAAAAACCCGGAACGCATACTGCATCCGAGCCCGCAGCTGGGATGTCACTTCTTCACCAAATTGGAGATCCAGGGAAAGGCTGGGGTTCATGCAGAAAATCTCAGATTACTTCCAGGGCAGTGAAAACCCGGCTACTCGTTTATCGGACTGCTGGCGAGCCCCGGCTGAGCCTGCGTCCCAGTTCGATTCAGTTTCCTTCAGCGACCCGGTTTGAGGCTATTTGGAAACATACTCGCCATAGTAGGAAGCTCCCTGGCGGTAGTATTGATAGTCGTTGGAGTTGACGTCGGCACCATTGAGGACGAATTGCACAATGGGCGCACCTTGCACCTGCTGCAACAACTCCAGGCTGCGACGCACCGCGTCACGGGTGGTAATCCCCGAACGACCCACGAAGACCAGTCCATCGACCACCGTCGAGAGCGCTTGGCCGTCCGCGAAGGGAAGTAGAGGAGCAGTGTCGATGATCACATACTGGAAGCGCTGACGCAGGTCGCGCACCACCTGGCGCATCGCCTCCGAGCAGGCCAGCTGCCCCGCGTGCGGATTTCCGGAGTGCGACGGCACCAACGTGAGCTGGCTTACCTGTGGCGGATTCACCAGTATTTCCTCGAGTGGAATCGAGTTTGAGAGGACGTCGGTGAGTCCCACCCCGGTATTGATTCCGAAAGCACTGGCTACGCGACCACGGCGCAAGTCGGCGTCCACCAAGCAGGTGCTTCCCTGCCGAGCCATGGCCATGGCCAGGTTCATGGCGACCGTGGTCTTGCCCTCTCCCGGGAAGGACGAGACTACGAGCACCACCTGGGGAGACCGGTCCACATTCGACAGCATCATCGAAGTGCATAGCGAACGCAGCGCCTCGGCTTCAGGCGAGCTGGGCTGGTCGAGGAAGAAGCGCAGCTCGGTGGGCGCTTTCTTCTTGACCGCGTCCTTGTCCGGAGGCAAGAGCTGAGCTCCGCCAGGAAGCCGGTCGTTCTCCGATACCTGCGGCAAAATGGCAATGTTCGAACTGCCAATACACGCCTTGATATCTTCCAGGGTGAAAATGCGGCTGTCTGTATGTTCGCGCAAGAAGGCGATGGCAATGCCTCCCAGCAGCCCGAC
>Ga0105248_10002788_pt1 | contig 19416 bp, 12 predicted proteins | sample KBSS34metaG_FD_81524 | JGI IMG/M metagenome (GOLD analysis project Ga0105248, IMG submission 81524) | Switchgrass rhizosphere microbial communities from Kellogg Biological Station, Michigan, USA - KBS S3-4 metaG | ecosystem: Host-associated > Plants > Roots > Rhizosphere > Soil | place...
AACGACGCCATGCGCTGGGTCACCTCCACCGCCGAATCCCGCAACGTCCGCTTCGACCCCGACGCCGCTCGTGAGCTCGTCGACTCCCTCGGTGCCGACATGATGCTTATCGCATCCGAGTTCGAAAAGCTCCTCCTCTACGTCGGCGCCCGCGGCACCGAGGAGTTAGCAAAGAACCGAGTCACCCTCGGCGACGTCGAAACCATGGTGCTCGCCGCCAAGCAGCGCTCCCTCTACGAGCTCACCGACGCCATCTCCGCCAAGGACCGCCCCCGCGCCCTCGCCCTCCTCCACGGCCTCCTCAACGCCTCCGACGGTGGCGAGGACGCCGCCATCGGCCACCTCTACATGCTCGCCCGCACCTTCCGCCAGATGCTCATCATCCTCGAGAAGAACGTCCGCGACTCGCGCGCCATCTGGCAGGTCCTCTGGCAGGGCTTCCGCATGCCCCCATTCGCGGCCGACGACCTCATCCGCCAGGCCCGCCGCTACAAATCCCGCCGCGAACTCACCCGTGCCCTCCGCCTAGTAGCCCGAGCCGACCTCGAACTCCGCAGCTCCCCCGCCAACAAACTCCTCGTCCTAGAACGTCTGGTCCTAGACCTCGCCACCGAACCAAAGCCAAGCGCATTCGAGCCGTCGATGCAGTTCGCCATGGAGCTCTAAGTTACCGGGAAGGACAAACCGTTCTTCCCGTCAGTATCCAATGACACACCTTAACTCCAGTGTCATCTCGATGGTGAAGTCATTTTGAGATCGTTACGGAAATGAGCGTGGAATCGCACTGGTCATTCCCTTTGGGGTCCGAGATAAAGTAGATAGCCTCTCCTTTATCGACTTCGACTGTTTTTACATTGAATCCAGAAGAAGACAGTGATGTATCGCCCGAAGCGAGAACAGTGGTTCTTTTTTCCACCGACCAACGAACCCCATCACCGCATGGAAGCGAAGGATACAGAGACTTGATGGTGCCTTTGATACCTACCTTCATATCTTCGGGGCTCCGCCATGCAATAACCGCAAGGCGGGTGTTTTGAGGATGCATGGTCATGCTGTGAGCTGGATGCGTACTTGATAGTGGATCAAAGACATCATGGTCGGTGAAATTAACTTCGGCATGGGGGAACGCCGCAGATGGATTTGCTGGCTCCAGCGTGTCCCACCAGCAAGCCAGGCCGACCAGCCCTGCGGAAGCAGGGCAGATAGCTGAGTACTTTGGCAAAAACTGATAGGTAAGCGGATCATGCACAAGAGAACTGCCTTCCATGAAGTACCAAACCTCATTCGCACCTTGGTTGAACGAAATCTGATTTGAGGTACCCAATACATCTCCCGGTAGCTCCCATCTGGCCTTATTCCCGTGGCTGTCTTTGCTGTCTATGTCGGTAGCCTTCTGCGTAAAAAGGCTAGTACCTAAAATCAATGACAAAATGAGCGTTTTCATCGGTGTCCCTCCTAATCCTGGTCAAGAATTTCGTGGTGTCGGAAAAGGGCCCCACTCATCTAAGCCAGCGAATATACGCTGGCACAGGATGAGGGAAAGTGACGGGTATCACCTATCTCAATTCTGGAGATGCAAGGCCCCTCACTCTTCACTAGCTCCAATTTGAAATAACGGCAAATCCGCAATGAGCGATACCGCCACATCTCAATTCTGGGATGTGAGTTCATCATCCAGAAGACGACCCTTGCTTCCTCCCTAAGCGGTACAGTTGTACGGTGCAAACTCAAGGCCACCTACGCTCCTGTCTTTCCCTTCTTCTTCTCTCCGCCGCACTGTTCTCGCAAGCCCAATCCACTTCTTGGCAAATCGGCCCCTTCACCCGCCCCCTCGACACCCCCGTCATCACCCCCAACAAAGCCTCCCTCTTCAACGACCTCATCGCCAAATCCCCCATCCATTGGGAGGCCCTCCACACCTTCAACCCCGCCGCCATCGTCCGCGACGGAAAGATCGTCGTCCTCTACCGCGCCGAAGACGACACCGGCAAGATGGAGATCGGCAACCACACCTCGCGCCTCGGCCTCGCCTCCAGCATAGACGGCATCCACTTCACTCGCCTCCCCCAACCCGTCTTCTATCCCGCCGAAGACGCACAGAAATCCCGCGAATGGCCCGGCGGAGTCGAAGACCCGCGCATCGTCGAAGCCGCTGACGGCCCCGCCGACCGGCGATACGTTATCACCTACACCCAGTGGAACCGCGAGACCTACTCCATCGGCCTCGCCACCTCACCCGACCTCGAGCATTGGACCAAGCACGGCCCCATCTTTCTCGGCGCCGCCAGCGGCAAATACGACGCACTCAAATACAAGTCCGGAGGCATCGTCACCCAGCTCAATGGTGACCGCCTTGTCGCCGCAAAGATCAACGGCAAGTACTGGATGTTCTGGGGTGAGATCGTCGTCCGCCTCGCTACATCCACCGACCTAATCCACTGGACACCCGTTGAAGACGCGCACGGAGACCCCGTCGAAGTCCTCACCAAGCGCCCCGGCCACTTCGATAGTGGCTTCCCCGAGGTCGGCCCGCCGCCCATCCTCACCGACAAAGGCATCGTCGTCCTCTACAACGGCAAAAACGACCCCGACCACGGCGACCCCACCCTGGGAGCCAATGCCTACGCCGCCGGCGAAGCCCTCTTCGACGCCCACGACCCCGCACACATCATCGCCCGCGCCGACACCCCCGCCCTCAAACCCGAGCGGCCCTACGAAAAGACCGGCCAGTACGTCGCCGGAACCACCTTCGCGGAAGGCCTCGTCCGCTTCCACAACAAATGGTTCCTCTACTACGGCTGCGCCGACTCAGCCGTAGGAGTCGTCACCGCACCGTAGCACTCCGTTGAAATGGAGTGTCATTCTGAGCGAAGCGAAGAACCCCCGTATTTTTGCCCGTGCTGCCACGACTTTCTAGTGCTTGATGCTGGGTGCCCCATAACTTGCCCTGAGCGCAGTCGAACGGGTCTCGATTCTGATGTGTGCGACATCGCCCGAGGGGCGACCGCCTCTCAAAGCAGATACATTGATACGGTGCGAACCAAAACACTTCATGCCCGCCTAGGCCTCTTCCTCCTTTGCGTCACACCTCTCATGCAAAGCCAGTCACCCAAAGCTCCCGACTCCGCCAAAGAATTCATCTACACGGAAGCCCCCTTCCCCTCCGCCCACGCCTCCACCCTCGTCGAGCTCCCGAACGGCGACATTCTCGCCGCATGGTTCGGCGGCTCCCACGAGAACGCCAACGACGTAGCCATCTGGGCCTCGCGCCGCACCTCAGGCAAGTGGTCCGCTCCCGTCGAAGTCGTCCGTGAACCTAACATCGCCACCTGGAACCCCGTCCTCTTCCACACAAAGGACGGCCGCCTATGGCTCTACTACAAGTTTGGCCCCAACCCCGAAACCTGGAGCGGAGCGCGCCTCTACAGCACCGACGACGGTAAGACCTGGTCCGCACCCGAACACCTCCCTGCCGGCCTCCTCGGCCCCATCAAGGACAAACCCCTCGTCCTCCCCGACGGCACCATCGTCAGCGGCACCTCCGTCGAAAGCTACACCTCATGGGCTGTCTGGATCGACCGCTCCACCGACAACGGCAAGACATGGACAAAGTTCGGCCCCATCACCGTCTCATCAACCCCACTAAAATCCTCCACACCAAACCACGAAGAGCACGGAATCATCCAGCCCACCGTCGTCTCGCTCGGCAAGAAGCACCTTCGCCTCTACGCCCGCTCCACCTCTGACATCGGCCGCATCTGCGCCGCCGACTCCTTCGACAACGGCGTCACCTGGACCCAGGCCCACACCCTCGATCTCCCCAACCCCAACTCCGGCATCGACGCTGTGGGCCTCCGCGATGGCCGCGTCGTACTCATCTACAACGACACAACAAAAGGCCGCACCCCACTCAACCTCGCCATCAGCTCCGACGGCGAGCACTTCAAAATGCTCTCCATTCTTGAAGACGAGCCCGGCGAGTACTCCTATCCCGCCATCATCCAGGGCAAAAAAGGCGATCTCCTCATGACCTGGACCTGGAACCGCAAACGAATCCGTTTCGCCCACCTACCAACACCCTCGGCGCATTAAACATCGCTCTAAAATCCGCGCCAACCGGCCACTTCAAGCAGTATCCACACCTGGGACTCTTGACACACCCTGCTACACTTAACTTAGAGATCAAAGCAAAAGCCCAGCCGATGGTTGGGCTTCTGTTTTTGGATACCAAACATCAAGTACCAAGCTAAAGTATTTGGATTGAGCACTTACGCGCTTAAGTGCAGGGGGTAGGGTTTCTGCCACACCATAATGGAGTAGCCTTTACAGACTCCATCCGGACGAGGTCACATGCAATCTGGCAGCGAAGCGAATTTGTGGAAACAGATCGCTCTTTTCCTCATCACGCTTGGCATTCTCATCGTCGTTGCATTCATTATCAAACCATTCCTGCCTGCTCTAGTCGGTGCGATCGTAATCGCGGTCATCACCGCACAGCCATACCATTGGCTTGCAAGAAAGATCGCTTCCCCCAATCTCCGCGCCACAACAGCGCTTTTTCTCATTATCCTCAGCATCATCATTCCCACGTTCTTTCTCACACAAAGCGTCGGCGAACAGATCGCAAACGTAATTACGGCTCTTCGCAGTGAAACGACGCAGCAACAGGTCACGGCCTTCTTCGGCCGCCATCCTGTACTGGCAGCGCGCATACTCGCCCTCAGCAACAACATCGATCTCCCGCAGACCACACGTTCCGCCGCAGCATATTTCGGCAGCAAACTCGCGCTCCTCATTGGCGGCTCCATCGGCGTCATCACACAGATCGTCGTCATGTTGTTCATCCTGTTCTTCCTCTTCAGAGATCGCGTGCTGGCAGAGACCTTCGCGCGGTCCTTGCTTCCTCTGGAAGAGGATGAATGCACTCTTTTGCTGGATCGTCTGCGAGGAACGATCAATGCGACCGCGCTCGGACGCTTGGCCATCGCAACAGTTCAAGGCACGCTTGCGGGACTCGCCTACTGGACGCTTGGTGTCCCGAATGCGTTCCTGTGGGGCATGCTGACGGGTGTGATGGCGATGATTCCAGCCTTCGGAGCCTTCCTGGTATGGGTCCCCATCGGTCTTTTCCTGGGCCTCACCGGTCATTGGGGGAAGGCGGCCCTTCTTGCAATCTGGGGCGGCGCCATCGTCAGCACCATCGATAACTTTCTTTATCCAATGATGGTTGGCTCCCAACTTCGCCAGCATTCGGTCGCAGTTCTGCTTTCGATCCTGGGCGGCATCGCCTTGTTCGGAATCACGGGAATCATTCTCGGCCCACTTACCTTCACGACGATGACTACTTTGCTCGAGATATGGAAGGCTCGCACCGCGAGACTTTAGGCAGTTATCGATGCAGTATGAACAGTTGAATTTGAACCAGCGCTCGACGGCTTTGCGCAGCTCTGGATCCTTGCAAGAAAGGTGATCGAAAAGGTAATTAGCCTGACCACTTCCCTCTGGGTTGACACACCGCCATGCGAGGCGAAGACTTATTTAGGACAAAAGGATTACCTCGCCTACCCATGAAGACCGATACCGCCTCCACTGCCCTCCTCTCTTCCACTCTTCCTACGACAAACAAGCACCTTATCCGTTGGGTAGAAAAGATGGCGGACCTCACCCAGCCGGACTCCATCCACTGGGTCGACGGTTCCAAAGCGGAATACGACGCCCTCTGCCAGCAGTTAATTGATTCCGGAACCTTTACGAAGCTGAACCAGAAGCTCTGGCCGGGCTGTTTCTATGCGCGTTCCGCCCCGAATGACGTCGCGCGAGTGGAAGACCGCACCTTTATCTGCTCGCTGTCGAAGGATAGCGCCGGCCCAACGAATAACTGGGAAGACCCCTACGTGATGCGCCGCAAGTTGAAGCAGCTGTTTCGCGGGTCAATGCGTGGACGAACGATGTACGTTCTTCCCTTCTCGATGGGCCCGGTTGGCTCGCCGATGTCGCAGATTGGCGTCCAGCTCACCGACTCGCCATACGTTGTCGCGAGCATGCGAATCATGGCGCGCATCGGTCTTCAGGTATTTGCGGAGATCGACAAGGACGTGAAACGCGTCGTTCCTTGTATGCACTCAGTCGGGGCTCCGCTGGCGCCCGGAGAGCAGGATGTTCCCTGGCCTTGTAACGATGAGAAGTACATCGTTCACTTCCCAGAGACCCGCGAGATCTGGTCATACGGCTCCGGCTACGGCGGTAATGCACTGCTTGGTAAGAAGTGCTTCGCGCTGCGTATTGCCTCTAACATCGCGCGCGATGAGGGCTGGATGGCGGAGCACATGCTCATCCTGGGCGTTGAGTCCCCCACCCACGAGAAGACTTACGTTGCCGCCGCCTTTCCATCCGCATGCGGCAAGACCAACTTCGCCATGATGATTCCCCCGGCAGGCTTCGATGGCTGGAAGGTCTGGACCGTCGGCGACGATATCGCGTGGATCAAGCCCAATGCGAAGGGCCAGCTTCATGCCATTAATCCAGAGGCAGGATTCTTCGGCGTAGCTCCCGGAACGAGTGCGAAGACTAATCCCAACGCCATGGCGACGCTGGCGAAGAATTCAATCTTCACCAACGTTGCGTTGACGCCCGAGGGAGGCGTGTGGTGGGAGGGCATGACGGATGACCCACCAGCCGAGTGTCTGGACTGGCGTGGAAATCTGTGGACGCCGGAGATCGGCAAACAAACCGGCCAACCTGCGGCTCATCCCAACGGCCGCTTCACGGCGCCAGCCAGCCAGTGCCCAACGATCGATCCTTGCTGGGAGGCTGCAGAGGGAGTGCCGATTTCGGCGATCGTCTTTGGCGGTCGTCGCTCGACGACGATGCCCCTCGTCTACCAGGCTTTCAACTGGTCCGGCGGCGTTTACGCAGGGGCCACAATGGGTTCGGAGACGACTGCCGCAGCGGGCGGGGCGCTTGGTAAAGTTCGTCGCGATCCGATGGCAATGCTTCCTTTCTGCGGATATCACATGGGCGACTACTTCCGCCATTGGATCAAGATGCAGCGCTCGCTCTCGTCAACGCCGCGGATCTTCCATGTGAACTGGTTCCGTAAGGGCGAGGACGGTAAATTTCTGTGGCCAGGCTACTCGGAGAACATGAGGGTGCTGAAATGGATCGTCGACCGTGTGCGCGGGCGGGCACAAGGTAAGGAGACTCCGATTGGGTGGACTCCGCACTTCGAAGACATCAACTGGGAGGGATTAAAGATTCCCCGAGAGAAGCTTTGTGACCTCTTCGAACAACTCCAGACAGTCGATCGCACCGCCTGGCGACGCGAGGTGATGGACCATGAGGAGTTGTTTCTCGCTCTACATGACCATCTTCCGCCAGAGATGATCTATGAGCGAGAGCTGCTGATCTGCAGGCTGTGATCGACTGACGGAAAACGCCTTTCAGGCGAATCGAAATCGCGTCCAACTTATTTATTTTCAGAAAGGTGGCGTTGTGATCCGGTCGTCAGTCTCTCCAAAGCGGGAAGGACTGCCTTGTTCTATGTAAGGGCTTGACTCTCCCCCGGATTCTCGCTATCTTAATCAGAGTGACAAGACTCCCTTCGGGTTGAGTCAGTCATAACGAAGTCCACCCACTTCGTTGCTTTACCGGAATACCCACGCAACAGCCCCCACCGCGCTGCGTGGGTTTCCTTTTTAACCCTGAAACTTAGTCCTATTTAGGACTAGTGGCCCTTGACGCTCGGCGCCGAAGCTACTAATCTCAATCCATGGGATCGAAGCACATCGCAGCTTGCACTTGTTGCCTTTGTTGTAAGGGCACCTGTTGCTGTTGCGTCGGACTCTCCCTATCCTAAGCTGAACGAACACGATCAAGCTTAGAGAATCTCAGGAACCCACGTAACAGCGCTAGCCGCCGACGTGGGTTTTCTCTTGCCCGCGAGACTGGCCAACCCAAGCTGATTCCAGGAATCGAGGACAGTATGGCAACACCTCACTCGACGCAGAGCCGCATCAACATCGACTTCATTGCCGTGGCCATCGCACTGACGCTAGCCACGCTTATCCGCCTCAACATCCTTCCGCCGGTCTCTTTCTAGCCGAGCGCGTTAATGTCGGCACACACCATTCCGAGTCCCGTGGCCGTTAAGGCACCCTCGCTGACGACGCGATTTCTGCGTGTGCTGCCGGGGGTGGGACTTCTGTTTGGCATCGGTCTGCTCGGTAAGTTGCTGGAGCACACCTTCGCGAATCTCCGTGTAGCCTATCCGGGCATTCCATTCCCTCATCTTGAATACGTCCTCTGGGCGATTCTGCTCGGACTCGCCATCGGCAACACTATCGGCGTTGCTCCCTTCTTTCGCACGGGTGTTGCGACTTACGAGTTATGGCTTAAGCTCGGCATCGTTCTGGTTGGTGCGCGGTTTCTGTTACAGGACATTCTCCACATTGGCGGCCTGTCGCTGGGGCTCGTTGCCGTTGAACTCCTACTCTCTCTCTCGGTGATGCATTTGCTGGGACGTATCTTTCGTCTGCCGCCAAAGCTCACCAGCCTTCTTGCGATCGGGTCAAGCATCTGCGGCGTCACGGCCATCATGGCAGCGCAAGGTGCTATCGAACCAGCGGAAGAGGACACTTCCACCGCTATTGCCTCGATCCTTACCCTTGGCGCCATTGCGCTATTCACCTTCCCTGCGATAGGTCACATGCTGCATATGAGCCAGCAGGGCTACGGTATGTGGGCCGGGCTCGCTGTCGATAACACGGCCGAGTCGCTGGTCACAGGCGCTCTCTACGGTGAGGAAGCAGGCCGCTGGACTGTACTCGCTAAGACGGCGCGTTCGGGTTTCATTGGTTTCGTAGTCCTGGCCTATGCGGTTTACTGGTCGTCGCGCGGCCTCGCTCCCGACATTGAGCATAAGGGCGTCTTCCTATGGAAGAAGTTCCCGAAGTTCATCCTCGGCTTCATCGCACTATCTGTATTGGCGACCTCGGGCTTTTTCACCCATACGCAACTCACCAGCCTCGCGAATCTCTCCCGCTGGGCATTCCTTCCGGCCTTCGCGGGAGTTGGCCTGCGCACGAATCTGCGGGATCTCACCAGCCAAGGTTGGCGGCCGCTGATTGTCGGGATTATTGGTGAACTCTTTATCGCCCTCATCACGCTTGGGCTGGTCTATTGGAGCTACAACCATGGTGTAGCCCGATGACACTCTACTTCCTTACTCCGGTTCGCTGTTGTTGTCGCCAGTAGCGCGAGAACCAGCACCTTTCACCTCAAATACAGGCCGCGCAGCTCACCCCTCTCCAACGAGGGTGGGCGCGCCCACACATTCCGGAGTTCATGATGCCTGGCCCCACACGCAAGTTCGTTTCGTCGGCCGCCGAGATTCTCCTCCTCGCTGCGCTCGTCGTCTTCTTCGCACTCACTGCTCTTCGTCTTCACGCCCAAGTAGTAGGCGGAACTTTATCCGGCGTGGTCACTGATCCTTCGGGGGCTGCCCTCTCCGAAGCCTCGGTAGTCGTTCACAATGACGAGACCGGCAACGAGCGACGCCTCACCACGGGTCCCGATGGCCGCTTTTCCGCGCCTTCCATTCCCATTGGCACCTACACCATCTCAGCTGAGCATCCCGGCTTTACTGCGCAACGGAGGATCGGGATTCCACTCACCATCGGCCAGAGCAAGCAGATCGACCTTCAGCTTACCGTAGATTCCGTCAAGCAACAGGTCACGGTCGAAGATACGCCCGCGGTGGTCAACGTATCGACACAACAGACCTCCGGTTTGATAGATGAGCGCCAGATCAAACAGCTTCCACTGAATGGACGTAGCTACGATCAACTCATTACGCTCAATCCCGCTGTTGTTAATTACACCGGCCAGCGCTCCGGATCCATTGGTACGTCGAACTCTTCGGTCGGCAACATGTTCGCGATCTCGGGCCGACGACCGCAGGACAATCTCTTCCTTCTGAACGGCGTCGAGTATACCGGTGCCTCTCTCATCAACGTCACACCTGGCGGTACCAGCGGGCAGTTGCTCGGAGTCGACGCTGTACGCGAGTTCAACGTCGTCACCGACACGTATTCGGCCAGCTACGGCAAACGGCAGGGCGCTCAGATCTCAATCGTCACTGGATCCGGCACGAATCATCTGCATGGGTCTGCTTATGAGTTCCTCCGCAACTCGGCCCTTGACTCTCGGAATTACTTTGATCAGACACACATTCCTGAATTTCAGCGAAACAATTTCGGCGGTTCGCTTGGCGGTCCGATCCGGCGGGACAAGCTCTTCCTCTTCGCCAACTACGAAGGCTATCGCCAGAACCTCGGCCTCTCCGATGTAACCTTCGTTCCAGACACACAGGCACGTCAGGGATATTTGCCGGATTCTGCGAACCCGTCCGGGCCGCGTAAAAACTATGGCGTTGCGCAGGGAGTAGCTCCGCTGTTCAACCTCTGGCCCACGCAGAATGGTCCCGCACTACTCGATGCCAACGGCAACCCTACGGGCATTGCGCTTGCCTACTCTAATCCGATGCAGCATATTCGCGAAGACTTCGCCACCACGCGCTTCGACTACAACATCAGCCCAAACGATCTCTTCTTCGCTGTATACACGGTGGATGATTCCACAGCCGATACTCCCACACAGAACCCACTCGCCTCCATCAACGAAGATCTTCGAGCACAGGTCGCAAGTCTACAGGAGCAACACGTCTTTTCTCCACGCCTGCTCAATACTGCTCGCTTCGGCTTTTCGCGTGCCTCATTCTTCTTCCTGGGTTCTTCGTCGCCGTTGAACGGAGCACAGGTCCCAGGCTGGGTGGAAGGCAAACCTGTTGGAGCAATCGTTATCGCGGGTTCCACGGCCTCCAATGGCTCTTCGCAGATCACAGGGGCAGGAGCAAACGTCGGCTCCAACAACGCTACAACACGTAATCTGTTCACCTTTGACGATCACATCTTCTGGACGCACGGCCGTCACCAGATCGAGGCGGGCGGTTGGCTGCAACGAGTTCAGTCGAACGACAACCTGGCACAGAACCAGTTTGGCCAAGCCTCGTTCGCCTCCCTTACGACCTTCTTGCAAGGGACGGTAAGGTCATTCGCCGTCGTGCCTGCTCCCACCGCGCTGGGCTGGCGCTCCTGGATGGGCGCTGGCTACATCGAGGATACGATTCGTTTCACTCCACGGGTCGAAGTCCGCGCGGGCCTGCGCATTGAGTCCACTAATGGCTTTAATGAGTCGCAAGGGCGCGCTTCCAATTACGGCTTCACAAACGGCGTCATCAACACGAATCCCACGATCGGCTCATCGCCGCTGACGGAAAATCGGGCTAAATTTCTTCCCGCGCCTCGCGTGGGAGTAGCGTGGGACGTACACGGTAACGGCCACACCAGTATTCGCGCAGGCTTCGGTATGCACTACTCTTTGCTCGACACCCTGGACTACCGGCTTGACCAGGCTGCGCCGTTCAACACCACGCTCGCGCTTGCGAACGTCCCTGTTTCGAGCCTCAACATCAATTCCTCAACCAAGCCTTCTCCCGGTACGCTCGTCTCACCTTCGAGCGTTCAAACCGATATCGCAACTCCCACAGTGCTCTCGTGGAGTCTGCACATCGAGCAACAACTCGCTGCCAACACAGCGCTCACGATCGGCTATATCGGTTCACACGGTTACCATCAGATTCTCTCCGCCGATCTCAACGAGCCGGCCGCCACTGTAAATAATGGAGTTATCTACTATCCGACAACTAACAAAGTAAATCCAGCGGTGGCAAATACGACCTCATGGATCTCGCAGGGCCTCAGCAACTACAACGGGCTGGTAGTTGATGTTCGACGCAGTTTGGCGAAGGGACTCCAAATTCGTGGCAACTACACCTTTTCGTCGAACCTCGACAACGGATCGGCGTGGAACACAAGCGTGAGTGCAAACACTCCAGCCTTTGTTTCTTATCCAAACGATCCGAGCATCGACTATGGCAGGGCGGCAACCGATATCCGGCATCTCGTCGCAATTAATGGAACTTATGATCTGCCGATTGGACGCGGACATATCATTGGCTCCAATCTCAGCGGCCTGGCAAATCGCGCCGTTAGCGGCTGGACGCTAAGTACCATCGTCGCGTTACAGTCGGGCTTTCCCTTCTCTCCGCAACTCGGCTATAACCCTACGGGGTCTGGGGACACCCGCAACCCGGTTCGACCGGACATTAATCCAAACTTCCACGGCAATCTCTATCCGCGAACTCCGCAGCAGTTTTTCAACCCGGCTGCGTTCCTGGCGCCCGCGTACGGCACCGTCGGCAATCTTGGTCGCGACACGCTTACCGGTCCTGGGCTCGCCAACGCCGACGTGTCGGTGCTCAAGGGCACGCAGGTCAGCGAACGCCTGCATGCGCAGTTCAGAGTGGAATTTTTTAATGTGCTCAACCACACGAACTTTGCGACACCGAACCCGGTTGTCTTTACCTCCGGGCCGACGCAGGGGAGCGCTGCAAACCAAACTACCGCAGTTGTTACCAGCCCGACAGCTGGAGTCATCACCGCGACGTCGACGACTTCACGTCAGATCCAATTCGGGCTTAAACTGCTGTTCTAATTTCATCGCTGGTTAGCGAGACGGATTTCGTCCGTCTCGCACTCTACTAGACGCGATGAGTACACTACTGTTGAGCGATGCCATTTGAGACGCCCAACTCCGGTCCACTCGTCTCCGTAGCAGACCCCACGCCTAGCGGCTTCGCTCCGCTCCAAATACGGCTCTTCCGTGATCGCTGGATTGCCTCGACCATCTCTTCAGTCGGGACATGGATGCAGGACACAGCCGGAACCTGGCTGATGACAGTTTTGACGGGTTCGCCGCTACTAATTGCATTAATGCAGACGGCAGCCTCCCTTCCCGTGCTGCTCCTAGGTCTGCTGGCGGGAGCGACCGCAGACATCTTCGATCGCCGAAAGCTCATCATCTTCTGGCAAGCGTGGATGCTCGGCTCTGTGGCGATCCTTGCAATCCTCACGTTCCTCGGCCATGTGTCGCCCTGGTCTCTCTTAGCCTTTACCTTCCTCCTAAACATCGGCTCGGCTATGAACAACCCGGCCTGGCAGGCGATCATTCCTGAGCTAGTTCCCCGCGAGCTGATTCCTGACACTGTCTCGCTGAACGCAGCTTCCAATAACCTTGCCCGCGCCGTCGGTCCAGCTCTCGGCGGACTCATGGTCGCAGCCTTTGCGAAGGTTCACACTGGTGCCGGCTGGGTCTTTTTTCTGAACGCTGCCTCCTTTGCTGGAGTCATATGGGTGCTCGTCAACTGGAAGCGCACACCGCTGTTTAAGTCTGCGCTTCCCTCGGAGCGCATCGCCGGTTCCATCATGACGGGCCTCAGATACGTTCGCTATGCCCCGGAATTGAAGGCGTCGCTCGCGCGAGCCTTCACCTTCACATTCTTCGTCTCGGCGATCTGGGCTCTGCTCGCGGTAGTTGCAAAGCGAGATCTCAGCCAGGGAGCGATTGGCTACGGCATCTTGAACGGCTCGCTCGGGCTAGGCGCGGTAGTCGCTGCCACACAACTTCCGCGTCTCCGGAGGAGATTCACGGCTGATCAGATTATCGCGGCCAGCACGTTCTACGATGTCGCGACGCTGCTCATCCTTGCATACGTCCACTATCCGGCCATCATTATTCCCGCGCTGATCGTCTCCGGCTTCGCATGGACTAGTACGATGTCCCAGCTCAATACGTCGGTTCAACTTTCAGTTCCGGCATGGGTGCAGGCTCGCGCGCTGGGAATGTATCTGATGACCTTCCAGGGTGGAATGGCCTTCGGTTCCATTTTGTGGGGTTTCGTTGCCGAGCACGTCTCGACGCCCACTGCATTCGCGATCTCAGCCTGTGGGCTCGCGATCACGTATCCATATATCCGTCGCTTCCACATCCTGCAAGGTCCTATCCCCGATCACACGCCCCATAAACCTTCACGCCCTGCGCTACAGCCCACACCATTTCCACCCGTCGACTCGGATGAGGCGGATGACCCTCTGCATGCAGGCCCTGTGCGGATCTCCATCGACTACCGCGTTCCTATGGATCGCTACGCGGAGTTCACTCATGCAATACATCAACTCCGCGGCGTACGCCTGCGTGACGGCGCAATTCGCTGGGGAATCTACCGCGATGCGGTTGATCCCGAACATCTCAATGAAACATTCCTGATGGAATCGTGGCTCGACTACCTGCGCTCGCGCGAGCGTATTACTGCAGCAGATGAGGCAATCCGCGCTCGCGTCCGTGCACTGCACCATGGTGAGGACGCGCCGCGAATCTCCTACCAGATCTACGCCCGCGAGATCACCCCCAACGAGCCTCCGCAGCATAATTGACACTGATCTACCAGGATCACCAGGCTCCCGTTCTGCCGCCATACCACCACACCATTCCGACAGTCAGCGTGTCCTGATGAGACGACAGCACACCAATCTTGTCCGTCAGGAAGAACGGAACGTTCGACCAGTCGCGCCTATACTCAAGCCTTGTCAGCAGCCCATCAGCCACCTTGAACTCATAGGTGCCAGTAAATTCCTTGAGCGCCTGCGAAGTTCCGCTGTAGAGACCATCTCGATCAGATAAATATTCTGTACGCCCCGCAAGCGCGTTCCGCTTCGTCCACTGATATCGAGCGTAGGCCGCGCCTCCTGCAACGTGCCCGGGAGCCGATGATTGGCCCGGCGCACCATTGGCCCACAGTCGGGAGATCACATAGTCACCTTCGAGAGCCAGCGTTGTCTTCGGCGTGACGTTCCACGTCGCATAGCTATCGAAGATATGCTGTTTGCCATCGGGAGCAGGTGACACCGGCGTCAGGCAAAGCCCGGGTTGAATCGGAGCGCTCCCGCAGTCGGTTGCGTGTAAGGAATCAGGATGATCCTGGCCCACGTAATAATTCATCGTCCACGAGAGATTGGTCTTTGGCTGTAGGACAAACCCGAACAGTTCGTCTTTGTAGGAGTTCGTAGGCTCGGACTGTTGCGTGCCATTCACCAGCCAGTAGTTCACCGCGACCTTATCGTTGATCTTGTAGTTCGCGCGTACGCCGGCGTGGTAGAACGGCAGGTAGTCGAAGAAGTACGACCGCGAATAATTCATCTGGTCCTTCGTGTAGTTCCCTTCGATTCCAATCGAGCTAGACCACTTGCCAACGTCTACAGTCAGACCTTTCCCCAGAGGAAATACATACGTTCCGTAGGCCTGGAAGATGTTGCGGTAGATATCCGGCCTTGGCTCGTTTGCGGGATTACCTTGCAACGTGTCGGTCGCCTGGCCGAATTGAAGATCGAGTCGTACTCCATAACGCCGCCCTTCGGCCACATTTGGATCGAGTGCGAGTACTATCCCCGTCTGATTGATGCTGAAGCCATTGCTCAGCACATCATAGGCGCGCAGATACTGCACTCTGCCCAATGGATGGTTGAAGTCATAGTCGTAATAGCCATCGACGTAGTAGTTCAGCGTGGCGCCGCCCGGAAGCAGCGCGGGCAGAGGGAGACTCTGCGAGGCTTCGGGGGGCGCCGGTGCAGTTGCGGGTGGCTTCGCAAGAGCTGTGGGCGGGGCGGACACTGCAGTGACCGCATCTTCCGTTGTCGCGGCCCTGCTTGCTGATGTGCCATCTGACAGCGTTTGAGGGTGTCGCTGACGTTCCTGTCCTTCCAGTGCCGCAACACGGGCTGACAGTTCGCGAACCATCTGGCGAAGTTCCTCCACCTCGCCCGCCTTCGCAGTGTCAGTTGTTTGCGGAAAGCCCTGTATCGACAACGACACTAACCCCACGAGCATCAGCCAACGTAAGTGCTGAAGACGACGATTCATGGCCACCTCACCGACAGATATCTGAACAGAACACCACGCCGGACATAGAGAAACCGTAAAGACGGTCCTCATTTGTCCGCGTCTATAGTAAGAGCAGGCCGCAATGACTTTTTTCCCGCTCAAATCGCTCCTTCTCGCAGCATCTCTGGTTGCATTTCCTATGGCGCGCGCTCAGGACCAGGCTGAGCGGCCGCTGCCCGACGTTCCAACGCTCATGCACGAGGTGGAGAGCCATCAGCGTGCGTCCGAGACCATTCAGAAGGACTACATCTTCCACGAGGTCACGAACGTACGGACCAATGGCAAAGAGCGAGAAACACGCGAGTACGATGTCTTCTGGCTAACCGGAGTCGAAGTACATAAGCTGACCCGCAAAGATGGCAAGGACCTGACGGAGGACGAAAAAAAGAAGGAGAGCGATCGCATCGACAAGGAAGTCGAGAAGGCAAAGGAACGAAAACGCAAGGCCGCTTCAGAGGGAAAGGAGACGGACTCACATGGTCACGAGGAGATCACGGTCTCGCGCTTCCTCGAACTTGGCAGGTTTACCAATCCTCGCCGTGTTCAGATCGATGGCCGAGACACCATTGCAATCGACTACACAGGTGACCCGAAGGCGAAGACACGCAATCGTGGCGAAGAAGTGATTCGCGACCTCACTGGAACTATCTGGATTGATGAAGAGGACCGCTCGATCACTCGCCTCGAAGGCCGTTTCATCAACAACTTCAAGATTGGCGCGGGTCTGGTGATGAACATCAAGAACAACACAACATTTGTTTTTCAGCAGCGAAAGATCAACGCCGAGGTCTGGCTGCCTTCACACATCGAAGGTCATGGTGCCGCACGCGTGATGCTCTTTGTGAACTTTGATGGAACCGTCCGTTTCACTTACTCCGACTACCGCAAGTTCAAAGCAACGTCGACGATCTTGCCTGGAGTCGCAACCGTAACTGATCCATCGACCCCGGAAAGCCTGCCCGCGCAGCCAGCCGACGGAGCAGGTGCTCCCGTCCCGCAGTAGCTTCTGGTCCCATAGCTGGTTTTTGACAAACTCGACGCGGCGGTTTGTTCGTTTCGACACGTCGTTTTTCGTTTTGGCACAAACGTCCATAAGGAGTACATTTGGTCATACCACTTGGTGTGCCCACGTAATGGTCCCAGGGGATGGCAGACAAAGTTGATGGCTCACCTTCTCAAGCTCGGTAACCAGGACGACGTCGCGGTTGCACTCCAATCCATCCGTGCAGGTCAGTTCCTCTCCAGCTTCGAGCTCACCACGCTGTCAGATATTCCGGCGGGACACAAGATCGCTCTTAGAGCGATCGATCAGGGACAACCGGTTCGCAAGTTCAACCAAATCATCGGTTTCGCCACGCAACCCATCTTCCCGGGAGAGCACATCCATACCCACAACCTGGCTGCCGGAGACTTCGAGCGGGACTATTCGATCGGATCGGATGCCGCCGCTACGAAGCCAGTCGATCCGGACGAGGGAGCGTCCTTTCTCGGCTTCCTACGTCGCGATGGCCGCGCCGGAACACGCAACTACATTGGCATTCTAACGACGGTAAACTGCTCGGCTACCGTTGCACGTCGAATAGCCGCGCACTTTACACCTGAAGTCCTTAGTTCTTATCCCAACGTAGATGGCGTTGTTGCCATCACACACGGAACCGGCTGCGGCATGGCGGAACATGGCGAACCGGCCGACCTCCTACGCCGCGTCTTCGCCGGCTATGCGACGCATCCTAACTTCGCGTCCGTGCTGTTGCTGGGGCTGGGTTGCGAGACGAACCAGATCGATAGTCTCGTTGCGCTTTCTGGGGCATCTGATACGCTTCGCACCTCGACAATCCAGGACGAAGGCGGAACGACAGCGACCGTTCGGAACGGCATCGTTACGGTTTACGAGATGCTTGACCAGGCGAACGCGATGACGCGTACGTCGGTCGTGGCGTCGAACCTCGTGCTCGGCCTACAGTGCGGCGGCTCCGACGCTTATTCAGGCATCAGCGCGAATCCGGCTCTCGGCGCGGCTGTCGACCTGCTCGTCCGCAACGGCGGAACGGCGATTCTCTCTGAGACTCCGGAGATTTACGGCGCCGAGCATCTGCTGACGCGGCGCGCCGCGCGAACCGAGGTGGCCGAGCGGTTGATCGAGCGGATTCATTGGTGGGAGGAGTACACCGCGCGCCACAAAGGCTCCATCGACAACAATCCGCAGCCTGGCAACAAGACCGGCGGCCTGACAACGATTCTCGAGAAGTCGCTCGGCGCGGTCTCGAAGGCGGGTACGACGAACCTCAATGAGGTCTATCTTTACGCGGAACCCGTGCGCGATCGCGGCCTCGTCTTTATGGACTCGCCGGGTTTCGATCCAGTCTCGGCTACCGGGCAGGTCGCGGGCGGAGCCAACTTAATCTGCTTTACAACCGGCCGCGGTTCGGTATTCGGCTGTAAACCTACTCCTTCCATCAAGATCGCTTCGAATACCGCACTCTTTCAACGGATGTCCGATGACATGGACATCAACTGCGGGACCATCATCGATGGTAGTCAGACCATCGATGATGCCGGTGCCGCGATATTCGCTGAGATTCTGGCAGTTGCATCGGGAAAACCGACGCGAAGCGAGATTCTGGGATTCGGTGAAGAGGAGTTCCAGCCCTGGCTCCAGAGTGCCACTCTTTAGTCCGCCGTCACGGAAGTTGCATACCTGCGACGTGCGAGGGGCCGCCGAAAGGCTTAACATAGGAGAGGACACGTGCGCGCCGCGCTGCGCGCCGAAATTTCAATACCGAGGAAGCGATGGCCACGAAGGCAGAGGCACTGACCCAATCACCCGCAACGGCAGATCAACACGAACGCGAAGCAGTCTTCGACATCTTTCGCCGCTGGGGGTATCTGCAGACATCGCTCGATCCGCTCGGACAGTATCTTCCTCCTGAGCCGTTTCCAACGCCTGCTCCTGAGGGCGAGTTTGCCGCTGAAGCGCGCAGCTACTACTGCGGAACCATCGCCGCAGAGTTCATGCACATTCCGAGCCCAGAGCAGCGGCAGTGGCTGCAGGAGAAGATGGAGCAGAAGGCTTCCAAACCAAACCAAGCGCACATTTTGACGCAGTTGATTCACGCCGATCTCTTCGAGCAAGTGATTCAGTCGCGTTATCTCGGAACCAAGCGCTTCTCGCTGGAGGGCCTGACGGTGCTGATTCCCTTCCTCGACCGAATCTTCGAGGTCGGCGCCGGACTTGGCGTAACTAAGGGAATGGTGGCGATGAGCCATCGCGGCCGCCTGAACGTAATGGTGAATACGATCGGCCGTCCTGCATCCGATATCTTCACCAAGTTTGAAGACGTCGATCCGCGCAGCACGATGGGCGGCGGCGACGTGAAGTACCACATGGGCGCGACCGGCGACTATGTTTCTCCGGACGGAAAGACTATCAGCCTGCACCTTGCTTCGAATCCGAGCCACTTGGAAGCAGTCAATCCGGTGTTGATGGGCCGCACGCGTGCCAAGCAGGAGCGCATCGGCAAG
>Ga0105248_10002791_pt1 | contig 19407 bp, 21 predicted proteins | sample KBSS34metaG_FD_81524 | JGI IMG/M metagenome (GOLD analysis project Ga0105248, IMG submission 81524) | Switchgrass rhizosphere microbial communities from Kellogg Biological Station, Michigan, USA - KBS S3-4 metaG | ecosystem: Host-associated > Plants > Roots > Rhizosphere > Soil | place...
ATAGGCGTGAAAATCTATTGCGGCTGTGATCTGTTGCTTGCCGTTGATGACACGGCTGTCTACAAAATCTCGGACCACGTCGTCTTCGGTCGTCGAAAACGGCCCCGCGCCGTGGTAGGTTTCGCTGCTGGTCGTTCCACTGCTGCCACCGCAGCAGGCCCACTTGTAGCCCCAGTTCCGGTTTAGATCCGTGCCGATGGACGATGAGCCGGGGTTGGGTTGGCGATTCTTGCGCCACGATCGATACGTGCCGGTGGCAATGTCGTACTCGCCACCATCAGGATTCATATCGAAGACGATCCAGATTTCACGCGAGTTGACGAGGTCGGTGATCTGCTGATCGACGCCATACTCGTCGGTCAACATGTGCAACGTGTAGAGCGCCATCTCAACTGTCAGGTGTTCGCGCGCGTGTTGATGATGAGTGAACAAGACTTCGGGCTCGTTCTCGTCCACGGTGACGTTGTCAGAGATCTTGCCGACCCAGATTGTGCGGCCTTCGTAAGAAGTGCCAATGTTGACGAGCGAGAAAATGTCCGGGTGGTTGCTGGCTGCCAGTTGAATATCGGCGACCGTTTCTGCGTAGTCGTGATAGCCCTGGTCTGCAGCGGGAAACGCAGTTATCGACACGTCTGGTCCAACCGGCTCTACCGGCAACAGACCGAGGGCCTCGATCGCCCTCTTCTCCTTCGGCGTCGCTTCCACGAGTACATAGTCTTTGCCGACCTCGATAATCAGTGCGCCCGTTGCCACGATGGCTGATCGGGTTTTTGCGTCGAAGACGTTGTGGATGACGTAAACCGGCGTCCGCTCGTTACTTTGTTTGAGCGCGGGGACGGCTGGAGTCAAGGTCAGTCCCAGCAAGCACACCAGCACAACTCCCACCACTGCGCGATGAAGTGATTTTTTTCGGGTCATGTGAGTTTCCTTTCGCACGCGGAGTACGTGAACAAGATCAGTAAAGGCAGTCTCGGACTTCCCCCCAACGATCGCAATTCTCGACTAGTTATGAGCCTTGAGGAGCCGAACTTCGCCGGGCACTTCTGAAGTGACAGTCCTCATCGGCTTGGATTCAGAGGACGTCCGGACATCGGCGAGCGACGTCCGATGCCGAGTCAGAAGGCAGAAGCCGACAAATTGCTTTACTTGTCGGAGTGTAATGACGCAAAGGGATAAGTGGTACTGGCAGTTCTAACATCAGGGTAAACCTGACCGCGCCAGCGTTACTACTCGAATTACTATGCCAGGAAACTGCTTTGAACACTTCTGAGTAAGATTAGTCATGGTTACATTTTCCTTTCGAACTCACAGGCCGGCTTTAGAAGCCGGCCTGCGCTTTCTGATTGTTTTGTTGTTTACGGACAGCCGATGTCGGCCTTGATGCCATTCGCTCCGTCAATCAGTGATTGCCCCTGTGACGAAGTGAGCGCACCACTGTTGATGAAAGCGGTGACCTGATTGATGAAGGAGTTGAGCTGGTTGCAAGCCGCGCTCGTTTGTCCTGCATCGAGCTTGACGATTACCTGGTTGATCTTGTCAATCAACCCGTCAGACTTCAGCGCCCGACTGTGAGTGACTCCGGTGGCAATCGCCGTCGCATTGAGGCCGGCGGGGATATTCATCTGACCAAATTGGTTATATCCCCAACCGGCGACAGAATTCGGCGTCGGCGGGGCAGCCGGGGGAGCAGAAGCGCTGGAGGTGAAAGGTGAAATGCCGAACAATACCAGCGCTAATAGCAACGCCGGCGCTAACAATTTGCGCATGTTATTTCTGTAGATCATTTTTTCTCCTTTAGAAGATGGCCCAATAAGGGTCAGGGTTAACCGTTACAGCGTTTCGAGCAGCTCGCGAAGCGCGAAGAGGTTCTCTTTCAAAACGTATCCGCAGGTTCCCGCTTTTCGGGCCGCTTCCCGTGTCTGATCGTCGTCCTACTTGCTCACAATCACGACTCGCGCCCGGGGATAGAAGAGCAGAATTCTCTCGTCGCTGTGATTCCGTCTACCTGGTCCATTTCGATGGTCCATCAAGACCCAGTCAGGAAGACAACGGTGATAGGCAATCGAGTGCTTCGACGCCGTCGCCACATTCCTCAATATCACTCACCATGTCGCTGACCACTCGTCCGATCAGGCGGCGCATGGCCGCGTGATCGTCCACAATTAGCAACCTCATTCGTCGCTACCGGCTTTCGTTCTGGGCTTGTGAGAGGACGGGATTATGCGTGGAACAGGCGGGCGGGACATCGGAGCTACTACCTATTTTGATATAGGTAGTACTACCAATTTTTAGCCACAAGAGGCACAAGAAACGCAGAAGGGTAATTGTAGGGGCGGCCCTCCGTGGCCGCCCCTACAGTTGTGCCGGCGGCTCACAATTCAATTAGCCCACCAATAACTCGCCTTCGACTAACGAAAGCTGAGCGTTGACGATTCCGTACAGGTTCGTCTCACCGCAACGAGTGAAGGCAAGGTGCTTCGCTGCGTTTGCGAGTAGTTTGGGATCACTTGAGTTCTCAAGAGTACCCATGAGCACGAACAGCGCGGCCGCTGCTTGATCACTGGCCCGGCAGATGATTGCTGCCAGTGTCTCGATCTTTTCTTCGTACTCATCCTCTTCGCTGGTCTTGGGCGCCAGCGAGAACTCGGTCGAGTCGATGATCGTTTCGCCCGCACCGGCACGCCGCACGAGGTCCACGAGCCACGGATCATTGATCTCCAAAGCGTAACGGACAATGTTTCGCCACTGTGGATCGATTGATCTGTCGTTGATGACTAATTGCGCACGACGCCGGAGTGCATCGCTGATTGTGATTTGGGTTGTTTCAGTTACGTGAGGTTCTGCTTCGAGCGTTGATACGCTACTATGAATAGACATAATCGTCAGCCTTTCGTTAGAAGGTTGATGGTTCAGGGCTGGCTTTGTGTTGGTAGCACAAGTCGGCCCGCTTCGTTTTTGGAGGCGTGTCAGCCAGCTTAACTTCTCAATTTTCGTTTCGCCAGTTAATTCTTATCACTCGCAGCTTAGACTCCCAGGCCGGCTGGCGAAGCCCGGCCCGGGAGCACTTCTGATTGTTGTTACCGCTTGGCTCGATCATTGGTCCTGCATGAGGTTGACGAACTTGATGCATTGGCCCTGATTCTTGAAGGTCGGGTTGGTAAAGGTCGACCAGCCGTCGTTCTTACATTGATCTTTGTTGGTCGGCCCGTGCGTCGTTACGGCAGAAGCGATTGCGTTTGGGAAGGTAAAGGCTCCCAGGGGGAATCGTGGTGAGTTCCGTATTCGTGGCTGTGCTGATTACCGAGACATGCTCATTGAAAATGGCAGCAACCGGCACATGGACGGAAGTCCCGGTCGGATCGACAGCCAGGGCGCCCACGGGAGATGAGACGCCTCCTCCAACGTCAACGGTGGTGACAACCGCATTGGTTTTCGTCTTTATGACGGCGACCGGGCCGGTTACAAGAGTCACATAGGCAAAAGCTCCATTGGGAGTGATGGCTACTGCTCTTTGAGAGTCTCCAACGGCTACGCGCCAAAAAATTGCTTCGACAACTTCTGAGTAAGATTCGTCATTATTTCATTCTCCTTTCGAACTTTGATTGTTGTTGGTTAGTCCTTACCGTCCCGTTTCCAGCAAGAGGTCGCGGATTGCCATGAGGTTCTCTTTCAATACGTATCCGCAGGCTCCCGCTTTTCGGGCCGCTTCCCGCGTCTGGTCGTCGTCGTACTTGCTGACGATTACTACTCGCGCGTGGGGATAGGAAAGCAGGATTTCTCTCGTCGCTGTAATTCCGTCTACCTGGTCCATTTCGATGTCCATCAACACCCAATCAGGAAGACAGCGGTGATATGCATCGAGGGCTTCGGCGCCGTCGCCGCATTCCTCAATTTCACTCACCATGTCGCTGACCACTCGTCCGATCAGGCGGCGCATGGCCACGTGATCGTTGTGCGCTAGCGCTGCTAAACCAAAACAGACTCAACAACGATAGCCGCGCGAGGGCGAGGATGTAAACTTTTGCCGGTTGAGGAGCCATGACGGCAAATCGAGGACTTGCAGGGGAAATACTTCTCGCGCAAAGGTGCAAAGAAGAGCCTTAGAAACGCGGTAGCGCTTTGCGCCTTTGCGCGAGTCCTTCTTGGCATGCTGCGAGGCCCAGTAATGTTCCTGGGGTTGAACTGCTGCGCAAGTTCCTCTTAGTTCGTGTTCGGCTTGGAGATCGTTCCTGTATATGTCCCGGTGGCAGTATTGGTGCACAGGTCGAACTGCGTGACGATTGTCCCGTTCCCCGTGGCGTTGGCGAACGCGCCGGCGCCGCCGGTCACGGTGTAAGTACCCGTGGAAAGAACCACACACTTGTCCTTCGTGTGCTCAAAGCGCCCACTGACGCTAAAGAACACACTGTCCTTCCCGTTGGCTCCGACGATGACCGCGGTGCTGCCAAAGTTTCCCTGATTATCCTGGATGCGGGTTAACGGCCCGGTGAAATCTCCCAGATGCGTCGCCTTGCCCGAAGTGTTGAAGTTTATCTGGGTCAGCCCGCCCGGCAGCTTCGTCACACCCGTGATCACTGCGGTGGCGGTGGCGGTGAACGACACCTGCTCGTCGGCCACGTAAGCAAGTGATCCGAGGGCGGCGCTGGTTACGAAGACAACAACCAACACGAGTGTTACTACGCGAATCGCTTTGGCAAAAACTAGCTTTGAGAATTTTTGAGTAAGTAATGTCATAGGAATTCCTTCTGTCGTGGTAGCCTTTCGACTTTGCGGACGATAGTTATTCGTGACGCGACGCTTGGGAGGTGGGAGTCACACGCGACGAGTATGTTTCGCGGGAACTCTACGCTCGCCGCCTGGTCATGTCAAAGAAGCGAATTGACTCATCAAAACCATTTCGGAGCAGCACCCACTGCCGATCTGAGCGTCCTCGTTCATAATGCGATTTCGATTGAATACTATGAAAGGCAAAAGAGCGAAACCACTGTCAGTTTTGACAGTAGTGTTCATAAGAAGTGGACGCTGAAAGCAATATTTCTCTGTGCGACAGAGAAATATTAAATTGATGTAATGAAGCAGGTGACTCCCTTGCCGCGAGTAATACACTCACGGCGAGCTTAAGAACCAGAAAGGAGTCACCATGACTACGTATTGTGGCGTTGATTTTCACGCGAGCCATCATGACGTAGGCTGCGCCACCACCGATGAAGAGGACAGCTTTGGTAGAAGCGGCTTGGGCAGCATCGCGTACAAAGAATACTTATCTATCAGCGCAGTACCGACGTTTTGTGAAACGTATGGGCAAAAAGAAAGCACTGGTCGCTGTTGGACATTCAATCCTGGTGATTGCCTACCACCTATTAACCAACAAGCGCACTTATCAGGAACTGGGTGGGGATTACTTCGATAAACGTTATGCTGAAAAGAGACGAACCAGATTGATCAAGCAGCTTCAGTCGCTAGGTCTGAAAGTTACTGTCGAAGAAGTTCCTCAGGCTGCCTAATCAAACGACCACGTTATTTTCATGGCAGACGAATAAAAGTGTCGTTGACGTTGCGCTCGATGTCGGCTACACAAACCCCAGCCACTTCGCTAAAATCTTCAGAAGAGAACAGGTCTCGCCCCCCACTAATTATCGCCGGCAGCAGTAGCTGCGGTAGTTCTTCCAACCCCTGAACAACTTGCGGTTCCTCCGATTTTTCGGGGTTTTTGGCCCTCAGTCGTTGATATCACGGTTTAGAGCAATAGGCGTTAGGTCGCGCAAGGATGCGTGCGCGACGGGCAATCCCGGCCGACGCTAATATCGCATCGAATAGGTCGAAGGAGAGGCCACTTGAATTCGCAAATAGTTTAGCGGCGATGAAAGGAATCCTGATGCAAAAGCGCAGGTTAGGAAAGAGCGACTTAGAAGTCTCAGCCCTGGGATTCGGATGTATGGGTCTTAGCTACGGTTACGGACCAGCCACCGACAAGGCGGAAGCAATCAAACTCATTCGTGCGGCCTTTGAACGCGGCGTCACCCTCTTCGATACTGCCGAAGCTTACGGGCCATTCACGAATGAAGAAGTAGTCGGCGAGGCTGTCGCTCCGTTTCGCGACGAGGTCGTGATTGCGACGAAGTTCGGTTTTCGATTCGGTGACGGCGGCAAGCAGACTGGCACTGACAGCCGGCCTGAGCACATCAAGGTAGTTGCAGACGCTTCACTTAAGAGACTCCGAACCGATCGTATCGATCTCTTCTATCAACATCGTGTCGATCCTAACGTGCCAATAGAAGAGGTAGCCGGCACGATAAGAGACTTGATTCAGCAAGGTAAGGTCAAACACTTCGGCCTTTCCGAAGCCGGGATGCAAACTCTCCGTCGCGCGCACGCGGTTCAACCCGTGACCGCTCTTGAAAACGAGTATTCGCTTTGGTGGCGAAAACCTGAAGAGGAAGCATTGCCGACCTGCGAGGAACTCGGCGTTGGGTTTGTGCCCTTCAGTCCGCTAGGCAAAGGATTTCTCACGGGAAAGATAACGGAAGAGACGAAGTTTGATCCGAAGGATTTCCGCAATATCGTTCCGCGGTTTACCGAAGAAAACAGGAAAGCCAATCAGGCATTCGTTGATTTCCTCAAACAGTTCGCAGAGCGAAAGCACGCTACCCCCGCGCAGATCGCGCTGGCGTGGCTGCTGGCTCAGAAGCCATGGATTGTTCCCATTCCCGGCACGACTAAGCTGCATCGGCTGGAGGAGAACATTGGCGCTGCCTCGGTGGAACTTACGCCCGAAGACCTCCGCCGGATCGACGACGCGGCTGCAAAGATACCGGTGCAAGGCGAACGTTATCCTGAAGAGTTGGAAAAGAGAACGGGTATCTGAGGTACGCGATTGACAAACGAGAACAAGTCCAGGGACCCGGAGCGACCATCAATGATTTCGGAGGCAGCGCAAAGGAATCATCAAGAGTTGTTTCCGAACTACAATCGACGCCGACTGTCACTGACCCGGAATTGATTGAAGTCTTTGACAATTTCGCATTCGATGAGGCGCTCAAGGTAATGATCGAGTTTTGAATCGAAGCGAATTTGACCACGCAGCTTGGGGGCGTGAGGGTACAGGGAGAACGCAATGAGTGATACGAACAAACGAGAAGTGCTGTTGGTCACGGGTGCCGGCCGGGGCATGGGGAAGGACATTGCGAAGGCGGCCTTGGCGGCGGGATATAAGACGGTCGCTACGGGGCGGGATATCAAGAAGGTGACGGAGGCGGTCGGGGCTTCGGACAATCTGCTGGTCTTAAAGCTCGACGTGACGAACCCAGACGACGCGCAAGCCGCAGTCAAAGCTACATTAGAGAAGTTCGAGCGGATCGATGTGCTGGTCAATAACGCGGGAAACTTTTACGCAGGATTCTTCGAAGAGATAACGCCCGAGAACTTTCGCGCTCAGATCGAAACCAATCTTTTCGGACCGGTGAACGTGACGCGCTCCGTCCTGCCTGTAATGCGAAAGCAGCGGAGCGGACTAATCGTGACGATATCTTCGACGGGCGGCATCGTGGGCCAGGCTTTCGTCTCGGCATATTCCGCGTCGAAGTTTGGTGTCGAGGGATGGATGGAGTCGCTTGCACTGGAGGTTGAGCGCTTCGGTATTCGGACGATGCTGGTGGATCCTGGGTTCTTCCGCACGGAGCTGCTGACCGAGGATTCGACCAACTATCCCAAGCCTTCGATAGATGACTATGCCGAGAAGACGAGAGAAACCGTCACCGCGTGGAAGGGCATGAGCGGTCAGCAGACCGGCGATCCCGCAAAACTCGCGTACGCGTTGATGCAGCTTATTGCAAAGGACAATCGGCCGTTCCGCTGGCCCGCAGGTGCGGACGCCGTCGAGACGTTCGAGAAGAAAGGACACGAGCTCATCGATCAAGCGAACGCGTACCGCGAACTATCTTCCTCACTCGCCATAGACGACGCTGCTGACGCAGCCTCTTAAGAGTTGTCTTTTCCCAGTGAGATAAATGCAAAACTGAGAAATAGCGGTGATTAGTCAGTCACTTATATTATCCCCCTAATTAACCCAGTGGAGAACATTGCGGATTATGGACCAACGTTTTTTCGGTGGACGAGCGTTACGGCCGAGGATCCAGTGATCGTAAAGTTCGCGGCAATTGTTAATGCTGTGACCAGAACCGTGATCGCGCAGTAGCGCAAAATTCTGGTACCGGAGACGCGAAGTCGGCCTGTCATTGCGTAACTACCGACGAGGGTCAGAACGACCATATGCATGGCCGCGGCAAGTGTGCCGAAACGCGAATTAAGGATGCCCGTTGCGAGAAAGAGTTGAAACGTATCTGAAGGGACGCGCGCTAGATCGAGGAGAAATGGAACCGCTGTGTTCATGCTGCCAAACAAGCTTACGATTCCAGCCAGGCCGAGCTGTATTTGGCGAGCCCAGGGCACCACTGTGTCGGAGTACCAGGCGGCGAAGAGTACGAAGCTGAGCGAGAGCAACTTGGCCACGTGTGGGAAGTTGTAGAACGTGGGAATAATGATGTCGGCCGGCGCTCCTTCTTCAGACTCGTGCAGACCTTGCTCCTCGAGCAGTTCCTTTGAACGATCAAGGAGGATTGCCAGCACTACGAAGAGTTCACCTGTCATGAATGCGGTGATCAATGCGTCGCGCATCGCTTGTAGAACGCGTCGCGCCGGGATTGGCGTCAAACAAGCCACGAGACCCGGAAGGATCCAAAGCGCGAGCAGTAACGAGAATGCTCCATACCCGACTAGAAACACTCGTAGGCGACCAACCTGTTCAAGATCAAATGTTCCTACCGTGTTCGCGGCTGCAATCCCCCACAACACCAGTGTGAGGAGGCCCACGCGCATGAACAGACGACCAGCCTTCGCAGCGTCAAGACTCCCAAAGCCTGCGATTAGCGAAACGATCAAATAGGGCAACACGGTCATCTGCAGAAGCCGCACATAGGCGTCGGCGACGTACTTGAAGACGCTCGCATGTTCTCCGAGGAATAACCCGGTTGCGACTCCCAGAGAGAGTCCGATCAGGATGTTGCGTGTTGAGCGGCTTTGCCTCAAAAGTCCTAATTCCCTGTTGGACACGGTCAGTACCGTCCGCGGTAGCGGATGGGTTAAGGCTGCGGATTCAAAATCATTAGCAATATCACATGCTGATCATCGACCCATCCGCTACCGCGGACGGTACTGACCGTGTCCAAGTGCAACGCTCTGACTTTTGAGGCAAAGCCCCCATGAAGCGCCGGAGATGCTTGCAAATGCGAGCAATGCAATCAGGTGTGAGTTCATGGTTTCATCACCAAGTCGCCTCAATCATTCGGGCTAAAGATGGTCAATACCGGTGAGGGATGTGTTCAATGCCGAGACCAGGGTATGCGGCGGTTAACTGCGTTGTTCTGGGCACCGCTTCGACAACAAAGAAGAAGTCCCGCCGATCAAACCGCCGGTGCTTTCCTATTTATTTGCGGATCGCACACAGCGAAATCCCAGATGATTCGTCCCCGTATCCGGGTCTCCCTTTCCTCGCCCGCCTAGCATGTAACGAGCGCAATACTCATCCGTGCAAAGAAACGAACCGCCTTTCTGGACTCGTTTCTTTGTGTCAGGCTCCGATGGGTCGAGGCTGTCCGATGGTCCTTGTGGATTACGAACAAGCTGCTTCGTTGCTGCCAGCGTCTCATAGTAATCCGCGCATCTCCGCATCCTCAGCGCCCATTGAGAATTCACCACCCGGAATCCATACCATTCCTTCCGGAGCCGGCGCGGGAGCACTTGTCGTCGCGATCACTGGAGGCTGACTTGCGGAAACATCAAAGTCTCCGGCGTTGCCTGGTTCAGCAGGGTGCGCGGGGTGGGCCGCGCGGCTCGAACCGATACCGGCCTCGCAATGTGCGGCCACGTCGTCATTTTTTGCTGCGCTAGTAATCTGATTTCGCGATCGGCTGATCGCATAAAGTGAACCAGCAATCACCAGGCTGCCGATTAGAGCGGCAAAAAACCTGATGGATGAGCGCCTGGTAATACGGCGAGGCCGATGATTAACCTGCGCCGCCCTGCTTTCTCTTCTTTTTCATTCGGGCCGCGCGCTTTCGCTTATCAGTTCGGTTGAAGCTGTCTGGTACGTTGCGCCTTACACAGCGATTGATTGTTTGTTGGATTCTAGGGCGGGACGGAAACCAGGATAACTGTCAATTTTGACAGACCAAGCTGACGGAATTAGGTAGTTTTCCCACGCAAAGGCGCAAAGGCGCAAAGAACTTTACGACCCCTTCTTCTTTGCGCTTTTGCGTGGGAAATCCTTTAAAACGTGATTGCCCCGAGATCTGAATCGAGTAGCCCTGCACCGGGTATTAGCCGCGGCCACCGGGTTTACTCCTGGTCCACTTCTGTCGGTCGTCTGCCATTGGTCGTAACCGACAAATCCCAGTTGCAGCATTTACCTCTCCTTTGTTGTCGAAGCGGTGCCCAGAGCAACGCAGTTAACCACATAGATGTCTCTTCATTCTTATCTGCGTTTTTCCGTGTTCATCCGCGGCCGGTTTACTTCCTGGGGAAGAGCGCGGTGACGACGGTAACTGTCAACATTTACAGTTGATTGAAAAGGCCGGTTCAACCTGTATCTTTTGCCAGTAGTTGCCTGGTGGGGAAACTCCTAACATCGCCCCGACAGTCCAAACGCTCGAACTCGGCTGGCTTTGACTCAGGGGCGCGCGGCGTGGGGCTCGCGTTCCCTACCAGTAACGAGTAGACGCTGGCCGAGAGTGTTCTCGAAGTGGGTTCGGGAGCACTCTGTTGCGACCGGCCATTTTTCGAACAAGACTGGCCGGTCGCGACAACGCTGAGGAAGAAAACTCAATGAACCGAGGTGAAGATCAAAATTATGATGACGATACGCTCTCTCCGCTGTGGTCCTTCTCTTCAAACTCCAGTCCTGCATCAGCAGAAGTAAAAGTGGACATAGCCGCAGCCTCGCATCGGGGGCACGTCAGGGAGAACAACGAAGACCATTATCTGGCCGTGCGTTTTCACCGAGCACTGGAAACACTCTGTACGAACATTGAGGATGGCATTATTGAACCCGGTTTCTACGAGATCGGCTATGGCATGCTGGTCGCCGATGGGATGGGCGGCATGGCCGCCGGCGAAGTTGCCAGTCGCATTGCCCTGTGCAAACTGGTGGAGCTCGTGGTTAATACGCCGGACTGGATGATGCAGCTGAATCAGCGCGACGATATATCCGTTGTAATCCAACGAATGGTCCAACGGTTCCGGCAGATCGATGCGACCTTGAGAGAACAGGCTGAGAGCGACAGCTCACTGCTCGGCATGGGCACGACCCTGACCGTGGCGGTTAGCCTCGGCCGTGATCTCCTGATTGGACACATCGGCGACTCGCGAGCGTATCTCCTGCGCAACGGAACCCTTCATCAGTTAACAAATGATCACACGTTGGCCCAGGCACTAATTGATGCAGGTATCTCCGACCCGGACGATACTGCGACGCGTGCCATGCGTCACGTTCTGACGGCGGCGTTAGGTTCAACATCAGAGCAGACTGATCCACAAATCCAACGACTGCACTTGTCTCCCAACGATCAGGTTTTGCTTTGTACCGATGGTCTATCGGAAATGGTAACTCGAGAAACCATCACTTCCGCGCTCAACGACGCAAGCTCGTCCAGGTTGGCCTGCCAGGCATTGGTGGACCTGGCTCTCGCCGCAGGCGGAATCGACAATATCACCGTCGTCCTGGCACGCTACCAATTTCCATAAGCCACAAAGCAGCATAAACGGAAGCATCAGCTTCTCCTTCGATCGTTTATCCATGAAACGATCGTGGAAATTATCTCGCGTCGTATTTGGGCTGGAGTTTGGGGTTGGGGGACAGCACTCGACCCTCTACGAGGAGCAAACTTCGTTCGCGTCTCTTAACAACCTTGATTGGCTTTTTGACTTGACTCGGCACTTTGCGACCGCAGGAGTTTTACCTTTCAGGTTTGTTGAAAAATGGGGAAGCCACCCCACGGCTTCCCCGTCAAGCACTGCTCTGTCATTCCTCCTGCTGGTAGCGAATATATTGAGGTCAAGAGGCCATTAATACTGTCAGTTTTTACAGTCCTCTCCCGAGGCTGGTATTACTGAATGCACATTTCAGTTATTGGGTCTGGGCTTCTTATCGGCGACAAACTCAACCGTGACCTTGCTGCCGTCCGCCGATGCGGCCTCGAAGTTAAGCTTATTGATCGACTTGCCGTCTTTCCGCAGAAATAGTTTCCCCAGGCCGGTTGCGTTTCCGCCAACCACCCCACCGGTGATCTTGAGGTCAATTCCCTCTGCTGGAGATTTTGCTATGGACCAGGTACCTTGCGCGGACAGTTGGAGATCCGCATAGAACGTCAAATCGGCCTCACCGTTTTCCTTGAGGATTACCATCACCGAAGAGATCTCATGCTTGTCGATATCGGAGACGATTATTGTGCCCTTTCCCTTAGCCGTGGTGTTGAGAGACGTAATTTTTTGTGCGCCGGCGACTATGGGCAGCAAAAGTGTTAGGGCAGTGACAAGAGCGAGCATAGTAAGTCGTGTCTTCAATTGTGGGTCTTCCTTTCTCGATCGTGCTCGGCAAGTCCTGGCGACTCTTGCGGGCAGCAGGTCCCAGGCAATCATGCTGAACGTGGCCGGCCGCAATTCTAAGAACTCTAACCTTGCGGCCGTAACTGTCACATTTGACGGTCCGGAAAGGAGCAAGCCTGGTTGCATTGACCACATCGCTCCTCGACGTTTGTAACTCCCGCCACAGATTCAGCGATGTCCTCAGCTCTTCGCTTGCAACGTGAGGTGTTGTAGCTTGTCGGTTCATCCGCGTAGTAATTGCTAAGAAATTGCTGCTGAGTCTAACGAACCCGCAATGCCTGGATTATGAATAACGCACGACCATCTGGTGTTATCGCGCTAGTTATGCTCTTCGCGATTGGTACGTGCGCAAGTTTACTCTCGGCGCTGTCCTTAATATTCCCTGGGAGTTTTCTGGAAGCGATTTGGCGCCTCAACCCTAACGCTCGCGCAGGATTCAGTCGTATTGGTGCCTGGGCGATCGTGCTAATGGTTTGTGTTTGCATCGCTTGCACGTTTGCCGCTGTCGGATTGTGGCGCTCACAGCGCTGGGGATATTGGCTGGCGGTTGGGATGTTACTGGTGAATCTTGGCGGTGACGTGGTCAATGTTATTACTGGTACAGAACCAAGAGCTGCCATCGGTATTCCCATAGTCGGAGCGATTCTCGCTTACCTTCTGCGCAAACGAACGAGATATTACTTCAGCAACTCAGCCGAATAACCCTTCACTGCGGTTTGAGTGTCCCGGAATGGCCGACATCACCCGTGTAAGTTTTCTCAATTCAGTACGACAAATTAACCGGTAATTTGCTACGGACCAGCGTATACACTAACCTACTGGTCCAAGAAGTTCACATTCCTATGAACGCGACACAGGGTAAGTTCCCCGATGAATCTCCCGATCCTGGTCGTTGGCTGGACGATCACGGCGATTACCTTTTCAAGTATGCCGTTTTCCGACTGCGGGACAATACCGCCGCCGAAGACGCAGTACAAGAGACTTTTCTGGCGGCCCTGAAGGCTTACAAACAATTTGAAGGCCGCGGTTCTGGGCGAACCTGGCTCGTCGGGATCCTCAAGCACAAGATCGTCGATCATTTTCGGCGTGCTGGTCGGGAGGCTCCGCTCGGCGAGGAGTCTGACGAAGGTCCCGAGCACCGAGAATTCTTTGAAAGATCTGATCAATGGCAAGGTCATTGGAACAACGATTACGCGCCAAATGAATGGCACGCAACACCGGCGGAGCTGATCGAGCGCAGCGACTTCTGGAAAGTATTTAACGAGTGCCTCTCCCCTTTGCCGCAACGCACTGCTTGTGCGTTTACGTTGCGCGAAGTCGATGGTCTGAAGAGCGAAGAGATCTGCGAAATCTTGAGCATTAAAGTAAACAATCTTTTGGTGATGCTGCACCACGCTCGGCTGCATTTGCGTAATTGTCTTGAGCTAAACTGGTTCAGACGCGAAGAGTGAAATGGCACTGAAACTCTACGACAAGCTAAAGCACTCCATTCGTTACCGGCTGCTGCGGACCTTGCCTGGCTGTCAGCAGACTGTCGAAACGATCTCACAATCGATGGAGCGATCGCTGAGTTTGGAAGAGCGCATTAAACTCAAGCTCCATCTATGGATTTGTGCATGGTGCCAGTGGTACCTGGAGCATCTGAAAATCATCCGCGAAACGGCTCGCGCCAAAGCCGACGACGCGCCCGATTACATTGCGGGTCCGAGTCTTTCGGACGAAGCACGGGAACGAATTCGGCGCCGCCTCACAAACCAGAACTAACAAGACGTGTAAGGTTCGCTCATGTATTAGCTTGTAAGGATTTGTCGGCATCCGCGACCAACAGTTGGTTACGAAATCTGAAGAGGAGAATCTCAAACATGTCGAACAGATTGAAAGTCACTCTATTTGTCCTAATTATTGCCGGTTTCGGCGCCTGGTATGCATTCAGGCCTGAGCGGTTGTTCATTAATCAAAAGGTAAACGAACAGTTTCCGACTGCGTCTGCTGCCCACGATCAGCTTGCTTCAGGACAGTTTCACAGCGGCGCCCATGAAACGAAGGGTATGGCCACGGTATTTCAGCTTGCCGATGGCAAGAAGACGCTGCGACTGACCAACTTTGAAACGTCGAATGGTCCCGACGTTCACGTCTACCTTGTCGCCGCTCAGGACGCCAAAGACAACGACTCAGTTACGAAAGCCGAATTTGTCGATCTTGGTTCTATGAAGGGAAACATTGGCGATCAGAACTATGAGTTGCCGGCGAATGCAGATCTGGCGAAGTACCGCGCCGTCACCATCTGGTGCAAGCGTTTCAGTGTGAACTTCGGTACGGCGCCACTGAACTCGTCGATGCAATCGATGAACATGCAGTAACTATCGGAGTCCGCCATGCGGCGAGGATCTGAGCCGTGGGCCACCGCCCAATAAGGCATGTGATGGCCTTAATTGAGATATGATTCGCGCAAAGGCGCAAAGACGCTGCCGCGTCTCTAAGGGTTTTCTTTGCGCCTTTGCGCGAAAATCATCAGCCAGGGGCTTGCCATGAAAATCATTTCCGTCAATGTAGGAACGCCGCGGCTTGTACTGTGGAACGGTGAACCCGTGTCCACCGGTATTTTTAAAGAGCCTGTTGCCGGTCGAGTCATGATGCGAACATTGAACCTCGACGGCGATCGCCAGGCTGATCTTTCAGTACATGGCGGACCGGAAAAAGCAGTCTACGTTTATCCCTCAGAGCACTACGAGTTCTGGAAACGTGAACTACCAGACATGGACTTGCCCTGGGGTGTGTTCGGCGAAAACCTCACCACTACGGGCCTATTCGAAACCGAAATCAATATTGGCGACAGGTTTCGGGTTGGGACGGCTGAAGTAATGGTCACACAGCCACGCATGCCCTGTTACAAACTCGGGATTCGTTTTGGACGGGCAGACATCCTCAAGCGATTTCTGCTCAGTGAGCGATCAGGGTTTTATCTTTCGGTGTTCAAAGAGGGCGAAGTCGGCGCCGGCGATGAGTTCCAACTGCTCGAGAAAAACGCCTCCGGTGTCACGGTAGTAAACGTCACACGACTATATGGCACCGATAAACAAAACGTCGCCTTGATGCGACATGCAATCGCAACTGAGGCACTGCCGGCGAGCTGGCGGGAATACTTCCGAAAACGACTTGAAAACCGGGCAGATCTCTAGTCGCACAAGCTTCGCTCGACGACCGCACTCAGTTATACTGTTGCTCCCTTCATCACCCCCCAGTCGACGACGTTCACGTAGTATAATCCTGCGCAAGCCGCAGCCAATTTTGCGCCGGCATTCCCAACGCGTCACCCATTGCGCAGAACACGGAAGCGGGTAGTGGAAGAACTCTCTGTGATCAATAATGCGTCACGGGTACGAAGTTAAATCGTCAATCATGCGGTTTCGTTTTGGCCTCTAATGTCGGGTTGGGCTGCTGCTTTCTCCAGACACGCACGGCATAGACAGCTTTTGTACTTCGCGCGCAATTCCTGACGAGTTTCATCACTCAACTTGATTTCGCCGCACCAGCAACCCGTGCCTAACGAAATCTCGCAGGCGAATGTCTCACCGCATGCTTCACACGCCTGGGACTTTCGCAACACAGGTAACGTAAGTCCGATTTGCTTAAGTAGTTTCATCGCTTGAGCCATTCTTCATCACCAACGAGTAAGCCAGTGCCACGAGGCAGGAGAGATCAACTTTGCTCATCGAGTGCACGGTAAATGACATCCATCTTCAGCTTGCTCCGGAAATGTTCGGCTAACGCATCGTAGCGTCGCTCGCGTTCAGCAAACCGATCAGTGACGCCCGACGATGAGTTCTCCTTGCCGCAAATCTTTCGCCAGTGGTTGAGGAGCAGGCCTAGCCCTTCGGTCGAGTCGAATAGGCCATGCAGGTAAGTGCCAAGTACTCGACCATCAGCGCTGATCGCACCATCATGATGGCTTTCATCATCACCCAATCGCTGCAGTTGAAAGAGTGGCTGGGCTTCATTTCCCAACAACGTGTCACCCAAATGAATCTCGTAACCGCTGAATATTGGGTTAGCGCCGTTGCTCGCAAGACAAGCGGACTCATTTAATCTTGCCGTAGCCTGGCGAGTGACCTTTTCGCGTTCCAACACGGTGGTGAAATCCAGGTAGTTCAAGCCCGATACGAATTCGATGTCGCTCTCCGTGTGATGAGGATCGCGTATTTCGCGTCCCAGCATCTGAAAGCCACCACAAATTCCTACTAGCGGCTTGCCGGCAGCCGCGTGCGATTCGATTACCGGCTCCCATCCATTCCTTCTAAGCCAAAGCAGATCGGGGATCGTGTTCTTGCTACCGGGCAGAATCAGCACATCAGCGGCGCGCGCTTCTTCAGGCCGCCGTGTGTAATAGACAACCACACCGGGCACATTCTCCAACGCAGTAAAATCAGTGAAGTTGGAAAGGTAAGGAAGCCCGACCACACACACGCACAAACAGTCTTTGCGATCGAATGGAGGCCGCACCGCGCGGCGTTCGAGCGAAACACTGTCCTCGTCGTCAACACCATGATTATGCAGGTAAGGGATAACGCCGAGACACGGCTGCGACAGCCGCGCTTCCAAATAACCAATGCCTGGTGTGAATAGATTCACGTCGCCACGAAATTTATTGATGAGAAAGCCAAAGAAGCGACGGCGCTCTTGCGGCTCAAGCAGCGCGTAAGTACCAACCAGCGAAGCGAACACGCCGCCGCGATCGATGTCGGTTACCAAAAGGCACGCCGCGTCCGCAATCTCCGCCATCTTCATATTCACTACATCCCGGTCTTTGAGATTCATTTCGACCGGCGAGCCCGCACCTTCCAGCACGACGACTTCGTATCGAGCGGTGAGACGCCGATAGGCCGCACTGACCGCTTCCAGCAATTGTGGCTTGAGAAGGTAGTAGTCAACGCCGCTATAGTTCCCTAACACCTTGCCGTTAATGACAACTTGCGAACCGACATCGGAAGTTGGCTTAAGAAGAATCGGATTCATGTCAACGTGCGGCGCAACTTTGGCTGCTTCGGCCTGCATCGCTTGCGCCCGTCCAATCTCATGGCCCTCACGTGTAGCAAACGAATTGAGAGCCATGTTTTGAGCTTTGAAAGGCGCAACATCGAAGCCATCCTGCCGCAGGATGCGGCACAACGCTCCAACCGTAAGCGACTTGCCCGCGTCGGAAGCTGTGCCCAATACCATCAACGCCTTTGCCAAAGACTGTCCTCCGTTACATTGCCGAATAGCGTTGCTGTCTCTTCAGCAAGAGCAGAAACACCGGACCGCCCAGATTCAGTCATACTACAAGTACAACGAGAACCGCCGCTTTACTTAGACTCTTCATTGCTAAAAGACAAACATTGCGCCGGCGCGCCCGACGCGTCCCGGCGTGCGAAAGCCGCTCTCGAAATATTCGCGGTTGAATAGATTATCCACATAACCGAAGAAGCGAAGAGAGCGTGATTCCCCGGCCACCGGCAAGGTGTAACTTGCGCCGAGATCGGCTTTGGCTATTCCACCGAAGCGATAAGCCCGGCTTCCGAACGTGACTGGGTTGAAAATCGCGCCGAGGTAATTGCTCGAGGCAGAGAGATCAAAGTTAACCAGGAGGCGACGACCAAAGCGCTGCGTCGCAACAAACGAAATTTGATGGTCGGGAATCACGAGCGAACGAAGTGTGCCGGGAACCTGAGGAGTCCGCTGGAGAGACTTTGTGTAGGTGTAGGCAGCAGAGAGATTCAACGTGCGCATAGGTGTTGCCGTCATGCTCAATTCAACACCACGAGCAATTCCTCCATTCGTATTGACATAACCGCCGAAGCGTCCAAACGGATCTGTTGCTGGATCAATCAGACCCGTGAAGTCGAAGACGATCACTTTCTGCAGCTCTGTGTAGAAGTAAGTGGCTGAGGCACGCAAACGGTTTTTGTAGAGTGTCTGATCAATCCCCGCATCAAAGGCAATTGAACGGTCCGGTTCCAGGCGCGGATCACCGAAAGCCCCAAACCCAAAGGAGCTATCGAAAAAAGAGCCGAAGCGTTCAAAAAGCGACGGCGCTCGATAGCCATTACCCACGTGCGCCCGCAACTTGGTGCCCGACGACCGAAACATGTAGGCAACGGATCCATCTCCGGTGTACGCCGTTGGCGGTGACGAAAAAGTAAAACCCGCGAAGGGAGAGGTAAGTGCAGGCGTGAACACCGGCTGTCGAAGACGGAAAAACTGGGCGCGAAACGCCCCCGAGATTTGCAGGAGATCGTTCATCAATCGCAATTGATCCTGAACAAAGAACGTGTGACTCCTTTGTGTGACATCGACGTTGGAATTGGCGGCCGGATTGGGTTGGAAAGAAGGGTTCTTGAAGTTTTCACTTTCAAACTCGTAACCACCGGTGATGAAGTTGGCGCGTCCCGCCTGCAGATCAAATCGCGCATTAAATGTATGGATTCGTCCGTCGAAATCCGATCGCTCGTTACCCCCAAACGGTTGGAAGTCAACTCCCAGTGGTCCGTTAATACCGCTGCGGTTGGTGGCCAGACCCTGATAGCTGATTGAGTAGCCGAATTTCTCGCTAGGTCGTTGCGTAAAGGTGACCGCGCCTGAGAAGAAATCTGCCTTGCGGAGATTGTCGGGATCGTTCGCCGCAGGAACGAAGGTGGCCGCGCCAACATTCAACTGGGAAGTGGGCACACCCGCTTCGAAGCGCAGCAACTCTGTAGGTGAAAGCGGAATCGC
>Ga0105248_10002792_pt1 | contig 19406 bp, 11 predicted proteins | sample KBSS34metaG_FD_81524 | JGI IMG/M metagenome (GOLD analysis project Ga0105248, IMG submission 81524) | Switchgrass rhizosphere microbial communities from Kellogg Biological Station, Michigan, USA - KBS S3-4 metaG | ecosystem: Host-associated > Plants > Roots > Rhizosphere > Soil | place...
ACTCCAACACCAACCCCGACACCAACTCCGACACCAACGCCAACTCCGACGCCCACGCCGACGCCTACACCGACGCCGACGCCTACTCCCGGTCCAGGTCTACAGGACGTTGTGTGGACCGCGTTAACTAATGCGACTGCAACCGGCAACAACATCGCGCATAACGGAGGCGGCTACTTCGCCAAAGGCCAGTCACTGCAAACGCTTTCCGGACCGGGCTATTTCGAGTGGCGCTTTGATGGCAAGTACGCCATCGTTGGTTTAGGCAACAACAATGACGAGGCACTGTCCACGGGTTATTCCGATCTCGACTTCGCGTTCAACTTCGGAAGCGCCACGTCCTACTCAATACGAGAACAGGGAAATTACAAGTCAGACGGTTCGATCGTCGCGGGCGATGTATGCCGGATAGAAATCGCGAGCAATGGCGACGTCCTTTACAAGAAGAACGGCCAGACCGTCTTTACGACCAGCAATCCGGTTAAGGTGTTCCCGTATTACCTGGTACTCAAGACTCAGGAAACCGCCGGCAATAGCATCAGCCTGGCCACAGTGCAAACGGGCACTCCAACGCCAACTCCGACGCCGACGCCCACTCCGACACCGACGCCAACTCCGACACCCACACCCACTCCGACACCGACACCCACGCCCGGCGACGTGGTGCTGTATGCGTCGGAAGCAGTGCGCGTGGGCAACTACATCGTCGTCAGCGATAACACCGCCGCCGGCAGCTTCCGATTGCACAATCCGGACGCCGGGGCCGCGAAACTGAGCGCGCCGCTCGCAAACCCAACCAGCTACTTCGAAATGCAATTCACCGCGCAGGCGAACACTGCGTATCGCTTGTGGATCCGCGGCAAAGCGCAGAATGACGATCCGTTCAACGACTCGATCTACGTGCAGTTCAACGACAGCACCAATGGACAAGGCGGCGCGATCAACCGGATCGGAACCACGAGCGCGGAAGTGATCAACCTCGAAGACTGCTTTGCGTGCGGCTTGAGCGGCTGGGGCTGGCAGGACAACGGCTGGGGCGTCGGCGTGCTTGGACCAACAATCTTCTTCGCCAACAGCGGCACGCACACCATCCGCATTCATTACCGCGAAGACGGACTCTCGATCGATCAGATCGTGTTGTCGCCGAAGAACTACCTGCTGAGCGCGCCGGGAGCAGTGGTTAACGACAGTGTGATCTTAACAAAAGCCGGTTCGCCGTAATCATCATGCAGCTCGACGTCGTCATTCCTACCTACAATCGCAGTCAGTTGCTGCGCAAGACGCTGCGCAGCCTGCTCGACGCGCGTGTTCCGCCCGGCCTCGACGTGCGGATCACGGTAGTGGATAACAACTCGAGCGACGACACGCACGACGTCGTACTCGCCGAGCAGGCAAAAGCGAACCTCCCGATCTCCTACGTGTTCGAGAAAAAACAGGGCCGCTCGCCCGCGCTCAACGCAGGTGTCGCCGCGACCAGCGGTTCGCACGTCGGCTTCATCGACGACGACGAAGAGGTTGACGCTTCCTGGTTTGAAGTAATCCGTGCCGTGTTTGCCGAACACGATCTGGATTTCATCGGTGGTCCATACGTGCCGCGATTCGAAAGCGAGATACCCGCCTGGCTGCCGCGCGAGTACAACTCGGTCATCGGTGTGGTCGATGGCGGCACGCAGCGCGTCCCCTTCGACCGAAACTATCCGGGCATCCTGATGGGCGGGAACGCCGTATTCACGCGCCGGATCCTGGAGAAAGTCGGACCCTACTCAACGGAACTCGGACGCAGCGGAAACCGCCTGCTCTCGTGCGAGGACGAGGAGATGTACGAGCGTTTACTCGCGGCGGGCGGGCGCGGCCTGTACGTGCCGGAATTGATTATCTATCACTTCGTTCCCACAGAGCGGCTCACAAAGCGTTATCATCGTGCGTGGTGTTTCTGGCAGAGCGTGTCGAGCGCGGTGCTTGACCGCATCCGGCCGCAGGGCGCCACGGTCTACGTGCTCGGTGTGCCGCGATATGTCTACGGCCGGGCGCTGCGCGGGATGTTCCAGATGGTTAATATCCGGAGGGAACCCGCGTCGCGCTTCTCAAACGAGCTGTCGCTGTGGGAGCTCGCCGGGTTCTTTTACGGCAAGCACTTTTACCGACCGGAGTAGGTGACGATCTTATGTGTGGTATCGCGGGGTTTATAGATTACTGGGATGAACGCCACGGCCGCGATCCGGTCACGCGCGGCTGCCTGTTGAAAGACATGTGTGACATCATCCGGCATCGCGGCCCGGACGACGACGGCTTTCTTGTCAAAGACGGAGTCGCGCTCGGCATGCGGCGGCTCTCGATCATCGATCTCGAGGGCGGAGCGCAACCGATCTCCGGCGAAGACGGTTCGATAACGATCGTTTTCAACGGCGAGATCTACAACTTCCAGGAACTCAGACCGGAACTCGAAAAGCGCGGCCACACGTTCAAGACCCACTCCGACACCGAAACGATCGTTCATGCTTACGAGGAGTATGGCCCAGCCTGCGTGAAGCACCTGCGCGGAATGTTTGCGCTCGCGATCTGGGACGACAAGCGCCGCGAAGTTTTCATCGCCCGCGATCGCGTCGGGAAAAAGCCGCTTTACTACACCGTCACGCCCGGCAAGACGCTCGTCTTCGGCTCGGAGATAAAATCGCTGCTCGAGCATCCCGACGTGCAGCGCGAGATCAGTCTCGAAGCACTCGATGCTTATCTCACGCTCGGCTACGTTCCCGATCCACTGACGATCTTTCGCGACATCCACAAGCTGCCGCCGGGACATTACTTGACTTTCTCGAACGGCCGGCTTCACGTTGAGCAGTACTGGGATTTTGTTTTCGAGACCGGCGAGTCGCGCCGTCCGGAAGATTATCTCGAAGAACTGCGTGCGCTGCTCGATGAGTCGGTGCGCCTGCGACTGATTTCCGATGTGCCGTTGGGCGCGTTTTTATCAGGCGGGATCGATTCGAGCACCGTTGTCGCGCTCATGGCGCAGCACATGAACCAGCCGGTCAAGACGTTTTCGATCGGGTTTCATGAGGACAGTTACAACGAGCTCAAGTACGCGCGGATGACCGCGCAGAAACTCGGCACGGACCATCACGAGTTTTTCGTGACGCCGCAGATCTGCGACGTGATCGACGAGCTCGTCTGGCATTTTGACGAGCCGTTTGCCGATCCTTCCGCGATCCCGACGTTCATGGTTTCCAGGCTCGCGCGCGACCACGTCACGGTTGCTCTCTCCGGCGACGGCGGCGACGAGCTGTTTGCCGGTTACACGCATTACGTGGTCCAGGAGAGCCGCCGTGCATTTTCCGCTCTGCCGAAGGCGTTGCGCGCGGGCGTGATGCGGCCGTTGAGTTATCGTCTGCCGCACGGCGCGTGGGGCCGCAATTTCCTGCACAACGTTTCGCTCGATCCGATCGATCGTTATCTCGACAGTCTTTCCTACTTCACCGCGCTGAGCAAAAAGTCGCTCTACACGACAGATTTCCTGAGCGCGTTGGGCACGACCGATCGTGTCGCGCGCAGTTTTCGCGAGTACGCCGGGCGCGTGAAAACGAACGAGCCTTTGGACCAGTTGCTTTACATCGACGGCCATACCTATTTGCCCGGCGATATTCTGACGAAAGTGGATCGCATGAGCATGGCGACGTCGTTGGAAGTGCGTGTGCCGTTGCTGGACCACAAGCTGATCGATTTCGTAACCAGGGTTCCGGCGTCGCTGAAGTTAGCCGGTACAGAAACGAAGCATCTGCTGAAACGTGTGGCGCGAGAGCTGATCCCGGCGGAGATTCTCGATCGGCCCAAGCAGGGGTTTGGAATACCGCTGGAACAGTGGATCAACCAGCAGCTACGCGATCAAATACGCGAGACTTTGCGCGAACCGCGCACGCGTCAACGCGGTTACGTGAATTCCGCTTATGTCGATCTCCTCCTTGATGAACACCAGAAAGGCCGCCGCGATCACTCTTTTCCGCTCTGGTCATTGCTGATCCTGGAACTGTGGCATCGCCGGTACGTGGACGACTCGCCGCGCAGGGCTGAATCCAGTGAAGCCCTGCCCGTGACTGTGTAAATGCCTGCGTCTCTCAGACTCGGAATAATTATCGATACATACATGCAGCCGCGGTGGGTGCGGCGGTGTTTGGAGAAGATTGTTGCGACTGGTGTGGCGCGTCTCGATCTGATCGTTAAAATCGAGCCTCGCAAAAGACACGGGAGTGTTCTTTACCAACTCTACAATCGCATCGACAGCAGGTTGTTTAAGGCGGACGCATTGGAGCTTGTTAGTGTCGAGGATCTGTTGAAGGGAGTCGCCACAGAACACGGATTTGAACGGACTAAAAGCGCGGATCTGGATGTAGTGGTGAACTTTGCGTCACAGGAAATGAACGCAGAGTTTGCAGACGCGGCGAAGTATGGTGTGTGGTTTTATTCTTTCGGCGACGCGCCGGGCGTAAGAGAAGTTTTGGATCAAATTCCCCTCACTGTTTCTTCGCTAAACGGATTCAAAGCAGGCAGTGAGTTTGTTCTTTACCAATCCGTTTCGCCCACGCTCAGCCGCTTCTCGGTTCGCCTGAACAACAACACCTGCTACTGGAAATCCGCTGCCTTCGTCGCGCGCGCGCTAGAAGATCTTTACCACGAGCGCGATCTGGACCAACGCGCAAACGTCAACCAGTCAACACCAAACCCGCCCGGCAACGCGGCAATGACCAACATGTTTCTCAAGCTCTCCGGCCGCGCCGCCGGCCGCGCTCTCGAGAAACTCTCCTCTTTCGAACAGTGGATACTCGCCTACCGCATCCGCCCCGGCGAATTTCAATACCTGATCCCGCCGGCGGATAGATTCTGGGCCGATCCCTTCCCGATAACAGTCAACGGCAAGCACTACATTTTCTTTGAAGACTACGTGAACGCCGCCGGCCGGGCGCACATCGCCGTCGTCGAAGTCGATCAGCACGGCATCGTCAGTGGTCCAACCGAGGTGTTGAAGCTCGACTGCCACCTCTCTTATCCGTTTGTGTTCGAACATCAGGGCGATTACTACATGATTCCCGAGATGGGCAGCCGCAACGTCGTCGAGCTCTATCGCGCGGTCTCGTTTCCCTTCGAGTGGCGCGCGGAAAAAGTGCTGCTCGAAGCAAACTCGCCACTCGATGCAACGGTGATCGAGATCGAGGGAACGTGGTGGATGTTTGTAAACATTCAGGAAGAGGGCGTCGCCGTAAATTGGGACGAATTGCATCTTTATTACTCAGAGAGCCTGTTTGGCCCGTGGCAGCCGCACGCGCGCAACCCGATCGTTTCCGACGTGCGCTCGGCGCGCCCGGCGGGACGGCTCTTCTCGCAAGACAACGAGTGGTATCGTCCCAGTCAGGACAGTTCGCTGCGGTACGGTTATGCAACGACGATCAACAAAATCACGCAGCTTAGTCCAATAGCGTACAATGAAATGGAAGTTTTAAAAATCCTTCCAGACTGGGACAAAAACATCATCGGTATTCACACCTTAAACCGGGACGGGGATCTGGTGGTGTTAGACTGTTTGTGGAAAAGACGACGGCTACAAAACGTCCGGCCCCGTCCGCCCAAGGGCTCGCTCGATCTTCTTACGTCGGCTAACATGGAAGCGCGCGGCGAAGCAAGCCCCAACTCGCACGCAAAAATTAAACGATAGACGGAGTTGTTCGTTTGGAGCAGACTGCCACCCCGCTTGTCAGTGTGATAGTTCCAGCCTACGACGTCACCGACTTCATCGGTGAGGCGCTCGACTCCGTGCTCGCGCAAACCTTCAAAGATTACGAAATCATCGTCGTTAACGACGGTTCACCCGACACGGAAGGGCTCGAACGCGCGCTCGCTCCTTACATGTCGCGCATCGTCTATCTCAAACAGGAGAATCGTGGCGTCAGCGCTGCGCGTAACAGTGCGATCCGTGCGGCGCGCGGTTCACTGCTCGCGTTTCTCGACGGCGACGACGTTTGGCTGCCGAATTATCTCGAGGTCCAGGTCGCACTCATACTCGCCGATCCGACGATCGACGTGCTCTATCCAAACGTCTTGATGTTTGGCGGCTCTTCCGAAGACGGTGAAGAGTTCATGACGATCTGCCCTTCGAAGGGTGAAGTCACGTTTGAACGTTTGCTGTTACAGGAGTGCAACGTCTCCAACTGCTCGATCGCTCGCCGCGAAACCCTCATGCGCGCGGGACTCTTCGACGAGTCGCTGCGCAGCGTCGAAGACTTCGATCTCTGGTTGCGCGTGATCAAGATGGGCGGACGAATCAAGTACCACGACAGGGTGCTGGCTCGATATAGACGCCGTAACGACAGCCTCACCGCCGATCGGACTTCGCTTTGCAAGCATATCCTCAAGGTCCTCGCCAAAGTCAAAGCAACGATGGAACTAACGCCGTCGGAACAGTCGACCCTCGAGAACCAGATGCGGCATTTCCACGCCCTGTTGAGACTGCACGAAGGCAAACGCGCGTTCTTTTCCGGCGACACGGCGGGCGCTATCGACGGTATCGCGGAGGCCAATCGTTTCTTTCGCAATCGCAAGTTTTCCTTCACCCTGATGATGTTGCGCGTTGCGCCGCGGCTCCTGCTGCGCGCTTACGATCTACGCGACAAACTCTACTTTCGCATGATCACCAAATACTGACTTGTCGAAGCCCAGCGTCCTACAAATCGTCCACGGCTTTATCGAAGGCGGGTCGGAACGTCAGATGATTCAGATGGTGACGCTGCTTCAGGAAAGCGGCGACTACAACGTGCACGTCGCTTCGTTGAGCAGCGGCGGCGTGTTGCGGCCACTCGTCGAACGTCTGCAGGCGCCGATCATCGATCTGCCGCTCACGAGCTTTTACGATGCGAACATGCTTCGGCAAACGCGGAAGTTCGTCTCCTATCTGAAGCAACACAAGATCGGCATCGTTCACTCACACGATTTTTACTCAAACATTTTCGGCATGACGGGCGCCGCGCTCGCGAGAGTTCGCGGCCGCGTCGCTTCCAAACGCGAAACCACCGGCACGCGCACGTCGGCTCAAGCGACTGTCGAACGCAATGCGTTCAGGTTGGCCCACGCGATCGTGGCGAATGCCGGCGCAGTCAAAGAACAGTTGATCAACGAAGGCGTGCGGAAAGAAAAGATCGCGGTCATTTACAACGGCATCGATCTGAGTCGTTTTCAACAGAACGGCACTCGCGATGACGCGCTGGTGCGGTTGAGCCTCGAGAGTATTCGTGGCCGGCCGGTGGTCACGATGGTGGCAAACTTCGAATACAAGGTTAAAGATCATCCGATGCTGCTGCGCACGGCGCAGCGTGTCACGCGCGAAGTTCCGGAAGCCGTCTTCGTTATCGCGGGCGACGGGATTTTGCGTGAAGAGACTGAACGTCTCGCGGACGAGATGGGATTGCGCGAATCGTGCCTGTTTACCGGCCGTTGCGCGAGTGTGCCGGATCTGCTCGCGGCTTCGGATATCTGCGTGCTGAGCTCGCAGGCCGAAGGTTTTTCAAACTCGATCCTGGAATACATGGCCGCGGGACGCGCGGTCGTGGCGACGAATGTCGGTGGCGCGAGTGAAGCGATTGTCGAACGTGAGACAGGGTACCTCGTCAATGCCGGCGACGACGCAGCGATGGCCGCGCGGCTCGTTGAGTTGCTGAGAGATCCCGAGCGACGAGCAGCGATGGGCCGTTACGGCCGCCGCGTTGTGGAAGAACGCTTTTCACTCGAGAGTCGCTTGGCGAATACTTCAGCTCTTTACCGAAGACTATTAACCAAGTAAAGGACGTTTGATTTTGAGCCTGCGAGTGTTGATCGTTGCCGCTTCCCTCGACATCCTCGGTGGACAGGCGGTTCAAGCCGAACGGCTGGTCAGGCATTTGCAGCAGGAGCCGTCAATCGAAGTCTCGTTCCTCGCGATCAATCCTCGTCTTCCCGGCGCGCTGCGAAAGCTCCAGTCGATCAAATACGTTCGTACCCTCACGACGTCGCTTCTTTATTGGCTCAACTTGTTGCGCGAGGTGCGCAAGTACGACGTGATTCACATCTTCTCGGCTTCTTACCTCTCGTTTCTGATCGCGCCCACGCCTGCGATCCTCGTCAGCAAACTCTACGGCAAGAAGATCGTGCTCAACTATCACAGCGGCGAGGCTGAGGATCACTTGCGCCGCTGGCGCCGTTCGACGATCCCGATCCTGAATCTCTGTGATGCGATCGTGGTTCCGTCAGAGTACCTGGTGCGCGTGTTTGCGAAGTTCGGCCTGAAGGCTTCGGCCATCTTCAACATCATCGAGCTCGACCGGTTTGCTTTTCGCGAGCGCAAACAACTGCGCCCGGTGTTTCTTTCAAATCGCAATCTCGAACCGCATTACGGTGTTGATTGCGTCTTGCGCGCGTTTGCGTACATTCAACAACAGATACCGGAAGCATCGTTGACCGTGGTGGGTGATGGGAGCCAGCGAGCAGCGCTCGAGCGACTCAAAACCGAGTTGAACTTGCAGCACACATCGTTTACCGGACGGGTCGAGCACGAAGAGATCTACGATCACTACACGAACGCGGATGTCTTTCTCAACGCCTCACGAATCGACAATCAACCCCTCTCGATCCTCGAGGCGTTCGCGTGCGGCTTGCCGGTCGTGACGACTGACGCCGGGGGAATTCCCGACATCGTTACCGATGAAGACACGGGTTTTGTGGTTCCTGTCGACAACTGTGAGGCCCTTGCCGAGCGCGCCACAAAACTAGTGGCCGATTGCAACATCGCGACAACAATGGTCCAAAACGCCCGTAAAGAGGTCACTAAATACACGTGGGAGGTGGTTTGTGATCAGTGGCTGCGCTTGTATCGCGAGGTTGTGAAAAATAATTCTTGACAGAGCTACATACACTCGCTAGTTTTTTGTTTGGCTTCCGGAAGTGTACCCCCACGCTTCCAAAAAATCTTCGACAGAACTTTACCCGCTAAATCAAGACAAAAGGAGAAGTTTGAGTTTGAGTAATAGGGTACTTACCTGCCTGTGCGCCATTTTTCTATTTTTAATCTTTCAGAATTCAATTCCCGTCCCGACCGGCCAGGCTGCACCCCCGATGTATTCAACGGTTCCGCTCAGGATCATGAGCTGGAACATTCAATTCGGCGAAGGAACCGACGCCGTCACGAGTTACGATCGGACAGCCTCCTGGATCGCCGCAAACAATCCCGATGTCGTGGGTCTTTGTGAAGTACCGGCTGACAGTGCTCCCGTGCTCGTGGCGTTGTTGACGGCGAAAACCGGACGCGTGTGGTATCCCCACTTCGCGCCGAAGTACGTGGGGACCGACGAAGGCAACCTGATTCTCTCGCGCTATCCGCTTGCGAGCGTGAGTTTCAGATTTCTCAGCGCCGGCCGCTCCGTGGCGCAAGCGACGATCAACGTCAGCGGCACGAACATAAATTTCTTCGCGACGCATCTCGACGATGCGGCGTCATCGAATCGCGTTACGGAAGTGGGCGAGCTGAAGAGCTTTGCGAGCAACTTTGCGGAGCCGCGAATCTTTACGGGCGATTTCAACGGCGGGCCGGATACGTCGGAAGTGCTCGCGATGACCTCGACCTATTCCGATTCGTGGCTCATGAGCATGAACCTGGGAACGGCGAGCGCGTATCCCGATAATCCGGTCGGCATGCACACGCGCACGCGGCGTGGACGAATCGACTACGTGTTCTACTCGGGCCTGAACGTGAGAAGCGCGCGCATCCCGGACAGCCGCGATCTCAGTAACACGAATGTGGTGATTCGGCTGGGAACCGCCGACGATGCGGGGGTGAGACCTTCCGATCACAACTCGATGATCGCGGATTTCGATCTATCGGTTGACGGCTCAACTCCGACGCCAACACCGACACCGACGCCGACTCCAAATCCAACACCGACACCGACTCCAAATCCGACACCCACACCGACACCAACACCCACGCCGGCGCCGACTCAGCCAACGACAACGCCGCCGGTGCTGTTGACCGATCCGGCGTCGAACCGGGGGATGGCGCTGCATTCCACGCTTTTTACTCGCGATCCGTTTTCACTTACTTCGCCGCTAAATCCCGGCACCGACAAGCGCACACGAATCGTGCTGTTCTGCGCGAATCTCGAGCTTCTGTCCGGCGAGACGAAGTCTGTCGTGACGGCGCGAGCCGTGAGCTCGTGGGGCGGTATTTACGATCTGCCGGTTGAATACGTCGGCAAGGTCAACGGCTTTAGCTGGTTGTCGAATGTGATCGTGAGACTGCCGGACGATCCGGCGTTGCAGGGAAACGTGTCAATTGCGGTGGCTTTGAGAGGAATTGGGAGTAATTCCGTGACAGTCATGCTTAAACAGTGAAGCGAACGGGCGGCTTTGTTGTGATCCCGTTGCGAAGTAATTGTTTTCCTGCATAAAGTCGTTAGAATTTTGACACATTCTTCTTTGACGTGATAGGGTGTGTCTCGTTGAGTAGGAGGGGCTCAACACAACGTGGGAATGATTAGTCCAGCATTCGTCTGCGGCCCCTGCGCCTCAACAGCCTGGTTGGAACAAGGCTCTATCAGTTCTGGCCTCTCCAGATCTCAGGTTCATCGAGATCGAAAACACTAAAACCTAGCGTTCGACGTCCGCGGCAGCCCCCTGGCTTTACCGTCGAACTTAGTCCCGAACCCGCATATTGGTCTGCTTGACGTGTATGCGTCCAGCTGCAGATGCAGGCCTGTGTGCAGGAGCGGTGGTCCATTGTTTTGATGTCTGATTTCCGAGCCTTTATCGATCGACTAGCCCCCGCTCGCGGTGTCTGCCGTGAGTGTTCCCCCTCCCGTATCGCAAATCGCCAATTAATCCCGCTACGTCCCGCCCCGACGACTAACCTTTTGTTTACTTCGAAGGGAGAATCATAAATTGTCAGTTCGATCGTTACGTCTGATCCCCGGTTTCATCTTTCTCTTTATCTTTCTTGTTTTGGCCCAGTCAGCTTCGGCTCAGACAATCGTCCTGTATGCGTCCCAGGCGCCGGTGAAGGTCGGCAAATGGAGCGTGGTCGCGGATTCAAGCGCCGCCGGTAGTTTTCGGTTGGCAAATACGGATGCGGGAGCGGCAAAGGTTGTTACGCCTTTGGCGTCTCCGGCTAATTACGTCGAGATGCAGTTCTACGCCAATTCCGGTCAGCCGTATCACCTGTGGATGCGCGGCAAGGCGGCGGCAGATTCACCGTACAACGATTCGGTTCACATTCAGTTTTCAGGGAGTGTCACCAGCGGTGGCTCGCCCGTCTATCGCATCGGCACAACGTCGAGCACCGAGTACAACCTCGAAGATTGTCTCGGTTGTGGCGTGAGTGGCTGGGGTTGGCAGGACAACGGTTGGGGCGCGCTTGGACCAGACATCTACTTTCAATCGAGCGGCGTGCAAACCATCCGGATCCAGGAGCGTGAGGATGGCCTTTCGCTCGATCAAATCATCCTGTCGCCAAGCACTTATCTTTCGAGCGCTCCAGGCGCTATGAAAAACGATGGCGTGATCCTGACGGCTTTCAGCGGTACGCCGACAGCGACACCCACCCCAACTCCTACCCCGACTCCGACTCCTACACCGACGCCAACTCCGACACCAACACCCGCGCCGCCACCGCCTTCGAGCGCGTCTGAAGTTGTCATCTGGGCTTCGAACGTGCCCACGGGTTCATGGCGTGGTACCTGGACACGCGAATTCAACAGCAGCGCCGCGGGACAAGCCGTACTCCGCAATCCGGATAGTGGCGCCGGGAAGATCTCTGCCGCGCTGGTTAGTCCGTCCAATTACGTCGACATCAGTTTCAACGCTGTCGCCGGAACGCCGTATCGCTTGTGGCTTCGCGGCCGCGCTGATGGCGACTACTGGGGCAACGACTCGGTCTTCGTGCAGTTCTCCGGCAGTATGACTTCCACGGGCTCCGCGACTTATCGCATCGGAACGACGAGTGCGATGGAAGTGAACCTCGAAGACTGTTCCGGCTGCGGCTTGAGCGGCTGGGGCTGGCAGGACAATGGTTGGGGCGTCGGTGTGCTTGGCCCATTGGTCTACTTCCAGACCACAGGCACGCAGACCCTTCGCATACAAACACGCGAGGATGGTTTCTCGCTCGATCAGATCGTGCTCTCGCCGTCGCGTTATCTGCTTTCGGCTCCGGGCGCGCTGATGAACGACGGCGTGATTCTGGCGTACACGGAAGGTGCTCCGGCGCCAACGCCGACTCCGACGCCAACACCGACACCAACGCCAACACCGACACCAACGCCAACGCCGACACCAACGCCCGCGCCGGTAGTTAATCAGCCGCCGTCACTGAGCATCTCGGCGACTCCGACTTCCGGAACCAGTCTGCTGCTCGTCAGCTTTTTCTCGTCGGCCAGCGACCCTGATGGTTACATCGCGTCGTACCTCTGGAACTTTGGCGACGGCTCGACTTCCACGCTGGCTGCTCCGCAGCACTACTACGCCACCGGTTCGTACACCGCTTCGCTGACGGTTACGGATAACAGCGGCGCATCGACCACCAGGAGCGTCACGATCAATGTTAGCGCTTCGGCTTCAACGCCGCCGTCGACTACTACGCAGATCAAGGTGCTGAGCTGGAACGTGAGTTTTGGTCAGGGAACCGATGCGATTACCAACTGGAACCGGATCGCTACGTATATCTCAAACTTCAATCCCGACCTCGTCGCTCTGTGTGAGATGCCGCCTGCCGACATCGGTACGCTGGTGGGTCTGTTGCAGCAAAAGACGGGAAGAACGTGGTATTACCACTTCGTTCCGAAATGGGCGGGATACGAGTACGAGGGGAACCTGATTCTCTCGAAGTACAGTTTCTCGAGTACGAGCGCGCGCTACATGAGTTACGAACGCTCGGTGGCCCAGGCGACGATCAATATCAACGGCAAGAACGTCAACTTCTTCGCCACTCACCTGGACCATACGTCGTCAACGCTGCGGTACGAGCAGGTGACACAGTTACAGAGCTTTGCCTCCGGCTTCAGTGAGACGCGGATCGTTGCGGGTGACTTCAATGCTGGTCCCGATTTGTCGGAAGCAATTCACATGGCGGAGCAGTTCTACGATAGTTGGGTGAACGCGATGAATATCGGGACGGCGGTTGCGTACCCCGATAATCCGGTGTACCTGCACACGCGCACGCGGCGCGGGCGCATCGACTACGTCTGGCTCTCGAAGAACTCGAGCTCGGTCATCAAGAGCACCCAGATTCCCGACGTTCGCGATCTGAACAACAAGAACGTCGTGATCACCCTGGGCACCGCCGACGACTGGGGCGTGCGACCATCGGATCACAACCCGACGATCGCCATCATCGAGCTGCGCTAAAGCCACAGGCAGGTGTAATAAAGGAAGGGGCTGAACCCGTATGGGCTCAGCCCCTGTTTTTGTGATTCGCGGCGTAACCGGGATTACGGCTTGGCGGCTTTGAAGTTGTCGAAGGCCACTGTGCCGGGGTTGTTGGCTTCGAGCCGCCAGGTCCCGCCCTTCAGTTCAAACAGCACGGTGCTCAACGGCACGGACGCCGTGTTCCATGCTTCCGCGTAAATCTGTGTCCACGCACCCGGCGCTCCGGCATTGACCGGCGCGGTCTCGAAGACGGCTTGTCCGGAGATCGCATCGTGCCTGATGCGCCAGAACGCGTGATTCGTCGCATTGAAGGTGACGGTCAGCATCGTCGTCTTCGCGCCGCCGATCTTCTTCTGCACGATCAGATTCCCGCTCTCCACGTACATCCGGTAGCAGTTATCAACGTTCAGCCCGATCGTGTAGAACGCGTCCGCAGCGGTTAGCGCGTTAGGCGCCTGCGCGAGCTGCACATACGCATACGCGCCGGTGAAATCAAACGCCGCGAGCGAGCGGATGCCGTTGTAATGCGAGCCGTCTACGTTCTGCTTGAGTGGTCCAATGTTGAGTCGCGTCGTTTCGCTGAGCGCGACCGTCGAATCGGTGAATCCGCTGAACAGATTGTTCGCCGACCACTTCGACGTATTCAGCGAAGCGTCGTTGAAGTCGTCAGCCAGCAAAACGGTTTCGCCACCCGCGGGCGCGGTGTAGGTAAACGCATCTACCTTCGTGCCGGTCTGCCCACTCAAAGTCACTGACACGTCGACCGTGGCCGCGATGTGCGCGGGGGTCGTCGCTGTGATCGTCGTGCTGTTGTTCACGATGACGCCGGTGGCAGCGGTTCCACCGACAGAGACTGTCGCGCCTGCGGCGAAGTTCGTGCCGGTGATTGTGATTACCGTGCCGCCGGTGGTTGGACCAGACGTTGGCGTGACGCTCGAAACGGTCGGCGCCGGTGTTTGCGTCGTGGCGTAGTTGTAACCCTTGGTCTTCGTAGCACTCTGGCCGCCGGGGTTAGTCACAACAACATTAACGTCGCCACTATTATGCGCCGGTGTGACGGCGGTGATCGTCGTGCTTCCAACCACGTTTACGTTCGTCGCCGCAGTTCCCCCAAACGTCACCGTCGCGCCGTTCGCGAAGCCAGTGCCTGAAATGGTCACGGTCGTGCCGCCTGTGGCTGGACCGGACGTTGGCGAAAGACTGCTGATGCTCGGCGCTGTGTTTAGCGTGGTGGTGAAGAACTCACCCATGCTCGGGGCGGTCGCTGCCGCTCCCGGCAACGCTGTTACGCCGAGCGCGTCCGCGGTCAGACGCAGCGTGCTCTGATGCTGATAGAGCGTGTTCGATTGGAACGCCTGTTTAGCTTTCGGACTGATCACGAGCGTGACGACGTGACCGCCGCCATTAACTGTATCGGCGTTGATCGATTCATCATAGGTAATGATGAGCAGCCCGTTTTGCAGAAACGCCGGGCTCGCGATCAACGGGTCGATGTTGTCTCTCAGCCAGTTGTCCGAGGTCGTCAGCTTGTCGGCGTTGGTGCAGTTTGGAATCGACGGCGGACAATCGTGCGAGTTGCTGTACTGGTTCGGAATGATGAACGAATAGTTTGGAAACTGGCCGTTCGCCATATCGATCGAGAACTGCGAGAACGGCACGATGTTATTCGCCTGCGCCGGATTGTTCAGCACGTCCGAGAAGTAAGAAAACGGATTGTGCCGTTTGACGTAGGGGTACGCGTCCGGGCCGGTATAGCCTGTTGACGGTATGCTCTCGGCATACGCACGCCAGGTTTTGCCGGCGAGGTTCAGTTGCCGAACGATGTTGTCTTCGGTGACAGTGCCGGAGAAGTTACTGTCGTTGGTGATGTTCTGCCCGGTCGTGAGCCAGAAGTAGTCACCGATTGACGGATGCGTGTTGGCGTAGAAGTTGACGGCCGATCCGTACCGGCCGGCCAGCTTGTTCAGAAACGGCATGCCGGCCATGGCGTCAGTGAAGCTCTGGTTTTCCAGCGCCACGATAAAGACACGATCAAACGCGGGCACATCCGACGGAGTGGGAGACGGAGTCGGCGTGGGCGTGGGCGTGGGATCCGGAGTCGGAGTTGGATCCGGTGTTGGCGTCGGAGTCGGCGTCGGAGTTGGCGTCGGAGTCGGAGTCGGAGTTGGCGTCGGAGTCGGAGTCGGAGTCGGAGTTGGAGTCGGAGTACTACTGCCGCCATCCGACTTCGGCAGAATCGTGTTGTCGTTCTTGAGCGGTCCCGGCGCCGCAGTGATATAGGTCTGTGGCGACAAAACGATCTGATCGATCGAGACGCCATCTTCCCGTACTTGAACGCGGATCGTATGAGAGCCGGTTGTTGCGAACCGAATCAGTGGCCCAAACACACCGACGCCCCAACCGTTGTCCTGCCAGCCCCAACCTTGCAGACCGCAATTTGAACAGTCTTCCAGGTTCATTTCCGTCGAGTTGGTCGTACCGATACGAAAAACCGCCGCGCCGCTGCCATCCACGCTGTCAGAGAATTGGATGTGAACAGAGTCGTTCCCCCAAAAATCGTTCAGCGCTTTTGCGCGTAACCAGAGGCGGTAATTGACCCCCGCTTGCGCGTTGAAAGTCATCTCGAAGTAGTCTGACGGGTTGGCCGACGCCTTCGCATTTTTCGGTGCTCCTGCATCGGGATTAAAGATTCGGTTGCCGCCCGCAGCGGTTCCGTCAGAAACCACTGACCATGCGCCGACTCTTGTTGGCGCTTCCGCGGCCCACAGGACTATTTCGGGTGCGCTGGGTGTCGGCGAAGGCGTAGGCGTCGGCGTGGGTGTCGGAGTAGGAGTCGGTGTTGGTGTCGGAGTCGGAGTCGGCGTGGGCGAGCCACCACACGGATCCACACTGCCGGTGTTTGTCCAGCCACTGCCGTTCCAGCTCCACCAGTTTGTATCGGTGCCGAGCGCATACACGATGTGGCTGCAGTAAAGAATTTGCGAACCAGCGCCACCCGTACCCTGGCCGTTCCGCAGGATGGTTCCATTCGACAAAGTCCAAACGGCGCCAGTGCTGTCTACGATCTGGGTAGCCGGTGGAACGCGGGTGTTATTCGCAGACTCTGTTCCAGGTGTCGGAGTGGGCGTCGGAGTCGGCGTCGGAGTGGGCGCTGTACCAGTCGTGATGAAACTCCACGTCGGACCGGTCGCAGTCTGGTTCGCCATCGTTTTGCCGACGACGCGCCAGTAATAAGTCGTGCCTTGCTGGAGAGCCACGGGAATCGTGTACACCTCCATGTTGCCGTCATCGGGCGAGCCGGAGTCCAGCAACGGCTGCCCTGCTACGGCGCCACTCTGAAAAGTGCTCACGTCCGAAACGTACAACGGCGGATTCGGTGTCGTGCCGAAATAAATGTCGTACTTGTGCGCCCACGGGCCGCCTTCCCACTTCAGCGTCAACGTCGTCGGCTGCGCGGTGGCATTGTTCAGCGGAGCGTTGTAAACCGGCTGATTCGGCGGCAACGGTACAAACGGCTCGTTCTCGGTGGTCGACTTCCCCTTACACTCAAACTGGTTGACGAACCAGGTAAAGAACCACTGCTTAGTGGTGAAATAGTTGTTTTCCTGCTGGTAATTCCCGGACGGACCCGTCCAGTTTGACGAACCGAAAATCGTCATCCCCTGGCTGTACAAAAGGACAGACTTCTGGTGATTGAGGCCGAGGTGTTTGCGCATTTTGATCTGCACACCCGCCATGTACATGCGGTCAACGTTCCACGAGTCCCACTGTCTTGCCGGGTTGCGATATTCGTCAGGCTCGTGAATCAGGCGCATGGGAACGCCGCGATTCACTGCGGCAATGGACATATCGCTAAACGCCTGGTTGGTGATGCGATACATGATCACATCGATCTTCTGGGTTTCGGCGTTAATGCGCTGCTGCGTGCGCGAGATGTAATCCTGCGACCAATCCTGCGATGGCGGGAAGTTCAACTCCGGATTTATCGGAAAAATCGGATAACGACGTGTCGGTGTCCCGGTGATGTTGCCGTAGTTTCCGTAATCGACCGTGTTTGTCCAAACGTCGTCGTATTTGGTTTTGAAGCTCTGAATCAGCGAGGGATCGTCGGTGAAATAGATCGCTTCGTCCATATAGTTGGAGTTCGGCACGTCGGGGACGAAGAAGTTTCCGGAATAATTGGCGCCGCTGAACTCGAGCTTGCCTTGGCCGACGAACAGCATCAATTTCATGTGCAGGATGCCGTCGGTGAGCTTGTAACGCATCGGGATGCCCGCGTCCTTAAGCATGTTCAGCACTTGTTCGTTGCCGGCGTACGTCGGATTAGCGCGCGGGTCAACGAGAACGCGAACCGGAACCCCTGCCTTGAACTTATTGATCAGCTTGGTGGCGTAGGAATCGTCCTGCATAAACCAGAAAGCGACGTCGATTCCCTGTGTTTCGTTATCGATGAGTTGCCAAAGCGGAGCACGGCAATCCTCAAAAGCCGTGTCGCAGAGACGCTCCTGGGCATGAGCATTGACGGCCGGCAGCAGGATGATGAGAGCGAATAGAATTAGAGCAAGTCGTTTGGGGAATAACATAAAAGTCCTGGATAACTTAACCGTCGACGTTGGAAAAGAGCGAAGTTGATAGGGAGCGGGAATCAACTTTCTCGTAAAGTGTTGTCACAAAGAATCGCGCAAACCAGACCCCTTTTGGTCCACCCCGCCACGGAATGACCCACAGGAGTTGTCAGTCAACTGTCGATTGCTGAATGGCATAGCAAAATTCGCACCGCGACGCAAGGCGGAGTTGTACATTGTTTCCCCGCGCAAATTGAAGAGCTCGTAGCCCAAAGCTCGTCTTGTATTCGGACAGGCGCCTGCTTTTTGGAAGGTATAAGTACATAGACCTTTTATTTCCAGAGACGAAGTGTAATTTTGGGGCATGTGTTAAAGTTCGCACTAAATATGAAATTTTCCGTCGTCATCGCTACCTACAACCGGGCCGACGAGTTGGTGAAGACCTTAGAGTCGCTTCAGACGCTTAAGGTTGACGGGCCGTGGGAAGTGATAATTGTGGACAATAATTCACGGGACAACACGCAAGAGGTCGTTCTCGAGGCGGCGAAGAGTTTTCCGGCGCCGCTTCGCTACCTGCACGAGAAGCAGCAGGGGCGTTCAGCGGCGCTGAACACCGGAATCAAGGCGGCCGAAGGTGAAATCATCGCCACCACGGACGACGACGTGCGCGTCGAGCCTGACTGGCTGACCAACGCCGAGCGGGCGTTGCAACGCCATGATTGTGACTATCTCGGCGGCAAGGCTGTTCCGCTTTGGGGCGGAACCCGTCCTTCCTGGATTCCCGAAGGACGTTGCATTCACTGGGCAGTGATCGCGTTGCTGGATTACGGCCCTGAGCCGATTCCGCTCGGCGACTACGTGCCGTTGGGCGTCAACATGGTTTTCCGGCGCGAAGCTTTCGATCGCGCGGGGCTGTGGGACAACACGATCGGCCGCAAAGCCGGCACGCTGTTGGGGCAGGAAGTCAGGGAGTGGGTGCAACGCGCGCGCGCGGCTGGTGTTAAAGGCTTCTATTCACCCGACCTCGTGATTCATCACGTCATCCCTGCGGACAGACTGACGAAGAAGTACTTTCGCAGCTGGTTTTACTGGCACGGAATCAGCCGCGCGATTCTTTATCAAACCCGCGGGCTTGATATGGAGTCGCCGGAAAGCACGGAGATGGATTTCGCGATCGTGCCGCACATCGCGGGCGTTCCGCGTTACATGTTTCGCACGTACCTGCAATCGTTTCTCTCCCTCGTTGGAGCGTCGATTCGCGGCGACCAGACCGCGGCCTTTGAAAACGAGCTCGGCCTTTGGTTCTTTGCGGGAGTTTTGAAAGAGAGATGGAAGGACCGGCGGCAGCCACTCCCACCGCGCAGAAGTTTGGTTACCCTGGGAGAACAATTAAGCAAACAATGAACGGCATCATAC
>Ga0105248_10002793_pt1 | contig 19404 bp, 8 predicted proteins | sample KBSS34metaG_FD_81524 | JGI IMG/M metagenome (GOLD analysis project Ga0105248, IMG submission 81524) | Switchgrass rhizosphere microbial communities from Kellogg Biological Station, Michigan, USA - KBS S3-4 metaG | ecosystem: Host-associated > Plants > Roots > Rhizosphere > Soil | place...
TACGCCTACTGCGGCCTCCTCTTCTGGAACTTCACCGCGTCGGCGCTCATGGGTGCGGTCACGTCGCTCAGCACCAACGCGACCCTCGTCACCAAGGTGTACTTCCCGCGCGACGTCTTTCCGTTCTCGGCGCTGATCGTGAGCCTGGTCGATCTGGCGGTCGCCACGCTGGTGCTGATCGGCCTGATGATGTACTACCACATCGGCGTGACGTGGACGGTGCTGTTCGTGCCGGTGATTCTGTTCGTGCAGATCGTGTTCACCGCCGGCGTCGGCCTGCTGCTGGCGATGGCAAACCTGTTCTACCGCGACGTCAAGTACCTTTTCGAAGTCATCATCACGGTGTGGATGTTCGCGACCTCGGTCGTCTATCCGATCGATCTGGTGGGCGGCCGACTGCGCGACCTGCTGCTGCTCAACCCGATGACGCCGATCATCGACGGCTATCGCGCGACCATCCTGCGCGGCGAATTGCCCGACCCGGTGCCCTTCGCGCTGACGGCCGCTGCATCGCTCGTCTGCCTGGCGGCGTGCTGGGTGCTGTTTCATCGCAGCGAGTTCAGATTCGCTGAGAGCGTCTAGTGGCGGCAGCGCAAATTCAGTTCGATTCGGTCTGGAAGAAATTCGAGCGCGGCGAGCGCCACGACAGCTTGCGCGATCTCATCCCCGCAGTGGTGAAGCAGCTGTTTGCTCCAGGCGCTCCAGAAAAACTCGAACAAAACGAGTTCTGGGCCCTCCGCGACGTGTCGTTTGATGTCGGCCCGGGCGAAGCGCTCGGCATCATCGGCACGAACGGCGCCGGCAAATCGACCGCCTTGAAACTCCTGACGCGGATTCTCCGTCCGACTCTTGGCTCGAGCAGCGTGCGCGGGCGCGTCGGAGCGCTCATTGAAGTCGCTGCAGGGTTTCATCCGGATCTGACCGGACGTGAAAACATCTACCTGCAGGGCACCATCATGGGGATGAAGCACGCCGAGATCACCGCCAAACTTGACGACATCATCGACTTTGCCGGCGTTTCTGAGTTCATCGACACGCCCGTCAAGCGCTATTCGTCAGGAATGCATGCGCGTCTGGGCTTCTCCATCGCGTCACACATGGATCCCGACGTGCTGATCATCGATGAAGTCCTGGCGGTGGGCGACATCGCATTTCAACAACGCTGTGAGGAGCGCATGATGCGCTTCATCAAAGAAGGGGTCGCAGTCGCGTTCGTGTCGCACAATCTTCAGGCCGTGGCGCGGCTGTGCACGTCCGCGATCCTTCTCGATCACGGCAGGGTGGCCGCGTCCGGTACGCCCGACGAGGTAATCCGCGCGTACGTCAGCTCAACGAACCGAAACGAGGCCGTCCACGACGGCCCAATCACCATCACAAAGAGCGAGGTTATCGCGGATCGGGTGAACGGCCAGTCGATCACCGTTCGCGCCGGCGGGCTCATCACGGTGCGGGTGAGCTTCGAAATGAAGAGCGACTGCCCCCATCTCGCGTTCGCGTTCACAGTCCGTCGGCCGACGGACCAGTTCACGGTCTTTCGCGTCGCCGTGCCAGCTGCAGAGCTTGGAATCGCGGAGCTTGCAGCCGGAGATACAGCGACAATCGAAGTTGACCTCAGCGCTCATCTGACGGCGGGTCAGTACATGATCGACTTTCGAATAATCAATATTCCCGCGCGAACAATCGAGGCAGAATTGTTTCCGATGGCGTTCGTGACAGTAGAAGATGAACAGCAGTACCAGGGTATTGCGAATCTGAAGCCGACGTTTCGGATTGTCCGGGCCGCCGCGCCCCTGCAGATCGGCGTCGCGCAGCCGCGCTGAACTGCCCGCAGCGATCCATCTTGCGGAAGACGTAGAACATGCGTGCGATTCTCGTCATCGTAATTGTGGCCTTTGGCCTCATCGCCGCGGCACAGAACCGCTTCAACGGACTCCTGCTGTACCTGTGGTTCTCATTTTTTCGCCCGCAGGAATGGGCGTATTCGACGATCGTCGATCTGCGCCTGTCGCTGCTCGCCGGCGTCGCGCTGGTCGGCCCGTCCGCGCTGAGCGGCAAATTCCCCAACGTCCGCCACCCTCTCTGCTTCGGATCGCTGATGTTCCTCGGGACGGCATGCATCGCGCACTTCAACGCGGTCAGCCCAAGCCTCAGCCTCGGCGCGCTCGACCAACTGGCGCGCGTCATCGTCGTCTCGCTGCTCACGGTGACCCTCGTCACGTCCCGGCGCGAATTTGTCCTGGTGCTGCTCACCGTCGTCGCGTCGCTCGGCTTTCATTCGAGCAAGTACGGTGTCGGTTATCTGATCCGCGGCGGCGCGCATTTCCGAAACGGCATCGGCGGCATGTTCAGCGACAACAACGATTTTGCGCTGGCAATCGCTCGGATCATCTTCCTGACCATCCCCTGCGCACAGAATATCGAGGGACTCGTGCCGTTCGGCAAGTGGGTCCGCCGGGGATTGTGGGTCACCCTGCCGCTTTCGATGGTCGCCGTCATCAGCACCTACTCGCGGGGCGGCGCGCTGGCGATGGCGGGTGGGTTCCTCACGTTCATCATGCTGCAGAAACGTCGCTTCACCGTGCTCGCGGTCATCGGCATCCTGGCGGTCGTCGGATATCTCGTGGTGCCGGTTCCCGACGATTACATGAACCGCCTCGGCACGATTGCCAACTACGACACCGCCGAATCGATGGACCGCGGACTCGTCACCACAGGCGACGAGTCCGCGCTCAGCCGCCTGCATTTCTGGCAGGTGGCCATGGTGATGGCCGAAGCGAATCCGTTCGGCGTCGGCCTGCGAAACTTCGAGCGCAACTACGACCGCTACGATTTCTCGCAGGGCGATCACGGCACGCGGAAGGCGGTGCACAGCTCCCACTTCCAAGTACTCGCCGAAACCGGTTATCTGGGTCTGCTCATCTGGTTCGGCTTGATTTTCTGGAGCGTCAAGACGCTCCTCCAAATCAGGAGCCGCTCGAGCTCGCCCCAGCTGAGCGACGATGCCAAGTACTTCTACCTGACCAGCGCCAACGGGATGCTGGCGTCGATGGTCGCCTTCATGATCGGCGCAAGCTTCCTGTCGCAGCTGCTGAACGACCTCAACTGGCTGGGATTCGGCCTGATCGCCACGCTCGACCGGCTGTCGCTCGCTGAAGTCGGGGCCACGGTAAAAGAACCGGTGGCTGCCCCCATGGCGCGACCCGTTCCTGCGTTCAGCGGCTTCTCGGCCATGACCCGGCACCGCAACGAGTCGTGAAGGATCGGCTCAAGCGCGCGCTGTTCTCGCTCGGTTTCCTGCCCTGGTTTCACGCCGCCCGGAATCGACGGCACCTAACGGTGGCGATGTTCCACCGGGTGCTGAGTGTCCAGGACGAGCGCTGGCACGCCGCGGACCCGGCCTATACCGTCTCGGTCGATCTCTTCGAACAGTGCGTCCTGTTCTTCAAGAAGCACTATCACGTCGTCACCGTCGACCAGGTGATGCGCGCGCACGAACAGGGCGGGACGCTGCCCTCGCGCGCGCTGCTCATCACGATCGACGATGGGTGGGCCGACACGGAGCAGTACGCGGCGCCGATCCTGTCCCGGCACGGACTTCCGGCGGTCGTTTTCGTCGCGGCGGCGACCGTTGACAGCCAGGAGCTCTTCTGGGAAGAGGCGCTGGTGGCCGCATCGAGGACCGGCAGCCTGACCGAACACCAGCTATGCGAGCTGGCTCAGGCGGCCGGCGTTCACGTGACGAATCCACCGATCGCTGACCTGATTGCACGGCTGAAATCGAAGCCGGATGCGCGCCGGATCGCGTCGGCGATCCTCGGAACGCTCCAAAGCCATCCGCAGCCGATGATGTCCACCGCGCAACTGCAGCATCTCGGCAGCGACGGCATCGCGATCGGCGGTCACGGCGCCAGCCATACGCCGCTGACGGTCGCGCCCGCGCCCGCTGAAGAACTCGCCGAATCCCGCCGGATGCTCGGCGCGTTGACGGAGAAAGGCTGCGCCTGCGCGCCGGTGATGTCGTTCCCGCACGGCGCGCGTAATCCGCAGGTGGTCCGCATGGCGTTCGAGTCGGGGTTCAAGCTGTTGTTCACGAGCGACCCGTACCTCAACGTGCTCTCGAACGGGCGGCCGGCATCCGGCATCCTCGGGCGGATCGAGATTCCTGCCGGCGCCATCCAGGATCGCTCGGGCCGCTGGCGCCGCGATCTGCTCGCGCTCTGGCTGTTCACTCGTCCCGCGCGCGCGTCAGACTGAACCCGTGTCTTCACCATCGCGGATCACCGGACAGGTGCTCAGGGTCGGCGAGCTCACCGCCGCAGACGTCCAGGAATGGCGGCGGCTGTGCGAGAGCGTGCCTCAGCTGATCAGCCCGTTCTACGCATATGCATATGCGCTGGCGGTAGCTGAAACAGGACGGGAGGTCCGTATCTGCCGGCTGCAGCGCGAGGGCGCGCCGGTCGGTTTCCTGCCGTTTCAGTTCGCGGGCGCGATCGAACGAACGCTCGGCGCGGGCGAGCCCCTTGGCGGCAGCATGACGGACTATGTGGGGATCATCGCCCGGCCCGACGTGCAGATCGCCCCGGCCGGCCTCCTCCGCGCCTGTCGCCTCAACTACTTCGCGTTCACGCACCTCGATCGGCCGCAGCTCGAATACGGCCTGCAGGCCGAAACGTCCGAACCGGGCCTGCGCATCGTCATGGGCGCCGACGCACGCTCATATTGGGACACGCTGCGCACCACGGATGGCAAGTTCGTCGGCGATACGGAACGCCGGGAGCGGCAGCTTGCGACACAGGTTGGCGAACTGCAGCTCACGTTCGAAACCACGGACGCCGCGGTACTCGAACATCTGATTGCCGAAAAACGCCGCCAATATCGCGACACCCACGTGCCCGATGCGCTGGCCGAACCCTGGAAGATCCAGTTGCTGAACAACCTCATGAAGCAGCAGGACCCCGGGTGCCAGCCCATCCTCTCGACGCTGCGCGCCGGATCGACGTGGGTGGCTTCTCATCTTGGATTGCGCCACGGGCCCGTGCTGCACTACTGGTTCCCCGTTTACAATCCCGAGCTCCGCCGCTACTCGCCCGGGCGGCTTCTGCTCAAGACGATTCTGCGGGCGGCATCCGAGCGGGGTGTGCAGGTCATCGATCGCGGTGCCGGCGCCTCAGAAGCGAAACGCGATCTCGCCAACGAAAGCCACGACTACTTCAGCGGCGTGTGGCACCGCAATGGACCGCGGGCGTTCTCGTTTCGTGCGATTCAGTCGGCGCGCTGGCGGCGGCAGGCTCGCCTGGCTAAGCCGTCGGCGTAAGACCGAGAAACCGGCGCAGGTCGTCGAACAGCTTGCGCGCCTGCTCGACATGAAGCGGCGTCCGCATCGCCAGGTGCGCCCGCAGCGCCGGCAGCGACCCGAGGCAGGCCGACGTCCGTTCGACCAGCCGCTCGCCAATCTGATCGTCGATCTCGACGACATACTCGTCCAGGTCGAACGCGTTCATGGCGTTGCGGACCTTCGGATCGCGATCAATGGCGACCACCGGCACATGATGCGCGAGCGAAAAGAACAGCGCGTGCAGCCGCACGGCGATCGTCGCGGTGAAGCGGCCGGCCAGCCACTTCAGCTCCTCTGGTGACTGCAGCGTCTCGTGGCAATGCACGATGCCGGGCTGCTCGACGTGCCCGGCTACTTCATGGGCAATGATGCGGTCGTCGCCCTCGGCATGGCAGCGCAGCGGCACGAGCACGAACCGCGCGCCGTGGCTCCGGTGCAGCCGATCGAGCGCGCTCGCGACGGATCGAACAAAGCGATTTCTTTTGGCCGGCGAAAGCCCGATCTGGTCGACCAGGTAGACGCCGAGGACTGGCGCGCCGTCCGCCGGGCTCATGAAGGCCTCCAGCGGTCCGAGCGCAAACTCCTTGCTCGGCAGGAGAAAACTGGGATCCGAGGTGACGACCACGTGCGATCCGGGCACCCCGACGCTGACGAGAAGGTCGCGGCTTGCCTGATCGCGAACCGTCACCGTGTCGGCCGACATGACGCCCATCCGCACGAGGCGCTTGCCGAGCGCCGTCGTCAACGGTCCGACGCCGACGGCGATGAACGCCGTGCGGATTCCCCAGATGCGGCCCATGAGGACCTCGTCGAGGACGCGTGCGAGGCTGCGGCGCGTCATGCGATCGTGCAGGAGGCTGCCGCCGCCAATGAGCACGGCACGGCTCTTCCGGATTTCACGGATGAATCGCCACGCTCGCCCGGTCAGCCAGTTGCCAAGCGCTCCGGCGCCGACCAGGTCTTCGTGAACGATCGTCGCGATCGGACGTCCCGCGGACTGACGGACGTCCGCGCCAGGCCGGGTCAGCACGCGGACTTCCATCCCGCAGCGATCGGTCAGCTCACTCAGGACAACGCGGAGAATCGCATCGTCGCCAGCGTTGGCGAAGCCATACCAGCCCGAAAGCGTGATGAAATCGCCCCGCGGCGCCGGGGAAGATGCTGTCACGGCACAAACCCGACACTGCTTCGTGCCGGGTTGGCCCCATCGAGGTCAGTGGACGAAGCTGGCCGGAGTGCGCGCCAGACCAGTATGAGGAGAAACGCCAGAACAGCGACACAGATGGCAAGGGTCGCGACGTTCGGAACGACCTCTGCTAGATGTCCCATGTCGAATGCCAGCCCGGTCAGCGCCGCCAGCAGGACACCGAGCGAAATCATCGGCGACAGTTGGTACGGCACGCGATAGTACTTCTGCGATGCCACGTAACACATGACCGAATAGGCGCCCCAGGTAGCGAGCGTCGCGATTCCGGCGCCAAACGAGCCGAAGCGGGGGATGAGCGTCCAGTCCAAAGCGAGATTCACGATCGCCGAGGCGATCGCGATGTTGCGCACGAGCGTCGTCCGCTTGTCGATGTACAGCAGCTGACGCCAGAAATCGCCGGTCTCGCGGAGCACGTAGCCGAGGGCCACGTATGGAATCACGATGGCCGCACCCTGAAACGACGGCCCGGCGGCGAACGCAATGATCGGCCGGCTCAGCCCGGCGAGACAGACCCACGCACCGGCGAGCGCCGCGAAGAAGAACGTAAACACACGGGCGAACTCTTCTTTCCAGTTCGGACGCGAGGCATAGGCGAAGACCTTGGCATTCCAGATGCGGCCAAACGGCTCCCCGACCAGGAACGTGATGAGAAACCCGAACTTGTAACCGACCGCGTAGAGTCCCACGTCCGTGGTCGTGGCATAGGCCGCGATGAACCAGCGATCGGCAAAATGAATGATGAAGAACGCCACCGAGGTCGCGACGAGCGGGCGGCCGAAATGCCAGAGACGATCGAATGCGCTCCGGCTCCACGCCCAGCCCACCGACCGGATGTTCAACACGGACAGGAGCACGGCCGCGCTCACGCCGACCAGCAGCTTGCTGTAGAGAAGCCCCCACATGCCGAGACCGCCGTAGACGATGAAAAACACGTTGCCCAGCATCTGGGCCAGCGTGTAGACGACCGAGAACGCGACAAAGAACCGCGAACGCTCCTGCAGCCGCACATAGACCAGTGCGACCTCGATCTGCGTGCTCGCGACGACAGCGACGAACGACAGCGCGACGAAACCGGCGAGCGAGCCGTCGTGAATGAGCTGCCTGGCGACGAGCGGCGCCGAGAGCGAGCCGGCGAGGAAGATGATGAACGAGAGGCACAGGGCCGACCACATCGAGGTGGACACGACCGCATCGCGTTCAGGACCACGCTTGTACTCGTGATAGATGCGGTTCATCGCCCCGCCGACCGCGCCGACGCCGACGAGCAGGGTAACCACTGAGACGGTCAGCTCGGTGAGCTCGACGACGCCGAATTGCTGGGGTGTCAGGAACCGCGTATAGAGCGGCAGCATGACGAACCCGACGGATCGGGTCAGTAGGTTGCCGACCGTGTAAATGAACGAATGCCGCCCGAGCTCGGGCATGATCGAGCGGTGTTTGGCTTGCGTTGGAGTGGATTCCGCGCTCATGACGCTCTCAGCGCTGCTGCATGCGGACAGCGCCGCCCTGCACCGCGGCGCTTCCGGTTCGGGCCGCGGCCAGTTGCCATTGCACCAGCACCCGCGACGCGACCGATTGCCACGTGCGCTGCTCCATATAAGTGCGGATAGCGGTCCGATCCCAGTGCGCGTCGAGCGCTTTCAGCATCGTCTGTTCGAGCCCGGGCGAGTCGGCGTTGTCGGCCAGCAGCCCCGCATGCGCGGGCACGATGCGATCGACCTCCCCGACCCGGGTCGAGACGACCGGCACGCCGCAGGCCATCGCCTCGAGCACGACATTGGGACATCCTTCGCGTGCGCTGGCCAGGACGAAGAGATCGGCGGCGCTGAGCCACGCGGACAGTTCCTGCGGCGGGCGCGCCCCGGCGAAGCGCACCGTATCCTCGAGGCCGTGCTCGGCCACGAGCGCATGCAATTTGCGCGCATACGGATCGTCGTCCGCCGCTCCGCCGACGATGCACAGCAGCAGTTGAGGATACTTGGCTCGAAGGACCGGCAGGACTTCGAGAAGGCGGTGAAAGCCCTTTCGCGGTATGAGATGGCCGACCGATGTCACGATCGGCGATCGTCCGGTGAGACCGAGCTCGACGCGCGCCTTCTGCGGATCGATGGGGACGAAGCGGCGAACGTCCACGCCGTTCTCGATGACCGTGATGCGCTCCGCCGGTACTCCGTAATTCCTGGCGAGCGCCGCCAGTTCCTCGGATACCGCGATCACCCGATCGGCGCGGCGCAGGGTCCAGCGCAGGGTCCAGCGCCGCAGCATGAACTGCGCATGATCGATCTCGCTGCCCCGCAGCGTGATCACCACCGGACACGAGAAGCATTTCCCCAGGAGAATCGCCGCCAGGCCCTCCGGGTGACCGAAGTGCGCGTCGATCAGCGTGAAGTGAAAACGCCGGCGCAGGCGCACCGCAAGGACAATCACCGACAGGAACAGCAGCACGCCGTCGAATACTTTCCCCAGGCCTGGGATGTAGAAGTAGCGCGGATGAATCACTGCCAGGCCGCGGGCGGCCTTTCGGCAGCGCTTCACCGGCCGATGGAACCACGGAGCCGGCGCGATGACCCGCACATCGGCGACGGCGGCCATCGCCCGGATGCGCTCGAAGACGAAGAGGCCGAATACGGCGCGATCCGGGTTCGGAAACACCGTCGAGAGAACGAGAACCTTGAGCTGATCGGCTTTCACCGCAGCGCAAGTCTCCGCTTCACCGCCATCGCGAGAGGTGACGCTTTTGCGAGATAGAGCGCGTTGGTCATCGGTTCATGCCCAAGAACGATCGCCCTGGTGAGCAGCGCCGCACCCCGCATCCGCGATCCGTTGGAGTAGGCGTTGCGTCCCAGCTTCGAGTAGCGAGCCGCGAGAATCCGGCGGCGTTCCTGCGGGGACAGCAGCTGGCGGTTCTCGTTCAGGTGCCGCCTGATCATCGGCAGCACGAGACCGATTTCGTTGACGCGGTGCCGCTTGGACAGGCTGTCCGGCCGATCGTGGACGAGCACGAACGGCTTCTCGACGTAGCCGACCGGTCCCATCAACGCCAGGCGAATCCACAGATCCTGATCTTCGCCGGCGGGCAACTCCGGATCGAATCCGGAAGCCGCCAGAACCGCATCCCGACGCGCGAGCACGGTCGGCGTGGCGATGTAGTTGTACTCGAGCAGCGTCTTCCAGGCGTCGTCGCCGGTCGCCGGCGGGCGGCCGTTGTTGAGGAGGCCCATCGAACGGCCGTCTTCGCCAATCAGGGTAGCGGCCGTCGCCGCAAACGGCATCCGTGCTTCCTGTCCCAGGACGTCAACCTGCGCCGACAATTTGCCTGGCAGCCACTCGTCGTCGGCGTCGAGAAACGCGACGAACTCGCCGGTCGCCGCCGCTACGCCGATATTGCGCGCCCGGCTGGCGCCCTGGCACAAGTCGGAATGAATGACCTGAATCCTTCCGCCGTAGCGCGACAGGACGTTGATCGTCGCGTCCGTGCTGCCGTCGTCAACGACCAGGATTTCCTTGGCGGGATAATCCTGGCGGAAAACCGACTCGATCGCGCGCACTACCGTGTCGGCCGAATTGTGGGCCGGGATGACCACGCTGACGAACCCGGCCCTGAACGGCAAGCTCGTCACGGGTCGAAGCGCATCGGCGCCGACCGGCGCGCCTTCGATGACGCGGGTCATGCGCGAGCGCATGTAGTTGGCGATGACGCTGACCGCCGGTTCGCGCAGGACGGTTTGATGCCGGCCGGGAATCGGTACGATCTCCACCCCGCCCTGGGCGCGTATTCCCCATCCCATGGACGGGTCATTGATGCGCCAGTACGGCTGCTTGGCAATCCGGAACAGCACGACGTCGCCCGGATAGGTCGGGATTTTCTCGTCAGATCCCGGCCAGTAGCGCGCCACCATCGGGTCAGCCTGCTTGGTGCTCTTCTGCGTCACCGAGGCTCGCCGCACCCGCTTCGACAGCAGCGACAGCATTCTCGACGCCCGCTGACGCAGGAGCCGCCGCCTGCTAGCGGCGTTCTCGCGGAAGAACAGCCGCACCTGATAGGCGTAGTAACTCGCGAGAAACAGGTAGTAGCGACGGGTGTGCTCCTGAGGCCACGCATCGAGAATCGCGATGGCCCCGACTTTTTCGCCCGCCTGGTGAAGCTGCCGGCCCATCTCGAATGAAATCTGCGCGCCCTCGCAGTTGCCCATCAGGAAATACGGCCCGTGGGGCTGCAGCGCTCGCATGGAGGCGATGTAGGTCGCCGCCGTCGTCCTGAACTCTTCCTGCGTGTAGGGCTCGCGTGACGCGTCGCGCAGGTGGCTCTGCAGACCGTAAACCGGCTGGTCGGCGCCCAGGTGCCGCGCGAGAAATACGTAGCCGAGCGAGTTCACGTTGGGGCGCGAGACGCAGAACAGCGGCAGCCGGCTTCCTGCGGTCTGAATCGGCATGACCGTCGGAAGGTCTTCCAAAACCTGCCCTTTGCCCTCGATGGCCTGCGCCAGCGATTCCACGGTCCGCGCGGTGAACAGCGTGGCGAGCGGCAGTTCCGCCCCGAATGTCTGCCGCACGGCGGCGAGAAGGCGGACGGCGAGCAGCGAGTGGCCGCCGATTTCGAAGAAGTCGTCGCGCACGCCGATCGGCTGGCGATCGAGCACCTTTTCCCAGATGCCGACCAGCGTTTCCTCGGTCGCCGATCGGGGCGCGATGCTCTCATTCCGCTCTTCGACGATGGTGGACTGATCGGGAGCCGGCAGCTTTGCGCGATCGAGCTTGCCCTGCGCAGTCGTTGGCAGCGCGTCGAGCGACACGAACGCCGAAGGCACCATGTACTGCGGAAACAACTGCTGCAGCGACGCGCGGAGCGCCAGGGGATCGACGGTGGCGTTGGTCATCGGGACGACGTAGGCGACAAGTTTTGCGTTCGCGCCCGACGTGCCGATGACGACTGCCTGCTGGACGCCCGGCTGGCGGGTGAGAACCGCTTCGATCTCGCCCGGTTCCACGCGGAAACCGCGGATCTTCAGCTGGTCGTCGGTGCGGCCGGCGAATTCGATGTTGCCGTCGGATCGGAAGCGCGCGAGGTCCCCCGTCGCGTACAGCCGGCCCTCCGCGATGAAGGGATTCGGCACGAACTTCTGGGCGGAGAGTTCGGGACGGTGGAGATAACCGCGCGCCACGCCGGCGCCGCCGATGAACAGTTCACCAGGAACGCCGACCGGAACCGGTTTCATCTGCTTGTCGAGAATGTAAATTTGCGCGTTCGCAATCGGCCGGCCGATTGGAATCTCGAACCGCTCGTCGTCGGCGACCGCCGCCGGTTCGTAGGCCGTGGCGATGATGCTGGCTTCGGTCGGTCCGTAGGTGTTCAGCCAGCGCACCGACGGCCGGACGATCTTGCGCCAGAGCGAGTAGACCGAGCGCGAGGCTTTTTCTCCGCCGACGATCAACAGGCGCAGGCTGTCCGGCGGACGCGCGTTGAGCGAGTCGAGGTCGTGCACCCATTCGTGCCAGAACGCGGTTGGCACGTCCATGATGGTGATCTGGTTGCGTTCGAGCCAGGTGAGAAACTCGCGCCCGCCGATCACGTCCGAACGAAAGACGACGGCTCCGCCGGTGAGCCAGGTCGGGAACATTTCTTCGAGGCAGATATCGAAGCCGAGTAGCGCGAATTGGAGGACACGATCGGACGGTCCCAGCTCGAACATCTTGGCAACAGCGGCATGATGGTTCACCATGCCGCGGTGTTCGAGCAGAACGCCCTTGGGAATGCCGGTCGAACCGGACGTGTACAAGATATATGCCAGATTTGTCGGTTTAACACTTACACCAGGTCGCGTCGTCATCTGCGCCGCAATGCTCGTCGTCTCGTCGTCAAGGAATACAGTTCGGGGATATGAAGTGAGTGCTTCACGCTGACGCCCGTCGGCGAGCAGCATCAGAAGATCGGCGTCGGTCGCCATCTGTACGAGGCGGCCGCTTGGGAACGACGGGTCAAGGAGCACGCAGGCGCAACCGGCTTTGAGAACACCCAGCAAGGTCGAGGCCAGAAGCGTGGACCGATTCAGACAGACGCCAATGGGCGTCTCAATTCCCGCGCCACGACTAATTAACCACCGCGCTATCTGGTTCGCGCGCTCGTCGAGTTGACGATAAGTCAGGATCTCGTCGCCATCCTGTACCGCCACCGCGGAAGGCGTACGATCCACCTGCAATTCGAACAGTTCATGCACACAGGCGTCTGGAAATGAAACATTGGTTTTGTTCCACTCGACGATCTGGTGACCAAGGTCCTCAGGTTTGAGCAGAGGAAGTTCCGAGATATGGCTATCGGGACTGGCGAGCGCCGCTTCCAGCAGCGTTTCAAAGCATTTCACCATCTGCCTGATGGTGTCGTCTTCAAAGAGATCGGTGTTGTACTCGCAAGCGAGTGTCAGGCCATCCGGCAGGGCCGTCGCACCGAACAGCAGGTCAAAACGAGACGTGCCTCTCTCGACAAAAACCGGGCTGGTCTCGAGTTTGTAAAGGGCAGGCGCCATTTGAACGGCATGTCCCACCGAAAACATGACCTGAAACAGCGGCGAATGGCTGAGGTTACGATCCGGGCGCAACTCCTTGACCAGGACCTCGAATGGCAGATCCTGATGTTCATATGCGGACAGCGCCGTTTGCCGTACGCGTTTGATGGCCTGCCTGAAAGTGGGATCCCCGCCGAGGTCCGTCCGAATCGCAAGCGTGTTCGTGAAATAGCCTATAAGGCTTTCCTGCTCCGGGCGATTGCGTCCGGCGATCGGAGTACCGATGACCAGGTCCGTCTGCCCCGTATACCGTGCGACGAACGCCTCGAACGCTGCAAGCAACGTCATGAACAACGTCGACGCTTCGCGGGTGCTGAGCTGCTGCGCGGCATCGAGCGTCGCCTTCGAAAAGTGGAAACGCTGTCCCCTGCCCTTGAAGTTTTGAACCGCGGGACGCCGCTTTGCCGAGGGGAACTCGAGGAGCGGCGGTGCGCCGCTCAAGTGATCCCGCCAGAAAATCAGCTCGTTCTTCAGCACGAGGTCGGATAGCGTCTCCCGTTGCCAGAGCGAATAATCCGCGTATTGAATCGGCAGCTCGGGGAGCTCGACGGGGACGCCCTTGCAGTGCGCCTCGTACAAACGTTCCAACTCATTGAACAGAACCCCTTTCGACCACCCGTCCGACGCGATGTGGTGAGATTCAATGAGGAGGATGTGCTCTTCGGGGCCGAGGCGAATCACCGTCGGGCGAAGTAAATCGTCACGAGTCAGATCGAACGGTCGCTTGATCAGCCCCGTCATCACACCGACTGCGCGTTCCTCGCGTACGTTTTCAGGATCCGACGTGAGATCAATCAGGCGGAGGAGAGTCGGTGCAGCGGGCCGAACCTTTTGAATCGGAGAGCCGTCCACCACGACGATTGAGGAGCGAAGGACCTCGTGACGCTCGACGATCGTGGTCACGGCCTTCTCCATAGCCGCAACATTCAACGGACCGCGCAGACGCATCATGCGCGGGACGTTGTAGTTCACCTGATCCGGCGAGAGCTGGTCGACGAGCCAGAGCAGCTCCTGCGCGAAGGACAGCGGCGCCACGGTCTGCCGGCGGCGGACGATCGGTTTCTCGCGCGGGGCCGCGGCGGCACGCTCGCGCAACTTGCGCTCGAGCATGGCGCGCTGCGCCGGGGTCAAGGCGGCGGCCTTGGCGGCCAGGCTGGCGCGATCGGTCTCAGTCGGAGGGCGGCTCATATCGTCACATTCTCACTAGCACGTAGAGTCTGGTCATCCCGCAAATGGCTACTCTTCGACACGCACGCCGCGACGGCGCTTGCCTCGGATGGACGGCTCGGTCGCCGGGTCTGGTTTCGTCGGTTGGGCGGCCGGCTTTTTCGCCGATGCCAGGTCCCTGACGACGGGAACCTCCGCGATCGGTCGGTCCGGATCGCCGAGGAGTGCGGTCGTCAATCGCTCGAATTGCCCGGCCATCCGCCGGATGGTTGATTCGTCGAAGAGATCAGTACTGTACTCGAAAAACGCCGTCATTCCCGACGCTGCAGGGCACAGTTCCAGCGCCAGATCGAACTTGGAAGTCACGGCTTCGCTGACAGTTAGCGTCGAATCGAGTCCCGACAGCTCGAGCGGGAACGGCGCCGAGACGAGCACACGGAAGTTCACCTGGAAAATCGCGTTGCGGCTGAGGTCGCGCGGCGGCTTGATGGCCGCAACGATCTGGTCGAACGGCAGCGACTGGTGCGCCTCCACTGCCAGAACCGTCTCGCGGGCGCGCTCGATCAGCGCGCGGAACGTCGCGTCGCGCGGCACGCGCAGGCGCAGCGGCAGCGTGTTCACGAACGGGCCGATCAGGTCGTGCGTCTCCTTGTGCACCCGGTTCGCGAACGGCGATCCGACGATGATGTCGTCGCGGTCGGCCTGCACCGACAGGAACACGTTGAACGCTGCGAGCAGCACCATGAACGGGCTCGCCTGCAGGGTCCGCCCGGCCTCTTCGATTCGCTCGGCGACCGATGCCGGCAGCCGGAAATGGAACCGGGCGCCGCGCAGCGTCTGCTCCTTCGGACGGGTGCGATCGGCCGGCAGATCGAGCGACGGTGGCGCGCCTGCGAGAGTGTTCTTCCAGAACGTGACGAACCGGCCGGCGTGCTCGGGCATCCACTGCCGTTCCCAGGTCGCAAAATCGATGAATTGAACCGGGAGGATGGGCAAATCGAGCGGTGTGCCGCGCAGGCGCGCGTTGTACAACGCGCCCAGATCCCGCACGACCACGTCCAGTGACCAGCCGTCAACGATGATGTGGTGGAACGTCAGCGTCAGCAGGTGATCCTCGGCGGCGAATTTCACCAGCCGCGCCCTCGCGAGCGGGCCGGTCGCGAGATCGAAGCTGAAACGCGCCTCGCTCTCCGCGATCCGCGCGGCTTCGCGTTCCTGCTCCGCGGCAGAGAGAGCGCGTAGATCGTCCTGGATGAGCGGGACCGCCGGCACCGCGCCGACCAGCTGCACGGGATGCTCGTCGTGCTGCGGAAACGCGGATCGCAACACTTCATGCCGCGTCATGAGATCCGCGACGGCGCGCTCGAGCGCCGTAACATCGAGCGGACCTTTCAGCCTGATGCCGGGTGCGATGTTGTAGGCCCCCGTGCTCTTCGAGACGAGCTCGTGGACGAACCACAGTCCTTCCTGAGCGAACGACAGCACGTTGTCGCCCGTGCGCGGAGCCGCGGTGATGGCCGTCAGCGCCTGTTCGGATCCGCTTGCGGTGGCCTGCTCCACCGTCTGCGCCAGCGCCGCGACCGTCGGCGCCTCGAATATCCGGCGGAGCGGCACCTCGAGGCCGAACGCCTTGCCCACCTGCGCGACGACCTGTGCGGCCAGCAGTGAATGGCCGCCGAGATCGAAGAAGTTGTCGTTGACGCCGACCTGCGCCGCACCGAGCACGTCGCCGAAGATCCGCGCGATCGTCTCCTCAATGGGACCGGTCGGCGCCACGAATGCCCGCTCGTTCGCGATGGTCAGCGCCTGGTTGACGAGCGCCTTGCGGTCCACCTTGCCGTTGGGCGACAACGGCAATTCCGGCACGAAGACGAATGCCGTCGGCACCATGTAATCCGGCAGCTTCGCGCGCGCGTACTCGCGGAGCTCCTCGGAAAGCAGATCCCGTCGTGCCCATTCGTCGTGGCCACGCTCTTCATGCTGCACCGGCTGCGACGACACGCGATCGCGGACGCCGCAGACGTTGACGAACGGCGAGGTCGAGAGCACCGCGTGCTGTTCGACCTCGACTCTGAACCCGTGACGGGCGAGCAGGCCGGTCACGAAATCCAGGCGGTCGCCCTGCCGGTAGACCTCGACGACCAGCTGTTGAATCTTCTGCCAATCCTGGTCCTCGATGCCGGCCAGGACGTCGAGCTCGCCTCGTTCCGTGTCGATTTTCAGCAGGTCGATCCGTTCGACGCCCTGGTCGCGGATGACCTGCGACAGCGTCTTCATCTCGCATTGCAGGATCCTCGGCTCGAGCCGGTCTTCGAGAATCGCCGACAACACCGCGTCGTCTTCGACGTGCTGCTGATTGATGACGTAGTCCTTGACGACCTGGCGGGCCGACGCAGCGTCGGCAAAACGGCTCGAAATCAGCGAGAGATGCGGGTAGTAGGTGATCTCTTCGGTGGCGGCGGCCGCGGCCAAGCCGACATTCAGCGCCTTGCCGTTCACGTCGTACAGATCGAGATTCTTCGCCAGCAGATCGAACACCGGTCCGACGGGTTCGAACGCGAAGACGCGCGCCCCGGGCCACTGCTTGTGCACTTTCAGCGAGAACAATCCGATGTTCGCGCCGACGTCGAACACGCAGCTGCGATCGTCGAGCTGGATGCCGAGCCTTGCCAGATCGTCGTTCTCGAAGATTTCCGAATAGCCGAAGTCGGTCTCCGCGTTGTTGTGGCAGACCACGACGAGACCGTTCGGCAGATCGTGCGTGTGAATGTCGCGGAGGGCGCCCTGCTTCTCCATCGCCAGCAACTTGACGAGCGGCGCGGCGGCCTGTTCGCTCGGCCGCACGTAGCCAATCAGGCGTTTATCGCCGCCGGCATAGTCCTTCGCAACGACCACAATCTCGCGCACGGCCGGATGCTGAAGAACCGTCGACTCGATCTCGCCGCATTCGATGCGCAGGCCGCGCAGCTTCACCTGGTAGTCGATGCGGCCGAGCAGCTCGATGACGCCGTCGGCGCCGTAGCGCGCCAGATCGCCCGTCCGGTAGATGCGCTCGCCCGGCACGAAGGGACTCGGCAGGAACCGCTCCGCCGTCTGTTCCGGCCGCTGGAAGTAGCCGCGTCCGAGCCCGATGCCGCCGAGGAACAGCTCGCCGGGAACGCCGACCGGGACCGGCTGCAGCGACGTGTTCAGGATGTAGGACTTCTGGTTCCACATCGGCACGCCGTAGGGAATGCTCTTCCACGACGGATCGGTTTTCTCGACCGGAAAGATGATCGAATGAATCGACGCTTCGGTGGCGCCGCCGAGCACGATCACGCGGACTTTGGGCGCAATCGCCTTCAGTCGATCCGGCAGCGATACCGGCACCCAGTCGCCGCCGAGGATCGTCAGGTGGAGATCGACCGGCCAGAGATCGGGCTTGTCCTCGACGTAGTCGACGAGCATCTTCAGAAGCTGCGGCGCCGAGTTCCAGACGCTCACGTGATGGCGGCGGGCGAGCCGCGCCCACGCGCCCGGCTCACGCCATTCCTCCGGCAGCGGCATGACGATCGCGCCGCCGGCTTCGAGTGTGCCCAGCACTTCGTAAACGCACATGTCGAAGCTGAGTGACGACAACGCCAGCACGCGATCGGCCGGTCCGACTCCATGCCGCCAGTTCAAATCGACGATGTTGTTGACGACGCCGCGGTGCTCGAGGGCGATGCCCTTGGGCATGCCGGTCGACCCCGACGTGTAGATCACATAACTCAAGTGACGCGCGCCAACACCGCTCGCCGGCTTGGTGGTCGGCTCCGCCGCGAACTGGCCCGGCTCGTCGAGCGCGATGATCTCGCCGTTCACATGCGGCAGACTCGGAATCAGGTGCGTCTGCGTCAGCAGGATCGACGTCTGACTGTCGGCGAGCATCATCTGCAGGCGTTCCTCGGGATAGGCCGGATCCAGCGGCACATACGCCCCGCCGGCCTTCAGGATGCCGAGGACGCCGATCACCAGATGAATGGACCGCTCGACACAGAGGCCGACCAGCATGTCGGGGCCGACGCCGCGGCGGCGCAGCGCGTGCGCGAGCTGGTTGGCCTGCGCCTCCACCTCGCCGTAGGTCAGCGACCGTTCACCGAAGAAGACCGCCGGCGCATCGGGATTCAGCGCGACGTGACGCTCGAACAGCTCGTGCAGGCAGGCGCCGTCCGGAAATTCGTGCGCCGTCGCGTTCCACTCGGTCAGCATCTGGTGACGCTCGGCCTCGCGCAGCATCGGCGCATCCTGGACGCGCGTCGCCGGCGTCGTGGCGATGCCCTTCAGCAGCGTTTCGAGATGCCCCATCATGCGCTCGATCGTCGCGGGGTCGAACAGATCCGAGGAGTAGTGCCAGAAGCCCGAAAGACCCTCGTCGGTCTCCCACATGTGCAGCACGATGTCGTACGGCGACGCGACCGTCTCGACCTCCACCGTCGTCACGTCGAGGCCGGCGAGGTCGAGCCGGTCCATCGGCGCTTTCAGGAGCACGAACATGACCTGCGCCAGCGGGTTGTAACTCAGGTCCCGTTCCGGCTGGAGCTCCTCGACGAGTTTTTCGAACGGCAGCTCCTGATGGGCAAACGCGTCCAGCGACTCACGTTTGACGCGTTGCAGCGCTTCGCGAATCGTCGGGTTGCCCGCAAGGTCCGCCTTCATCAGCAGCACGTTGATCAGACAGCCGATGATCGGTTCCAGCTCCGGCCTGGTGCGGTTCGCGACGCCGGTACTGACGATGAACTGTTCCTGGCCGCCGTAGCGGTGCAGGAGGATTTCGAACGCCGTCATCAGCGTCATGAACAGCGTCAGGCCCTCCTGACGGCTCACGCTCTTCAGATCGCCGGTGAGCTCGCGCGACAGCGTGAAGCGGTACTCGAAACCGCGCGACGACTGGACCGGCGGCCGCGGCCGATCGGTCGGCAGCGTCACGAGCGTCGGCAGGCCGGCGAGGTGGCCTTTCCAGAAATCGACCTCGCTCTGGAGGCGCTCCCCCTGCATCACGTTGCGCTGCCAAGCGGCGAAATCGCTGTACTGAATGGGCAGCGGCGCGAGCGGCGAGGCCATGCCGGCGTGGTAGGCGTCGTACAACGCCTGCAGTTCGCGCATGAACACTTCGA
>Ga0105248_10002794_pt1 | contig 19403 bp, 11 predicted proteins | sample KBSS34metaG_FD_81524 | JGI IMG/M metagenome (GOLD analysis project Ga0105248, IMG submission 81524) | Switchgrass rhizosphere microbial communities from Kellogg Biological Station, Michigan, USA - KBS S3-4 metaG | ecosystem: Host-associated > Plants > Roots > Rhizosphere > Soil | place...
AGCCCGGTACGCATCGTCACTTCGCCCATCGTATAGCCGCCACCATAATTCGCGGGACGATAAGTCCGGTTGCGATCGTAGATAAACTCGCGCGGCGCATCCATGAACAACTGCACCGGCGACATCCCATCTTCAAGCGCCGCAGCATAGACGAACGGTTTGAAAGTCGAACCTGGCTGGCGCAGTGCGTCGGTGGCGCGATTGAGTTGCGACTCCGCATAGTTGCGTCCACCAACCATCGCGAGCACGTCGCCTGTATGTGGATCCAGCGCTACGAGGGCGGCCTGCGGTTTCAAACCACGCTCAGCGTAAAGCGTGTCGAGTCGATCCAACTGTCGCTTCAGAGCCGCTTCGGCGGTTTGCTGCAACTCGAGATCGATCGTCGTGTAGATCCGCTGCGTCGCACCTGAAGTTTCAAACTGCGATTCGGCGAGACGGTTCACGTAATCAACGAAGTAGGGCGCGAGTGAATTGTCGGCCGCTACAGGTGCAACGACGATCGGTTCAGCACTGGCGCTCGCATTCTGTGCCGCGGTGATCCAGCCATTCTGCTGCATCGCCGCGATCACGATGTTTCTTCGCGCTCGAGCATCATCAGGATGTCGCACAGGGGAGTAATGCGCGGGACCCTGAATCATACCCGCGAGCGTAGCGGCTTCCGGCAACGTCAGGTCTTTAAGCTCCTTGCCGAAGAAAATTCTCGCCGCCTCCTTAACCCCGCGAACCGCAACCGCGCCGCGTTGGCCCAGGTAGATCTCGTTGCAATAGAGCGCAAAAATATCGTTCTTCGAAAGACGACGCTCCAGTGCCACTGCCAGCATTGCTTCTGAGTATTTGCGCTGTAGAGTTCTGTCAGGTGAAAGGTAAGTGTTCTTGACGAGTTGCTGTGTGATCGTCGAGCCACCCTGGCCCAGTTGTTCATCGACAGCATTTCTCAACAATGCGCGGCCGAGACCTTTGAGATCCACCCCCGAATGCTCAAAGAAACGTCGATCCTCTATAGCGAGAATTGCACGGACCATCACCGGCGGAATCTCGTCGTAACTCAAAAGCTCACGCTGCGCGCTCTTCGATGACACATCGTTTGACAGGATCTCCGGTTCGAGTGTGAACGAATCGAGCTCAAAGCCGTCGCCACGCAGTTCAGCAATCCGATCCCCTGAAAAACTCACGCGCACGAGCTCGAATTCCTTTTTGCTCGCGCGTCCGGGACGAATGTTGATGGCGGAGTCGGAAACTGTGAAACTTCCACTCCACACGTCACTGGCTTTCGACTCCAAATAACCAGCGCGACGCAACGCTGCGACAAGCTTCTCGCGCGACAGTCTCTGCCCTGTTTGCAGCACGCGTGGCGCCGCGTACAGTCCCGGCCTGCTGGTCAGGTAACCACTCGCGAGCCGCGCATCGATAATCTGTGAATAAAACCGGTAGGAATGGACGAGCGCGCCAACGCCAATCGTTAACGCAATCACGAGCAGAACAGTGCCGAGCCGAACACAACGGCTTTGCAAAAACGGCCGTCGAGGCTCAGGGACAGATTTGACCTCGATGAACATGGTCCCCTTCAGTGCTTCTCCAATATCCTGTGATTTTTATAAATGTCGAATGGATGAGGAATTCAAATCTTCAGCCACAAAAAGGCACATAAGGCACACAAATAAAAATCCAACGAGCAGGCATTTTTATTTGTGTGCCTTATGTGCCTTTTGTGGCCAGGCTCTAAGCCAACATTTGTGCTTTATCAACGGAATCGATGAGCGCACGAATGTCGGGGATCTTTTTCAGTCCAGCCTCATAACCCGCAGCCATCAACTCGTCGGCGCGGCCCATCTCATCCCAACGAATGTGCCCAACCTTGGGATTTATCACGAGGTCAGCCATCTGCCGTTGATAATGCGACGCCGTCTTCTGCACCAACAGTAGCGACTGGAGCAGGACACCTATCACCGAGCTCGTTGGTCCAATAAAAGTCGCGCCTTCACTGTTGACATCAACCGCAATTACGATGTCAGCGCCGAGTGAACGAGCCATAGACGACGGCACAACTGCTACGAGACCACCATCAACCAGTTGCCGGCCACTCTCATCCGCTACCGGCACGTACCAGCCGGGAATCGCACAACTAGCTCGAATCGCAAACGGCACATCACCTTCGTCACGCATCACTACGGCCAGGCCCGTTTTCAACTCTGTCGCAACGGCCGCGAAAGGAATGAGTAACTCTTCGAATTTCGTGATAGGCAAACGCGCACGCAGATACTGCTCGAGACGCTCGTTACTCTGAATTCCGAGTCGCGACATCGTCACCCGACCAATGTCGCGCCACCGCAATGTGCGGCCAAAATCCACGATCTCGTCCAGCGGCAGACCCGCGGCATGAGCGCCTCCGACAATCGAACCTGCCGAGGTGCCGGCGATGCAGTCGATGCGAATGTCATTCTCTATCAACGCTCGCAGCACGCCGACATGGGCCATACCGCGTGCGGCGCCGCCTGACAGTGCGAGTCCGATTCTTGGAAAAGGCTCAGATTGCATTCAACATCACAATCTCGGCACGTTCACGGGCATTGTCGAGAAACGCGTCCGTGTCAGATTCGATCTTTGCTTCCACGAGGGTCCGTTCAATCTCATCCCGGCTTTGCTCCAGCGTCGGAACGATCCGGCCGGGAGAGCGAGCCCGAAAGCGAGGCACATAAGTGTCCCGGTAGTAGTCGGCAATCTCCTTCTGACCGATCACTACGAAATTTCGAAAACGAAAGTCCAGATATTTTTCGATCTTGAGACGTTGCTCAACGATTTCGTCCAATTTTTCACTGGTCAGACCCACCCGCTCAAGTCGCCGCTGAAACTCAGGTACAGAAGGAAAATTTCGCGCCAATTCATCGCGTGCATCGCTGACTTCTTTCTGAGTAGGGACGATCGTTGGCAGTTTTTCTGCTTCCTGAAGGATGAGACGCTGATCTATCAAGAGGCGAAGAGCGCGGTTCAGATCCGCGGAAGTCGGGTTGTCGAGCACGGTGCCCGGTTGTAACGACAACTGCCAGAGAAGATCGGAGTAGGTGATCAGATCGGTCTTGACCCCAGCGTTCACGGTCGCAACCATCTTGTCGACCACCTGCTGCGCTGCACACAACCCGGGAGAAACCAAGATCATTAAGAAAACCCTTATCCACAGATTACACAGAATTCCCTTAAAAGAATCTGTGTAATCTGTGGATAGCCTTTGTCTCTTCATCTCTCACCTCTAGAACGTTTGCGTAATTCGGAAATGCAGATTTCCGCGGGGCAGCCGGAAGATTGCCGGCACGCCGTTGAAATCCACACCATTTGGACTACGCTGCGGGATCAGAAACTCCGGCGGGTTCAACAACACGCCATAATCAATCGCGAGTGCGCCGCCAAACGGAGTCTGCAAACGGAATCCGAGGCCGACTGTGTTGGACCAATGAGTCCGTAGGTTCGCCCGGTTAATTGCGTCCAGAAGATTGCCGGGCGGTACCGGTGTTGGATCGTCTTTACCAAATAGATCGCCAACGCGCCGGAACACGTTGCCGCCGTCATAAAACGGAACCGCCTGCACAGATCTGGTCAACGGAATGCGCGCCTCGAGATTCACGACGGCAAGAGCATTACCACCTACCGGCACAGTGAATGGATTAAGAAACACGACATTCTTGTCCTGATCTCGAAACTCACCCTCCGGAATCACGACCTGACGTGGACCAGCCTCTTCAAAACCGAAACCGCGCAACGTAGTCGAGCCGCCCGAAAAGAAACGTTCACTGATCGGCAGTGTCAGATCGATCTCATCGATCGTGCCATTGCCGTCGCGGTCGCGCGGATTGAATAAGTTCGCAAGACCTAACGTCATGTTGCCGGCGAACACTGTATTTCTCAGCGCCGACATTTTGTAGTAGTGACGATAAGTAGCCTGAAATCGATTGAAGGAGATGTTGCCGCCGAGCTGGCGCAATGCCAACGCATAGTCAACGCTGAGAAAACCGCCGCGCGTCGCGTCTACCTGGTTGTAGCGACACACCTCGCCGGGCTCGCCAGGTTCCTCATCCTCGTTCAGATTGCTGGACAGAAGCCCTTTTTCGCAGCGTTCCCGCGTGTCTCTCACGAAAGAAGCACCGATACGAGCGAGCCTGACTTTGCTGTCCGGCTCGAGAATCGGCCTGACCACCAAACTCTCGAGATTAAAGAGGCGCACGTCTTCGTAACTGAAACGACCGAAAACAATAGTGTGTGACTTCCGATCGAGCACACGCTGCGTCTCAACGGCCGCAGTGAAGCGATTGATAGTCGGTTCGTTTACCTGGTTGCCGAAGATGTCGATCGGATTTCCATCCTCATCGACTCGTTGCACGATGCCCATGGTTCCGCGATCGATTGCGGAACGGAAGAAACGAGTGACGGTCGAGTCACGTTGATACTCAATCGACGCAGCCAGCGGTGCGAACTGGACCTTGTTGTAACGAGCGAAACGCGGATCGAAATACTCGAGCCGCACAAGCTGTTGCAGGCGGCTGGCACGAAGCCGCATCGCTCCCTGTCGCAGCCGGTTCATCAGATTGACGTTGCTGATTTCAAACAACCCGAGCGCACCGGCATCAGTCGAGAATCCACCACCATAATCCATCACATTCGGTTTCTTCTCTTCGACGTCGATGATCACGTCTCGCTGTCTATAGCCTGAAGTGGTTTCACCCGCAGGCTCGGTATGGATAACTACCTGCCGGTATGCGTCAGTCAGATAGAGTTCACGTTCGGCGTCGGAGATGCGATCGGCGCGAAGCACGTCCCCCGGCGCGATCGGAATCGCTCTTCTGATAGCCTGGCGTTTTGTGCGGCGTGTCTTAACGTCGCCAGTGACACCGTTAATGATGATCTGATTGATGATGATTTTGTCGCCTTCGTCGTTGATCGCGTAAACGAGCCTGACTTGCTCTTCATCGCCCTTCTTCGGCAACTCGACCACTGAAAAATCAACGCGCGCATTGACGTAACCTTCGCGCGAATAGAGTGTCGCCACTCGATCGCCATCCGCCCGCGCTTGCGAACGCGAATAAGGCGCTCCGATCACAGTGTGCAATTCCTGCCGGATTCTGTCGTCCGTGTAGATCTTGTTTCCTTTAACCTCGACACCGGCGATGCGAGTCAATGGCCCCTCGGTTACATTGAAGGTGATGATCAGGTCGTCGCCGTTGATCGAGACGCCCTGCAACACATCGACAGCCGCTTTGCGATAGCCAAGGTCCTGCATGAACGCTCGAATCGTGCGGCGATCCTGCTCGAGCAGCGTCAGGCTCGTGTAACCACGCCCGTATCCCAGGAACGGAATCAAGCCAATCGCGTTGGCTTTTTGGGTTTTGAGATTCGCCTCGACGTCCGCAACCGACAACCTGTCGGTACCGGTGATGCGAATATCGCTCAGACGAAATCGCCTGCCCTGCTCGACGTCGTATTCGATCGTGATGTTATGTCCGGTTAAAGGAACCGGGTTGAGGTTCTCACAAGTTTCCGGCGTGCCATTGGGGCCAAGGTCAGCAGGCGGGTTAGTCACCGTGCAAGTTTGCGTCACCTCGGCGAAGAAATAACCCTCCTCCTGCAACTTGTTGCGTATGCGACGCGCGCCTTCAACGATCGCGGAGAAGTCAACATTTCCCTCACGCTTCACGGGCAACAAGTCGTGCTGCGTCTTCTCGCTAATCTCATAATTCTTGATGGCGACGGTTACCTTTGGCCCGACAACTCCCTTCAGAAGAATCCTCATCGAATTCTTCTCCGCATCTCTTTCGACTCGCGGATCGTCAAGGACCGGCGCCAGAAAACCCTGGTTGACCAGCGCATCACGAACTTTCTTAACGTCATCAGCCAAAGCATCGCGCGTGAATGGAACGTTGGGCCGGAGCGTGAGAGTTTGACTAACCGCAGCGTCGTCGAACCCCGCGATCTGAATATCGAAAGTCTCAACCTTGGCCTGTTCGCCGGGTGTGACTCTGTAAGTGATGTTAGTTCGCAGACCACGGGGGCCGGTTTGTTCGACCGGTTCGACTGTCGCATTGAAGTAACCGTGATCGCGCATGTAGATCTGAATCTCATCGGCATTGCGCAGGATGATCTGTTTCGTAAGCCGGTTTCCCGACTGCACAAAATTCATGCGCGCGCGCAGTTCGTCAGTCGAGATTGGCGAACCGGTGACCGGTCCCGTTAGTTCAACGTGGACGTCGCCAATCTGAACCTGTCGCTGCACGACAAAACGCAGACGCACTGGTCCAGTCTTCGGCGTTCCTTCTTCGATCACTTCAACCCGTGCATTCGCAATGCGACCGGAATCGAATAAGGATTGCAGCGAGTCGCGCACGCGGACCGCCGAAAACTGCGTGTTAGGTGCGACTTTGAGTAGGGCGAGAAACTCGGCCTGAGCATTCGGCTGGTTGGCAGTGCCTTCGATGACGAGTTCCACCGCGCTGATCTGCCGGCCCTCGTAATCTTCGATGCGAACGTCCCGAGCCACACTGGCGTGTGTAACGGGAACAAAAAGAAAAGCGAGCAAGCCACAAAGAAGCACAAGCAGCACAAATGAATTAAGAAAAACATTTGCGCATTTTGTGCCTTTTTGTGGCTGACAGAACAATCCTAGCTACCTACCCCGTGCTCAGAATCTCTTCCTAAAGCGAATCTCAAAACTGAAATTGTTGTTGCGAGCGCTCAGCCGTCGGGTGGAAGCCTGCTCATACTGCGCTGTGAATGAAAGTCGATCAGAAACGCGATACTCGAGCGCCAGAATCTGATTTGGATCCGACGTGACGTTCGTTGAATACGTAACCGACACTTCCTTACTGATGCGACGTCCCAACGTGAGTCGCGCTGACGGAGTCGAGCCTGTCGTGCCGCCTATCACCGGATTGATCTCAAAACGCGTCAGGCCAAAAAGCTTACTGGTTGCTCTTTGCGCCGGCGCGTTGATTAGCGCATCCGTTAACAAGCTGGTCGCCGCTCCCACTCCCGACTGCGACAGGATCGACGAACTCGTATCGCCGGAAGCGAGTTGGCCTGTGGTGATCAGCGAAACGACGTCTGCCTGTGGCAACGCCGGTTCAGAACGCACGATAGCCTGCGGCTGCGAAAGTGGGCCAGTTAGACCAACAATCACGCGATAACCTCTGATCTGCGACTCGCCCTGAATGTTTAAAATCGGATCGGCGTTGCGGCTCGGCGGTAGATCTACCAGCGCGCGAGTGATGTCGTAGCGATCGTTGCGGAAATTCAACGTGCCGCTGGTCGCTGTGACACGTCCGGAAATAGTCGGATCGTTTACCGGTCCATCCAACTGTAACGAAACAGAGCCAACCAGGTCGGCGAGATTGTTTCGCACTACGAGTGCATTTCGTCCCTCCACACGCAGCGCGGCAAACAACGCCGTACGCGTGAGCTCAATCTCCGCACCTTCTTCGATCGACTCGCCGCGACGCGTGTTAATCAGGTCTGCAAGTTCGATGTCTTCCGTGTATTCCGCGCGCCGCAGATTTACGAGGCCGCTGATTACCTGCTCGCGCGATGAGCCGCGGATCTCAACGTCCGCATCGAGTGTCGAACGGAAATCCTGCGGGAACGGAACCGTAACAGATTCACCACGAAGATTGACGCGAAACGCGGAAACTGTGAACCCTTCGAGTAATGCACCGCCCGTTGCTGAAACTCGACCGCCGCCGATCGTGCCGGTAAGCGAATCAATCTGGGCTTGATTCGCAGTGAATCGCAACGACGCTTTCAAGTTAGCCACGGTCCAGCGATCATTCCCGAGCAGCACCGACACTGAACCATTATTGACTGCCGCCGTGCCAATCACGCGCGGCGCTTCAAAGGTCCCCTTGATGCGGACCGCAACTTCCGCCGTCCCGGACGAGAAGAAATCGGGCGACAGGCCGTTGAGTACCCGCATATTCAAGTCGCCGTTGACATTCAAATTCTGCTTGCCGCCACTCGCGGTCGCGAGCGTGCCGTTGAGAACAATGTTTGTGCCTGGTCCAGTAAATCTGGCTTCATCGAGCGTGAGCTCGTTGGGACTGAAGCGAACGGTCAATGGTGTTGTCGCACTCAGTTGGACGTCTTCAACGCGGAAGCTGAGCTCACTAAAGTCAGCCTTGCCCGCTAATCCTGCGAACGAAAAATTGTCGTCATCGTCGATGAGATTGCCGGCAGCTTCGATCGTGCCGTTGACCCGGCCTGAAATTCGAACACCGGCGCCGGGCATCACGATTTGAAAGAGGTTGGTGAGATCCGCATTCGTCAGTGTGGTCCTGATGCTGGCCGGCAACCGCTCGCCGGACAGATCGACGCGGGCTATGACTTCCTGCGGCGCGCCCAATATACCCGTAGTCAACTTGATATCGAGTTGCTTGTTCTGCGTGCGTCCAGTGAGTGCGACAGTACCGGCCGGACGTCCGTTGATCGTTACGTCACGACCTTCGCCATCGAACGTGATCTCATAAGCCGAGAAGTCAGTCATGTTGCCGATAACGTGGGCCGTAAAATCGGCGACGCCCGTGACTACCGGAAGACCGGGCCGGTTGGCAAACGCGGTCAGCCGCGTTAACTGAATTCCCTGGGCGTTGCCCTGGAAGTCGAAAGACTTGCTTTTCGTGTTGAAGTTTCCACTCGCGACGATGTGACCAGCCACCAGACGAACATCAACACTCTCGACGCGTACGTCAGCGCCGTTAAACGTCGCGCGCGCTGTGGCTCCTTCGAGTGGTTCCCCAGCGAGCTTGCCTGGTCCAAAACGAAGATCCGCGCTGCCGCTCATCGCGTCGGGAATTCCCTTCACGCTGACCGTACCGGAAAGATCCGATTGGGTGTCGGCGATCACCTGCTTGTTGCCGATGAACGACGAGAGCGCAAGAAGACTCTGAGCATTGAAACGATCGAGTGTGGCCTCAATCTCGGCGTTGTTGTCTCCCTTCCGTGGCTTAACGAGTGAGAAGCGAACGCCACCGCCATCGCGCTCCGCCAGATTTCCGTCAGGTACACGAATCTCAGCGTCGTTCATCGCTATCGAAGCCGATAAGGAGCCGAGTTCATTGCCCTCAACAAGCAAAGATCCGATCGAGACTCGGCCATTCAGGTTCGGCGAATCCAGCCGGCCGCGTATGTTTCCGTTGAAAGCAAGCTGGCCTGCGAGTCCGATGCCGTAAGTGCGCATCTGCTCTTCAACTTCGGGTAAAAGCCCGGAAGAGATGAGTACCGTTTGCAGTTCGGCAGCATCAGACGAGTTCAGATCGACCTGGAGATTGGAATCGTTTTCAAATGAAAACTGCCCGGTTGCGGTTAGTTTGGTCGCAGGCGTTTGCAGGTTGACCTGTTGAATATCGAACGTGCCCCTGTCGGCACGCATCGCGACTTCGCCCGTGATCGGAATTCTGTCGGCGCCGGTCTCACCCGTTTCCGCAGTCAGGTGCGTCGTCACCGTGCCGGATGCGAGTTTGTAGTTGGTGCCTGGAAACGTCAGATCGACTCTGCCCGTGGCGCGGCCCGCGAGTGGCACTGCGCTTCCGGCCAGAGCCGTGAGTGGACCAGAGATCTCCATGTTGTTGAAATCAGCAGCAACCTGCGACGAGCCGCCTCTGCCAATCGCGACACGAGCGTTTCCAGTTGCGCGACCATTAAAAACGTCGGCCGTAAAGTTGTTGAACTGGATCTCACGATTCGTAGCAACAACGTGCGCGCGCGCCTGGCCCATGTTCATGCTGCCCAACACGCCGCCACCGATACTCAGATCGGCCGATGCTCGATAACTGCCCGAAGGTTCAACTACAAATACAGGCTTCGCTAGTTTGACGTTCTCAGCCTGACCGTCCGCAATCTTCACTGTTCCGGCATCGATATCGGCAGTCGAACCCTCGATGCGTCGATTGCGAACTGACAGTCGCACACCGGCGATGTTGAGATTGCCAATCTCCGCACCCGCCGCACTCGTCGCTCCAACCTGCACGTCCTTCACGACAACGCTCGTGACTCCACCGCGATCTTCAAGCGTGATGTTGTTAGCCGTGACTCCTTTTACTGTGGCGCCCGATGCGGTGATGTTTCCGGCTTTGACGGTCGCAATCGATCCGGTTGTGACTTCGTTTTGCTTGCGGATTGCCAGGTTTGACGCGGTGATGCCGTTTACTTTCGCGCCCGAAGCCGCGAGGCCATTTGCGGTGAACTGGCTCGACGAAGCAGTCAAGATTCCGTTGCTCATCTCGGCGCGCGCGTCGTGGAGAATCAAGCCCGTTATCGTGGTGCCGTAACTTTTCTCAGCAACCGCGCGCAACTCGCCGACCCAGCGAAAGTCTGTGCCGGTGCCCATCACGTTACCGGCAAGTTGCAGCGAATCGAGTTGAAAGTCGCCGGCGTTGAGCAGATCGGCGACTGCTTTACCGTTGATGTCGTAACTCCTGCCGTTAACTGAGCCATTCGCAGTGACGTTCAGCCCCTGCAAACGCAGGTTGTCGGCTGCGAGCGCGTCTGACTTGATCTCGCCGTTGATCTTGAACTGATCTCCCTCGCCTGTGACTGTGCCGGTGAAGTTGCCCGCGCCACGCACAGCAGTTTTCGACTGGAACGTGTCTGAGAGTTGCGTGAGGTCAACGGTGGAGTTGATGTTCATCGTGTAATGAAGGGCACGCCAGTCGTCCATGACACCGTCAAGCCGCGCTTCCGCGACCGGCGACTTCAACGTCAACTCCTGTATCTCGGCGCGTGTCTGATTCACGCGACCCAGTACATCGACGCTGATTTGGTTGACGGTGCGGCCATCGTAAGTGAAATTTGAATTTGAGAGTCCGAGCGTGACCGTGTTCATCCAACTCGCCGCGGGCTGGCTGGGATCGTCAGGTTGAACGCTGACGTGGAGATTCTGTGCTACGCCGGAGATGTCGTGGCGTGCGTCGCCATAATGGATCACGCCGTTTTTGATCTCGACGTTCGCAGTTGAGTAAGCAAAAAGAATTCGTTTGTTCGGCTCGGGCGGCGGAATGTGGATATTCCGGAAGTTTGAACGGCCTTGCTCGTCGAATGCGACCCATGCTTCGAACCCTTCAATCTTGAGATCTCTAAGGTTGATGTTGCGCTGCAAGTTCAACGCATAAAGATCTTCGACCCTGATCGTCGCCAGCAGTCGATCGATCTTTCCTAGACGATCGCCTGTCTGCGAGTCGTAAAGTTCAACGCCCTTCATCTCGACAGTGTTGGGCGGGAAGGTAGCGTGAAAGTCGTTAATCTCGGCGCGAATGCCGTAGTTGGCGAACGTGTTTTTGATCTGGCCTGCGACATAACGGTCGACAAAACCCAGCCGGAACAAAAACAGGACCAGCAGGATCAACAAAAGCGCGCCGGCGCTGACGATCATGGCCGCCAAAACCGCATGACGGCGCGTGAAATAACGCCAACGCTTTCTTATGGCAGGCTTCTTCTCTGCACTCATAACCTTACAGCCACAGCGCGATTCGGGGAACGCTGAATTCTAGAGGGGAGATGAAAGAGCCAAAAAAGGCAACAGGAGTCACAAAGATCTTCCTGTGCGTATAAGCGCCTATTGCTGACAAACCTCATCCAGGTTTCGCGGTTGGCCCAGCGGCACATTGCCAACCACTGAGAGTTCAAAACCTTCAAGCGCTGCTACTTTGGGGGGATGATTCGAAAGCAGTAGTATTTGACGCAACCCGAGGTCGTGGAGAATCTGCGCCCCGACGCCGTAGTCGCGATCGATTCCGTAACCTGTCTCTAAACTCGCATCTCGTTTATTAAGACCACGCTCCTGCATGACGTTATAAGTACGCAATTGATTGACCAGATCCAAACTATGTTCTCGCTGGCGCAAGTATAGGACCACGCCGCGCGCCTCCGCCGCAATCTTCTCGAGGGCTGTGTGAAGTTGAAAACCCGTGTCGTCAATCAACGATCCAAACATGTCGCAGGTGACGTTCTCAGTGTGAACACGGACCAGCACCGGCTCGTCAGTTCTGACGTTGCCCATCACCATCGCCAGATGTACGTCGCCATTGATGACGTTCTCGTACGCGATTGCGCGAAAGCGACCATAGACCGTCGGCAGATCAGTTTCGACCACCGGCCGCACGAGCGTTTCCTTGCGGATGCGATACCTGACAAGCTCCGCGACGCTGATCATCTTTAGACCATGTTGCGCGGCGAACATTTCGAGTTGAGGCAGGCGCGACATCGTGCCGTCTTCGTTCATGATCTCGCAGATCACTCCCGCCGGATACAGACCTGCGATTCGCGCCACGTCGACGCTCGCTTCAGTCTGTCCGGGACGGACCAGAACGCCGCCGCTCTTTGCGCGCAGAGGGAAGATGTGACCGGGACGCGCGAGATCCTGCGGGCGCGAATGCGGATCGACCGCAACCAGAATCGTCGTGGCCCGATCGGCCGCCGAGATTCCGGTCGTGATACCACGACGCGCATCGATTGAAACTGTGAATGCAGTGCCGAGATAGGAGGTGTTGTCGGCGACCTGCGTAGTCAGGTGAAGCTCGTCACAACGCTCCTCGGTCAAAGGCAGACAGATCAAGCCGCGCGCATGCCGGGCCATGAAGTTGATGATTTCCGGCGTGACCTTCTCGGCAGCACAGACCAGATCGCCCTCGTTTTCGCGATCTTCGTCGTCAACAATGATGATCATGCGACCGTCGCGGATGTCGGCAACGGCCTCTTCGATGGATGCTAAAGCCACGGCGCAATGTTAACCGAAAAGGGCGATTTTCAGCCACAGATGAACGCCGATAAACGCGAATAAGAATCCGCGTTTATCGGCGTTCATCTGTGGCTAGTAATTTCTCGACGTACTTGCCGATGATATCGACCTCAATATTGACGTTGTCGCCGGGTTTCAGGTGGGAAAGGTTGGTGACTTCCCAGGTCTTCGGGATGATGGCGATTTCGAAGAATTCGTCAGTCAAGCCCGCAATCGTCAGACTAATTCCTTCGACAGAGACCGAACCCTTGAAGACGAGGTAACGCGCGATTTCTTTCGGATAGGCGATTCTGACGGTCCACGACTCACCATGATTCTCAACACCCGTGAACTGTCCGCGCGCGTCAACGTGACCCTGGACGATGTGACCACCAAGGCGCGTCGCGGGTGTGACCGCGCGTTCGAGGTTTACTGGGGCGCCGGGTTTCAGACTGCCGAGCGTTGAACGCTGCAACGTCTCGCGTGAAACATCAGCAGCAAAAGAGTCCGGCTCGATGTCGAGCGCAGTCAGACAGACGCCGTTCACGGAGATTGAATCGCCGTGATTCGTGCCTTCAGTAACAACGTGCGCACTGATAACGAGCCGCGCATTCTCACCGCGTTCTTCAATACTCCGCACGCTTCCGAGTTCTTCAATGATGCCGGTGAACATAAGTCATCATTTCTGCGAATACCTGATCGCTATCCTTCCCTGTCGAATCAATCACGATTGCATCGTCAGCAACCTTCAAAGGCGAATCAGCACGAGTCGAGTCGCGCCGGTCGCGCTCGATCATGTCCGCCAGCGTCTCCTCATACGATCCGCTCTGATCTTCTTTGTAGCGACGCTCAGCGCGTTCCTCAGGCACGGCAGTGAGAAAGAACTTGACGTCGGCCTCCGGAAAAACAACCGTGCCGATGTCACGTCCGTTCAGCACCGCTCCGCGTTTGCCCATCGCACGTTGTCGCTCGACCATCGCACGCCTCACGCCGGGAATGGTGGATACTATAGACGACATCTCCGTCACGCGTTCGCTGCGAATCTGTTCGGTGACATCGCGCCCGTCGAGTAAAACGCATAACGAATCGGGATCGCCTTCAAGATCGATCTCGATCCGATTCGCCAAAGCGACGACAGACTCTTTGTCGTTTGGATCCACGCCGGCTTCGATTACCGCCAGCGCCAGGGCGCGATACATCGAGCCCGTATCGATGTACAGGAGCTTCAACGCACGCGCGAGCATGCGCCCCAGGGTGGATTTACCAGAACCTGATGGACCGTCGATAGCGATGATCATAAGAATGAATCAAGCCACAAAAAGGCACATAAGACACAAAAATTTGTGCCTTATCGTGGCTAGACAAATGCCGCGAACACTTCATTTGATAACAGAGCGCCGGTGCGAGTTAGTCTAATCAAATCGCCATCAAACTCAAGCAAGCCGGCTTTGTGAAAACGATCCAGATCAGCGGCGTGCGCTTCGCGCAGATCCACTACGAACGATTCGCGATAGCGACGCGCGTCGACACCTCGCATCATTCGCATACCGAGAAACAATGCTTCCGCACGAATGTCACTTTCACTCAGCTCCTGCTCATCGACGACCGGAGAACTGCCGTTCTCCATCATCTCCACGTACTTCAAAACGTCGCGATGATTGGACCAACGCCGCGTTTTTCCGTCGTAAGAATGGGCCGAACAGCCAAAACCGTAATATGGCGCCCCCGTCCAGTACTTGACGTTATGGCGCGAGTGAAAACCCCGACGGCAGAGGTTTGAGATCTCGTAGTGCTCGTAACCAGCTTCACACGCCTCGTTGAGCATCCACTGGTACATCACGCCTGCGAGATCGTCGTCAGGAACGGGTTGCAAACCGCGGCGGATGTGTTCGGCCAACGGTGTGCCGGAATGGACCTCCAGCAAGTAAAAAGAGAGATGCTCGGGATTTAGATCGAGAGCTTGTTTGATATTTCGTTGCCAACCGGGGAGTGTTTGACCCGGCAAGCCTGCGATCAGATCGAAGCTGATGTTGCTGAAGCCGGCGCTGCGCAGATCTTTGAAGGTCTTTAATGCGTCGGCGGCGGTATGCGAGCGGCCGAGTTTTGCGAGTTCGCGATCGTCGAATGTTTGCGCACCGAAGCTGGCGCGGTTGATTCCGAGGCTGCGAAAGGCCTCGAGCTTCTCCCGCGTGACGCTGCCGGGATTTATTTCGAGCGTGATTTCCGCAGTGGAATCGATCTCGAATTGCTCGGACAAGGTCGCGAGAATGCGGTCCAACTGGGTCGGCGCAAGCAGAGATGGTGTGCCGCCCCCGAAATAGACCGTATCAAGATTCGCGCCGCTGTGCCGCGACGTTCTTATTTCTTCGATCAACGCCGTAACGTAACGCTTAGCAAGTTCGCTCTCGTAAAGACCCGTAGCGAAGTCGCAGTAAGAACAACGCGAGCTACAAAAAGGAATATGAACGTAGAGGCCTGCGGCTGTCATTGATTAACCGAAATAATACCATGCGTGTGTACTATTTCATTTCCGGGCGTATTGTTTGACAACTCCCGTTTCACCTTAAATTTAACTATAAATCCCATTTACACGCGTCTCGGGAATTGGCACGAGTGTTGATTAGTTCAACTGCGGCTATCGTTAATCATCGAGCAAATGGGAGGAAGACAAACATGGCAGATGACAGAATGAAGAACGACGATCTCCAGAGAAACATGGGTGCCGGAGATAAGGGCCAGAATTATGGTGGTGGCCAGCAGTCACCCGGCCGAGCCGGCCAGGGCGGACTTGGCGGCGAACAAGCCGGACAACATGCCGGTGGCCAGAAGAGTGCTGGTGGTGGCCAAAAAGGAACGAAAAACATGGAAGACGACGAGGAAGATTTCGGCGCCGGCAAAGCCGGACAGACCGGAGGTCAGAATCGTGGCGGTCAGAATCGCTAATTAAAACAGACTCTCTTCTTTTCTGCTTGAGCACGGACGTTGACGCGCCCGTGCTCCTTTTTATTTAATCCTGCGCGTACTGCCGTCACCGCTAATCGATCTACTCATACTGCGCGCAACACGTTCTGCTTCGCCAAATGCACGCAACAAATTTTCACCAAGTATCTTCCTGATATCTCTTTCACTGTACCCGCGCTTGAGTAGTTCGTAAGTGATGTTCGGCAACATCGAAACATCCTGCGCGCCTTCGGGCATGTCGTTGGCGCCATCAAAGTCAGCACCGATGCCGACGTGATCGATACCCGCCACCTTCACGATGTGGTCGATGTGATCGATCAACTTCGAGATCGGCAACGGCGGTAACGGATTCGCCGCTTCGAGCTTGTCACTCTCTTCACTGCGCCGCTCAGGATCGTCTTTGTACTTCTTATCAATTGCCACTTGCTGTGCTTTCAATCGCTCATCGCGTGCATCGCTCTGCGGCGATACGGTATTCGTGTCAACAAACACGCTGTAAAAGTTTACCTGGACCACGCCGCCATTCTTCGCGATCCGTTTCAACAAATCGTCGGGAATGTTTCGCGGCACGTTGCTAAGCGCGCGTGCGGATGAGTGGGAAGCGATGATCGGCGCTTTCGAAACGTCAAGCGCGTCGCTCATCGTCTCGTCGGAGACGTGCGACACGTCGATCATCATTCCCAGCCGGTTCATCTCACGCACGACTTCCTTGCCGAAGTCACTCAGGCCGTGATGTTTCTTTTCATCGCGACCGGCGTCAGCCCAGTTGTTGGTGTTGTTCCAAGTGAGCGTCATGTAACGAACGCCGAGCCGATAGAACTCACGCAACGTTGGCAGTGAGTCTTCAATTGCGTGGCCGCCTTCGATGCCCATCAGCGCCGCAATCTTGCCTTGTCGCTTGGCGCGGCGAATGTCGGCGACTGAGGTCGCGAGCATCAGATCGCGCGGGTGCCGTTCGACCGCACGATAAACGGAATCGATCATGTCTAACGTCCGGCGTGCCGAACCGCCATGTTCGACGTACCAGGGTTTGACGTAAAGTGAAAAGAACTCCGCCGTCAGTCCGCCCTTCTTCATTCGCTCGATGCTGGTGCGGTACGGAGTCGGGGGAGTGCCGCTCAGATCGAAATCGTCGTTGGTCATGGGAGTCGTGACGTCGTTGTGCGTGTCGATCACGATCGCGCGGCGATGAATCTGGAGCGCGCGCTGCCAGAGACGTTCGTCACGGGTTTGGGCGGCAATTGGAGTTACGAGACAGAGGAGGAACAGTAAAGTGACTTTCATCGATTCACCTTTCGTTAGGTAAAAGCTAACCACGGATGACACGGATCGCCAATCCGATCTTTGCGTGGGAATTATTTCGCATTATCATCAAGCGTCATGTCAATCCTGATTGCCGAAGATAACATGGCCCAGCGCCATTACCTCCGCGAGATTCTCGAAAAGGAGTTTCCCACACACGTTCCGGTATTCGAGGCCGGCGACGGCGAGGAGACGGTGAAGATCGCGCTTAACGAGAAGCCTGACGTCTGCATCCTCGACATACAGATGCCAAAGCTCTCGGGCGTGAAAGCCGCACGCGCCATCTGGCGCGACTTCCCGACGGCGCGCATCATCTTCTGGACGCAGTTTCCCCATGAGATCTATATCAACGAGATCCGAAAGATTGTAAAGTCAGTCGATCCGCCACCCGCTTACGGATTCATTCACAAGAACAACCCCGAGTCGCGCTTTCTGCGGTTCGTCGCCGCCGTGCTCGAAGACGGCGCTGACATGATCGATCCGGCGTTCAAAGATTCATTCAAGCGACCGCTGTTGACGGAGTTTGAGGCTGAAGCGCTCTACTACCTCGCGCTCGGTCTTTCCAATTGGGCCATCGCGCGTAAATGTTCGTTGAGTCTGCGCGGAGTCGAAAGCAGGCTCGCGACGCTTTATGAAAAACTCTTCGTGTCGGTAGCAGAAGGGACTGATCAGGAAGCGTACGAGAAACTCGCTTACAACATTCGGACGCGCGCGTTTTTCGAAGCGTTGCGTCGCGGGTTGTTGAATAGCGATGAGCTCGAAAAGGCCGCCAACGATCTCGAAGCGTGGCTTCAGAAGGATCAGAAACGTTTCAACGAAGAACAGAAACGAGAACTCGCTTCTTCGAAGAAGAAATGAGGCCGCGAAAAGGCACAAAAATCACAAAAAGCAGCAAGAGAATTATTTGTGCCTTTTGTGCCTTTTTGTGGTTAGTCATTCTGCTGCTGCCTGCTGTCTTCTCGCAGACGGGTGAACCGTCGCCGCAACCGTCGCCGTCCCCTTCGCCTTCACCGTCTCCATCACCCTCGCCAACGCCGATCACCGGTTTACATCAGTGGGGCGCAGTCACGCTCTTTCACGGCCTGCCATCCGATCGCGTGCATGCGATTGCACAGACGCCCGATGGCGCGATGTGGTTCGGCACTGAAACCGGGCTCGCGAAATTCGACGGACGCAGAACGCAAACAATCAACGATCCCGCACTGCCTACGGGCCGCATTCTCTCGTTGCAAACGGATAAGAACGGCGCGATGTGGATCGGCACCGAAGGGGGCGCGACACGTTTTTATGGCAGTGAGTTCATCACAGTAAAAGAGACTAACGGGCAAACAATCACCGCCATCATCAACGATCCCTCCGGATCGGTGCTGATGACCACCGAAAAGGGCCGTGTCTATGAATGTCGCACACGCGTAGTCGCCACTGTCATCTCATCCGGCATCGCCGGCAGTGAAACGACTACTGTTAACCGCACAGTGATCGACACACGCGAACTCCTGAATCAACCACTCGAGAGCAGGGATCGCGATCATCCTGATCCACTGGCAATCACGAGTATCGCTGTCGCTAACGGTCACACATTTATCGGCACGTCGAGTCGCGGCGTCCTGGAGATCGCGAACGGCGCCGTAAAAGAAAGTCAGATAAAGCCCGCTGTTTACTTTATTAACGCTCTCGAAACTGACCAGGAAGGCAAACTCTGGGCGGGCGCGCGTGTCAAAAAAGAAGAGCCGGGAACCTTTTCGGGCAACGAACCAGCCGGCCTCAAACGTCACGAAGCGACGACTGGTCCGGTGATGGTGTTAAAGCTGATTGGGGAGGAAATGTGGGCGGGCACTGACGGTCGCGGCGTGTTTCGGGTTTCGAAAACAAAGGTGCAGCGCTTTACGTTTGACGGGACTGCAGGCGGGCTGCGTTCCGATCATGTCTACGCGATCTTCGTCGATCGCGAGGGTGTTATCTGGTTCGGAACGGATCGCGGCGTCTGTCGCTACGATCCTCATGCGCCGCGCGTTGAGTCGATCGGCGACAACGCCGACACCAACTACGTCAGATCACTTTTTCAAACCAGCGGCGGCAGAAGTGTAGCCGGCACGAATCGCGGGCTCTTTGTTTACGACGACGAAACCGCGACCTGGAATCCCGTCGCCGCGCTCGGCCGCAACACGATCTACGCGATCGCGGAAGACAAGTCACAACGATTGCTCGTCGCTGCGGCAAGTGGTCTTTACCTCGCGCCGAAACAAACTGTTCGTCTCGAAGAACAAGCTTTCACACGCGTTGAAACGGGACCGGGAAACGTGGATGCGGCGGGCAGTGTGCGTGCGATTACTCAGTTTCGCGGGGCCGCATACTTCGCCGTCTTTGGCCGCGGCGTCGAGCGCATGGATGGTGGCCG
>Ga0105248_10002795_pt1 | contig 19403 bp, 16 predicted proteins | sample KBSS34metaG_FD_81524 | JGI IMG/M metagenome (GOLD analysis project Ga0105248, IMG submission 81524) | Switchgrass rhizosphere microbial communities from Kellogg Biological Station, Michigan, USA - KBS S3-4 metaG | ecosystem: Host-associated > Plants > Roots > Rhizosphere > Soil | place...
CTACAACACGATCGTGCCGCCGTCGGGCAAGGTGCTGTCGGGCGGCGTCGACAGCAACGCGCTGCAGCGGCCGAAGCGCTTCTTCGGCGCCGCGCGCAACATCGAAGAAGGCGGCTCGCTGACGATCATCTCCACCGCGCTGGTCGACACCGGCTCGCGCATGGACGAAGTGATCTTCGAGGAGTTCAAGGGCACCGGCAACCTCGAGATCCACCTCGATCGGAAGCTGACCGACCGGCGCGTCTTCCCGTCGATCGACATCCAGAAGAGCGGCACGCGCAAAGAAGAGCTCCTGATATCCAAGGAGGATCTGAGCCGCGTGTGGATCCTGCGGAAGGTCCTCACGCCGCTGTCGCCAGTCGAGGCGATGGAACTGCTGCTTTCGCGCATGGCGAAGACGAAGACGAACCAGGATTTCCTGGCGTCAATGTCCAGCGGAAAGTAGCTCAGGAGTCTCCACCGATCAAGTCGCCAATCGCGCCGAGCGCGCCGCCGAGATCGCGCTTCACGTCTTCCTTGTCGCCGCGGTGCGCGCGCATGATCCGATCGGCCAGCCGCGAGAACGGCAGCGTCTGAATCCAGACGCGGCCCGGTCCGGTCATCGACGCGAAGAAGAGCCCTTCCCCGCCGAAGAGCGCGGTCCTGATGCCGCCGACAAACTCGATGTCGTACTGCACCGTCGGGTCGAACGCCGTCAGGCATCCCGTGTCCACGCGCAGCTTCTCCCCGGCCTTCAGTTCCATCGGGATCACCGTGCCGCCGCTGTGGATGAAGACGTCGCCGGTGCCTTCCAGGCGCTGCAGGATGAAGCCTTCGCCGCCGAAGAAGCCGGCGCCGAGCCGCTTGGTGAATTCGATGTTGATGTCGACGTGGCCGGCGGCGCAGAGGAAGGAGTCGCGCTGGCAGAGAATCGCGCTGTTCTGCAGCGGCATCTTCAGAATCTTGCCCGGATAGGGCCCGCTGAACGCCACTTTCGCTGAAGGCGTGTGACAGCGGAAGAAGGTCAGGAACAGACTCTCGCCCGCGAGGAACTTCCGCTTCAGACCGCCGAGCAGCCCGCCTTCCATGCGCGCATCCATCTCGATGCCGTCGGTCATGTAGGTCATCGCGCCCGCCTCGGCTCGCACTTCGTCGCCGGACGCCAGCGTGATGACCACGGCCTGCATGTCGTCGCCGATGATTTCGTGGGTGATCATGGGGGGGATTATAACGGAGGGGTACGGAGGGAACGGGAACGGAGGGGACGGAGGGAACGGGAACAGAGGTCACGGAGGGAACGGCAACGGAGGTCACGGAGGGAACGGCAACGGAGGATACGGAGAGAACGGGGAACCGAGGATACAGAGGGAACCGAGTTCACAGGAGGAACGGAGGAGCAGAGACGAGCAGAGCGGGTTGGGTTGGTCAGGGCGGAGCACGGTCAGGGCGGAAGTCGGTCAGGGCGGAGCACGGTCTGGGTTCAGCATGGTCAGCACTCAGCACGGTCAGGGCTCAGCACGATCAGGCTCAGCACCGTCAGTCTCACCGCGGTCAGGCTCACCACGCCTTCTGGTCGCACGCGGATTGATCAGGCGTTTGACGCCATCCATCAGGCGTGGGACGTTGAAGTTGATCATAGGCCCGCGGGGCACTTGGTGATCTCGAGATACGTGAGCACTTGCGCCTGATGAACCGGCAGCAGCGCGGTCGTCGACTTCAATTCGACAACGACGAGGTCTGCGACGATGAGGTCAACGCGGTAGGAGGATTCGAGCCGCATCCCTTTGTAGACGATCGGAATCGCGCGCTGCGTCACGAATCTGAGCTGCCGCGCGGCCAACTCGGCGTGAAGGCACGGCGTGTAGATCGACTCGAGGAGACCGGGCCCGAGCGTTCGATGCACTTCGATGGCCCCGGCCAGGATGCGCCGAGTGATGTCGTTGAATTCGGATGGATCGACGGTCATCCACCACGGCAATGCAACGACGACGCCGCCAGAGATTGCTGGACCTTTGAACGGTGCGCCCCAATTTCACTGCAGATGCTGCAACGACGGACACCCCGCGGAGTGGCAAGATTCCGCAACCCCAAAAGATGTCCGCTCTGCTCGTCTCCGTTTCTCCGTTCCTCCTGTGAACTCGGTTCCCTCTGTATCCTCCGTCCCCGTTCCCTCCGTGGTCTCCGTTCCCGTTCCCTCCGTGATCTCCGTCTCCGTTGCCTCCGTACCCTCCGTTCCCGGTAAGATCTCACCATGCGCTATCGCACCTTCGGACGGACCGGCTGGCAGGTCTCGGAGATCGGCTACGGCATGTGGGGGATCGGCGGGTGGACCGGATCCGATGACGAGGAATCGCTGCGTGCGATCGACCGCGCGCTGGCCCTCGGCTGCAACTTCTTCGACACCGCCTGGGCCTACGGCGCAGGCAAGAGCGAAACGCTCCTCGGCGAGGCGCTGCGCATGCGTAAAGACGCCGCCGCGTACGTCGCCACAAAAATCCCGCCGAAGAACATGAAGTGGCCGGGCAAGGCGGAGTACGCCATCGAGGATACCTATCCGGCTGCGCACATCCGCGAGTACACGGAGAAGAGCCTCGCAAGTCTCGGTGTGCAGACGATCGATCTGCAGCAGTTCCATGTGTGGAGCGACGCCTGGGCCGACGATGACGGGTGGCAGCGCGCGGTGGACGATCTGAAGCGAGAGAAGCTGGTGCGCGCTGTGGGCATCAGCGTCAACCGGTGGGAAGCGTCCAACGTGCTGAGGGCGCTGAAGACCGGGTTGATCGACAGCGTCCAGGTCGTCTACAACATCTTCGATCAGGCGCCCGAGGACGAGCTGCTGCCATACTGTCAGGCGCACGACATCGCCGTCATCGCGCGGGTGCCGTTCGACGAGGGGAGCCTCACGGGCACGCTGACGGCTGACTCGAAGTGGCCGGACGGTGACTGGCGCAACATCTACTTCAACCGCGATCACCTGACGGCGACGCTCGCGCGGATCGACCGGCTGAGCCCGCTGGTCCCCGAGGGAATGGATCTGCCGGAGCTGGCGCTGCGTTTCATCCTCGAGCACCCGGCCGTCAGCACGACGATTCCCGGCATGCGCCGGCCCGCGCACGTCGAACGGAATCTGGCGGTCAGCGACGGCGTCAGGCTGCCGCCGCGGCTCGGCCAGGCGCTCAAGGCCCACCGCTGGGACCGGACGCCGAACGCGACACCGTAAGGTCGATCGGCCTCAGCATCAGGACCGGCCGGATGTGCTGCTATAATGGTGGTTTCCCGGATAGGCCAAGGAGCACGCTGTGAAGGAAGCGATTCACCCCAAGTATTTCGACGTCGAGGCGCGCTGCGCATGCGGGGCGACCTGGAAGACACGCTCGACCAAACCTGAGCTGCACCTCGAAATCTGCTCGAGCTGCCACCCGTTCTTCACCGGCAAGCAGAAGCTGCTGGACACCGAAGGCCGCGTCGAGCGGTTCACCAAGAAGTACGGCGCACAGACCTCGGAAAGCCGGAAGACCGCCGCGAAGGCAACCAAGGCCAAGAAGACCGCGGCCGTCGCTCAGTAAGGTAAGTACGAAGTACGAGGTCTGAAGCACGAACGCTTCAGACCTCAGCTTCGAACTTCAATTCGTACTTCTGACTTCGTACTTCAGACTTCCCTAGCTTTCTCTCCAGGCGCGCCAGGCGGTGCCTCATCGCCTCGGCGAGCGACGGCCTCGGCCCCCCGGTCAACGCCGCAAGGCTCCCCAGCGCGAACCGTTTCGCCGATACCAGATCCCGCAGGCGGTGCTCGTGATGAATCGCGAGCGCTTCGGTCGCTTCGCGGACAAGCGGCGGCGGACAGCCGCGCACGCCAGCCAGTTCATTCCACCACGACGCCGCCTCCTCGTACTGCCTGGCGCGGCGGCATGCCAGCGCCAGCGCGCGCAGCGCGTCGATCCGGATCGGATCGTAGGCGCCGCGCGGCGACCGGCAGCGGTCGATCGCGCGCCGGAAGCTGGCCCGCGCTCGCTCTTCGAGGCCGCCGCCCTTCGACTCGCTCAGGAGGCCCGGAGCCTGCCGCTGGGCGCGCTCGTACACGTGGCCGAGGGCGAGCGCTTCACGTGCATCGCCAGTCCCATCCGGACCGCTGCGCGCGAGATGCAGGAGCCGCGCGGTGAGCGCGGCGAGCGTCAGGAGATCCAGACGATTGTGCTCGAGCACGGCCTGGATCGGCGCCGCGTCGCCGCTGCGCACGAACTGAAAATACCGCCCCGGAATTTCGAACCCCGGCACATCGCCACGTCGGCGCAGGCCGACCAGCTGCTTCTCGAGTGCCTGCAGCGAGCAGCTCGCGTTGTCGCGGTTGGCAGGCCTGAAGGCCTGCGCTACGAACAGATCGGCGCTTTCAGGCGCGTGCTGGTAGCGCAGCCCTCTAGCGCTGCCGGTCCCGGGCCTCCAGAATCGCCGCGCGGGATGCAGTACGTCCACATGCGGCATCTCCCTGCCGGTCCACGGGAGGCGGTGAAACAGGTAGCGCCCTTCGAGGAGCGGCGCGTCGAACGACTTGCCGTTGAAGCTCACGAGCGCGCCGGCGCGTTCAAGCTGCGCGGCGACCGCTTCGAGCAGCATTCGCTCGTCGGCGTGGCGCGCGAGCAGGAACTGCCGCGTCACGAACGCGCCATCGCCTTCAAACCAGCCACACCCCACGAGGAACGCCAGCGTGCCTGCGCCGCCGCTCAGACCGGTGGTTTCGAGATCGAAGAACATGAACGGCGGGCGCGCCGGATCGCCGCCGGTGAAGAGGGGCGCCTCCGCAGCCGATCGCTCCAACCGCTCCGCCAACGCGCCGATCCGCTCGGTGCCGTGGAACGCCGACGGATCCCAGCGGCGATCGATGACAAAAGTGCCGTCGAGCCAGGCGCCGCCGAGGCGCTCTTCCAGATTGGATGTGGCGCAGGCCTTCGGGCCTGCGTCCGCAGGGCTGAAGCCCTGCGCCACACCTGACGGCGCCACGATCCCGCGGATCCGATCGCCGAGCGAGCTCAAAACGGCACGACCTCCTCGTCGCCGGCAGTCGGCGGATCCGAAAGGACCCGCCCTTCATGTACTTCGGATTCTTCCTGTAGGCCGGGTCCTTTCGGACCCGCCGTGACCGTCTGGTCCGCCAGCAGCAGATCGAGAATCCTGAGCGCGGCGGCCTTGGCGAGTGGACCGGTATTGCCGACCGGACCGACACAGCCGGGGCAACCGTTCTCGCACGGGCACTCGGCAATCAGCCGTCGCGTCGCGGCCAGCAGCTCGTCGTGCGTGTCATACAACGGCGCGCTGAACCCAATGCCGCCCGGATAGTTGTCGTAGACGAAAATCTTCTGCGCTCCGGACGCGCTGCCCGGGCCCGCATCGATGTCATCGCTGGTGATCGAGATGCCGATGTCGTGGCCGTCGCACATCAGCAGGAGCTGCGCCACCTGTTTCAGCGCGAACGCGAGACCGACGACGCCGTCGCGGCGATCGTCGGACGCGTACGGCAACACGCCCATCACGCTCGACGGCACCGTCAGCCAGTACGACGTGGTGTGCATCTGCTGCTCGGGCAGATCGAGCTCGCCCGATCCGATGTTCTCGTTCGTATAGAACTTGATCTTCTTGAAGCCGACGACGCGAGAGACGACGTGCACCTCGCCGTGCGAACGGACGGCCGGAGCACGCTCGGTCCCCGTGTCGGTGGCGAACGTGTCGATCGTCGTCACTTTCGTGTACGTGATGGCGGTGGTGTAGTAGTCACAATCGATCCGCCGGACGTAGGCCTTGCGCCCTTCGAAATCGAAGCGCTCCACCTGATACAGCGTCCCTTCGACGATGTAGATCGCTTTCGGGTGCAGCGTGCCAGGACCGCTGGTGAAATCAGTCTCGCCGATGACGCGTGTGTCCTGCGTGATGTCGACGACGACGAAGTTGTCCGACGACACCGATCGGAGGCTGACGGCGTCGGCCGGGTACGACTCGTTCGTCCACGTCCACGGCGAGTCTTCATCCGCCCGATGCACGAGCCCCTGCTCCGCGAGGATGCCGAGGATCTCCTGCACGTCGGGACGGCCGAACGTTTCGGTCGACGTGAACGGCAGCTCGAACGCGGCGCATTTGACGTGATCGACCAGAATATGGAGATTGTCGGGATCGATGAGCGCGCGCTCCGGCGACGCGTCGAAGAAGTACGACGGGTTGCGCACGACGAACTGATCGAGCGGCGCGCTGCTGGCCACCATCACTGCCGCCGAGCGGCCGCTCCGGCGTCCCGCACGCCCGGCGCGCTGCCAGGTGGCGGCAATCGTGCCCGGATAACCGGCCATCACCGACACGTCGAGGGCGCCGATGTCGATGCCGAGCTCGAGCGCGTTGGTCGAGATCACCGCGCGGACCGCACCTTCGCGCAGCCCTTTTTCGATCTCCCGCCGGCGCAGCGGCAGATAACCGCCGCGATAGCCGCGAATCTTCTCCGGCGCGCCGGGAATCCCCTCGAAGTCGTCCTTCAGATACGTGGTCAGGATCTCGGTGGAGAGGCGGCTCTGCGCGAAGACAATGAGCTGCAGATTGCGCTTGAGGAACTCCGACGCCACGCGCCGCGTTTCGGCGAGGTACGACCGGCGGATGCCGAGCTGATGGTTCACAACCGGCGGGTTGACGAAGACGAAAAACTTCTCGCCGCGAGGCGCTCCGTTCTTGTCCACCAGTTCGAACGGCTGCTCGGTGAGGCGTTCCGCCAGTTCCCGCGGATTCCGGATCGTCGCCGACGAACAGAGAAACACGGGATCCGAACCGTAGTGCCTGCTGATGCGGCGAAGACGGCGCAGGACGTTGCAGAGATGGCTGCCGAAGACGCCGCGGTAGGCGTGGAGCTCGTCGATGATCACATACCGAAGATTCTCGAACAGCTTCGCCCAGCGCGGATGGTGCGGCAGGATGCCGGAGTGCACCATGTCCGGGTTGCTGAGCACGAGATGGGCGCGCGATCGAATCGTGCGGCGCGCGTCCTGCGGCGTGTCACCGTCGTAGGTGAACACGCCGATCTTTTCGCCCGTGGCCGCATCGATCGTTTCGCACATCGCCTGCAGTTCCGCGAGCTGATCCTGTGCGAGCGCCTTGGTCGGAAACAGATAGAGCGCGCGGCTCGACCGGTCCTTGAGGATTGCGTCGAGGACCGGCGCGTTGTAGCACAGCGTCTTGCCCGACGCGGTCGGCGTGATGACGACAGTGTGGCGGCCGGCCAGCGCGTGCCCGATCGCTTCGGCCTGGTGCGTGTACAGCTGGTCGACCCCGCGCGAGACCAGCGCGGCGGTCAGCCGCGGATCGAGCGCCGCTGGAAACGGTGCGAGCTGCGCAGCCACCGCCGGAAGGCGGCGGACGGCAGTCACGTGCAGATCCGGCGTGTCCGGCCGATCGACGTCGCGGCCGCCGATGCGCTCCAGCGCCGCATCGAGCGCGCCATCGGTGCGGGATCGTGTCGCAGGAAGCATGGCGGAGCATCGTACCAGCGGGGCGAACAAATGGCAAAGGGATCCGTGCGCCTTTACCCCCTGTGCTAGTCTTCGCCACCGCATGAGCGCACCCACCGGACGTCTGCCGCGGACTCTCGGCCTCTGGAGCTCGGTCGCGCTCGTCATCGGCATCACCATCGGCTCCGGCATCTTCCGCTCCCCCGCCGGCATCGCTCAGAAAGTGCCGAGCCCGACGCTGATGCTCGCGCTCTGGATCGTCGGCGGTCTCATTACGCTGTGCGGCGCGCTGTCGCTGGCCGAGCTCGCCGCGGCCCTGCCGGAGACGGGTGGCTTCTACGCCTACATCCGCGAAGGCTGGGGCCGGCAATGGGCGTTCTGTTTCGGCTGGTCGGAGCTCGTGCTCATCCGCGCGTCGGCGCTTGGCGGCATCGCCGTCGTCTTCGGGGAATACTTCCTGCGCAGCATCGGCGTCGATCCGGTCGAGCACTACATCGCCGCGCGCGCTCTCTCGGCGACCGCCATCGCCTTCGCCGCCTGCGCCAACATCGTCGGCGCCAACGTCGGCGCGGCCATAGTCGGCGTGTCGACCGCCGCGAAGTTCTCAGCGCTGGTTGTGCTGATCGGGGCCTCGTTCCTGCTCGGCAGCGGACATGGCGCGAGCATCTCGCATCTCACCGCGGCGGCGCCCGGCCCCATCGGGACCGGCGCGATGGGGCTGGCACTCGTCAGCGTGCTCTGGGCGTACGACGGATGGGGCGACCTGTCGTTTGCCGCCGGCGAGGTGAAAGAACCGCAGCGTAACCTGCCGCGGGCGATCATCCTGGGAACGCTGGCGCTGATCGCGATTTACGTGCTGACAAACGTCGCCTATCTCTATGTCATCCCGATTACCGGCATCGCGAACCCGGCGACGCCACTCGTGGCGGCCGACACGATGATGGCGCTCTTCGGCCGGACCGGGGTCGTGCTGGTGTCGGTTTTCGTGATGATTTCCTCGTTCAGCTCGTTGAACGGGAGCATGCTCGCCTCGCCGCGCGTCTTCTTCGCGATGGCCGATGACGGGATGTTTTTCGAGACGATCGCGAAGGTCCATCCGCGGTTCAAGACGCCGTACGTCGCGATCCTGCTCGCGGCTGTGCTCGGGATTGCACTCGTGATGAGCCGAAGCTTCGAAGCACTCACCGAAACGTTCGTGCTGGCCATCTGGCCGTTCTACGCGCTGGGTATCGCCGCCATCTACCGTCTGCGGCGGCTCCGGCCCGAGATGCCGCGGCCGTACAAAGTGATCGGCTATCCGGTCGTGCCTGCGATCTTCATCCTGTCGGTCGCCGCGTTCGTCGTGAACGCGCTCATCCACGAACCGATTCCGACGACGATCACCTTCGCGCTGATCCTTGCCGGCCTGCCGGTCTATCGGTTTGCGTTCGCGCAACGTTGATCTTTTTTCGATCCTTCCGGTTTTTTGTCTTGATCCTCAGCGCGGTACTGTTACTCTTTTTTTGCGCCTGTATTTTTTTGCTGAGGAGGCTTGAAGATGGTTGCATGCGAGCCGCGTCTGCGGCGGCGAGGGTTCTTTCTCCACTCGTCGGAAGGCGGCGAAGTGGAGACCGGCGAACATGAGAATCCCGAGGGATTCATCGTCCGCGTCCGATTCCCGGGCAATCCGGTACCCCGCAAGATGGTCAGCGCACGCGGCCTCAACGGCGGCGGCCGTGGCCACCGCACCGATCAGGACCAGACCGAGGGGATGCCGGCGATTAGATCAGGGAGCGTGACTGGCAGCCGTCAACGGTCACACTTGCCCCGCTGATCCAGCTCGCTCGAGCGGAAACCAGGAACGCGACGACCGCCCCGACCTCTTCGGGGCGGCCAAACCGCCCGAATGGCAGTTCGCTCGCCACGAATGCCGCCATCGCGTCCGGATCCTCCTGAACGCGACGATCCCACGATCCCCCCGGAAAACGTATCGATCCAGGCGCCACGCTGTTGACGCGGATGTTGTCCTTCGCCAGCTGCTGGGCCATTGCCTTGGCCAGACTGATTTCGGCGGCCTTGACGGCGTTGTAGGTCATTCGACCACCGGATTCCCGGCCCCAAATCGACGCGATCATCACGATAACGCCGCCACCGCGCTTCCTCATCAGCGGCACCGCCAGCCTGGATGCCCGGACCGCGGGAAACAGCGTCTGGTCGAACGACGCCTGCCACTCTGCGTCTGTGGTGTCGGCGATGCCGGCGCCTTTGGCGGCGCCCACGTTGTTGACGAGGATGTCCAGCCCGCCGAAGATCTCCACCGTACGGGCGACGACGGTCTCCACGCCTTCGGCGGTCGAGAGGTCAGCAGAGACGGCCAGCACGCGAGCGGGTCCGTTTGCGCCGGCGAGCGCCTTCAGCGCAGCCGCGGCGTCGTCGAGGCCCGCTTCACCGCGCGCGCAAATCGTCACCCGGCAGCCCTCTTCGACCAGCGCGCGCGCGCTGGCAAGGCCCAGTCCCTTGCTCGACCCCGTCACAACGGCAACTTTATCCTTGAGCTCGAGATCCACTATCGTCCGCCGCGCCCGGTCAGGTCGTTGAGCGTCCAGTCGAACGGGCTGTAGGTGACCTTGAACGTGTTCTTCGCGATGAACTCCTTTTCGGTCGCCAGCAGCTTCGGCATCACGAAGGCGATTACGGAGCGCTCGATCGGGCTCCGCGAGGCAAATGCGGGCGGCGCCTTGTCGGCGTAGGCCGCGACGAATTCCTTCTCGCGCCACGAGAAGATCGAGCTGGCCGCGACGATGCCGTTCTCGCGATCGATCGCGATGCACTGCGCGCGGGTGACGCACTCGGCGGCGACGTCGGCGAGCTGCTCCTCGAGACGCGCGGCGGTGAACGCCTCGCTGCGCAGGCGGCCGCTGCCCGCGGCGCCGCGCCCGAGCGCGAAGTAGACGCGCGGATCGTGGAAGCCGGCGAGGATCGTCTGCTCGATCTGATCGAGCGTGACCGTGCGGCCCGCCACACGGTGCGTCAGCCGCTCGAACGCGCCCGCAATCTGACGGATGCTCTTGGCCGGATACTCCTTCGAGCGTCCCTGAATCGGATAGTGATCCGCGACCGTTCGCAGCACGAGCGCGTTGTAAGCGTTCAGCCAGAATGCGATCTGCTCGTCGCGCGGGAGGTTGTCCACCGACGCGGTTGCCAGCTGGCTGACGAAGCCGTCGAGCTTCGCACGCTCGGACTTGATCGCCCGATAATAGACATCGCCGTTGCGGACGTAGAGATCGAGCAGCTGGTCGAAGTTTTTCGTCCGCGCGGTTTCGCCGGACTCCTGCGCGGTAGGCGTGGCTACGAGAAAACCGGCCACTAGAAGGACGAGCCATCCTTTGCGCGCTTTGCGTTCCACGATCAACATCACTCGCGACTATACCCGATGGCTGAGGAAGGCCGCGAGCGCAGCATTGAAACGCTCGGGCTGCTCGAGGTTGCTGAGATGCCCGGCTTCGGGAATGCGCACGATCTCGGAGCCGGCGATCGCGCGATGCATCTCCTCGGACGCGGCGGGCGGCGTCAAGGTGTCCTCCTCGCCGACCACGATCAGCGTCGGCACGTGAATCGCGGACAGCAGCGGCGTGGAATCGGGGCGGCTCATGAGGGCGCGGATGGCGCCGGCGATCGCGTCTGCCTGGCTCGCGCGAGCCAGGGATCGCACCGTCTCTACGACCGTGGGCTTCGTCAGCTGCGTGGTGTTCCCGATCAGCTTCGGGATCATCTCCTCCGCGACGGCGGACGGTCCCTTGTCGTCGAGCAGTTGCAGCAGCCGCCTGCGCCCGGCCATGCCTTCCGGCGTGTCGGCCTGCGAGCGCGTGTCTGCGAGGACGAGTCCCTGAACGTAGCGCGCGGCAAGGCGAAGCAGCGCGAACGCGACATAGCCGCCCATCGACAGCCCGCCGACAACCGCCTGCTTCACATGGAGTGCGTCGAGCAGATCGATCACGTCGCCCGCGTAGTCGTCGACCGACGATGCCGGCGGTTCCCCCGCGGCGGCGTCGAACCCGCGGAACTGCGGCGCGATCACGCGCCAGCCCGAACCGGCGAACGCGAGCTGCCCTTCCCACATGCGCGCGTTGAGGGGAAAGGCGTGAAGAAGGACGAGCACACCGCGGGGCCGTTCGGCTCCCCGCGGCGGCGCGTCCAGATAGCGCAGACGTCCTATGGCTGGCACGAGCCCATTGTGAACGTACCGCCGGCGCGCGTCGAGTCCGACAGCCCGACGGCGGCGGCGCCCGCGGCAGTCGTCCGCGCATCGATCGCCGATCCGCGCAGGCCCATCAGAACGGTCCCGTTGGCGATCGCGCCGCGTCGCTGCACCGCGTTGAGCTTCGCGACGTCGAGCTTCACCGTGACGGATCGTGTCGTGAGATCGAAGGCGCCGGCATCCGCGGGTCCTTTGGGCGTATATGTGAGGGACCCGTCGCCGTTGCGAACCGCGACACCCCACACATAGCTGCGAGTGCCTGTGGCGTCGGTGTCAGCCTCGAGATACCACTGGTCCGCGCGATCCACCGCGCCCGGCTTCGTCGGGTTCGTGGCGAAGCTCATGCGCCACGTCCCCAGCGGCGGCACCGTATCGAGGCCTGACGTGGCCATCGTCGCCGTGATCCAGGTGGCGCCGTTCACGACATTGCAGCCGTAACCAATCGTGAGGATGTCGGCGGGCGAATCCACGTCAGGCATCACGGGCGGCGGGCTAATCACGCGAGCGTCGTGGCGGAAATCGAAGACCTGCGGAGCCCTGGTCGCCACCGGCGTCGCGGCATTCGTACCCTTGAGGCGGATCGCCTTCCCCGCATTCAGGTTGTATCCGCCAATCTGGTGCGCCACGTATGTGTGTCCCGCGAAGTCGGCGGAATCGTCGGCCCACGCGATCATGGCCAGCCCCTGCGGATCGATCGCCACCTGGAAGAAATCGGCAAGGTTGCGGTTCGGGCTCGTCCCGGTCGTGAATCCGGCGAGGCTGATGTTGGACGCGTGAATGACGTGATCGCTCGCCACCGCCTGCAGGATTGTCGGTGCGCTCGATGTCGCATTCAACGTCTGCGCGAAATACACCTTCCAGTTCGCATTGTCGGTATTGCCGCCCTTGCCGTCTTCGCTGTCGGCGGCCGTCGCCCCGTACCAGACGATGGCAAGGCTGCCGGGACGATCGCCTGTCTCCATCCAGGGAAACAGCGCGACGCCGCCCGGTCCCATGTCGCTGACCCGGACCGGCGGCGCCCACGTCTTCCCCTGATCGAACGAGTGCGCGACGAAGATGCCCTCTCCGCCGTCGGAATACGCGACGTAGACCGTGCCATCGCTTGCCACTTTGCACACGGGGAACAGGCCCGCAATCGTCGACTTCTGCCCCGTGGCCGCGACATAGGTATTGAACACGACCGGCGTCACCGCGAGACTGATCGGCTGGCCAACGGCGACGAGGACCTGATTGGCCGTTGCGCCTTGATGGCAGAAGTACACCGTGCCGTCACGCTGATCCACGTCGATGTTGCCCGTCGTGTTGCCGCCGATCGCCGCGACGACCGCCGGTCCATACGTCAGTCCGCCATCGTCCGATCGATTGAGGTAGTACTTCGACGTCGCGGTCAGGCCGGTGAACTCGCGGTAGCCGAGATAGACGCTGTTCGTGCCGAGAAACTCCATCCACTGGCGGTCGTCGACCTGCACGGTCGTGTTGCCGGCCGGGTTGTTGGTCAGCGTGTCGCCGCGATCGGTGGATCGCTGCGCCGACACGTTCGCCGCCACGAGGCTCGACGTCGCAAGAGTCGGCGGCATCGCCGACGGCGCAGCCGGCTTGAAGCCGACCGCAAGATCCATGTCGCCGCCGCCGTCGCCCCCCAATTCGCTCTCGTTGTTCGGCGCCAGCGCATCGGGCTGTCCCTTCCACGCGGGGTTGCTGACGCTGCCGTCGGCGCGCCAGGTTGGGGTCGCGGCCATCAGAAACGGATCGTACGTCGGACTCGACGGATTCAAATCGAAGCGCCAGAGATCGTTGCCGCCCGCCAGGCCGCGGATGCCGCCGACATAGGCGTTGCCCTGATAGTCGACGCGCACGTTCGGCTCGACGTCCTGCCCCGCGCCGAACGCGTACAGCGGCCGGCTATGGCTGAAGCTGATGCCGGTCTTCGAACCAGTCACGAATGTCGCCGTTCGGGTTGGTGTGGTGACGACCGGGATCGGTTCCAGAGAGACGACGCCGTGATACGGATCGAGTCCGGCGACAGCCCAGTAGACGACATGAATCGTGTATGTGTCGTTGACGCCGGCGGTCACGACGGCGTTGATATCGACGGTGCCCTCGTCGACGGTGGCCGGTGGGCTTCCTGCCGCCGGCGACAGCACGGGACCGGTCACGCCGCCCTGATGGACGTAGACGTCGTAGTCGTTGGTCGCGATCGTCCAGCTCGCCTTATAGTGAAGACGACGGCCACGGTAGTCGGCCGGCGCGAGCTTCAGCGTGAAGGTGTCGCACGTCGTGCCTTCGACGCACGTCGCTTCGCCGTCGGGCGAGGCGGCAGCCGCGGCAGCGAATCCGTCCCAGGCGACCGGTCCGCTCGTGCCGCTCAAGGTCGCACTGGACGGTGCTGCGGCTCGCGCGAGGACCGACCCTGCGACGGCGAGCGCCGCGGCGAGCGTGAATGCGGCTGCGCCGCGGAGGCCATTGGACCAGGCGGTTACGTGTCGTTGCTGCATACAGCTCCTCCGGCGTTACACGCCGTGACAAAACAGCGCCGACGCAACTCGACAATAAATTCTTTGGTTTTCAGCGATTGAGTCGTTGCGGCGCGGACCACGGTGTCTAAGCTGGCAACTTGCGTGCGCGATCGAGGGAGACGTTCGAATGCTGACTGCGGCGGCGCTGGGAATGTTTTCGTACGGGATGTATTCGGCCGGCTGGGCGGTTGTGGATCTTGTGCGAGGTGCGCGGCTCGAACTATGGGCCGAGCTGGGTCTGATCGTGTTCGGCGGGCTGCTGGCGCTGGCCGCGGCGTTCGTCCGCGTGCGTCTGCCAGGCGGGCTGGCGTTCGCGATCGGCGCGATGCTTGGGCTTCAGGCCATCGCCGTCCACGCCGCCGCGCATCTCGGCGGCGGGATCGAGCCGCAACTCGCGCGAGCGTCGATCGCGATCGTCCTCGTCGCGATGGCGCTCAGCGACGCTCGGCCTTCACCAGCGCCGCGAGCACGCGATTCTGATCGTACGACGATCTGATGCGCTCGGCCGCGGACACGAACGCGGGCCGGCTGCCCGCATCGACGCCGGGCGCGAAGGCCAGCAACACCTCGGCGCGATCGTAGTCCGACGTCATCAGACCGACGACATCATAGACGGCGTCCTGCACCTCGCGCGGCGACGATCCCTTCTTCGCCAGGCCGGTCAGCACTTCGCGGCGGTCGTAGTTCGACTTGATCGCACGCACCGCGGTGAAGAACGGCTCGCGCAGCGCGGGCTCGACGCCGAAGCGCGCGAGGTATGCGGTCAGCACCTCACGGCGGTCATAGTCGGATGGCATGCCTGGCACCGCCAGCAGGACCGTCCGCTTCGCGTCGGCGCTCAGCGTCCCCTGCTTCAGCATTTCCTCGAGCACCATGCGCTTGTCGTAACTCGACTTCATGTGCGTGAGCGCCGGCGCCAACGTATCGCCGTCGACGGCAGTGGCGCTGTGCCTGGTCAACGCCGCGAGCGCCATCCGCTGGTCGTAGTCCGACTTCATCGTGGCCATCGACTGCACGTACGCCGTAGCGCCTTTCTGATCCAGCGGCACGGTCGCCGCCACATGCTCGAGTACCTGGCGCCGGTCGTAATCCGACGTCATCAGCCGTCCGGCGCGCTGAAGGAGCGGCTGCACCGTCGCCGAGTCGAAGCGCGCGACGTCGATGAGCGCGACGAGATAGAGGCGGCGCGCGTAGTCGCCGCCGAGGAGATCGATCTCGTCGTATACGCCGTTGACGCCCTTCCGGCCGAAAATTGATTTCACCCGCGCTTCGGCGCCCAGGCCCGACCGGCGGACGATGAGCGGCAACTGCGTCGCGAGAAACCGCTTCGCCTCGTCATCCCACGGCCGTTTCATACCGGCGACGTAGTACGTGTGAGTCAACGCGCCATTGGACGCCGCGATTTCCACGGTGTGCGGGACAACGGTGCTCCAGTCCCGGAGCGTCAGCGTGCCGCCGTCCGACAGGGTTTGCACGTCGGTCAGATCGTCGGTGAACGTCACCGTTCCACGCAGCCGGACGTCGAAGCGATGGTTGTCGTCGCTCCACTGCATGTGCCATTCGTTCTTCGACGACGTCGACCTCGACGACAGTGAGAAACCGTCGGCGGCCGGCGGTGCCGGTGGGGCGGGCGGCGCTGGTGGTGCGGGCGGCGAAGGCGGAACCGGCGGTGCCGGCGCGGCGGGTGGCGCGGGCGGAGCCGGCGGCGTCGGCGGTTCCGGAGGTGCGGGCGGAGCCGGCGGCGTCGGCGGTTCCGGAGGCGTGGGCGGAGCTGGTGGCGTCGGCGGTTCCGGAGGCGTGGGCGGAGCCGGTGGCGTCGGCGGTTCGCCGCCGGCATCGAACCATTGCATCAGGCGTGCGAACGCCCGCTTGCCGCTCTCCATCCGTCGCAGATCGTCTTCACGCGCACGCATCTCGTCTTCTCGTTCACGCGTCTCGCGTTCGCGGGCGCGTACATCAGCCTCCTGTGCCTGGACCTCGCCCTGGCGCGGGCGTGCCCGGTCCTCGTCGGTGATTGACGTGATCGCGGGCGGAGTGCTGACCACGGCGTCGGAGATGCCGCCGGCAACGCCACCGCGCACACCACCGGAGATGCCTCCGGGAATCGCACCAATCGGTTGTGCGGCCGCGCGCGCGTCCCCCTGCGTCCTGATCCACGGCAGATGCTGGGCGCCGCCGGCGCCGGCAACGAACACGACGGTCAGCGCGAGCGTGACCGCCCAGCTCGGCGACCGCGGTTCCTCGGTGACCGGAGCCCGCACGATGCGCCGCACGCGATCGAGCAGCGATCCGCCGGTCGCCGCCATCGCCATCGACGGTGAAGACGTGCGCCAGCTCTCGAGCTCCGCGAGGGCCTGAGCGTAGCTGACCGGATCGCCGCAGATCGCGACGGCGATGTCGTCGCAGCAGTGCTCGCGCTCGACACGGATCCGCCTCGATACCCACCACACGGCCGGGTGATAGAACAGCAGCGTCTCCGCGATCGTCTGCAGCACATTCACCGCGTAGTCGTGGCGACGGATGTGCGCGAGCTCGTGCGCGAGGATGGCTTCGATCTGCGACGGCGAGAGCGAGGCGATCGCGGCGATCGGCAGCAGAATCGCCGGCCGCAGCCAGCCGACGACGGTCGGCACGTCGACGAGCGCGGATTCGACGACGTGTGCGGCTGCCGGAAGGCCGAGACGATAGGCCAGGCGGCGGCAGGACGTCTGCCAGCGCGAGGAGACGGTCGCCAGCGCAAGGCGATGCAGCCGCCGCACGTGCCACCACCCACCCGCCATGCGCGCGAGTAGCAGGACGACGCCGGCGAGCCAGGCGATGGTGATGGCGGGCAGGAACCGATCGATTGAAGCGAGGAGGCTCGCAGGGCTGAAGCCGTGGGCCACAGGAGATCTCTGCGCCACATGAGAGCCCTCCGCCACCACAGCATGTTCCCCGAATACGGATACGAGCGAGGACGTGGTGGTGGAAGTGGCGCGGCTCTTCACGCTCGAGCCATCGACTTGTATCTCGTTCGCGGTCGACGCCAACGCCGTCTCGATCCAGATCATGCGAGCGGTGACCACCGGCGCGGCGAGCATTACGGCGAGGCTGACGCAGGCGATCGCATAGCGCGCGGTCGCCGACCGGCGTCGCGCGAGCCCCAGCAACGCGGACGCGGCCCCCGCAATCGCTGTCCCCTGCCACACGAAGTGAATGAGCGTCCAGCCGGCCGTCTGCAACAGCGGAGTCATTTTGATCCTCCGGGCTTGATGTCATCGCCTGCCGCCGACGCAGTGGCACCTCGGAGCAGCTTCTTGATTTCGGCGAGCTCTTCCGGCGACGTCTTCGAGGCGGCCAGCGCCTGCAGCACCAGCTTGGCGGCCGAGCCGGCAAACGCGCGGTCCAGCAGGTCGGTGACGAGCTGGCGCTGCGTCTGATCCTGTGTATACGCAGCTTCATAGACGTGCGTTCGCGCGCCCTCGTCGCGGATGACCAGGCCCTTCTCGGTCATGATCTGCAGCAGCTTCAGAATCGTGGTGTATCCCGCCTCGCGTCCCATGTCCTCGGCAATCTGCCGGACGGTGCTGGGCCCTCGAGACCACAGCACGGTGAGGATGGCGAGCTCGGCGTCGGTCGGTTTGCGGCGCAGCCCCTTCATGAGCGGGATTATCTACGACACTCTTCGTAGCTGTCAATACGAATGTTTTCGTAGCGCGACCAAAACCGCGGAGTACGCGGAGAACGCCGAGAAATACGCAGAGCAATAACGCCTTCTCTGCGATCTTTGCGAGCTCGGCGGTTTAGGTCTGCTTTCGGAGAACAGCTGCCAGGGTCAGGCTGCCGGTGACGTTGGCCGTGGTGCGGAACATGTCCGGGATCGTGTCGACGGCGAGCAGGATGCCGATGCCGTCGATCGGCAGGTTGACGGCCGCCAGCACCGGCACCATCGCGATGATGCTGCCGCCTGGCACGCCCGGCACGGCGAACGAGCTGAGGATGACGGTGAACACGACCGAGGCGAGCTGTGCCGGCGACAGCGTCGCGCCGTACAGGCGCGCCAGGAACAGGACGCCGACCGGCATCGCCACCGCCGCGCCGACGCGGAAGACCGACGCGGCCAGCGGCAGGATGAACCGCGCCACGACCGGCGGCAGATGCGCGCGCTCTCCGCTCTCGACCATCGCGGGCAGCGCCGCCAGCGACGAGCGCGAGGCGAATGCGACCGCCTGCGCCGGGGTGCAGAACGACACGAAGGCCTGCGGCGACATCGACCCGCCCATGATCCCCACGGGATAGAGCAGCACGGCGCCGACGGCAATCGTCAGGAGGACGACGAGCACGATGTACGCGATGACGGCGCCGGCCGCCGCCAGCCCGAGCTTCGACGCCAGCGGCACGGCGAGCGCGAACACGCCGAACGGCGCGAGTTCGAGGATGCCGGACACCAGCCGCTGCATCGCGTCGGCAACACCCTGCGTCACCCGGAGCACGGCATCCCGCCGCTCCGCGCTCACGCCGGCCAATGCGACGCCGAACAGCACCGCGAAGACGATCACCGGAAGCATCGCGCCGTCCGCCGCCGCCTTCACGACGTTCGGCGACACGAGATCGAGGAACCATTGCGCGATCGCCGGCGTCGGCGCCGTCGCTGAATACGCCAGCGTCGTGGTAGCCGTTACTGGCCCGCGCAGCGCCATCGCCGCACTCTGATCGATCTGGATCCGCGCGAGTACTGGCGTCGCGATCAGCACCGTCGCGACCGCCGTGACGGTGAGCATGGCGACAGCGACGATCGCGGCACGCACGCCGGCGCGTCCGAGCGCACCCGACGAGGCGAGCGATCCGACGCTCGCGACGAGCATCGACGCGACCAGCGGGATCACCGTCATCCGGATCAGATTGATGAAGATGGTGCCGACCGGCGCCATCACGGCCAGGAGCGCCGTCACCGCCGGCGACGTCGAACCGGCGAGCGCCAGACCGAGGACGAAGCCGGCCACGAGGCCGATAAGGACGCGAGTTGTCAGAGACATGAAGTGAGATTCTAACTTTCGCGAAGCGCCGTCAGCGGATCGACGCGCGTCGCGCGCGACGAAGGAACGGCAATCGCCAGCAGCGCGACCGCGGCCAGGAGCACCGACATCGACAGGTAGACCAGCGGATTCGCCGCGCTCACGCCGAACAGCATCGTCGTCATCGATCGGGTGAGCACCA
>Ga0105248_10002796_pt1 | contig 19401 bp, 21 predicted proteins | sample KBSS34metaG_FD_81524 | JGI IMG/M metagenome (GOLD analysis project Ga0105248, IMG submission 81524) | Switchgrass rhizosphere microbial communities from Kellogg Biological Station, Michigan, USA - KBS S3-4 metaG | ecosystem: Host-associated > Plants > Roots > Rhizosphere > Soil | place...
GAAGCCGGCATCGCGGATCAGGCGGCGGAGCTCTTCTTCAGAGGCGCGATGGTGGGCGCCGGCGGCGCTGACGACGTTCTCTTCGATCATGATGCTGCCGACGTCGTTGCCGCCGAAACGGAGTCCGATCTGACAGGTCTTGAGTCCGGGTGTGACCCAGGACGATTGGATGTTGAGGATGTTCTCCAGGTAGAGGCGGGAGAGGGCTAGCATCTTCAAGTATTCGACAGCCGTCGCGTCTTCTTTTACGAAGTTGCCGAGCGAAGTGTTCTCGCGCTGGTAGGCCCAGGGGATGAAGGCGGTGAAGCCGCCGGTGTCTTCCTGAATCTGGCGCACGAGGTCGAAGTGGTTCATGCGCTGCTCGATGGTCTCGCCGGTGCCGAACATCATGGTGGCCGTGGTACGGATGCCCAGTTCGTGACAAGTCCGGTGGACGTCGACCCATTCCTGCGTCGAGCACTTCAGGCGGCTGATGCGGTGGCGGACGTCGTCGTCGAGGATTTCGGCGCCGCCGCCGGGGACGGAATCCAGTCCGGCGTCACGGAGTCGGGAGAGGGTATCGCGCAGCGTCAGGCCGCTGACTTCGGCGATGTTGACGATCTCGGGAGCGGAGAAGCAGTGGTTCCAGATGTCGAAGCGTTTCTTGATGCCGCGGAGGAGGTCTTCGTACCACTCGATTTTCAGGTCGGGGTGGAGGCCGCCTTGCATGAGGACGCCGGTGCCGCCGAGACTGAGGGTCTCGCGGATTTTTTCGAAGATGACTTCCTGCGGGTGCACGTAGCTTTCGTCGTGGCCGAGCGGGCGGTAGAAGGCGCAGAAGCTGCAGTATTCGGTGCAGACGTTGGTGTAGTTGATATTGCGATCGATGATGTAGCTGACCACGCCTTCCGGGTGCAGCTTGCGGCGGACTTGATCGGCGGCCATGCCGAGGCCGACGAGATCGTCGCTGCGGAACAGATCGATGGCTTCAGCGCGGGTCATCATGCGGAAACGCCTCCGGGCACCACCGTGCGTTCTAGCGCGGCGGCGTATTTTAGATAAGTCTGGATTGCGGTCTGGTGCGGGTCTGAGAATTGGAAGCGGATGTGGCGCGTTAGGTATTCGCGGACTAACGGCTCGGGGAATCCGCGAGCTGCGGTTTCTTCGCGCACGATGTCGTCGATGTGTTCCAGGCCGTAAGCGCAGGAGGCGGCGAGGGCGGCGCCGTAGGGTTCGACGATGGCTTCTTTGCGTCCGGCCCAGACGGCGAAGACCATGGGGAGTCCGGTTAGGGTGGTCCACTCTTCGCCGAGGTCAAGGGTTTCAAAGGGGAGCGTGGCGGGGTCGACACGCAGGGCTGCGTCGCCGATCAGGAGAGCGGCGTCGGCTTGGCCTAGCATTGCTGCGAGATCCGGAGCGAGTGAGATTAGTTCGGGCTCGACGCCGTATTTTTCGGCTAGGATGATGCGGGAGAGCATTACGGAGGTGCGGGAGCCGGAGTCTGTCGCTAGTTTCTTGATCTCACGGAAGGGGACTTTGGAGATTAGCAGGATGCTGCGCACTGCGCCGTAGGAAGCGATTCCGGTTTCGGGAAAATAGGACAGCTTCTGGCGCCCCATCTCGATCACGGGCACGATGCCGATATCGGCTTCGCCGGAAGCTAACTGGTCGGCACAGATGGAGGGGACGGCGAAACGGAGGTCGAAGATATTGGCTTGTGCGGGATTTTTCAGAAGGCCCCAAACCAAGGGCACAGTGTTGAGGTAGCTCACTGCGCACACGCGGGGATGGCCGGGTTTAATTTCGGTGGGCAAGCTGTTATTTTATCAGGTCGCCGTGCTATTCACCGAAGACAAGGACTCCGAAGGTGCCGGGAATCATGGGGGCTCGGGGGCGTGGGACTTCCTTGGTGGTGGGGGGAGGGGGGCCTAATTTCGCGAACGAAAGATACGCGCGGCCGGTCTTGCGATCGAGCGCCATGGTGCGGGCGCCGGGTTGGGTCTTGACGGTTTCCTCTAGGGTGTATTTGTCGGGGGTGTCTTCGTGGAACACTGACAGGGAGCCGTCGCCGCCGCCGCTTGAAAAGTAGGCCAGGCCGCGGGCGGGGTCGAATTCGGTGGCGTCGACGCCGCGGCCGATGGGCTGCATGTCGACGATTTTGCCGGTGAGGCTGCTGACTACGGTCATTACGCCGCTACGGCAGCCGATGAAGATGCGGTGGTGGGTTCTGTCCATATCCATGCTGCTGGGCTGTTCGCAGGGGGCTAGCGGCCAGGTATCGGTAACCTTCAGAGTCTGGGCGTCGATGCGGAGCAGGGTTCCGAGGTCTTGCATGTTCAGGAAGACATGGCCGGCTTCGTCGGATACGGCGTGTTCGGTGCGGCCTCCCAGGGCTTCTACGGTGCCGATGACTTTCGCGGCCTTGGGGTCGATCGCGCTCACGCGCTTGCTGCCGCGATCGACTGTGAATACGCGCTTGGTTTTTGCGTCGTAGAAGATCGCGTTGGGATCTTCGCCTACGGGCACTTTCGTGATCACGGCCAGGGTTTTCAGGTCGAAAACGGTTACGGAGCCGGGGTCGGTGGCGCTGATGAAACCGCGTCCTAATTCTTTGACGACAGCGATGCCGTGGACGTCACTGCCGGGGATCTTGCCGATGATCGCGGCGGAATCGAGATCGATCACGACCACTTCTCTGTCGTGAGAAACGTAGAGGCGGCGGGCTTGGCTATCGGCGGTGAGGTAATCCCAGCCGTAGTCGCCGGGGATGGGAATGGTTTTGAGCAGGTGATAACTGCCGGCTGCTCCTAATGTGGCTTCGAGTGCGAGTCCTGCTAATTGCTTCGTCATAGATTCACCGTGTCGCCGCGCGTGGCTTGGATGGTTTCGATGCCGTAGGTTTTCTGGATCACTTGCGCCAGGGCGGCGCTTTGGTCTTCTTCGCCGTGGACCAGGAAGACTTTTTTCAGGCCTTTGGCGATGGGGCGCATCCATTCGATGAGCTCTTTTTGATCGGCGTGGCCGCTTAATTCGTCGAGCGAGCAGACTTCGGCGCGGAGGCGCATGGGTTCACCGAAGATGGGGACTTCGGGCTGCTTCTCCACGATTTTCCGGCCTAGCGTGTATGCGGCCTGGAAGCCGGTGATGAGGATGGTATTGCGCGGGTCCTCGATATTGTTGCGCAGGTGATGGAGGACGCGGCCGCCTTCGCACATGCCGGAGGCGGAGATGATGACGCAGGGGCCGCGCAGGGCGTTTAGCTTTTTTGATTCGGCAACGTCGTGGATGTAGGTCAGGCGGTGGAACCCGAAGGGATCGTCGCCGTCGGTCAGAAACTTACGGATTTCTTCGTCGTAGCACTCGGGGTGGTTGCGGAACACCTCGGTGACGTTCACGGCTAGGGGGCTATCGACGTACATGGGGATGTTGGGCAGGCGCTTGGCGTCGATCAGTTGGTGCAGCATTAACACGAGTTGTTGCGTTCGGCCTACGGCGAAGGCGGGCACTATGATTTTGCCGCCGCGGGCTGCGGTGCGGGACACTACGTCGGCGAGAGTGTCGGCGGCGTGGGCTAACGGTTTGTGGATGCGGTCGCCGTAAGTGCTTTCGAGGATCAGGTAATCGACGGGGTCGAGGGGTTGCGGGTCGCGGATGATGGGGAGGCCGGGGCGGCCGACGTCTCCGGAAAAGCCCAGGCGCACGCCGTCGGCTTCTACGATCATCGAGCTGGAGCCTAGCATGTGGCCGGCGTCGTAGGTTTTGTACTCGAGTCCGGGGGCGATTTCTTTGCGTTCGCCTAGGGGGACGGGGTGGAATTGCGCGAACGTTCGTTGGGCGTCTTCGCGGGTGTAGAGCGGGGTGACGGGGCGGTCATCGCGGCCGATGGCTTTGCGGTGTTCGCGGCGGCGGTTTACGAATTCGGCATCTTTTTCTTGTAGGAAGGCGGAGTCGGCTAGCATGGCTGCACATAGATCCACGGTGGCGGGGGTCGAGAAGATGGGTCCTGCGAAGCCGTTGCGCACCAAGCCGGGGAGATTGCCGCTGTGATCGATGTGCGCGTGCGAGAGGAGCACGGCGGCGATGGTCGACGGCGGGAAGGGGAACTGGCTGTTCTTGGTGAAGGCTTCCTGGCGGCGGCCTTGATAGAGTCCGCAATCGAGTAGATAGTTTTTGCCGCCGGTCTCGATGTGATGCATGGAGCCGGTGACGACTTTGTCGGCACCCCAAAAAGTAAGTTTCATGAATTTGAGTAGAATTACAACTATACGATGCGGAAGATAGCGGTTTTCTTGTTCTTCGCGTGCGTGGCGTTCGGGCAAAAGAAGCCGGTCACGCTGGAGGCCTTACAGGAATTCCACAGCACGGCGGTGCGCGATGTGCCGGGGGAGCCGGTGTGGGCTCCTGACGGCAAGACGTTCGTCTATCGACAGGGGCGGCGGTTGCGGCTGTACGATGTGGCGGGGAAGAAATCGCGCGAGGTGGTGGATCTCTCGACTTTGGATGCGGCGGCGTTGAATCCACCGTTGCCGGAACGGTTTGAGTGGGAGAACCGGCGCGTCGATGAAGCCACGCTGCAATGGGCTCCGCAGGGCGGGGAAGTATTGTATGCGAGCGGCGGGGATTTGTTTTTGATTGGGATCGACGGGAAATGGAGGCAAGTGGTCAAGACGCCGGTGGCGGAGCGCGACCCTAAGCTTTCGCCCGACGGGAAGCGGATTGCTTTTCGGCGCAATTGGGATCTTTACGTGATGGAGGTGGCGGGCGGGCAGGAGACTCGGTTGACTTTGAATGGTTCGGAAACGCTGCGCAACGGGGATCTGGATTGGGTTTATCCGGAAGAGCTCAACTTGGGAACGGCGTATTGGTGGGCGCCGGATTCTAGCGCTATCGCTTATTTGCAATTCAATGTGAGTGGCGCGCCGCTGTATCCCCACGTTGACTTGCAAAAATCGCGCGCAGTTTTGGAGCAGCAGCACTATCCGCAGGCGGGGGAGAACAATCCGGATGTACGCGTCGGCGTGGTTGCGGCCGGCGGGGGCTCGACGAAGTGGCTGGATGCCGGCGATACGGTCAATAGTTTTTTGATTGCGCGCGCGGGTTGGAGTGCGGATTCAAAGAATGTGTACGTCGTGCGGACGAATCGGATTCAGAATCAGTTGGATTTTTTGTTGTACGACGTGGCCTCTGGCAAGGCGCGGACGGCGTACCGGGAGTCTGACAATTACTGGGTTAATGTTGAGGGCGATCCGGTATTTCTCAAAGACGGGAAGCATTTTTTGTGGACTAGTGAGCGGGACGGACATCGTCATTTGTATTTGTATTCCGTTGATGGTGGTGCGCCGAAACAGTTGACGGCGGGTGATTGGGAGGCCACTGACGTTCTCGCAGTGGATGAGAATGCGGGGCGGATCTGGTACCGGTCGACGGAGGCTGGGCCGCTGGAGCGGCAGTTGTATAGCGTGCAACTGGACGGCGGCGGGAAACGGCGGGTTACAGCGGGCGAGGGCAATCATCGGGTGTGGATGGCTCCGCTGGGCGGGGCGTTTATGGATAGTTATTCGAACTTGAGTTCGCCTCCGGAATGGACGCTGCGGGGCGCGAAGGGCGAGGCGATCGCGGTTTACCGGGCGGCGGATCGCCGGACGGTTGAGGAGTTCGATTTGCGGCCTACGGAAGTGGTCAATTTTAAAGGTAAGGACGGGACCTCGTTTTACGGGCGGTTGATCAAGCCGGCCGGGTTTGATGCATCGAAAAAGTATCCGGTGGTGGTGGATGTTTACGGGGGGCCGCATGTGCAGTCGGTGCGCAACACTTGGCCGGGGTTGGGGATGGATCAGGTATTTGCGCAGGCCGGTTACGTGGTTTGGGAAATGGATAATCGCGGGACTTCGGGGCGGGGGCATGCCTTTGAGTCGGCGGTGTATCGCAACTTGGGCGTGCAGGAATTGGCGGATCAGCGGGAAGGCATTCAATATTTGATTTCGCTGGGGTTTGTGGATCCGCGGCGCATTGGCGTGATGGGGTGGAGTTACGGCGGCTTCATGACTCTGAACTTGATGTTGAACGCGCCGGATTTGTTTCACGCTGGATTCGCGGGGGCACCGGTTACTAACTGGCTCAACTACGACACGATTTACACCGAACGCTATATGGGCGTGCCGAAGGATAGCGGGGAAGCTTACGCGCGTACGTCGCTGCCGCCTAAGGCGGGGAGTCTGGCGGGGAAACTGATGATCGCGCACAATATGGAAGACGACAATGTATTGTTCCAAAATACGGCGCAGATGATTTCGGCGCTGGAGGCTGCGGGCAAACACTTTGAACTGGCTTTGTATCCGCAGAAGACGCACGGTGTGAACGGAGCGTCGGCGCGCCAGATGGAATCCACCATGCTGGACTTCTTTGAGCGGAGCCTCGCTTCTGCGCGGTAGAATGAAATCGCCCTCCGTATGAATCCAAATTTCCGCTCGTTTAGCGGCGTTGTCATCCTGCTGGCACTGCTGGCGGGCTGCAACCGTTCCGCGCCCGCGAATGTCGCTGCCACCGTGAACGGCCGCCCGATTACGTACGCCGAGCTCGACAAACAATTTGAATCGCAATTCGGCGGCGCGGCGGGGGAGCGCTCGAGCGGCGATCAGGCGTTGATCCAGAAACTCGAGGTGCTGCGCACGCTGGTGGACAACGAAATCATGCTGCAGCGGGCGGAGAAGCTGAGCTTGATGGCTGTGGATGCCGACGTCGAGGCGAAGTTTAATGAGCTGAAGGCGCCTTATACTCAGGAAGAATTTCAGAAGCAGTTGGATGCTCGCAAGATGAGCGTGGAAGAGTTGAAGGCGCAGCTGCGGCGGGATTTGAGCGTGCAGAAGCTGTTCAACAAGGAAATCACTTCGCAGATCAGCATCAGCGACAAGGATATTACCGATTTCTACAACACCAACAAGGCTAGCTTTAATTTGGCGGAGCCGCAGATTCACATGGCGCAGATTCTGGTGACGCCGACGCCGGATCCCAACGTCCGCAATTTGAAGAATGACAAGGCGCGGGATGAGGAACAGGCTCGCAAGAAGATTCAGAGCATCAACATGCGGCTGCGGCAGGGCGAAGACTTTGCGATGCTGGCGCAGAATTATTCGGAAGATCCGAACTCATCGCAGAATGGCGGGGATTTGGGATTCATTCCGGAGTCGGCTTTGGAAAAAGCCAATGCGGATCTGCGCCGGACTTTGATGGCGCTGCGGCCGGGGGAAACTACTACTCCGATTCACACGCCGGAGGGGTATCGCATTTTGAAATTGGTCACACGCGAGCCGGCGGGACAGCGGGAGTTGGCGGACCCAAAGGTGCAGCAGACGATTCGCGAGCAACTGATTAATCGCAAAGACCAGTTGTTGAAGGCGGCGTATTATGAGATGGCTCGCAACGATGCGAAGGTCGTCAATTATTACGTCAACGGGATTGTGGGAGCTAGCGGCAAGAAGTAGTATGGCGCTGCGTTTTACCACTTCGTATGTGGCGGATTCGCTTACACTCTTCCGTTATTACAAAGGTCTGGTGGAACGAGCCATCGCACAGTTGTCGGATGAGCAACTGCTTACTGTGCTGGACGGCGAGGCGAATTCCATCGCGGTCATTGTGAAGCATATGACTGGCAACATGCGGTCGCGATTCACGGACTTTCTGACTAGCGATGGCGAGAAGGCTAGCCGGGACCGGGATGCGGAGTTTGAAGATCCTCCTCCGACCCGCGAAGAACTACTGGCGTTGTGGGAAGAGGGGTGGCGGTGTGTGTTCACGGCCCTGGAGCCGCTTTCCGAGGACGATTTGCAGCGCACCATTACTATCCGGGGCGAGGCGCACTCGGTGATGCAGGCTATTAATCGCCAAGTCGCGCATTACTCTTATCACTGCGGGCAGATTGTGCTGCTGGCGAAGCACTTCAAAAGCGATCAGTGGCAATCGCTGAGCATACCGCGGCGGAAATCGGCGGAGTTCAATCGGCGGGTCGAGGCTGGGGAGGCTAGCCAGCGCTAGCCCGAGGGACAGTACACTCAATCCCCGGCAATCCGCTTGGTGGCTTACTGAACGGGTGGCCGGGGATTGAGTGTACTGTCCCTCGGGGTCTTTTCTAGTTGCTGTTTGGCCCAGATTCGCGCGGGGTTCAGCTTGGCTGCACGCTCGAATTCTTTGCGGGCTTCGGCGTTACGGTTCAGCTTGCGCAGCGCGATCCCTAGCCACAGGTGGGCGTCTGCCGATTTGGCGTCGAGCGTGATGGCTTTCTCGAAATCTTTGATCGCTAATTCCACGCCGCCGCCAAAGGCTGCGGGTAGATAGTAATTGCCGATGCCGCGGCTCAGGTAGTTCATAGGCTCGCGCGGGTCGAGTTCCATGGCTTTATTCACTTCATCGAGGGCGCAGCGGCCGTATTTGAGAGCTCCGAGGGCGCCGACGGCTGCGGCTTCCTGGCCGCAGAGAGTTCCTAAAATCCGGTGATATTCGGCTTCGGTTGGCTTGAGCGCTACGGCGCGCTCGGCTGCTTTCATGCCGGATTCCGAAGCGTTGCGGGCGCGGCCTTTGTCGCGCAATTCGGTGGCGACTTCGGCTGCGGTCGATTGCGCCAAAGCTGCTTGATACTGGGCTCTGGCATCGCCGGGCTGGCGGTCGGCGGCGGAGGAAAGCTGAGCGGCGATCTGCTCCAGTTGCGGGAGGCTCTGGGCGTCACGGGCTTTCCACAGCTCCGGGCTGGAGGGGGGCACGGCCGCTAGGAACACGACTAGGAACACTTCAAGCATGTTTATGTGATTGGATTGCCGCGGGCCGGAAAAGGTTACGCCGCACGATAGCTTCCTAAGACTCTGAGGAAATCGGCTAGTTCCTGGAGATGGCTGAGGGCATTGCGGACGACCTGGTCGTCGCGGTGGCCCCACAGATCGAGATAAAACAAATATTCCCACGGCTTGCCGCGCAGGGGGCGGGATTCGATTTTGACCAAGTTGATGTCGCGCAGCGCGAGGGCGCCTAGGGAGCGGAACAGAGCGCCGGGGACATTGCCGATGGAAAACACCAGCGAGGTTTTCCAGGGGTGTTTGGCGGCGCCGCGGATGGTGCGGGGCTTGGCGCCGGCTGGTTCCAGCAGGAAGAAGCGGGTGAAATTTTGGCGGTCGTCTTCGATACCGCGCTTTAGGATGTGGGCTCCGTAGGTTTGGGCGGCTAGCTCGGAGGCAATGGCGGCGCCGTCTGAGGGGCGTTCCTCCATGATCATCTTTACGCTGCCGGCGGTGTCGTAGAACGGGGTGCGTTCGATGCGGGGATGGCTGGCGAAAAAATCCAGGCACTGATTGAGCGCTACGGGGTGGGAATAGACTTTGCGGAGGGCGCGGAAGGAAACGCCGGGGGGCGCGATCAGGTTGTGGATCACGCGGACGCTGGTTTCGGCGGTGATCTCGCAACGGTGCTTGAGCAGGAGATCGTAGTTTTCGTGCACCGATCCGGCTAGCGTGTTTTCGAGCGGGATTACGGCGGCGTCTATTTTGCCGGCGTCGAGCGCGGTGAATACTTCGTCGAAGCGCTGGTGGGCGATGGGCTCGGCTTTCAGTCCTAGCAACTGGTGGATGGCTTGCTGGCTGAAGGCGCCCAGCTCTCCTTGGAATCCGATTCTTTTGGGCGTGCTCGGCTTCATCGTTTTCCTTCCCACTGCGGCGCGTCAGCGGACGGGGCTCCGGCTAGCGCCATGACGCGCTCCACACTATGTTCCACGATATCGGCTACGGTCTGCGGGTTCAGGTAAAAGGCGGGCATGGGAGGCGCTAGAATCGCGCCCATTTCCGCTAGTGCGGCCATGGAGCGCAGGTGGCCTAAATGCAAGGGAGACTCGCGAACCATCAGCACCAGGCGGCGGTGCTCCTTGAGGGTGACGTCGGCGGCGCGGACGATGAGGTTGGAACTGATACCGTGCGCGATGGCGGACATGGTGTGGATGGAACAGGGCGCCACCACCATGGCATCCATTGCGGCCGAGCCGCTGGCCAGGCGGCAGCCGATGTCTTCGACGGGGTAGTGGAAATGAGCCAGCGCTTTGAAATCGGCGGCGGATTTTCCCATTTCCAGGAACGCGGTGCGCTCGCCGGAGCGCGACATGATGAGATGGGTCTCCACCGCGGGCTGCGTGCGCAATTTTTCGAGCAAGCGCCAGCCGTAGATGGAACCACTGGCTCCGGTGATCCCTATAATGATCCGCAAGTTGCCTGCTTCCGCAAGGTTTTCATCGAAATTCCTTCAAATCAGACAGCGGGGAAAAAATCCGTTCCGAATTCAGAACAAGCTCCTTGCTGAAGTCCTTCAGCGAACGCTATAATCCTAGCCAAACCTAAAGTGGTATATCTTGATATATATCTTGCGGATGCCGTGGTGAATCTCAAGTCTCTATGATGGGGGAACCAGGGCAGAAACTCAAGCGCGCCCGCGAGCGGCTGAACCTGCGCTTCCGGGAGGTGGAGGAAGCCAGCACGAAAATCGCCCGGCGGAGGAACAACGACGAGTTCATCGTGGCGCTGAGCCGGCTCGCGGATATTGAAAACAAAGGCACGATTCCGTCGATCTACCGGATGTATTCGCTGTGTGCGATTTACCGTTTGGACTTGCCAGAGGTGCTTTCCTGGTATGGAATTCCTTCCGATGGCGTTCCTGGCGATGCTGATGTCATCGAGCATGGGAGCACGCATCTGGTCGGGTTTCGTCCGGAAGAAGGCGAAGTACAATTGCCGATCGCGCTCGATCCGGGGCTGGACCTGAGCCGCACCGCTTTTTTGAGCCGGCTGATTCAACAGTGGGGGACGGTTCCATTGACGATGCTCGGCAACGTCGATTTGCGGACCTATCGCTATGGATACATTGGTACGGAAGACTGGTCTATGTTCCCGTTGATCCGGCCGGGTTCGCTGGTGGTGATTGACGATTCCAAGCGGAAGATCGCGGCGTCGGGATGGACCAGTGAATTCGACCGTCCTATTTACTTTCTGGAGCACCGCGAAGGCTACGTCTGCGGATGGTGTTCCATGAGCGATGGCCGGCTTGTAGTACAACCGCATCCGGCTTCGAATTGTGATGTCGAATCTTATGCATACCCTAATGAAATTGAAGTAGTTGGTCAGGTTACGCGGGTTGCCATGAGCTTGGAAAGCGGACATCGCCGGAATCGTTCTTGAGCAGCTCCAGCAGAATTTCCACTTCCAACTGGAATTGCCGGCGCTGGGCGGGGCCGGCGGCATCCGGGGCCTGCATGGCGTAGCGGGCGCCGCGAGCCAGATACGTTACTACGGCCTGCGGGCTCTCCTCACTGCTCACACCCTGGAAGTACGCTCGGAAATCCTCGTTTTTGGAGTTGAGCGGCAGGGTGAGCCACTCCAGAAACGTTTGCTCGTGGCTCTTGCGCAGGGCGTAGGTACTTTGTTCGCGACCAAATGCCGCGCTCAAACCATGATGGCGATAGACGCCGGAGTTCGGGTCGCGTAGCGACGCCAGATACACCAGCCTCCCGTAGACGCTGGGGATCTGCGAAAGCGTATGCTTCCACAGATCCGCCAAGGCGTTCCGTTCTAGCATGCCCTTGGGTTTGAAGCGCGGCATTTTTCCCCGTACCTGATTCCCACCATTGTACGCCGACCAAAGACCTCATCCACACAGCCATCTCGCTGACGTTCCAGATCCCGAAAAGGTGAGCCCTGCCGCTAAGCGGAGGGAGTAGTCCGCCTTAGTCTACTCCCGGGTAGAGAGTCACTCGACCCGCTTTGAAAGGAACTCACCATGTTAAAGAAAATCGTGTTGCTAGTGGCGTTCGCTTTTTCCATCGCGTCGACGGTGGGAGCCATGCCCCCGAGCCAGGTGCCGCTCCCCCAGCCTCCCACCGGTAGCGGAAACTAAGGGCTCGGCCCTTTGGGGAACTTACGCGGGATTAAGGCGTCTCGCCGCCAGAAATCCCGCGTGAGTTTTGCGTATGGACGAATCTGCAATGCGGCCCGCTGGCGGCATGCTAGACTCGAAAAATTGGTCATGCCGGGGGCCGAGCGTATTCTCGCTTATCTCAACTTCATTGCTGAGCTCGTGCTCCTATGGCGGCTGGTCCAATGCCAGTTTTACCGGACCTACCGCTCTCTGTTTTGGTATTGGCTGGTGCAGGCTTTCACCACCCTCACGCTCCTGTCGATACCTCCTCGGACCTTCCGCTATCTGTATATTTACTGGGGAACTGAAACCATCACCGTCGTCATGGCCGTGTTTGTGGTGCAGGACCTCTATCGAATCGCGCTTCTGGAACATCCCGCGGTAGCTTCCTTCGGGAGGCGCAGCGTAATGATCATCCTGGCGATCGCAGGCGTCATCGCCTTGTCGGGAATCGCCATGGATGCGACCATCCTTCCGGCGGGGCACTATCCGGCCATCCATCATTTTGCTACCTTCGAGCGCAGCATGAATTTTGTGATTCTGCTATTTCTGCTTCTGATCAGCGGTCTCCTGTTGTGGTTTCCCATAAGAGTGCGGCGAAATATAGCGGTGTATATATCTGGTTTTGTGCTATTTTCCGCGGCCCGCTCTGGCGGACTTCTGGTGTCGAACCTTTTGCCGCAGGCAGCTACTCTGACGGTGAGTACGATTCTTCTGGGGCTGACGCTGCTGTGCCTGCTGATCTGGATCGTGGGAATCCGTCCGGAGGGCGAGCGCGCAACCGCCACGCCAGGCTACCGGCGCGACCCGGAAGCCATGCAGCGGCTCAGCCGCCAGTTAGACACGATCAACGCCACGCTGGCCCGCTTTGGGCGCGGCTAACTATGAAAAGGGCCAGTCCTTTGTGATTGCATTCCCCATAAATAGCGGCTATTCTGAGGGGGAATTGCCAAGGAATTTTGCATGACCTTTGGTTTGGTCTTAGCTTGGGTCAGTACGATCGGCTCACTGGTTGGATTAGTCTGGTGGCTGACTCGCCTAGCTCTCCGCAGGCGTCATGCAGCGGTCTGGCCTGATGAGGACGCTTCTGCAAAGTTTTCGTTGGATCGTTATCAGCCGATGGCTGGGCTTTTGGCGGATGACGATCTGGTATTTCTCAAAGCGCAGCCCGGCTATCGCGCGGAAATGGGCGTGCGCTGGAAGCGTGAGCGGCGGCGGATCTTCCGTTTGTATTTGGGCGAATTGAAGAACGATTTCCGGCGGCTGCATGCACAGGCGCGGGAGATGGTGGCGCAGTCCGGGGCGGACTCGGCGGATCTGGTGGCGGTCCTGATGAAGCAGCAGACGGCGTTCTGGCGCGCTACCCTCGCTCTCGAATTCCGCCTGACCCTGGAGTCGATGGGGATTGGAAAGGTGGACGTCGCGCCTTTCATGCAGCTTATCGAGGCGATGCGTGTGGATTTAGCGCAGCGCACGGCTCCGTTGACGGCTGCTTAAAGATTCTTGAGCAGGATTTTCGCTTCCGCGAAACCTTCGAATTGCCGTTCCGCATCTTTGAAATCGCGCGTGTGCACGCGCCGGCGTGCACCCTTGTGCTCGGCGGGATAGCGTAAGTGCAGCATTTCGTGAAAGAGCACATATTCGACAGCCAGCTTGGGCGTGTCGCTGCGGTCGAGGATCCGGCTGAGGACGATGGCGTTGTGGGACGGATCGTAGTGGCCCAGTAAGGTGCGGGACGCATATGGACTCCAGCCGAGAATGGGGCGGGCCATGAGTCCGTTGAAGTAGCGGAAATTCAGTTCCTCGAACATTTGATCCAGGTCATAGCGCTTGCCGCGTGGGCCTTCGACGCGTTTGCGGCCGCGGATCTGGCGCACCAGATCCAGACTGCGGCGGATGTCGCGCCGGTTGAGGTAGCGGCGGTAGCGGTCATTACTATCGGGTGGCACGGGGCGGCGGAACAGCTTGGCGAGCAAAATCTCGGCCAGGGCTTCCATGACACTGGCGGGGGCGCTTTCGAGTGTGTCCGCTAAACGCAGACGCAGGGTGCCGGATTCCAGGCGAATTTGCGCGTTCGCATTCGCGTAGCGGCGGAATTCGATGCGAATGGCGGGGAGCGGGGTGCGCGGGCGAAGCTGGCGGAAGACGCGCTGATAGATTTCTTCCAGGGTCTCGAGGCTGGAGGCCGCCTCGGGCTCGGCGGTCAGGATGGCAGCGGCCTCGACTTGCATTTCCTCCCGAATGTAACATAGCTTAAGTGGGCCGCATCCGAGGTTCATTCACAAGGAGACTTATTTGCCTGGAGCTAAGATCAGCGCCCTCGGCTGCTATGTGCCGCCGGGAGTGCTGACCAATCAAGACTTGGAAAAACTGGTCGACACCACGGACCAGTGGATTTTGGAACGCACCGGGATTAGTGAGCGCCACATTGCGGCTCCCGACATGGCCACATCCGATATGGCTGTGGAGGCGGCGAATTGTGTGTTGCGGCTGCGCGGAATTGAGGCGACGGAAATCGAGGCGATCATCGTGTGCACGGTGACGCCGGACATGATGTTCCCCTCGACGGCGTGCCTGGTGCAGGATCGCATCGGCGCCAAAGGAGCCTGGGGGTTCGATCTGGTGGCGGCGTGCTCGGGCTTCCTCTATGGACTGACCACCGCGGCGCACTTGGTGATGGCGGGGGCGCACAAGAAGGTGATGGTGATTGGCGCCGACACCATGTCGCGCATCATCGATTACACGGATCGCAGCACCTGCATTCTTTTTGGCGACGCGGCGGGCGCGATGCTGGTAGAACCGGCCGAGCCGGGGCATGGGTTCATCGGTTTCATCAACGAAGTGGACGGGTCGGGCGGCGATCATCTCAAGATGCCGGCGGGGGGCAGCCGCCTGCCCGCGAGCGCGGAGACGGTTGAAAAACGCCTGCATTACGTGAAGCAGGAAGGGCAGCAGGTGTTCAAGTTTGCGGTCCGCAAGATGTACGAGACGTGCAAGGCGCTGCTCGATCGTCACGGACTGACTGCTAAAGACGTCAAGGTTCTGGTGGCGCATCAGGCCAACCGCCGCATCATCACGGCTACTGCAGAGCGTTTGGGGATGTCGGAAGATCAGGTGATTATCAATATCGGGCGCTACGGAAACACTACTGGGGCGACGATTCCGCTGGCGACGCGCGATGCTATCGAGTCGGGCAAGTTGAAAAAGGGCGACATCGTGCTCTTCGCGGCGGTGGGCGCTGGGTTCACGGTGGGCGCGAGCTTGTGGCGCTGGGAATATTAGCGGACGCGATGCGCTGCTGCTACCCTGGAAGTGAATCGAACCGATATGACCGTCACCGTTAACGCCAAGACGGACCTGGTAGTGCCACGGAGCGTTCGCCGGCGCGCTGGGATTAAAGCCGGCGACAAACTCGAATTCAAGGTCACCGGCGGCGTAATTCATATTGTTCCCAGGCTGCCGTCCGCTGATGATGAGTACACTCCACGGCAACGACGCGCGATCGATCGCGCCCTCGCGGTGGGCTTGGACGATATTAAGAAAGGCCGCCTGCATGGTCCTTTTGAAACCCACGAGGAGATGATCGAATTTCTCCACCGGCAGACGAACGGAGCAGAGGGAAAATCGAAAAAACCAGCTAGGCGCTGATGAAGCGCCTGCTTACTCCCGCAGTGGTTCGAGATTACGCAGGAGCGCCAGCTAGCGTTAGGAAAGCGTTCGATAAGCAGGCGGGCTTGCTGATCGAGAACCTTCACCACCCGTCGCTGCGGGCCAAAAAGTACGACGAGACCAAGGATATCTGGCAGGCAAGAGTGAATCGCGCGCGGCGATTTTACTTCACGATTCGGGACGAGACCTACATCATTACGAGGCTCATTCCGCACCCCAAATAGCGGCGGGCAATTTAGTGCACGGTGGTGAGCAGAAATTGCAAGAAGTCATCCGACCTGGTCAGTAACGCCATGTGCCCCGCGTTGGGCATAAGCAAGAATGACTTCTTGGGTGCGGTGATCTGATCGAAATAATTCCGCGCGAGAGAGGCGGGGGTGACGTCGTCTTCGGCGCCTTCGACTATGAAAACGGGGATCGAAAAATCGGTTCCCAAAGACGTTAAATCCATTCGCATCATAGGTCCGTCCAAAGCCTGCCCGTAGAAATCATCGCCGCCGAGAACGCCTTTGAAATAGTTCAGGACGTCCTTTAGTGAGTAGTCGGGTGCGGTCAGCAGTTCCGCGAACAGGCCTCGCGGCCCGGTGGGTCCGAAACGCAAACCGGGTTCATATTGCATGGCCCATCTTCTTTCGAGGCCCATCTGGCGGATGTTGTGGTAGGGCGGCGCGCCGCTCTTCTCGAGCGCGTCTACGGCGTTATGGTCGCCCAGGGCGCGGGCCTTCGCCAGCACTCCTGCATAAGCTACCTCCTCGTTCCGCTGCATATTCACAATCTGCCCGGTTCCGACATACGCAGAGAAAAGATCGGGGCGGGACTTGGCGAGGTGGACGCCCAGGACGCTGCCCCAGGAATGACCGATCAAGATGATTTTGCTTTTGTGAAGACGCTTGCGAACGTAATCGCTCACTTCGAGCGCGTCCTGGATCATGAGTTCGATGCTGGGAGCGGCGTGGTTCGAGCGGTAGCTCTTTCCGGCGCCACGCTGGTCCCATTGCACTACGGTGAATTCACGCTCCCAAGGAAGGAAGTGCGCGGGAAGCGGGCTGGTGGGCGCGCCGGGGCCGCCGTGCAGGACTAGAATCACAGGGTTCTCGCGGTTGTGGCCGCGGATCGAGATCCACTGCTGGATTCCACCAATGCGGACGAATTGACGCTCGTCGATCCCATCAATGCTGCGGATGATCATCGCCTCCGAGAGTTGGTGCTGCCTCCAGGCGCGCCAGCCGAGAGCAACGATCGCGGCCAGTACGGCGAATCCCAAGATGAACAGGAAGCCGCGCTGGACCAGCTTCTTCAGCATGAACACTTGTACGAGACGGTTTGGGATAAAGTTCCGCCGCGGGCTACTGAGGCGGCAAGGAGATTTCACGCGGACCGTCGTCGAGGCCCACGATATGCACGATGCGAGGCTTGGCGGGCGGCGGCGGAGCTTGTACGATCTCGGTCTTGGGGGGTGTGGGTGGGCGCAATTGGTCCGCTAGTTCCTGCGGAGACACTTGCAGTTTGAGGCGCACCGATTCGCCGTCTTCGATTACGTTCATTCCGCGCAAGAGCGGGTGGAAGTCGGGTACGGCTTGGCGAAAGTAATCGGCGCTTTGCGCGGCGTTTTCCGGCGTGCCCATACTGTAGCGGGCATCCAACACCAAACCGCTGCGGGCGTTAAGGCCGCCGTCGAAATCCGCGGTTTCGAGCTCCACTGGGATAAACACACTCACTAGCGGATCGGGCAAGGCGGTGGCGCTGATCCATAGGTCAAAGTTCGTGGCTAAGCGCGCTCCACGCGTGAGTAACGGTGACATCTGACGGCCGGTGGTCAACAGGCTGCGATCGATCGCGGCTTGGAGCGTCTCTTTGTAGCCGATGAGGAGTAGGGTGTCGTTCACTTGCGCGAGGCTTCGCCGGTCCTTCCCCTTGGCGATCCACAAGCGCACGCCATCGTAGTCCACGGGTTGCATTCCCAGGCTGGTGGCTTGCTCGGCAACCGTGGCGGGAGTAAAGGAGCCGGTGGCTACGCCCAATAGATCCGGCCCCGCCAGCAGAATTTCCCGGGAATTCCACAGGCACGGGAGGTCGGGAAAGCCCAAACGGCCGCTGCTGGACAGTTCGGAACTCACGGCATCGGCGAGAAACGAATCGCGCAGGTGGTGCCACTCGATTCCTACCAATGCTGTGGCGTCAGGGGCGACGTAGTTCCAGGAGCGTGGGAACGACTGGCCCGCCGCCAAGGAGGCCGCCATCACGAACAGCAAAAAGATGCCCACGGTAAAATCATCGGACGAATTCGCAGGCAGAATTAGCACCAGGCAAAATTTACCGCTTCTAAGGTTCCCTACGCGGGAACTCATTGAAACTACGTAGTGCAGGCGCTGGCCCGCGAATTGCTCCGCTGAAGGCGATGCACGGAAAAGCATACGCTGAGGCATTCCAAAATGGATTTGGCGGCACCCGCCGGTTTCTGATTTCGCGGGGGGCTGCGCTTGAAGAGGCCGAGGAGATTGCGCAAGCCGCTTGGGCGCGGGGCTGGGAATACCGCGAGCAGCTGCGGGATCCTGGTTTGGTGAGTTACTGGGTGAACTCCATCGCCCGCAATCTTTATCGGGCGCGGTTTCGTTCGGCGGTTCCGGTGCCGCTGGAAAACATCCAGGAACCTTCCTACGCCTTCGACACCAGTTCGATTGATTTGCGCAGGATGCTGGAGGCGTGTTCGCATCGCGATCGGGCACTGCTGGAGCGGACGCTGCAGGGCTACACCGCGGAAGAACTTTCGGTCACGGCCGGGATTAGTTCTACTGGGATTCGTGTGCGGCTGTTGCGGGCGCGGCAGGCGTTGCGTGAGAAGCTGACTCCGGCGATTGCATAGGTCCGCTCCTTGCAGTCGCGGTTCTGTGCAACCGTTGTGCTGCGCGCGGCGCGCACGGAACGGAGAGCGCTGGCGAGTGGATTTTCATTTATCATGTGACGAATGGAAGTCATCCTGGAACTCCGCGGTGTGTCCAAGGAATTTCCAGGGCAGCGGGCGGTTCATCAGGTCACGCTCGGCATCGAACGCGGGTCCTTCTTTTCTCTGCTGGGGCCTTCGGGCTGCGGCAAAACTACTACACTCCGGTTGATTGCTGGATTTGAGACGCCTACCTCCGGCGAGATTTGGCTGAACGGGGCTCGCATTGATGCGCTGCCGCCTTTCCGGCGCAACGTCAATACTGTTTTTCAGAATTACGCGCTGTTTCCGCACCTGACTGTGCGCGGTAACGTCGAGTTCGGTTTGCGGCGGGAGCGCAATGCGGCGGAGCGGGTTCGTCAGGTACTGGAACAGCTTCAGCTTTTGGAAAAAGAGGCACGGAAACCCGCGCAGCTTTCGGGGGGAGAACGGCAGCGGGTGGCGCTGGCTCGGGCGCTGGTGCTGGCGCCGGATGTTTTATTGCTGGACGAACCGCTGTCCGCGCTCGATCCGCAGCTTCGCAAACAGGTGCGGGCGGAGTTGAAAGAGCTGCAGCGGCGGACTGGTGTTACGTTTCTCTTTGTGACGCACGACCAAGAGGAAGCGTTGGCCTTGTCGGATCGCATCGCCATCATGAATGCCGGGGAGGTGGAGCAGACAGGCACTCCGCAGGAACTTTACCAGAAGCCGCGGTCGCGTTTCGTGGCTTCGTTTCTGGGGGAAATGAATTGGATTGACGGGGCGGGGATTCGTCCTGAGTGTGTGCATGTGTCCTGCGAGGTGGGGCGGCCGGGAACGATTACGCATACGACGTTCCTGGGTCCGCAGCGGCATCTCACGATTCGGCTGGAAGGCGGGGAAGTGGTGACGGCGCA
>Ga0105248_10002797_pt1 | contig 19400 bp, 20 predicted proteins | sample KBSS34metaG_FD_81524 | JGI IMG/M metagenome (GOLD analysis project Ga0105248, IMG submission 81524) | Switchgrass rhizosphere microbial communities from Kellogg Biological Station, Michigan, USA - KBS S3-4 metaG | ecosystem: Host-associated > Plants > Roots > Rhizosphere > Soil | place...
GGCCAGGGCGCTCCTTGTTGGACGACACGCGTCGGGAAGTATGTCTTCACGGCGAATGCGGCCAGTCGGACCATCAGTCGCGTGATCGGCACGGGCAATCATGTGTTCGTGGACAGCTCGGTGGCAGCCACTGTCACGACCGGCGGCGGGCTCGCGGACCTGGATGCCGCCGACGGAGACTTGGGGGTCATCGACCATGCGGCCGGGCAGTCTCACCTGTCGCTGTTTACGTACAACGCCTTCGGTGAATTGACACCAAGCGGGCCGGCGCTTAACCTTGGCGTCGCCAACGCCAATGGTGTCGCCATCATGCCGGCGCCCAACGACGACTAGCGCGTGTGGAGATATGCGACGTTCAACGCGGAGACCACAGAGGTCGCGGAGAAGAACCCGAAGAAATTCTCGGCGATCTCTGCGCGCTCTGCGTTAAGTGTTGTGTTTCGGACGGCGGGGGGACTCGCTCGCGTCGAGCAGCGGCCCAAATCAACGTCGGAAAGGCGGATATGAATTCGGCATACGACGCGATCGTTGTGGGAGCGCGCTGTGCGGGTTCGCCAACGGCGATGCTGCTGGCGCGGAAGGGATATCGTGTGCTCGTGGTCGACCGTGCGACGTTCCCGAGCGATACGGTGTCGTCGCACGTGGTGCATCCACTGGGCGCCGCCGCCCTGGAACGGTGGGGACTGCTCGATCGGCTGGCAGCGACCGGATGTCCGCCGATTCACACCTACGCCTTCGACTTCGGCCCCTTCACGCTCTCCGGTTCGCCGGGCACCGCAGACGCGCCGATCGCCTACTGCGCCAGGCGGACAGTGCTCGACAAACTGCTCGTCGACGCCGCGGCCGAGGCGGGCGCGGAAATTCGAGAGGGCTTCACGGTGGAGGATGTCCTGATCGACGACGGACGCGTCGTCGGTATCAAGGGACGTTCAACAGGCGGTGAGACGATGACCGAGCGGGCCAAGCTCGTCGTCGGAGCGGACGGCCGCTACTCCCTCGTGGCGGACACCGTCCGGCCCGAACAGTACAACGAACGACCGCCGCTGCTTGCCGGCTACTACACCTATTGGAGCGGTCTGCCAATGAATGGGCGGTTTGAAACCTACATCCGCGACCGCCGCGGATTCGCCGCGGCGCCGACGCACGACGGGCTCACGCTCACCGTCGGCGGCTGGCCGTATGCGGAGTTCGAGCACAACAAGAAGGACGTCGAGGGACACTTCTTGAAGATGCTCGATCTCGTGCCCGAGTTCGCGGCACGCGTGCGCGGCGCCGCACGCGCGGCGCCCTTCGCCGGCGCGGCCGTGTCGAACTTCTTCCGCAGGCCGTACGGTCCAGGGTGGGCGCTGGTCGGCGATGCGGGTTACAACAAGGACCCGATCACCGCCCAGGGGATCACCGACGCGTTCCGCGACGCCGAGCTCTGTGCGACGGCAGCCGATCAGGCGTTCACGGGCGCTCGTTCGTTTGAGGAGGCCATGGGTGAATATCAACGCCATCGAGACCAGCACGCGATGCCGATGTACGAATTCACCTGCCAGCTCGCCACGCTGGCGCCACCGCCGCCCGAGATGCAGCACTTGTTCGGTGCCATCCATGGCAACCAGCAGGCGATGGACGGCTTTGCACAAGTGAACGCGGGAACGATCTCGCCGGCCGAGTTCTTCTCGCCTGACAACGTCGGCAAGATCATGGCGTCGCCGCGAGGGATCGCTCCCTGACCTTCCCGGAAGGGGAGTCGCCGAAAAGGACACGTTGAGTCGATGCGATCGGCCTCAACGGCGGCCGATGCTTTTTATGAACGGCGCTTTTCTCGTGGCGGGTTCCAGCTCGAAGACACCATTAATCAGCAATCCGAGGGAGGCAGGGATGTTCCTAGTGCGCGACATCATGTATTGCAAACCGGGCAAAGCCCGGGCCATGGTGGAAAAATTCGTGGCGCTTTCCGCAATCAGTCAAAAGATGGGTATGGGAGCCATGCGCGTCATGACTGACGTCAGCGCCGAGCGATATTGGACCGTCGTATCGGAGATGGAAGTTCCCAGCCTGGATGCCCTGAGCGAGCGGGCGACGAAGGCCATGGGGGACCCTGAATTCCAGGCCGCGATGCAGGGTTACCACGACCTCGTCGACCATGGCCGACAGGAAATCTACACCATCGAGAAGTAGCTCGGCTTCCACGAAGCGCGTGCAGGCGACAGGATGCGCTTGCACGCGCGGTCGTGTACCGGCAATCGGAATCAGTCGCCTCGGCGCCCGCCGCACCTTCGTCCGTCGCCCTCGTGCTCCCGGGCAGGCCAAACCACCATCGAATCCGGTTTTGTGCTGATGCCTCCACTGCGCCGAGGTCGAGATCCACCGGCGCAGGGCCATGAGCGGCGCGTAGTAACGCTGTTCGGGGCCCGGCATCCAATCGGGCAACGAGCCGGGCCGTTCGGATCACGACCATCGAGCACGCATGCTCGTGCCGAGCCCGCCGTAAGGAGGACAGCGATGCGTCACGCCCTTTTCACCTGGCGCGGTGGCACCGTCAAAGGTCTTGCAGCGTTCAGCGTAGTCGGTATGGCCCTCGTGTCGATCGCCGCACACGACGGCCCGGCACCCTGCCGCAACGTGAATGGCCACTACGCCGAACATACGGTTGCGCCGAGCAGTTGCCCGTCACCAGTCGGACTGTGTATCGAGGGCGAATTCTCAGGAGCCATTCGCGGCGCCTTTGCCTCGACGGCGACGTCGTTTGCTCCAACCGCCGACACGCCATTAACCGCCGTCGTCCCATTCACGGGCGACGGAACCATTCACGTCAACCTCGGCGGCGGGCACGGGGATCTGTTCTTCAAGAGTGCCGGCGCCTTCCACACTGTTGGCAAGGGCGAAATAGTCGACCTGCAGTTCATCACTGGCGGTACAGGCGCGTTCGTCGGCGCGTCGGGTGCGTTGCGCGCCAGCGGCATGTTCGATCCGGTCTCAGGGAGCGGCGAGTCCGAATACTCAGGGACGGTCTGCGAACGTCGCAGTCGGCTGCTGATTTCGCCGTCGAAACGGTCTGTGGTCGGCGTTGTCGAGGAAATGGTCAAGCAGAAGCTTGTCACGCTCATCGTGCCGAGACTCGTCCTCGACGAGTTCCGGCGGCTCGGATGGATCTAGCCGTCGCGACGGATCGTTACCTATCCTGGCGACCGTCAACGGAGGCGACTACCAGAAATCGGTGCACGCCGCCCAATCCCAGAGTTCATTGCTTATCTCGCCCGCGCCAATGCCTGGGGCTGAAGTCCGAGGAAATCCTGCAACGGCATCCCCGAAACGAACTTGACGATCAGCCGATGCGCGCAGAACAATTGCCGCCCTCTGTTCCGTCGGCGCTTCGCGGCCTTGACCCGCGCCGTCCGCTCCGCTGGACCGCTCTTATCGGAGTGCCGTGGCATCCTCGCGTTGACGAATCAGATCGACAAAATTCTCGTTGCCTGGGACGCAGAACCCGTGCGTGAAGGAATCGCCGAGAGCGGCGATGTCGACACGACGCGAGCGCCAGACAGTATCCGGGTTATTGAAACCTCGGCCGTCGCTGCGATAGCGAATCCAGTCGCCGTTCTCGTTCCATTCAAAGAGGCCAGCGACGAGCGTTCCCGCCGGCATGAGACCGATACTCGCCAATCTGCTTCCCGCCTTCGTCTGGACACTCCCTCTCTGCGTCAACGTGCCACCTATCCGCCCGCGCACCATTCGGCCCCTAATCGCGCTGTCTCTCAGGTGAAAATCGTGGGATGTGTGATGCACGACCGGGATGGGATCGCGCCCCCCCGGTGGATCACGCCGTCGCGTCGATGGCGCTGAGCGTCCTGGAAGACCTGGTTCGGATGCCGCACGCCCATCGCAAGCTATCCACGTCATCCTGGGGAGGCCGCCGCCGCGAGCACCAATTCGCCATCACGACTCGCCGATGCATCGGTCACCCCTGCCGACACGCTCGTCATCGCCCCGAGATGCGGCGATGCGCGGGAAGGCGGGGGGCGCGAGTGCGATCAGGTTCTGCGTCGGGAGCAAGTGGCGGGGAACCGCTGTGGTACCGCTCGCTCAGCAGTTCTCGTCCCAACCACTGCATCGCGAACTGGTTACCGTCACGGTTCCAGTGGCTGTCGGTCTTGCTGAGGACGGCCGCGTGTGGGATGCCGCGGACGCGAATGGTCGGCAACCCCTCCAATACCTCGTCGATGACACGTCGCGCGGACGCCTGCGAGAGCGTGTAGCCCTTGCCATTGACCTCAAACATCGTTGGCAACTCCGGGAGACCGCTGGTCTCCCACCTCTCCGTGGTCAGTACGACGAACTGGGCGCCCTTCGCTTCACATAGCTGTCGAATTCGGAACAGCAGGGCGCGTGTCAGTGCCGCGGCATACCTAAGGCGAGGGCTCTCTGGGACGAAATACGCACTGTAGTGCGTCTTCTCACTGTCGAAGTCTTCGAAATCAAAGAACGGCAGCGCGGTGACCTGAATCCCATGCTCTTCCGCTAATGCCCGCACCAGCGAGCGCGTACCCGGTGGAGGAATGGCGGCGCGGTACGGCGGTGGCAGACGCGATTCCCAGTCGCCGTCGGTCGGGTATTTCGACAAACCTTGAACGCGGTGGATCGCCTGGGCGAGGTAGAGTCCCGGCGGACGATAGCTCGCGAGCCATTCGAGGTTGGGGCCCTTGAGCTCCGCGCCCTCGAGCCAGAACGTCGGTTTCGGAAATCCGTCTTTAGGGAGATGCGTGGGAAACGTGTTGTTCCAGAGATCATTCGCCTCCGTGAACCAGAGCACGACCGCGGTCGGGTGTATCGCGTCAAGGTACGTTTGCAGGGCCAATAGCTCTTGGTCTTGTCCCCACCCCAGGCTCGCAATGGATGCGACGGTGACGTCTTCGCTGAAACGTTCTGCAAGGACGGTGCGCAGTTGGACCTCCGGCATGTCCTGGAAATCCGTTCCCGCCGCCTCGACCTGTGAATCCCCCAGCAAGACGATACGAACTCGGGAACGGGCATCGACGTGGTGTCCTCGAAACCCGAACTCGTTCTTCTCGCCGGGCCGACCCGGCCCGCCGGGGCCGCCGTCACCCGTCCATCCAATGACCTCCGGCGCCGGACGGTTGGCCAGCCGCAACGCGACTTCGCCCAGCATCAGCGCCACGCTCAATCCGACGATGACAGCCGCGACGCCGAACGCGATCTTCCGCATCACGCGAGCGTCTCGGTGAGTGGCGCGACCGGCAGCGCTGACGGGCCGAACCCGATCGCAGACGTGACGCGTGGGGACGAATGCCTCGTGGAGGTCACGGTGCAGCGATGATGATGGGAATAGTCGTTCGGCGCGGTGTCAAGAGACGACACGGCGATCGTTCTCCGACGTCAGGCGGACTGCACGTTGCAGATAACCAGCGATCGCGTCGATGGTGCCAAAGTTGTCAACGGTCAGTTCGGATTGCGCGATGGTCAGGTCGAAGGTCATTTCGATCCACATCATCAGCTCGAGGATCGCGACCGAATCCAGCGCACCGCTTTCGAGCATCACGTCTCCGTTCTTCAAGGTGCGCGCGTCCACACCTCGTCGTTCCGCGAGCGCGATGACGCGCTCGCGAATCGTGCGGGTGACCTCGGCCAGGTCGGACAGACCCGGCGTCATGGCAAACTCTCCTGACGACTCACCGCGGAGATCGCCGAGATTGCCTCGAAGCCCGTCAGCACGCGATGGTCGTAGGTGGCCCCGAGAGTGCCGCGCCCGTCCGCGGACGATGCCGCGTGCGCGACGATCAACGCGGTGTGCGGCGGCAGCACGGGAATGTGGCGGGTGACATTCCACCGCGCCATGCTGCTGAACGTGATCGTCGCTCCCGACGTTTCGTGCCAGCGCAATTGGTGAGCCAGCGCCTTCCGCTGGAGCGTCGTGAGCCGCTCGATGAATTCCGCGCACGTCAGCGTCGCGGCGTTCTCGACGACCGCCACATACAACGTCGTCTCGCTCTGAACCGTGAACCCCAGGTTGACGGCATCGTACCGGAATCGCTGATCGCCGACGATCGTGGACGTCAGCCTGGGATTCTCCTTCGCCACCTGGGTCAGGCGGTACGCCATGAGCGCCAGCAGGGGATTCAAGAGGAGCCGTTCCCGCTTCTGGTAGTCCGCGGCCACACGATCCCACGCGGCCACGTCGTACTGCAGCTCAACGTACCCGGGCACGGCCTCCTGACGGTGCCACAGCACTGTTCGCAGCATCCCTCGTTCTTCGGGAGTCAGGGCGTGCGGCGTACCGGACGCCGCCGGCCTCCCGCCAGGCCATTCGGGCCGTGGCTGAGCCGCCGCGAGGGGGCTCAGGCCCTTGACGCGGACATGCGCTTCGACGTCCTGTGCGCTGAGCCGCGCGCCGCTCGCGGGAACCTCGGTTGACGTCAGCCCGTACTGCTCGAGCAGTTGCGCCGCTTTCACCGTCGGTCTCGAGTCGGCCACAGGTTGTGCTGAAGCCGTCGACGCCTCGGGCACGGCATCGTCTGGCGAGGTGCCCAGCCATAACAGTACCGATCCCACCGCGATCATGTCGTTGATTTGCGGGAGTATGGCCAACACCACACCGGGATGATCGGCCTCGATGGTAAAACTCGCCTTGTCGGTTTCGACCTCCGCCACGATGACACCGACATCGACCGCATCACCTGGCTTGACCAGCACGCGCAGCAATCGCACGATGTCATCGTTCGTGTTGACTCGAGGGGTGTGCAGCGGTCTCGCCATCAACCGTGACCATCGTCGGTGATGAACGACACCAATGCGTCGAAGAGCTGGCGCTCATCGGGAAGGATTGACGATTCGAGGCTTCGAGCCGCGGGAATCGGAACCGGTGGGGGCCCGAAGCGCCTCACACGGCCCGTGAAGCCATGTTCGAGCAAAATGGCCGACAGCTCCGCGCCGAATCCTGGACCGACCGGACTCTCTTCGACGATCGCGATGCGGCTCGTCTCCATCAACAGCTCGAGGAGCGTGTGCCTCGGCAACGGCTGGAGAAGCGATGGCGCAACGATGTCCACTGCCAACTCTTCTGCCGACAGCGCCACGGCAACCCGCTCGACCACGTCGACCATGCCGCCGTAGGCCACGACGGTCAGATCAGGATGCGGTTGACGCCTCACGAGCGTGGGAAACAGGGCGGCCCCTGGATCGGCTGGCGAATCGCGGACTACCTCGTAATCGGCCTGGTCCTGGGTGATGCCATAGAGCAGCTTGTGCTCGAAGAAAATGACGGGCGCATTCCACTCGAGCGACGCGATTTCGAGAAGATGCCCGACATCGTGACGATGACTTGGGAAGACGACGGTGAGACCGGGTACGGCAGTCATCAGGTTCTCGGGACTCTGACTATGGGTCGGTCCATACCCGCGCCGACCGCCGCTCGGTGTTCGCACGACGAGGGGAATGTGCACGCCATCGAAAATCCCGAACTTGACGGCGTGGTTGTAGATTTGATCCATGGCCAACGTCAGGAAGTCGGCGAACATGATTTCGGCCACCGGTCGATACCCGGCGAGCGCGAGGCCGATTGACGCACCCACGAGTCCTGCTTCGCCGATGGGCGTGGAGATGACGCGTCCGACGAAGGCCGTGGACAGCCCGGCCGTGACCTTGAACGCGCCCCCATAGGGATCGTGCAGATCTTCGCCGAGCAGGATTACCCGTGCGTCCCTGGCGAGCATGCGGCGAAGCGCCTCGTTCAGGGACGATCGCACGTTCATCGTTCGTGCGGATCGCCGCGGCGCATGTCGGTGATCAGACGACTCAGAGGCGCGCGCCGGAAACATGTGGGTCGGCACACGCTCGAACCGTGATGTCTCGGCAGCCATCGCGGCGTCTCTCACCTCTCGGATGAACGCGTCGTTTCGCCGTTCAATGACGATCCGGGCCTCGATGTCGATCAATCTGCCCAACGCCAGCAGCGGATCCCGCGCACGAATGGCGGCCATCTCCACCTCGTCCCGCAGGTCGTCGCCTTTGCTGTGCGGACCGAGACGCATCGTATCGATCACGAGGAATCCAGGCCTGCGGGTCGCTCGGACGGTCCGCACGACGTCTTCCACGTACTCGAAGATCCGTGGATCGGCATCGTCATATCGCCACGTGCGGAGACCGAACGCCCGACCGCGCGCGACCACGGAGCCGGCGATGGTATCGGCGGTCTTCGTAGTCTGCGCGAGACCGTTGTGCTCGACCACGAACAGGATCGGCACACGCCACACCGAGGCCAGATTGAGACTCTCGTACGTCAGCCCCTCGCCCAGGGTCCCGTCGCCGATCACGCACGCCACGATGGCGTCGCTCTTACGCATCTTCTGGGCGAGCGCGAGACCGGCCCCAATGGCCGTCATGCCGGCCTGGACGCCGTTACTGTGAAAGTGCCGGTAAACCAGGTGCTGGCTCCCGCCAACCCCTCCACACACCCCACTCTCGCGGCCCATGATTTCCGCGACCAGGCCGTGAAAATCTCCTGAGTAGGTGAGGAAATGGCCGTGGTTGCGGTGGTTCGACAACACGACATCGTCCGGATCGTCCAGCGCCCGCACCAGGGCCATCTGACACAGTTCTTGCCCGAGACAGGTGTGCGTCGTGCCTGACAATGCACCCGCTGTGAATAAATCCAACAGAAGCGATTCGGTACTCCGAATGAGGTGGCCGAAGCTGTAGAGCGTCGACGCCTCCAGGGGCAAGCGGGGCTTGCCTTGGCTGTCTCGTTCGATGCCTGGCAGGCGGGCGCGCGGGGCGCCCGGGCCGCGCGGCCGATGCAGGTAGAAACCGCTCGGCTCCGTGAGGAGTGCTGCAGGAATCATCGGCTGGCGCCTCGGCGGATCACGTCTCAAGACTCCCTGCCGGCGAGTAGGGTTGGGACTCCTGGATATCCGTCGCCGGTCGGTTCACCAACGTGATCATCCGCGGGGTATTCGCAAATACGGTGGCGTCGGCCGGCACATCGACCATGACCACTGTGTTGGGACCAATCCTCGCGCGATCGCCGATCGTGATCCCGCCCAGGATCACCGCCCCGCAGCCGAGGGACACACCGCGTCCGAGGGTCGGCGCCTGGTTGCCGCGCTCGCCGTTAGTGGCCCCGAGTGTGACGTTCTGCCGAAGAAAGCACTCGTCGCCAATCACGGCGTTGGCGTGAATGACGATGCCCCCCTGGTGGCCAATGGTTACCCGGCGTCCAACCACCGCTGTGATCGGAATTTCGACCCCGTAATGATTGCGGACGAAGCGAAACATGGTGGTGTGGACTCTCCGCAGCGCACCCCGGAGCGGACGCCACCGAAGTTGCTGAACCCACGTGCCGAAACGGTAGACCGCGAGCGCACGAAAGCCCGGCTGCGTCCAGTCGCGGAAGTTGGTCTTCCAATCCTCGTGAACGAGCCTCGTCACACGCCTCGCGCCCGCGAAGAATCCGCTCGTCTCCGTCGTGTCGATCGTGTTCAACACTCCTGCCTCTAACCCCATGTGCAATGTCACACTCGTCGTCCGGAAGGCCGCGCAGCAGTAGGGAATGAAGATGAACCATCACTGATCGCGGCATCTCCCGCTAACGATTCGCAAGAGCCACTTGTCGATGCGGTCGCACGGACGCGCAAACGCCACCTGCTCGGCCGGCGCCACACGTGGCGATCCCGGGTATGGCGATGTCTCGGGTGCCGTCGGTCGTCTCCTTGACGCGTTCAATGATCCACGAGGAATATGGTTGAGCCGGCGTATCTGTGAACTGGATTTCGAACGTGCGCGTACCGATCGAGTAGATTCGTGTGGCCATATGGCTCGGTGGTCCGAGGGAATACTCCACGCACGCTTTGCGTCTTCAGCGCGTAAAAACGCTACGGCGGCCACGAACAAAAACGTCGCCAGATTGCCGGACCCGTTCCAGCGTGCTCGCCTTCACGTGCCGTTCTCCCTCACTTGACAGCTGTTCATGAATACCATACTACGCGGCATCGCGGTTAGTGGCTGACAATTCGCTGGGGACCGGGCCGCTTTGGACGTTTCACGGGGCCATCATCGCACCAACAGTCACGCGGCACTCCGCAGGGCTGCTGTTGGCTTGCCGATCGCATCCAATAAGCATGCCAGGCTCAGACGGCTAGCCCGCTACGTCGTTGGTCTTTTGGTTCAGGTTGGCGCGACGGCGCTGGTGGCCTGTTCTTGTATCGGAGGTCTTGGACTGTGTCTCGCCGAGGTGCCGCTCTGAAGTGACAGCGTCCTTCTGCCAATCGGAAGTGTTGTTCCACTATTTATCAGGTGTGGAACTCGTCGGGGCGAGAGTGGATCGCGTAAACGCAATGACTGCTCGGTCAAGATCCTTAAGGAGGCGATTGGAAATGATGTAAAGGCCTTTGTCGAACGAACCGTGTAAATCCTGTCCCGAGCCGGAGAGTCGAAATTTTCTCGCCGATTGGCCAATCGGCACGGGGCGTCAATCTGAACGGAGGGTATGCTGACGTTCGGCAGCCCAAGGTTGGTCCATTTGAAGCTTCGTGAGCCGACGGGCGGGTTCGCGCGTACATGACCTACGCCGACATCGACGATGCCCAACTCGCGAGCGCAGCCAGCATACGGGGCCAATGGGTTTTGCCGATCCAGATTTAGTCGCTCCCTATCGACAGCCACATGCCACATGCGGTTCTTAACGGCTCCCTTGAAGACGGGCTCGATCGTGGCTCGTCGGTGCTCGATGGCCTCCAACCACGACGGTCGGCGCCGTGCACCCGCTATCTGGACGTGATTCCGCGACTTCCATCGTCATCCGGAGAGTTGCCACGCTGGTGCCGCACCGGCTGCGCGAAGCGACCTGGTTTTTCCGGTCGGACGAGTGGTTGATGGTGTACGTGCCAACAGCGACGACCGTGGCAACCGCGGCGACGACAGCGAAGACGCCATTCGGGTCGAGGGAATTCAAGCCTGATTCGATCTGTGTCGGCATTCGATCGCGACCGATCCACGCGCGTGGAACAATGTATCCGTCACACCCTGACGTTCCTGGTGAATAGAGGAGTGGCCGACGTGCAAACGCCGAGTGCGGTCGCTGAGTGGTTGAAGCAACGGCCCGCGCAGCAGGCTTTTGCAGCGCTGCCGATTACCACTGGCATCGTCGCGAGTCTCGCCGTCGCACTGGTGTTGAGCGTGCGGCATGAGAGGTCACAGGATCTCACCGATGGCACCGTGGCCTGCGCCGGTGTCGCGGTCGGTCTGGCGCTAGTCCTGGCCGCCACATTGGGCCGACGGCATCTGCGACTGCCCGCACCCGCGTGGTCGTGGGCGCTCGCGTTGCATTTGGGCGTGCTGTGTGGCGTCATTCCCATCTACCTGCTCGTCACGCCAGCGCCCGCGGAACGCCTGACGGGTTGGATTTTTCCGGTGTTGAACAAGCGCTGGCTGATCGCTTGTTACAACCTCGCCATCGTGACGGTGCTGGTTTTCCCACTCGCGATCGAACGTTGGCGGGCGAAGCCCGGTGCGGCGGGCGAGCCGGCGCCCGCGCTGCGATCGCGACGGCATGGATGGGGGGCACCGTGGATGTGGGCCGGGGTCGGCCAAGCGGTGATGGTCGGACTGGGTTGGTATCTGGCCGGTCCGCCCTGGCACTTGGAGCGGTACCGCAGCGGGATTGACTGGCACGAACAGATGCGTCTCGGTGGCTTACAGGCAATCGCGAAGGGTTATCCGCCGTTCATTGGGCCTGCGGCATTTCCGCATGGGCCGGGCACTCAGCTCATCGTCTACACGGTGATGAAAGCGACGCGGCATTTCGACCTCGTGGGCTTTCGCACCGGTTGGGCCACTCTCAATCTGCTCGCGTTCCTGGTGATGGCAAGTGCCGCGTACTGGTTCACGAGTCTCGGTCGAGCGTTCCTGGTGGTGCTCCTGGCCGTGGTCTTTTCACCGTTCATCTTTTTCACGACGCAGCCGGATGGGACGCTGGTGGGGTTCTATGGCTGGGCGAATGCGCTTCGCTACATCGCGCCGCTCGTGGTCGTCCCAGCACTCGCACGGCTCGCACCAGACGAGTCCCGACGGGTTTCGGTGGTTGTCGTTGGCGCCCTGTGGGGCGTGGGTGCCTGGCTCGCGCAAGAGAACCTGACGACCACCGCGGTGGCGGCAGGCTTGCTGTTGGTACTGTGCTGCCTCACGACCACGGTGTCGGTGGACCGGGCTCTCCGTGTAACCGGGTACCTCATCGTCGGCTTTGTGAGTGCGGTCGCGCCGATTCTCGGCTACTACGCGTGGCGCGGCGTTGCCGGAGAGTTCGTTCACAACTACTTCTTCGTCGCGCGCGCTGTCATGGACGGGTGGAGCAACACGTGGTGGTCTCCGCAGGACACGTCGCCGATTCGAATGGCCTACTATTGGACGTTGCCGTTTCTTCTCGTCCTTGGGGTCGCTGCGTTATGGCGCCCCTCGCCTCTACGATCGGTCACGCCTCTTGGTCGTCAACGCGCACTGTTTGTCGCGTTCGTGTGCGTGCAGCTGGCTTGCTTCCAGTCAGCGCTGCTCCGCAGCGACTCATCGCACGTGCTGAACACCTTGATCGCGCTGCCATTCATCATCGTGCTGGGCTCTCTGGATGTGGCGCGGTGGCTGGGTGAGACGCGTGGCGCGCGAGTCGCCGTTCGTGCCGCATTTCTTGCAACCGTGCTCGTGGTGTATCCAGCATTTCGATCGCAGTTGCCGTTCACATGGACCGGCCTGCTGAGCCGACCTGCCGCCAAATTCACAGTCCATCGTGGGCAAGAACCTCCCGATCCCTACGAGGGCCGCTCGGCATACCAGCGGGTGCCACGACTACTGCACGACGAGCCGGAACTTGGCAACACGGCCCCCGTGTCGATGCGGACGTTTCTGGATTTTGCGACCGACGTCAAGGATATCGTTGGGTCGCGCAAGACGTACGTCCGAGATCTCGGCCGACTGTATTTCGCTGACGGCCTGCTGTATTTTCTGGCGAATCTCACGCCGGCGCCTGCACTGCCCGATCGAGACACGATGACCCTCAACGACGAGGTAAGGCGAGCAGTCGCGGATCGGATCCGTATGCATCCGCGAGAGTTCGAATGCTTCATTGCGTCGTCACTCGACGGTCCTGAAGCCGAGGCGTTCTTGGACACCCACCCTGATGCCCAACGGCTCGAGAGGCGACTTGGCATGGCGACGTTGTACATTCTCCTGTCACCACGTCGTCCGGACGCGTAGGGCAATGATCGAGAGCGGCACCTGTCCTTCGCCACCATGCGCGGGGCTGGCGCGGCTACTTCAGCTTCTGCGAAACGCCGGAGGCGCTCGTGTACCTGACCGCTTGGTCCGGTGGCGACTCCGAACCGCCCTCTGGCGGCAATTGCGCACACCACGTCGGCGGCGGGCCGCTCTCTTGGAATTGGGTGTCCGTCCGCAGTTGGCCAGCCAATATCGCTGGCAGCGGACGCGGCCCCTTGGTACCTCGCCCGGGCCAAAGCCCTTTCGGTGGGCCTCTCCAATGCGTACTTCAACTCGCTGGGACTTCCGAGACTCATCGGCAGGTGTCCACAACGACTTCGATGCCGGCCTGATGGCCACGGTACGGGCACGTGTATGGCACAAAGCCGATGAAGATGACCTTACCTCAGGCCGACCACCGAAAGGTTTACTAAGAGCAAGCATGTAAGCTGTGGATGTTCGATACGAGGACTGGCCAGTTCCCTAAAACTGCTGATTCTTTCGGCCTTGGAAGGTGGCTGCGCCGTCGCCGCTCGAGGTCGACCTGATCGTTGCGAAATGGTGCTGACCCTTGCGCCAGCCCCAGTCATCGATGCCCACGATCCGCAGGGCGTCGGCGCCGCTGGGTACCGCCCAGGCGCGCTGTTTCAGGACGCGCAGGATCGTGTCGTCACTCACCGCCACGCCGAGGCGGCCCAAGAGACGTTCGCCGGCGAAGCCGCCGAGCGCGTAGCCGACCAGGTGGATGATGTCACCCAGGCGATGCGTGCGGCGGGCATGCCGCCGCAGACCCCGGCGAGTCGTCCCGTGAACACCTGGGTGTCACACGCGCCCACCGACATCGCCAGCGGCTCACATGCAGGCGCAGCGTGACGGCCGCGCCCTGGGCGGCCAAATCCTTCAGCGTGCGCGTGTAGCGACTATGGCGAGCACGGGACCGACGACGGCACGTGGGACAGCGCGCCGAGTCTTGTCCTTTCGCCTCGACCAGCACCCCCGTCGTCGGTTCTGGAAACGCTGGGCAATCGCAACGCCGTCGGACTCGGGAAGAAACTCAACCTGGCGCCATGATCGAGGCATCTATACAGGGCAGGGTACCCCGCCGATGCCAGCACCAAGGCGAGGAAGAGCCGAAATGAAGGCAGTCCGACACCCGGCCTTGTCGGTCACCCCGATGACGGCGACGTTGCGTGGGGCAAAGATCGCGTCGAGCGGGCGGGCGAACGTGAAGACAGTGCTCGGCCGCTTCGCCTCGTTCAGCATCAGACTCTTATGTCACAAGTCATACGGTTGGACGCAACGGCGGGTGACTCGGGCGCAAAATGCCGTGCACGCGACAGGTGGAAGGCTTTTCCGGCTCACGGTCCCAGTTCGAGTGCGAGCGCCGCCAGCGACAGGTTGATGTCGCGAAGAAACGCCACCAGTCCGCCAATCAGCGCAACCATGCAGGACACGAATAGCGCGACGACGAGGACGCCCACTTCCAATGCGAAGACGGCCGCGACAAACAGCGTGATGATCAACACGGCCGCCGACAGCACGCTGACGATCGCCAGCGTGATCGCCTGCCGCACGAGGCGGGCGCGCGTCGCCAGGATCTCGAGTTGTTTAACCAGCCGGTCGCGTTGCGCTGGACCCGATCGCAGCTCCGTCGAGAGCGCGCGGGAGCGATCGATGACCCGTCCAAGCCGGTTCGTCATCGACAGCAGAAGCAGGCTGACCCCCGACACCAGAATCATCGGGCCGATGGCGATCTGGAGGATGGGTACGAGATCATGCAGGCGGACGGCCATCTGTTCAGCCCAGGTCCAGGACAGGTCGAGCAGCCCGAGGCGCTCCTGTTCTAGTCGCTCCGAGTACCCACGTCACAAACCATCAGGATGCGGTCGCCGCAGAGGGCGACGTGGTTGGGACCCATTCACTTGTGTGGCATCTGCGACATCATGGTGTGCATCATCGACATCTGACCGTGCATGGCGATCTGGTTCTCTGAGCGCAGAGGGTTCGGCCGGCGCCCGGCCGCCTCCGCGCCTGGCCCGCGGCGTGCGTGGACTGCCACGCCGATCTCGCAACACTCACCGAGTATCCCCATGCCGATTCGCTGAAGAAGGTGCTCACCGATTCGAATCGAAGCCGCACGATCATGGTGCTCGGAAAGCTGTGACATCGGTCTCAGGCGAGATCGTACGCTGACGCCGTCACGCGCCACGATGGATCGCGGTTGGCGGCGTCGGCAAACAACTTCGCCCACTCCACACCGCACGCCTTGTAGTAGGCGGTGCCGGCGCGAATCAGCGGTTGCAGACACCGTTCGCCTTCCGCCGAACAGCCGGACTCGAGGCAAGGGTCCTTCGCGCAGGCCTCTGTGCGTCTCAGCTCGATCGCTGAGCAGGCGTCGAAGAACGGCACCCTGGCCTGCGCGGTGAGCAGGCTGGCGAGCGCATGCTTGGACAGGCGCCCGCCGGTCGCGTAGGAGATTACGTGTTCGGGCGTGTCGCGAGAAGAAGCCGTCATGATGTCCTCCAGAAATGTGATGAAAACAATTCAAGGATGGCTCTTCACAATGATCTCCGGCGAGCCCAACCGCCCATCCTTGTAATGCGAGTAACTGGCCTCCGCTAGTCGTCGCGTTTTCCGTAGCGCCGATTCAGGAGATCATCGCACGGTCACCACCGCCGAACGCTCGTCACGCCGTACCAGTTGCTGCACATTCCAGGTCCTCGTGACCGAGGATTCGGTCGGTCGCGCTCCGTAGCATGACGCGATGATACAGCGCCGATTCGGGAGTTGTCTGGTCAATAGTGAACACCGTTACAACGGTTCGTACACGCACCAGTTGCGCAACCGCACCAAGTTTTGCAAAGCCGTGCAGGCGCTCGCCGTCGCCGCGGATGAGCACGACAAGTCGTCGAGACGAGTTGTTATGCGTGTGATCAGAATCTGAAAGGACTGGCGTCTCACCCACCAACCACGCCAGATTCCGACTGACCGAACGAAAGCAAACATTGATGACGTCCCTTCCGCTTCGAGTGGCAGCCCTGCTCGCGATGCTCATGGCGGCTCTCCTGGATCACACGCCATCGGCGCTCAAGCGAGCAACCGAGGAACGATAAAAGGCCACATCCGTCTGGCTGGCAAGCTGCCCGGCAATGTGGTCCTCAGAATGGCGGGGGATCCGATGTGCCGAAGGATCAATGCCGCCAAGCAGGTCGTGCAGGAAGCGGTCGTGGCGAACTTGAACGGCGATTTGGCGAACGTCTTCGTCAAACTCGTTGGCACGTTCCCCGGAACGGCGGCACCGCAGGCGCCTATCACCATTGACCAGCGCGCCTGCATTTACACCCAGCGCGTCGTCGGCCTCCAGGCGGGACAGACGCTTCAGATTCGGAATAGTGATTCACTACTACACGGTACCAGGCGTGCGACCGCCCGCCGCCCATGAGGCTGGTGCGATTCCCAGGACTTAAGAACGGACTTCGTCGCGTGCTCTTACTCCGCAAGCGCAACATAGAGAGGACTCGCGATCACGATGTCCGCCAGTTGCCCATCCCGAAAGGGTGGCGGCCTCTTCGTGCCCTTTGGACGGGGACGTCGCGCGTGGCTACGCGCTTTAAGTTCGGCGACGGTTGGCGCTGACAAATGCTTGAGAACCCGCGCCACAAAGGTCAAACGCTGCTCCGCGAACGCCGGTGCCGGCGCGATGCCCAAATCCGAAAATGGCAGTTCACCGTGGCAGAGACGGGCCATGAGAAAGTAATCGCTGATACTGACGTTGTGAACGCGTTTCGCCGGACCGCGCAGCGCCCAGATGATCCCCGGCAAGTGGGAACCGCTGAACCCAAACACTCCACCCTGGAAGTTCATCTTGGCCGATGGCGTGCCGATGACATGGTAGACCGAGCCCGCGAGCAGGATCATGGGATCGGTCGCATCGGTCACGAAGAACACGATGCGAACATCCTGGTCCCCGATGCCCCAGTCAACCATTCCCCATTTCATGACGAGCTCCCCGGAAACGAAGGGTTTATCGCTCTCGACGGGGCCGATCTGATCATCAGCTGATAGGTTTCGAACAATCGTCGCAACTTTGGAGAATCGATCCTCGCGGGAGCGAACAGTCCCGGCGGGTGCGACACGGGACGAAGGCGGGCTAAGCATCTGAAGCTTCGTGTCTGAGATATAGAGGTAATACGGCAGCGGCGGCATGAACTTATCTGCCGACGGCAGCGACGGGGCCTTCGGCTTGCCACGGTCCCTGCGCACTCGCGGCTTGTTCCCTCTGATTGCATCCACGAGTTGCGCGATCAGGTTTCCAAAGGGAGCTGACGTCGTGTCGCGAAACTTCCGAAAATCCAAATGCTGAATGTGACGCAGGCCTTTAGGGATCTCACACGGTTCGATCAGACACGGCAGGATGGACTGGTCGCTAGCATTGAGATCTGGAAGCAGTTTCTGTAGTAACTCCCAGCCGGCTGCACGCGACTGGAAATACGATTTCGAGTAGACCGGAATGACATGGCGGCTCTCTTCCAGAGCCGCTTCGAGGGTTTTGTACCAGTTGAGCCCAACGGCGATGGAATCGGCATCGAGAAATACGCGAAGGCGACCGTTTCCATCGGCGGTTTTTCGACGTCTCAGCGTGTCCGCGACTGGCCCCGCCCACCATCCGTCGTCGTGACTGTAGGAAATGAACGCGTCGTACATGGCGCGACTCCTTGTACGGCTTCCGTAAAGACACGCTGCCCCGCTAGAATCAAGTGAGGATAGATTAGCAAGATTACCGTTTATTAACGGCCAGAAAGGAGGACGTCACGGAGCGCCCCGCCGGCCCTTCACACTTTTCCACGCGCCGACGGACACGGTCCACGGTCGAACGGCCCCCCGTAAGTTCACGAGAGCGCCAAAGACGTCTGACTGTCTCGACCCGCTGGAACGGACGCTCGCCGACGTCGTTCGATTGAAGACCTGCCGCGCTCCTGTCACGCGACGGAAACATCAGTGTATAAGGACATGTAAGTAATGGTCGTCGGTAGGGTGGGAATCGAGCAGGGACGCGTGACCTGGACGCGGTGATGGCGGGAACATGACGCCGTGCCGCGTCACCTGCGGGCAGAATCTCTTGTCATCTTGATGAGAGCGGTTACCGTCCGCCAATTCCGAGCCGTTGCGTTGACGCCGAGGAGGCGCTCCGCACGCTCGGCGAGCTTGGATCTGCCGATTCCTTCGGGGGCGTGCAGATAGAGGACGTTCCCCTCGAGCGCGAAGCGTTCGGTCCTGGCCTTGAGCGTCTCCAACGCCATCAGGTCCGGATTCTTCGGACGCTCCGCCAGGAAGAACAGGTGAAGACTGCGCGGATTCTCGTCCGCTTCCGCGTACGGGTTCGCCGCCGCTGCGCTCTCGAGCTCGCCCTGTGTCAGCACCACCACCAGTGGTTCGAAACCGCGGCTTCTCGATATCGCCGCGGTCAGTTGCTTGGCCAGGTCCGAGACGCTGGACGCCGCGCGGCGAAAAATCACGTTGCCGCTCTGAATGTAGGTCTGAACGTCGGCACAGCCCTCGTTCTCGAGCAGCAGCTTGAGCTCTTTCATCGACAACGCATGGCTGCCGCCCACGTTGATGCCGCGCAGCAGAGCAATGTAGGTCTTCACATCCGACCACCGCTGTAACGCCTTACTCGCACCCGTTGCTACGTTTTTCCACCGGCAGGATCCGCATGAACGCTGCCACGGGGCGGATCTGGCTGCCGTAGACCTTGAACGTCTCCCACACGTCAGCTGATCGCCGTCGCGCTCGCGTACGCCCCAGGCCAGGCGCAGACCAACAGCAGTCCGACGATCGTCCTGTTCTTCACATCATTCTCCTCACGCTCAGACGGGCTGATGAGGTTGCTGGCCGGAACAATGAGCGTGGACCGCAGTCGTTGCGGCCGCCGCGAGCGGATGACGCTGCGCGTCTCAATGTCCACGACGTGTGCGTATTGCGGCGCACTCGGCTATGGTGACGGCGCCAGCACGGCCAGCACGAGTAGCCGTGTGGTGCCGCTATTCCTGACGCCGTGCGGCACACCTTCGGGCGCCACCATCAAATCTCCTTCCGACATGGGAAGCTCGCGCCCGTCAAGCAGGAAGAGACCGCTGCCACCGAGCACGTAGTAC